>Ga0209018_1000751_pt1 | contig 28640 bp, 23 predicted proteins | sample YNPBryBLVA2012_FD_185814 | JGI IMG/M metagenome (GOLD analysis project Ga0209018, IMG submission 185814) | Anoxygenic and chlorotrophic microbial mat microbial communities from Yellowstone National Park, USA - YNP Bryant BLVA 2012 (SPAdes)... ...
GTCGCCATCCGGGCGCAGCGTGTAACCACACGGGAAAACGACGTTGGCCACGTCGCCCTGCCGCTCGTAGGGCTCCTCGGGGCCAAACACCCAGCTGTCGCTCCGCAGCAGGCATCGCTCCGGCGTGTTCAGGTCGAACAATGCCAGGCCCAGGCGGTACAGCGCGCCCGATGCTGTGTGCCGCACACCGTGATAAATGACGAGCCAGCCGCGTTCAGTTTCGATCGGCGGCGGGGAGAGTCCGATCTTGTTGGCATCCCACCAGGCCCCCTCGCGTGCCCGCAAAATCAGCTTGTGGCTGCCCCAGTGGCGCAGGTCGGGTGAGTAGGAGATCCAGATGTGCGCGCCGCGCCAGGTCGTCACAGGGCGGTGGATCAGGGCCCAGTGCCCGCCAATCCGGCGCGGCAGCAGCGCAGCGTCCTTGTCCTCCGGCGGCATGATCACCCCGAACCGTTCGAAGCGCCGGAAGTCTTCCGTGAGCGCCAGCGACACGCCTGGCCCGCCTTTTGAGTACGAGGTGTAGGCCACGGCATATTTGTCGAGTTCCGGCACATACGTGATACGCGGGTCCTCGATGCCCCAGATCTCCTCGGGGTGGTTCGCGGGATCCGGCAGCATCGTCGGTTCGGGATCGATTTCCCATCCGGTGACGCCGTCGCGAGACCGCGCCGCGCACAGGTGGGAGATGCCGCTGCGGTCCTCCACCCGGCAAAGCAGCAGCGTCGTACCGTCCTTCAGAAGGCAGGCTCCGGCATTGAAAACGGAGTTCACCGGATAGGGCCAGTCCTCGGCCCGAAGAATCGGATTGTGGCGGTAGCGGTGGAACAGGATCTCGTGTTTGTTGTTGTAGTTGTTCACGCTCGACATGGCCACTGGAAATTACGTCCCCAGGATGTCGTCCGCTTGGTGCATCTCCTCTAGCGCGAAGTGGAAGCTCAGCGTGGACTCGGCCCCCTCGTTCTGATTCACGCGGTCCGGGTGCAGGCCGTCCCGGCAGCCGCCGGTTGCCGCGTCGTAGAGCCGCAGCCCCAGATCGTTGCGCCCCAGGAACCATTCAAACGCGCGCCGCGCCTCCGTTCGCCAGCGCTCGTCCCCGGTGGCGCGCCACGCCTCCAGGCACGCGGAGACGAGCGTGTGCGCCTCCACTGGTTGCTGGTCGAACCGGGCGCGCTCCTGTCCCTTCCGCCAGAAGCCGTTTGATCCCACCGGCACCAGATGGCCCTCCTCGGCCGTCTGAACGCGCATGAGCCAGTCCAGCGATTCGAGCCCCGTCTCCAGCCATTCCGAACGGCCCAGTCCGCGGCCCGTCAGGATCAGCGCCTGGCTCAGGCGCGCGTTGCAATAGGCGAGGATGTCCTCGAACCACCACCAGTCCGGCTGCTTCACCTGGCGGTAGATCTGCATCAGGCGTTCCGCCAGATCCTCGCGAAGTCCCTGCGCCGCGCGGTCGCCAGCGAAACGCCGCAAATACTGGTTCAGTCCCAGCAGCACATACGCCCAGGCCCGCGGGCTTGTGAATCGGCTCACGGCTGGGAGCGCCGCCTCGAGCAACTGTCCTGCCGCTCCTCTCAGGCCATCCCTTCCGGAAGCTCCCAGCACCGTGCCGAGCGCCCACACGGCGCGGCCATGGCAGTCCTCGCTGCCGGTTTCGTCCAGCCACCTGTGATCGAACGACATCCAGTTCCGGAACCGGCCGGTCTCACGGTTGAAAGCGTGGTGAAGAAAGGAAAGGTAGCGCTCCGCGTACGGCCAGGTTTGCCCGCGCCGCTCGAGCATTACGCTCAACACGAGGGCCCGCGCATTGTCGTCCGTCGTGTAGCCTTCCGCATAGCTCGGGACTGTGTACACAGCGTGCTGCCAGAGGCCTGCCGGTCCGGTGAGCGTCCGCAGATGGTCGCGCTTCGGCGCCGGCAGTTCCACCGTGCGCTCGCGGAGCGTGACCGCCGTATAAGCTCTGCGAGGGTTCCGGCTCCGGTGCTCGCGGGCCTTTTCGAAACATCTCAGGTACATTGCTGCCACGCTCGGCCAGGCCATTTCCCGGCAGGCCAGATAGGCGCGCTTCCTCATGGCGTGCCGTTCCGCTTCGTTCTCCAGCAGCCGCAGGATGGCACTCGCCAGCGCGTCCGGATTCCCGAAAGGTACCAGGACGCCGCAGCCGCCGCTCAACAGCTCCTCGGCATGCCAGTATGGAGTCGAGATGACCGCCTTGCCGGCGCCGACAGAGTAAGCCAGCGTGCCGGAAGTGATCTGCGCCTGGTTCAGGTAGGGCGTGATGTAGATGTCGGTGGCTCCGATGAAGTCCAGCAGCTCCTCCTGGCTGACGAAACGGTTGTGGAACACCACATGTCGCTCCACGCCCAGCTTCCGCGCCAGCCTCTCGAGCGAGAACCGGTAGTCCTCTCCATGGCGTTCGCGCACATGGGGGTGAGTTGCGCCCAGCACCACATAGACCAGGTTCGGCCAGCACTCCAGCACCCGCGGCAGCGCCGCGATGACATTTTCGATCCCCTTGTTTGGCGAGAGCAGGCCGAATGTCAGCAACACAATCTTGCCCTGAAGTCCGAACTGATCCTTGTAAAAATTCGGATCGACGAACGGAACATCCGGAATGCCATGAGGGATCAACTCAATTTTTTCCTCCGGAATCCCATAAATATCCCGGGCGAATTCCACGCCCCGCCTGGTCATCACCACCACGCGGTCGCTGAGCCGCGCGATCTCCTCCAGCACCCGCCGCTGGTTGGCGTCCGGCTCTTTGAGCACCGTGTGCAAAGTGGTGACCAGCGGCATCCGCAGCTCCCGCATCATGGCCAGAATGTGGCTGCCGGCGGGCCCGCCGAAGATGCCGTACTCGTGCTGGACGCACACCACGTCGACGCTGTTGATGTTGAGGAAATCCGTGGCGCTCAGGTAGGTGGAGATTTCATTCTGGTCCAGCTCGAAGCGCACGCGCTGCGGATACGCGTAACCCTCCGGGCGGTCGTTGACCGGGATGGCGATGACTGTCAGCTCCGGCGCGGCCCCGGCCAGAGCCTCGCACAGGTGGGTGGTGAACGTGGCAATGCCGCACTGCCGGGGGAGATAGTTCCCGACGACAGCAACGCGCTTCAGCCTGGCCGGCGCTGCGGGCGCACCTGCCTCTGTCTGGACGGGAGGGCTCTCTACGGCGGCCATTGCCCCTTGGCTCCTCGCTTGCGATCCTGGCTCGATGCGATTGCCTGCGGCAGCCAGGCGCTATGCGGGGGCAAGACACGCTTCCCGCCTGTCTGGCGTTCTGCACAAGGCGGGCGCGGTCACGCAGGCCGTCTGCGGGTCACCGGCGGAGACCGCGAGACCCCCGCTTTCAGGCGGCTTTTCCGCAGGAAATCAGCGCACTCAATTTTCTCTTATCACCCGTATCAGGGGGTTGTCAATTGCCAGAAACAGTGCGGATGGCGGATTCGCTTTGTTCTCCTCACACGGGTCCCGCCATGGCGTCAGCCGCGTTTCCGCTCCAGAAGAAAGGCGCACTTTTCCAGCCGCGAAGGCCCCGTTCCGTCGTTCACCGCGAATTGCGTGTCCGCCCAGTAGCCGCGCCGCATCCGCCCGCTCCACAGGGAGGCGGCGCCGTAGGCGCCATCTTTTCGCAGCGCGTAGAAATTGATGTCGAAGCGGTTCAGAAGCTCTGTGTGGTTGCGGAAGTTTTTCGCGATGCGCTTCAGCGCCTCCAGACAGGCCTCCCGCGGCCCCATGCCCTGGCGCATCATTTCGACGATCGTGTGCGCCCCGGCCACGCGGATGTTCTCCTCGCCGCGTCCCGTCGAGCCCGCCGCCCCCACGTCCTGGTCCACATACAGTCCCGCCCCGATGATCGGCGAATCGCCCACGCGTCCAGGAATCTTCCATGCCAGGCCGCTGGTGGTCGTCGTGCCCGAAATTTCGCCTTTGGCGTTCAGCGCCAGCAGATTGATGGTTCCGGTGGGAGGGTCCGCCGCCACCTCCAGCGCCCAGGCGATCAGGTCCTCGCTGGCGCCGGGGAACTGCCGCCGCAGCCGCTCTGCCGCTTGCAGCGCCGCCGGTGAATCCAGCCCGTCGGTCCAGTTGTTGTTGCCTTCCCGGTCACGCAGGGACTGCTTCCAGGCGATCCACGCCATCCGCGCACGCTCGGTCAGCAGGTTGGTCTCTTCAATGCCCCAGGCGCGCGCGAAGCGCAGCGCCCCCTCGCCCACCAGCATGATGTGATCGGTCTGCTCCATCACCAGCTTGGCCAGCCGCGCCACGTTCTTGATGTTCCTGACCGACGCCACCGAGCCGGCGCGCCGCGTGGGCCCATGCATCACGCTGGCATCCAGCTCCACTACGCCTTCCTCGTTTGGCAGCCCGCCGTAGCCGACGCTCGTGTCGTTGGGATCGTCCTCCACCAGCGTCACGCCGGCCACAGCCGCCTCCAGCGTGTCGCCGCCCGCCTTCAGCACTTCCATTGCCCTGGCGCATGCCTTCAGGCCGTTGGCGCTCGAAATCACCAGGTCGTGCGCCCCCGGTTGCGCCGCCCGCGCCGCCAGCGGCAGCGCCGCATTCATGGCCAGCCAGTCCCTTCTCCGCATTTCTCTCCGGTCCTCTTCCTTCGCTACACTGAATCTGATGATTCCGCGGCTGCTGCTGCTGACCGCGTCAGTCTCCCTATTCTGGGCCTTCGGACAATCCCGCCGCAAGCCGGATCCGCCTCGCTTCGAGGTGGTCGAGTTCAAGGCCCAGCGGGAGGAGGAGCGCATCCTGATCGACGGGCGCATCCGCAATGCCGGCCCGGCGGCCGTGCGTTTTCCCGTTCTCGTCTTCGAGTTTCTGGCCTCCGACGACAAGGTGGTCTCCACCCGCCGCACGGATCTGGAACCGGAAGTTCTGGCGCCCGGCGAGGAGAGCGCCTTCCTGCTGCAGGCGCTGCCCCCGGCGCGCGCCGTTGCGATCCGCCTGGAGATGCAGGACCGCTGGCGCCGCTGGTATCCGCTGGCCCGCAGCGGTCCTTACCCGATCGAATAGCCCGCACGAAAGGATGTTGGATGGTTGAAGTGATCCACCCGGCGCGCCGCCTCCACGGCAGCCTCACCTTGCCGGGCGACAAGTCCATTTCGCACCGTTACGCCATGCTCGCCTCCGTCGCCGGAGGGCTCTCCAGGATCCGCAACTATTCCACCGGCGCCGACTGCCATTCCACGCTGCGCTGCATCCGCTCGCTCGGCGTCGAGGTGGAGGCCGAGGGCGCCGAGATCCGCATCCGCGGCCGGGGGCTGCACGGCTACCAGCCGCCACAGGGCGATCTCGATGCCGGCAATTCCGGCTCCACCATCCGCATGCTTTCGGGGCTGCTGGCGGGCCAGCCCTTCGAGTCCCGTCTGGTCGGCGACGAAAGCCTCTCGCGCCGGCCCATGCAGCGCATTCTCGATCCGCTCCGCCGCATGGGCGCCTCGGTCGAGGCCCGCGACGGCAAGTATCCGCCGCTCGTGATCCGCGGCGGCGCGCTTCAACCCATTGAGTATGAGACTCCCGTCGCCAGCGCGCAGGTCAAGAGCTGCGTGCTGCTGGCTGGCCTGATGGCCGAAGGCGTCACCACGGTGCGGGAGCCGGCCCGCACGCGCGACCACACCGAGGTCGCGCTACGCGAGTTCGGCGCCGAAGTGGAATCCGGCTCCGGATGGGCCCGCGTGCGCGGCCCGGCCCGCCTCGAGCCGCGCGAGCTCACCGTCCCCGGCGACCTGAGCTCCGCCGCCTTCTTCCTCGCAGCCGCCGCGATGCTCGAGGGTTCCGATCTGATCCTGGAAAACATCGGCCTCAACCCCACCCGCGCTTCGCTCATCGATTTCCTGGCCTCCGCAGGCGCGCAGATCCAGATCCTGGACATTGGCATGCGCCACGGAGAGCCGGTGGGCGTGTTGCGCGTCCGCGGATCGAAGCTCGCCGGCGGCGTCATCGAGAAGGGACTCGCCGCCGCGCTCATCGACGAGATTCCGGTGCTCGCCGTGCTCGGCGCCGTCAGCGAGGGGGGCCTCACCGTGCGGGACGCCGCGGAGCTGCGCGTCAAAGAGACCGACCGGATCGAGACGGTAGCCACCAACCTGCGCCGGCTTGGCATCCGCGTGGAGACCGCTCCCGACGGCCTGCAAATCGAAGGGCGGCAGCGTTTCCGGCAGGGCTCCGTCTCCAGCTTCGGCGATCACCGCATCGCCATGGCCTTCGCCGTTGCCGCCCTCGCCGCCGACGGCCCCGTCGCCATCGAAGGTGCCGAAGCGGCGTCCGTGTCCTTCCCGGAATTCTGGAGTAAACTGCGGGAGGCCGCCGCAGAGGGAGCGTCATGAGCGATCAGGATGCACGCGCCGGCGCGGATCTTACGCTTCCGGGGCTCGTGCACGACCTCAACAACGTCTTCGAAACCATCTCGGACGCCGCCGAACTGCTCGCCTCCGATGAGCGGTGGCGTGAACTCTCCGCCGCCCTGCTTCGCAGCGTGGACCGGGGGCGGCGCATTGTCGGCGTCTACGCCGATCAGAACCGCGCCGGCGCCGATCTCGGCGAGGTCGTCGACCGCGCCGAAACCTTCTTGCGCGATTTTCTCCGCCACCTCTCCGGAGCCAAGATCCGCGTGCTCCGCCACCTGGGCCGCGATCACCGCCTCCCCGGCGATGCCGGCGACTGGGAGCGCGTCTTCATGAACCTGCTCCTGAACGCCGCCCAGGCCATGAAAGAGCGCGGCGGCGGCGACATCGAGATCCACTCCCACGTCAGAGACGCAGCCCTGGTTGTGGAGGTCATGGACAACGGTCCGGGAATCGACGAAGCGATTCTGCCCAGGATCTTCACCGCCCGTTTCTCCACGCGGTCGAAGCACGCCGGACTCGGGCTTCACATTGTCCGCACTTTGGTGGAAGCCAACGGCGCCTCGGTTGCCGCCGCCAACCGCCCTTCCGGCGACGGCGCGGTCTTCACCATCCGTGCGCCGCTTGTCCGTGAGTGAGTGAATTCCCGCAATCTCCCGCCCTGCCTCCGCGTCAATAAAGTGATGCGATCGTCCTGCTTCTTCGCCGGCGCTGTCCTGCTCTTCGCCTCCACCCTGCCGGCGCAGCCGCAGGATGCGGCCCAAATCATCCGCCGCAGCGTCGAGAACGACCGCCTGAACTTCGAGCGAGCCAACGACTACAGTTACATCCAGCACACGGAGCAGCGCCGCCTCGGCAAGGACGGGCGGGTGGCGCACACAGAGTCGCGCACCTTCGACGTCATCGTGCTCGACGGCGAGCCTTACGAGAAGCTCATCGCCAGGGACGGCAAGCCGCTTTCGGATGCAGATGCGCGCAAGGAGCAGCAGAAACTCGATCGCGAACTCGCCCGCCGCCGCACCGAGGATCCCGAAAAGCGTTCCCGCCGCCGGCGGGAACTGGAAAAACGCCGCCGCGAGGGCCGGGCATTCGCGCAAGAGATTCCGGATGCCTTCGAGTTCCGCCTGGCAGGAGAGGAAGTTGTGGACGGACGCCCGGTGTGGGTTGTCCAGGCGGAACCCAAACCCGGTTACAAGCCGCGGGCCAAACGGGCAGACCTGCTGGCCAGGTTCCGCGGCCGCCTGTGGATCGATCAGGAGGACTACCAGTGGGTCCGGGTGGAGGCCGAAACCATCGCGCCTGTCAGTTTCGGCTGGATTCTGGCGCGGCTGGAACCGGGCGCACGGATGACGTTCGAACAGCGCCGCGTGCATGGCGAGGTCTGGCTGCCTTCGCACGCCCGCATGCAGCTCGGCGCCCGCCTCGCCCTGCTGAGGAAGATCCGCGCGGAGGTCGAGGTTTCCTGGCGCGACTACCGCAAGTTTCAGTCCGAATCCCGCATTACAGGTTTCTCCGAAGCTCCGCCCGAACGCTGAGATCCCGCCGGTCTGCGCCCGCTCTGCCGGGGATGACGCGGCAGCGGAGACGGCCTAGAATCAGGGCATGACAACAGCAGCGCGGGCATGGCGGGGGACGGAGCTGCATGCGAAGGGGTGGCCGCAGGAGGCGGCGCTGCGCATGCTGATGAACAACCTGGATCCCGAGGTGGCGGAGAAGCCGGAGGAGTTGATCGTTTACGGCGGTTCCGGGAAGGCGGCGCGCAACCGGGCGTGCCTGGAAGCAATCGTCAAGGAACTGCTGGCGCTGGAGGCGGACGAGACGCTGCTGGTGCAGTCGGGAAAGCCTGTAGGGGTGTTCCGCACGCACGAAGACGCGCCGCGGGTGCTGATCGCCAACGCCAACCTGGTGGGGCGCTGGTCGGACTGGGAGCACTTCCGCGAATACGAGCGCGCGGGGCTCACCATGTACGGCCAGATGACCGCGGGCAGCTGGATCTACATCGGGACGCAAGGCATTCTGCAAGGAACTTACGAGACGTTCGCCGCGGCCGGCCGGAAACATTTTGGCGGGGATTTGTCAGGCCGGTTCGTGCTGACCGGAGGGATGGGCGGCATGGGCGGCGCGCAGCCGCTGGCGGCCACCATGAACGGCGCGGCCATTCTCTGCGTGGAGGTGGACCCGGCGCGGATCGCACGGCGGATCCAGACCGCCTACTGCGACGTGCGGGCGGGGACGCTGGAGGAGGCGCTGCGGCTGGTGACGGACGCGCGGGACGAACGGCGGGCGCTGTCGGTGGCGCTGTGCGCCAACTGCGCCGATGTGCTCCCGGAGCTCGTGCGGATGGGCGTGACTCCGGATCTGGTGACGGATCAGACCTCCGCGCACGACCCGCTGAACGGCTACGTCCCGTCCGGCTGCGACGTGGAACAGGCGGCACAGCTGCGCCGGACGAACCCGACGGAGTATGTGGAACGGGCGCTGGATTCGATCGCGCGGCATGTGGAGGCGATGCTCGCCATGCAGAAGGCCGGGGCAAAGGTTTTCGACTACGGGAACAACATCCGGAAGATGGCCTTCGACCGCGGAGTGAAGCGCGCATTCGACATTCCCGGCTTCGTGCCGGAGTACATCCGCCCGCTGTTCTGCGAAGGCAGGGGGCCGTTCCGCTGGGTGGCGCTCTCGGGCGAACCGGGCGACATCCACGTGACAGACGACCTGGCGTGCGAGATGTTCGCCGACAACGAGGCGCTGGTGCGGTGGATCCGTCTGGCGCGGGAGAAGGTGCGGTTTCAGGGGTTGCCGGCGCGAATCTGCTGGCTCGGCTACGGAGAGCGCGACCGGTTTGCGGTGGCGATGAACCGGCTGGTGGCGGAGGAAAAAGTGAAGGCGCCCATTGTGATCGGGCGTGACCATCTGGACTGCGGTTCGGTGGCGTCACCCTACCGGGAGACGGAGGGAATGCTCGATGGCAGCGATGCCATTGCCGACTGGCCAATCTTGAACGCCCTGCTGAACACGGCTGCGGGCGCCACATGGGTGAGCGTCCACAACGGCGGCGGGGTCGGGATCGGTTATTCGCAACACGCCGGGCAAGTGACGGTGGTGGATGGCAGCGAAGCGGCGGCAAGGCGGGCGGAGCGGGTAATGCGCTGCGATCCCGGCCTGGGCGTGCTGCGGCACGCGGACGCGGGCTACAAAGAGGCGGTCACGTGCGCCCGCAGGCACGGGCTGAGAATCCCGATGGAGAGCGGAATTACCAAAGGCGAGCGCTGAGAACCTCGAAGCCTGCCGTTCCTTCCTCGCGCAGACCGAGTGCCGCGGCCACCCGGCGCCGCTCCCATTCCCGGGGGAGGAGGGCCGTGAGTTTCGACAAGGATGCCGGGTGGAGGACGAGAGACACTGCGGATTGCGTGGCGCGGGGGCTCTGGCCGGCAAGAATCAGCACGAACGGTTGATCCGGGGTGGCGGGAATTCTGTAAATGACGGCCTGATTTCCGGCGCCGGGCTCGCTTTTCGAGGCTTGTTTTTCAGCCGCCGGCAGAGTCATCCGCAGACCGGCGCCGCCATCGCGGAGCATCTTCATGGGTGCACTTTCCAGCGGCGCGGCAGGGTTGCCAGCGGGAGGAGGGCCTAGCACGATGACCGCCCGGGGGCCATTCCGGCCCGTGGGAACAGCGTCCGGGCCTGAAACGGAGACGGAAACTCCGCGGCGTCCCAGGAAATGAGCGAGTTCTGCCACACAGGCGGCCTGAGAAACAGCCTCCGGAAGCGGAACCGGAACGCCGGGCGCAGAATGGGAGGCGAGCAGGATGCGGACCTCTCCGCCAGCCCGGACGGGGGCCCAGAACCGCTCGAGCGCGTCGTGAGGGCGCAAGGCCAGCAGCCAGAGCACAAGGGCGCCCGCAACAGCCACCCCGGAGAAAATCGCCGGAGATGCCCAGCGGCGCCAGCGGGTTTTCGCTTGCGGCGCCGGATCCGGCGCGGCGGGAGAAACCGGTGTGAAGACAGGAACGTAGCCCCCGACCGGCAGTTCGATGCGCCATCGGCAACCGGAGGACGCCGGCGAAGCATAAAACGCCGCGAGCCGCTGGCGGACGAGCCGGGCGCAGACGCGAACGGAGCTGTCCTTGTCCAGGTCGGCTCCAGGGGAGCGTCCGAACAGCTCGACGGCAATAGTTCTTTCTTTGAGAGATTCCACCTGCCCCGCGAGTGTGCGCTCGACGATGTGCCTGAGAAATTCCCGTCCGCGCCGGCTGCTCCGAAATTCGGCGCTGCCCACGATACGGTCGAGTTCGGCGCGAATCTCCGCTGCGGCCTCCTGCAACGAATCGCGCTGCCGCATCCTCACCGGTCCTTCGTGCTTGTGACGCAAGTGCTGCTCCCAGTTTAGCCGAGGCTCCGCGGATGATTCGCCGCCAGGATGGAACAAAACATTCCCGCCGTGCGGAAAGCGGATCAGCGAGCGGGATGATTGCGGATAATGAGAGAGATTGTCCGGGATGTCACAGGCGATGTTGGTCCGCGGCGCACGGCAATTGCTTACGCTACGGGGCGGGAGCGTGCCGAGGAGAGGCGCCGAACTCGGCGACCTCTCGATCATCGAAAACGGGGCGCTGGTGGTGAAGGGCGGAAGGATTGCGGCGGTGGGCCCGGCGCGCCGGATCGAGAATCTGGCGATCGTCCGGGGCGCGCAAGAAGTGGATGTCCGCGGGCGCGTGGTGATGCCCGGATTCGTGGACTGCCACACGCACCTGCTGTACGGCGCGCCGCGGCTGGACGACTTCACAATGCGGCTGGAGGGGAAGGACTACGAGGAGATCGCGAGGGCGGGCGGAGGCATCCTGTCCACCGTGAAACGGCTGCGGTCGACCTCGGCGAACCGGCTGAAGCAGCAAGCCCGGCGGGACTTGTGGCGGATGGCCGAATGCGGAACGACCACGGTGGAAGCCAAGACAGGCTACGCGCTGGATTCGGAAGGAGAGCAGCGGTGCCTCCGGATTCTCCAGTCGCTGAACGGAGACCCCCTTGAGGTGTCGCCGACGTTTCTTGGCGCACACGCGGTTCCGCCGGAATTCGCCGGGCGGCCGGATGCCTGGATCGACCATCTCGTGGAAGAGGTGCTTCCGGCGGTGGCGGCGCGAAAGCTGGCGCGGTGCGTGGATGTGTATTGCGACCGCAACGCTTTCCACCTGGCCCAGGCGCGGCGTTACCTGGAGGCGGCGCGGCGGCTGGGGTTTGAGGTCACGATGCATGCCGGGCAGTTTCAGGACGTGGGCGGCGTGGCGCTGGCGCTGGAGATGGGCGCAAGAAGCGTGGATCACCTGGAGCACGTCAGCCGTGCATCGATTGCGCTTCTGGCGCGCTCGCGAACGGCTGCGGTGCTGTTGCCCGGCTCGGTGTTGTTCCTTGGGAGCCCGAGGTTTGCGCCGGCGCGTGCGCTGATCGACGCCGGGGCCGTGGTGGCGCTGGCGACGGACTGCAACCCGGGTACCAGCCCGGTCTGGAATATGCAGATGGCGGTGGCGCTGGCCTGCACGCAGATGCGGATGACCCCGGCGGAGGCGATCAGTGCGGCCACGGTGAATGGCGCCCAGGTGCTGGGCGTGGCTGCGAGAACCGGGACGCTCGAAGCAGGAAAACAGGCCGACTTTGTTGTGATGGATGTCGCCGATTACAGGGAAATCGGATACTATTTCGGTTCCAATCTGGCAGTAATGACAGTAAGGCAGGGGCGGATTCTCAAACCGCCGAGGGAGAGCTGGCATCATGGCGAGACGGCTGGTTGAATGCGTGCCGAACTTCAGCGAGGGCCGCGACGAGGGCGTCGTGCGGGCGATCGCTTCGGCCATCGCCGCGACGCCGGGCGCGGTGGTTCTGGACACGGAGATGGACGCCGATCACCACCGAAGCGTGGTCACCTTCGTGGCCCCGCCGGAAGTGGTGGTGGAGGCGGCGCTGGCCGGAGCGGCCGCGGCGGTGGAGCGGATTGACCTGAACCGGCACCGTGGGGCCCACCCCCGCATCGGGGCGCTGGACGTGCTGCCGTTCGTTCCGCTGGCCGGCGTGACGCTGGAGGACTGCGTCCGGCTGGCTGAAAGGGCTGCCGCGGAGCTTTGGAAGCGCCTCCAGCTTCCCTGCTACCTCTATGAAGCGGCGGCTCGGCGCCCGGAGCGCGTCCAGTTGGAAAACATCCGGCGCGGGCAGTTCGAAGCGCTGCGCGAGGAGATGGCGGTCAAGCCGGAGCGGGCGCCGGATGTAGGCGAGCCGGTCTTGCACCCGACGGCCGGAGCGGCTGCGGTAGGCGCGCGGAAGTTCCTGATCGCCTACAACGTCAATCTGCACACGCCGGATGTGGAGGTCGCGAAGAGGATCGCGAAGGCGGTGCGTTTCAGTTCGGGCGGGTTCCGCCATGTCAAGGCCATGGGCGTGGCCCTTGAGTCGCGGGGCATGGCGCAAGTGTCGATGAACCTGACGGATTTCGAAGCGACGCCCGTTCACCGTGTCTTCGAGGCCGTGAAGCGGGAGGCGGAACGCTACGGTGTCTCCGTGGCAGGGAGTGAAATCATCGGGCTCATTCCTCGCAAAGCGCTGGAAATGACTGCGGATTATTACCTGCAGGCAGAGAATTTTGATCCATCACAAGTGCTGGAAAACCGGCTGGAACAGGCGATGGAAGAGCGTGGGGGACTCCGGGAATTCCTGGACGCGCTGGCGGGCCCTTCCGGCGCACCGGGAGGAGGCAGCGCCGCTGCCGCAGCTGGCGCAATGGCGGCGGCGCTCGGCGCCATGGTTGCGAGATTGTCAAGGCTGGGCGCGGAGGAGTTCGAGAAGTTGCGCGCGTTCTTCACGGAGGCCGTGGAGCGCGATGCGGAGGCGTTCCGCGCCGTCATGGCGGCCTATCGTTTGCCCAAGGGAGAGCGCGCCGCGCCGTTGCAACGGGCATTGCAACAGGCCACCGCAGTTCCGCTGGAGGTTTTCGAAAGAGCCGGCGAGGCCGTGCTACGGCTGGAGCAGCTGAGAGCGGCAGCTCCGTCGAAGTTCGCCTCCGACGTGACTACGGCGCTGGCGCTGGCCCGGGCGGCGCGGGAAGGGGCGAGGGCCAACGTGGAGATCAACCTGGAAGGGCTCGAAGAGGGGGAATTCAAGGCCGGAGCGCGGCAGGCATTGGCGCAAGCCGGCAAAGGCGGGCCGGTATCATAGAAGCAGAGTGCTGATCACGATCGAGACGAGACGGCGGCGGCCGGAATGGCTGAAGGCGCCGGCCCCGGCGGGCGACAACTACATGGAGCTGAAGCGCCTGGTGCGGCGGCTGCAGCTGCACACGGTGTGCGAATCCGCGGCGTGCCCGAACATCGGCGAGTGCTGGAACCACCGCACGGCGACGTTCATGATCCTGGGGAACTTTTGCACGCGGCGTTGCGGGTTCTGCGCCGTGCAGAAGGGCGCCCCGCTGGAAGTGGACGCGGATGAGCCGCGGCGCGTCGCCGAGGCGTGCGAGCATCTTGGCCTGCGCCATGCGGTGATCACGAGCGTGAACCGCGACGATCTGAAAGACGGCGGCGCGGGCCATTTCGCGGCCGTGATCCGCGCGATCCGGGAGCGGCTCCCGGAGTGCAGCGTGGAGGTGCTGGTCCCGGACTTTCAGGGATCGCGGGAGGCGATGCGGACCGTGATGGAAGCCTCGCCGGACGTGCTGAACCACAACATCGAGACGGTGCCGCGGCTGTATCGCGAAGTGCGGTTCGGGGCGCGCTATGGGCGGTCGCTGGAGATGCTGGCGTATGCCGCCGCGCTGCGGCCGGAAATTCCCACGAAGTCAGGGCTGATGGTCGGGTTGGGGGAAACCGATGAAGAGGTGATGGGCGTTCTGTCCGATCTCCGGCGTCACGGCGTGCGGATCGTGACCATCGGACAGTACCTGCGGCCGACTCTCGAGCATCTGCCGGTGATGCGCTATGTGACGCCGGAGCAGTTTGCGGCCTACAAACGGGAGGCGCTGGAGCTGGGTTTCGACCACGTGGAGTCCGGGCCGTTTGTGCGGTCCTCCTATCACGCGGCGGAAGCCGTGGCGCAAGGCTAGGAGCTTGTCAGAGGCCGGCCCGCACCGAGACAGGGGCCAGGTGCCTCCAGGTTTCAAATGACTCCTCCATGTCCGCGCGCAAGGCGGCGGGATCGGCATCGAGGGCGTTCAGGCGCAGACGCAGGAAAGACCGGGGCTGGAGTTCGATGCGCAGAGGGAGGCATGGGCGGGCCTCGGGATCGTACCAGATGGCGAAGACGGACTTGCGATGCGTGGTGTCGTCGACTGTCGCGGCGTCGAGCCGGACGACCTCGCGGCCTGCCGCGATGAGACGGCTGGAGGCGAACTCCGCGGCGGCCTTGCGGTCAGCCTCGCGCCGCCAGACGAGACGCCGGGGATTACGCCCGTACAGGAAAGGGGTCTCGCCGCGGGGCCGGGTGTCCATAAGGACCTGCCGGACGGTATGGAGAAACGTATTTCCATGCGCTTCGCGCCCAGCATGGGTCTCACCGGCCGGATCTTGCGCAAGAGAGCGAACCACCTCAGCCAGGCACTCTTGCCATACGGCCCACCGGGCGCCCGGCGCCAGCGGGGTGACGGCGAGACGCGCGCGGTGGTAGCCGTTGCACACCTCCCCGCGGATCGCGGAGACGTTGACCGCGCCCGCCGAAGCCTCGAGGCTGCGCGCGGCTTCGGAAAGGGATTTCTCCTCCGAGCGGGTCATGAAGCCGAAATAGCCCGCTTCCGGCGGCGCGTCCGCCGGGAGCTTCACGAGCTCGCTGAAGTAGCCGAATCGGTTCAGGCTCCGCGCCCGTTCCGGGAAAGAGCCGCCGGCGAAGGCCAGCCTCAGGCTCGTCTCCGCGCCCGCGGCGCCGGCCTCTTCGTGCAACAACATGCCCTCGCCGACGCCGGTCCGCGTGAAGATGGCGCGGCCGAACAGGACAATCACCGCGTCGACGCGGTAGGCGACGGCGCGGGCCGTGGCGGCGGCGAACAGTCTACGCCCCGCCCACGGGGCGGCCAGCATGGCCAGGAAGAACCTTCGGGTCGTCACTTACACCTCCGTGCCCGGCCTGTGGCCTGGGCATCAAACGGACACACATGAGAAGGTGGGTGCGGACCGGCGGCCGTGCACGAAGCCTCTCGGAATCTGGCCGGCCCGCGGCGGGGCTGGCCGGGCATCTTTTTCGCGTCCAACCCCCAGGCCGTGAGCTGGCGGCAGGCAAACCCGAAAAGACGCTTGTGGAATGCAGCACTTCCACCATAGCAGGCTTCGAGCCCCGGCGCGCAGGCATACGGCTTACACCGGCCCGCTGCATGGAGAGTAAAGCCGCGAAATTCCACCGACATGACAAATCAGACAATATTTGTTTTAATCAGGAACTCATGAAATGTTTTGGCGGGCGCCAATCCGGGCGGTCGCGGGCTGCGGCTGGCGCCAGGCGGCAGGAAGCTGCGGCGTCTCACCGGGCGGACAGGCAGGAGCGGCTGCTGGCGGTGACGAGGCCCCGGGGAACCCTCCGGGGTGAAGGCGTCCACCTTCCGTGCGTTCAGAGCTCCATGCCCAGCCAGTTGCCCGGAGTGGATACGAACGCGGGCGGCTGAATGGTGCGGCGATACTCGCCTCGCGCCGCTTCAGCCAGATCCTGGTAGAGGTCGAAGAAGCCCGCGGCCACCCGCCGCCAATCCCGCTCTTCCGCACAACGGCGGGCGGCGGCGAGGACCAGGTTCCTGCCCGGCGCTCCCGGCGATGCGGCGCGGACGGCTGCCGCCATGCGATCCGGCATGGGCGGCGCCAGCCATGCATTGGAAGCGTCTGCGTAGGAACGGATGCCGCCAGAGTCCGGGGCGACCAGGGCGGCGCCGGAAGCCATCGCCTCCAGCGGCGCGATCCCGAACGGCTCATTCGGATTGGGATGGAAGAAGACGTCACAATTCGCGTACAGGTCGGCAAGATGCCCGCGGTCTCTGACATGGCCGAGAAAAACAACCTGGCCCGGAAGCCGTCGCGCCCGCACCTGAAGCTCGGCCAGAAGGATTCCGTCGCCCGCGATCAGGAGCCGGTATTGCCGGTCCTGGCTCGCCGCCAGAATCTCGAACGTGTCCAGAAGCAGGCCCACGTTCTTTTCCGGCGCAAGGCGGCCGGCGTACAGGACAAGAACGGCGTCTTCGGGCGCTGCGCTGAGCCAGAGCAGATGGTTTCGCACGCGCGGCGACCGCCGGTTCGGCGTAAACAGGCGGGCGTCCACTCCCATACCCCGGATCCACACCCCACGCTCTCTCTTGTGCCCGCGAGAGGCTTCCCGCAACTCCTCCGCTGTGTACCCTGACACCGTGATGTGGTGGTCGAACATGGGGAAGTAAATCCACTTCATGTACCACCGGGCGAAGCGCTCAGCCGCGGGACCTCCACCGAGGTAGGCGCGGATGTTGTCGTCGAGACGCTCGCAACTGAGCCCCACTGTGGCGGGGCGGAGACGGCACCAGGGATGGCGCCCGGTGCGCAACAGCCCGGAAAGGTAAGGCAGCGTGAACTTGTCGCAGACCTCAACCAGGTCCGGTTGTTCCGCCTCCAGAATCCGAGTCACCTTTCCGGCAGGCAGCAGGTACTTCGCCGGCGAAACAAGCCGGTAGGCGGGATTCAGCACGGCGCGCGGGGCGCAGATCCTGTAGATCCGCGCATGGCGGCTCGGCTCCTCCACCGAATCCCTTTCCCCGGGGACGACGATGCGGACCTGACAGCCCGCCTCCGGAGCCGCGTCGATCAGCGCGCGATAAAAAGTGGCCACGCCGCCGGAGGCGTCGTGCCAGGCGTTGGTCAGGTGAAGCGACTTGAGCATATGGGGCAGGCAGTGCGTCAACAGAGACCCTGCCGTATCGGGAGGTTAGCGCCCGCCTGTGAAAGGCTAATAACAAATCAAGCAACTTTTGTTTTACCCAGCCCGTCCCCGGCCGGTTTTCCAGGGAACTTCCCGGGGAGCGGTTGCGTATGTCCAGAGCGTGGAGGGTCCGGCCATGGCAGGCTTCCTGCTCTTTTGTATTCTGGCGGTCTTGTGCTGGCCGCTGGCGTTGTTGGCGCTGATCCTGTTTCCGCTGGTGTGGCTGCTGCTTCTGCCGTTCAAGCTGCTGGGAATGGCGATCGCGGGCGTCTTCGAGCTGATTGGCGCGCTGTTCCTGCTGCCGGCGAAGATCGTGAAGGCGATTCTGTAGGAACGGGGCTCAGAAGGTGATCGAGAAGAGGATCTCGTACTGGTCGCGGCGCGACTGTGCGGCGCGGTTGTTGAAGATGCCGCCGAACCACCGCGTGTAGCGGAACTCGGGGATCAGCTTGATGCCGAAGTCGTCCTTGAGGACGAGCCCGGCGCCGGCGACGGCGCCGAAGATGTTGCGGTGGGCTGGAGTGGCAGGTGTCTCGTCGCAGCAGGTCTTCACGTTCTGGAATTCCTTCTCCGTGGAGCTGCGGATGCCGGTGACGCGGCGGACGACAGGGCCTGCCTCGTAGAACCACTTCCTGCGATCCTCGAAGCGGCTCTCGTTGTAGCGGCGGACAAGCAGGGGCAGGTCCCAATAACGGGCTCGCGTGTCTTCGGTGTAGAAGGTCGCGATGCGGTCGTCTCCGACGGTGTTCGGGTTGTCGACGCCTTCATAGAAAGTCGTGCTGAGCTTGTACCGCGGGCGGCGGAGCTGAAGGTCGGCGTTGATCGCATAGCGGTCCGTGAGAAAGAACTGAACGCTGACGCCGCCGCCGAAGAGCGTGCCCTTGCTTTCGTTCCTGGAATCGATCTGGAGCGGCGGCGATGTGAGCGACTCGGACTGCTCGCCGCCCTTGATGAGCCCGAGGACGAGAATGCTGGCATTGCCTCCGATGGTGAAGCGCCGGATGTAGGGCTCGTCCTGGAAAAACGGCGCGGGTTGGGAGGAGTCCGGCTTCGGCTTGGCAGCGGCGGGCGGCTGGCCCTCCTGCTGTGCGGACTGCTGCCCAACTGCGGCGAGGGCGAGGGCGGCGGTCAGGATCGAGATTGGGGCGAGACGCATTTTCGAGATTCTTTCGGTCATTGCAGAATAGCGTTGCGCGGATGTTTCAGAACTGCAGGCGGATGGCAAACTGGACGGAACGCGGTCCGCCTGGCGCGAGATACGAGGTCGGGTTCGGCGCAAAGGAGGCGTTGAGGGAGCGTGCCGGGAAGCCGAACACGGGGCTGGAAAGGAACGCCCCTTCGTCAGGGTCCGGGTTGGCGAAGGCGGGCGAATTGGTGAGATTGAACGCCTGCACGGCGAAATTTACCCGCAGGGACTCTGTGACAGGGATCTCGCGGCGCAGCGCGAGATCGATCTGGGCCATTGGGCGGCCATAGAGGATGTTGCGGCCGAGGTCGCCGGTCCGGTTGGAAGCAGGAACAGTGAACGCCGCGGCATTCAGGCGGCGGCCGCCAGCCACGTTGGCATCCTCCAGCCAGGCGTCGGCGCCGTTGTAGTTGGGCCGGACGAAGCCGTAGAGGCCGCGGATGGTCGGGGTCTGGACGGCGCCTGCGTCGGCCGAAGGCGTCGAGTTCAGCAGGAAGATGTCGAAGGGGATGCCCGCGCGGGCGGTGGCGATCCACTCGAGGTGCCAGTCGCGGAGAGCGGCGTGCAATCCGGGAGTCTGCGGCGCCGGGAGCAGCCAGGAGCCGGAGACGTTCAGCAGGTGGCGCACGTCGTAGTCGGCATTGCCTTTCTCGTTGCCGAAGATGGTGGCGAAACCGATGCCGCCGTAGGCGGCATCGTCATCGATGGCGTGGCTCCACGTGTAGGTCGCCTGCATCTGGAAGCTCCGCGAGAGGCGGCGGCGGAACTGGGCCTGAAGGGCGTGCCAGGAAGAGTCGACGACGCCGATCACCTTGCGGAGATCGATGTAATCGGCGCTGGAACTTCGTTCTGCCACAGTGCGAAGCAGGCGGCGCCCGGTGACCGAGAGGTAGGAGACCGAGGCAGTCTGGTAGTTGCCGAGGTGCTTCTCGAGGCTGATGTTGAGCTGGCGCACAAGGGGCGACTGAAGCGTGCTGCGGTCCGGCGCGATGACGAGTCCATAGGGTTTGGCGGGAGGAAGGACGGGGGCGGCGAGATCGGTGCCCACCAATGGAAAAGGCGGAAGAGACATGCTGCGGACGTTGGAATAGGGAACGCCCAGGAAGAAATCCGGCACAATGCTCGCGCCGAAGGAGTGGAATCCGCCGGCGCCGATGCGCGCGATCAGCTCGCGCCCGGGCTTGGCCGAGATCACTTGGGAGTAGCTGAAGCGCGGAGCGACGTCGGACCAGCTGGTGTCAAACAACGGCTCGTTCTGGACGACGCGGTTGGAAAAGGCGGAGGACAGGGCAGCGGGGCGGGGCCCGCGGCGCACGCCCGGCGGCGAGTTGATGTCCCAGCGGACGCCGAACGCAATGGTGACGCGGGAGCCGATCCTGGCCGTGTCCTGGAGGAAGAACGAAAGATTCTGGAAGGCGGGATAAACAGGGCCTGCATTCGAGGAAACAACAGAGGAAACAGAACGGGACGAAAGGAATGAGCCCTGGACTTCCGTGCCGTCAGCCTGGAGTTCCGAAAGGGCGCGGAACCACGAAACGCTCGAATAGTCCGGCCGCTGGAGAGTGGGCGCGATGTAACGGTAGTCGAAGCCGGCGACGTAAGAATGGGCTCCGGCCACCATGGTGACGGTGTCGGTGGCGTTGATCTGCCACTGCTTGTTCGAGGCCTGCGGGCCGAAGGAGTAGCCGGAAAGCCCGAGCACGTGGAACCCGTATTCGGAGCGGAAAGGGTTCACGCCGGCAGGGAAAATGCGGTTGAAATCCGGCAGCGTCTCGTGGTGGAGATCAGAGAAACGGTTCTCCATATCCAGGGAAACAGAGGTGAAACTGGCGCGGAAATCATTGGTCGTATGAGGGTTCAGGGAGGAAACGAAGCCCAGGGCAGCCGCGCGATACTCGTCCTCATAGCCGCGGAACACGTTGGGCGCAAGGAAGATGGAGCCACGGGAGGATGCGTCGCTTCTGGAGAAATTGGCCCGCGCGAACAGGGCATGCGATGCGCCGATCTTCTGGTCGAGCCGGAAGGACGCGGCATCCCGGTCGTAAGGGTTTGAGAAAACCTGGGTGAAGGGCGCGGCGTTGGAGGATACGTCCGGACGGTTCGGCAGCGGATAGGCGCTGACGAACGGGCGCAAGGAAGCGGGCGCCGACTGACGGAAGGCGGCATTGGGTACGACCGAGTAGACGGTTTGGGGCGCGTCCAGACGGAGTCCCTCGTAGGAGGCGAAGAAGTGCGTGGAGGCCGGGACGATGGGACCGCCGATGGAGGCGCCAAACTGGTTCTGGCGCAGCCTGCCGCGCGTCATGCCCAGAGAGTTGGCGAACCAATCGTTAGCGGCGAAACGGTCGGAGCGGAAGTAGTTGTACAGGGAGCCGTGGAAGGAGCGCTCCCCGCGGCGGGAAACCAGCGCCAACTGGGCGCCGGGCGTGCGTCCAAGCTGAGGGATGAAGTTCTGTGTCTGAACCCGGACCTCGGCGAGCGAATCCAGGCTGACCAGAATGGAAGGCGCCGTCTCCGAGAGCGTGAGGGATTGCCAGGAGAGCGGCTCGCGGCGCGCGTCTGCGGCAGTGCCGAGGCGGCGGAGAGGCTCGTAGAGATTCAGGCCGTCGAGGGAGAGGTAGTTCAGGTGATGCGGGAGGGCGAGCGCAATGAGCTGCGCCTCCGGCGCGGAGCCGACGATGACGGACGGCGCCGCCGGAGCGAGCGAGAGCCCGTTCCTTCCGTTCAGCGGGAGGTGGTTGAGCTCGCTGAGGTTGGCTGAGGCGGCGGAATGGATGTCGGCTTCCAGGCCCTCGCGCGGCTCCTCGATCGTGACCACTTTGGCAGTGTCTCCGGCATTCAGGGAGAGCACGACGCCCCGCCTTTCGCGGGCCCGGAGCACGATGCGCGCCACGCGCAAGGTATCGAAAGCCTCCTTGGACACCGTGAGCTCGTACTCGCCGGGCGGGAGGAGGTCGAAAGCGAACTCGCCGCCCTGGTTGGCAGTCTTCTCCAACGTCAGTTCCGACGAGCGCGAGGCGAGGCGCAGGCGGGCCACCGCAATAGGCGCGCCGCTTGAGTCGACGATCGTGCCGGACAGCAAAGCCGTGTCCTGCGCCCAGAGTGCGGACGCGCATAGAGCGAGCAGCAGAAAAGATCGCATAAGCAACTGTAAGTGGACGGTTGCGAGATGGGGCCGGGGTACGGCCAAAGTTTCATTCTAGCCCGACGCGGCGGTCCGGCGGCTCGGCTGGCCGCTGAGCCGGGCCGCCGCCGCAACCGGGCGTGCCTGGATTCGCGCTTTCGGGCGCCGCCGCCAGGCAGCGGATTGGCCTGCCCGGCGCCGCATCCGCCCCGGGGGGGCGCCGGTTTACAAACCTTGACAAACGGCGCGCAACCCTTTTGCCAGTTTCGCCGTTCAGGGAGGAGAGGAGGAACCGGAATGAAGAAGTGGGCGATTCTGGCGACCTTGACCGCAGCCGTGGCGATGCCGGCCCTGGCCCAGATGCGAGGCGGCATGGCTGGCGCGCAGGCGGACCCGTCCAGGAGGGTGGAAGCGCGCGTGTCGATGCTGGCGCAGGCGCTGGGCCTGACAGACGCGCAGAAAGCGCAGGCGTCAAAGCTGTTCCTGGATGCCCAGGAAGCCAGCCAGCGCCACCGGGAGGAGATCCAGGTGTCGCGGCAGGAGCTGCAGACGGCGATCAAGGCGAACGATCTCGCGGCGATCGAGCGGAATGCGCGCGACATCGGGACGGCGACCGGCGAGATGACCGCGATTGAGGCGCGTGCGCAAGCGGCCTTCTATGCGCTTCTCACCGCGGACCAGAAGACGAGATACGACCAGATGCCCGGCCGGGGCTTCGGCATGGGGCCCGGCGGCATGGGACCCGGCGGCCGGATGCGGCCTCCAGAGTAGCCGGTGGCCGGACCGTCAGCAACGACGCGGCGGCGAGAATCCCTGCCCGGTGCAAACGGATCGCTCGCGCCGGGACGGAGCACGAAATGAGCAGCCCTGCCGGGACGGAAATCCTGACGCGGGCAGCGGTGGCGGCTGCCATGCGGCCGGACTGCTGCCGCGGCGAGGCGCGGGAGGCAGTGTGGCGGGAGCTCGCCGCGAGGGGTTTGGTGTGGCAGCCGGGCGATGGGCCGGAAGAGGCGGGACAGCGGCCGCTCGTACTCTCCTCGGCGCAGGAGTGGACGGCAGAGCATCTGAAGGATGTGGCGCTCCATGTCCTGCGGGTGGAGACCGGGTTGCGAGAGTTTGGCTGGACCCTGGGTTGGGCCGCATCGCATTGGGTGCAATTCGCAGGGTGCAGGCCGGTGTGGATCAGTCAAACGGCGATGCGCCCGCAAAGGGCCGGGCCTTGGGAGGCTCGACAGCAGTTCGAGAGAGAATTGCTGCTGCCGCTGCTTGAGCGCTGCGAAGAGAGGATCGGCAGGCGCTGCTGGCGTGCGAGGCTGCACGGGATGTGGGAACGGGTGGCACGGCTGGCCGGCACAGAGCCGCGGGATGAGGTGGCGCTCTGGCAGAAGCGCATCGAGCGCCTGGTGCCGCGGCGGCGATGGTCTCCCGGGAAAACGGCCGAACTCCTGAAGGAGCCGGCGGGTCTGGCATCGATCCTGGTGAAGGAAGCGGCCACGAGGCTGGGCGCGCGGCTCGTGTATGAGTTGCGGGGCAAGCATCCGATGTGCGCGGTGCTCCGGCCGGACGGAGGCCCGGCATGGGTTCGTTTTCATGAGTGCGAAGAGGAGGCGGCTGCCGACTATCTGGAGCAGCGGGCGGCCCATGGCGGCGTGCTTCCGCTCTGGAACAGGACGGGGGATCCGATGAAGGCGTGCCCGCAGAGGGCGGAAGCCGATCTTGCCGTGGCTGTGGGCAGAGGGAACATCCCTTCGGCCCTGCCGGAACTGGCGCAGTTTGCGGACCAGCTAAGCCGCATGGCTCGAGCCGCGATGGTCGAATTTGTGCCTGTGGACGGAGGCGTGGAGTGGGACGCTTTCCTTGGCGTGATTCGAGGGCGGTTCCGCTTGGCGGGAGTCCTCGAGACGGGCGCCGGCCGCCGCCTTTGCACACTGGAGCGATCCTGAAGGACACCCCGGGACGTTTGCTAGCCTGTTCGGTGATGAAGCCCATCCCGTATCTGGCCGGCGCTCTGGCGGTCTGCACAGCAATGGCGCAGGCGCAAATCCCGCCGCCCCAGGTGTTGCTGCGGAACCGCTCGGCGACTGCGCGGGTGTACCTGCCCGATCCACAAAGAGGCTACTACCTCGGGACGCGGTTCGATTGGTCCGGCCAGGTTTTCAGCCTGCGCACGCTGCGGCACGAATTCTTCGGGCAGTGGTACGACGTGGAGGACCCGCTGCGCCATGATTCGATCATGGGCCCGGTGGAGGAGTTCCGCACGGGGGCAGCGGCTCTTGGATATGCGGAGGCGGCGCCGGGCGGGGAGTTCGTGCGGATCGGAGTCGGGATTCTGCGCAAGCCGGGCGATGGACCGTTCGAGAACTTCCGCACCTACGAGATCGTGGATGCAGGGCAATGGAAGATCCGCAGGGCGAGGGCATGGGTGGAGTTCGTGCATGCGATCCGCCCGTCGAACGGGTACTCTTACGAATACCGGAAGAAAGTCCGGTTGGTGAGGCAAAAGCCGCAGCTTGTCATTGAACACACTTTGAAGAACACCGGGACAAAGACCATCGAGACGGATCAATACAACCACAATTTCTTCGTCATCGACGGCTTGCCCGCCGGACCGGGAGTGCAGGTTGTTTTCCCGTTTGAATTGCAGTCCGTCCGCAAGTTTTCGGCGGATTTTGTGGAGAACCGGGGAAACCGGATTGAGATTGTTGGCGAGATCCCGGCCGGAGCAAGCGCAATCGGGGAATTCCGCGGATTTTCCACCAGCCCCGCCGACTATGACATCCGGGTGGAGCACCAGCCCGCAGGGGCGGGCGTGCGGATTCGCGGGTCGCTGCCTCTGGCGAAGCTCGTTTTCTGGTGTATGCGGCGGACCTTTTGCCCGGAGCCGTATGTGCATCTGTCCGTGCCGCCCGGCAGGCAGGTTTCCTGGAGCCTCACCTACGACTTCTACGACCTGCCGCAACGTTGAGGATGCGCGGCGCGCTCCGGACGCGATACTCTGTCAGGATTCAGGCCGGCGGCGCCCGGCCTGAACCGGGAGGTTTCTGTTGCTCCGTTCCATACTGACCGACGTGCAGTTCTGGATCCCCGTGGCCGTGCTGCTGCTGGGCGCGGCGCTGCTGGCGGCGATGAGGTGAGCGAAATGCATGAGGCGCGGGGTTCCAGACTGTCGCTGCACGCGCTGGGAGTCGTTTGCGGGCTGGCGGCGGGCGCATGGCTGGGCGCGGCGGAAGCGCCGACGAAGCTGGTGACCACGGGGATCTCCCCGTTTGTCATCTCGCTGGGCATGGTGGCGGGCGTATTCGTGGCGCGGTGGACGCTGCCGGTGGCGATCAAGGGGACGTCGTATGTGTGGATGGACCTGAAGGACAAACCGCACCTGGCGGTGTGGGCGGTGCTGGCCGGCATGCTCTGGGCCGTGGCCAACACGCTCACCGTGTTCGCCATTCGCAACGTCGGCCTGTCGGTGGCGTTTCCGCTCTGGAACACGAACAGCCTTGTGGGATTGTTCTGGGGCTGGCTGCTGTTCAATGAACTGCGGGACGCCGGGCGCGCGCAGTGGGCCAAGGTGCTGGGCGGTGCAGGGGGCATCGTTACAGGCGCGATGCTTCTGGCATGGGCGACGTCCCATCAGCCTCCGCATCCGGAGCACTCCGCGGCGATGGGGGTCGCGGCGGCGCTCGTAGCCGGCCTGCTGTGGGGAACCATGTACATTCCCTACCGCAAAGCCTATATCAGCGGGATGAATCCTCTGTCCTTCGTCACGGTTTTCACCTTTGGCGAACTGGCCACCTCTGCGGGGCTGGCCATCGCTTTTCATGGCGGATGGCAGCCCATGATTGCGGAACTGGGCCGCGTCCGTCCGGCGATGTTCTGGCTATTCCTGGGCGGATTTTGCTGGGTTCTCGGCGATATTTTCCAGCAATATGCGGCGAAATATATCGGAATCGGGCGGGGCATTCCGCTTTCGAATACGAACCAGCTTTGGGGGCTTGCCTGGGGGGTGCTGGTTTTCGGCGAGTTTGCGGGGCTGGGCGGAACGGCACGCGCCTTGATCATCAGCGGCTCGCTCGTGATGATCGCCAGCGCCGCCGCCATCAGCATCGCCGCAGCGCCGGAAGCCGAGCGCCGGTCGTGGAGAAAGGCGATGCAGCGCGAATGCGTGCGGTATGGATTGAGAGAACAGGAGGTGGAAGAGGCGCTGGCGGGGTCGGATCCGCTGTCGGCGACTGCGCCCGCCCGCCGCTGGTGGGAGTTTGCCGTGGTGGCTGCAGCAGTGGGCGTTTTCGTGTGGCTTGGATGGCACGCGGAGCGGCAGCCGCTGGAGGTGGATCTGTTCTGGCTGGGGGTGCTGACAGCGGCCTCGGTTGCGGTGCTTCTGGCGGGGGGCTGGCTGCTGTGGAGGCGGACCCGGTTTTCATGAGGCTTGGCGTGCCTGCGGGAGGGCTGGTTGAGATATTCTGGACGCTTCATGAGAAGTGTTCCTTTGGTCGCTCCGCGCCGGCTCGAGTTGATCGAATCTCCTCTGCCGGAAGCGCCGCGCGCAGGCGAGCTGTTGCTGCGGATGCGCGCCGTGGGCCTGTGCGGCTCCGATCTGCACTGGTGGGCGGAAGGCCGCATCCATTCCACTCCCGCGCGGTATCCCCAGATCCTCGGGCATGAGCCGGTCGGCGAAGTGCTTGCCGTGGGCGCGGGCGTGCAGGGCTTCCGGCCAGGCGATCTGGTCTCGGTGGAGCCGTCGCTGACGTGCGGCCACTGTGAATTCTGCATCGCCGGGCGGCACAACCTGTGCGTGCACGCCCGCTTCCAGGGCGGGCCGGAGGCGCCCGGATTCCTTCGTGACTATGCGGTGATCCCCGCCCACAACGCCGACCGCGTGCCCGCCGGCCTCAGCGTCCATCAGGCCACGCTGATTGAGCCGCTGGCCGTGTGGGTGCATGTCTACGAACTGGAGCCGGTGCGGTTGGGCGACTCCGTGGCCGTTCTCGGCGCCGGTTCGATCGGTCTGCTGGGGATCGCAATGGCGAAGCAGGCAGGGGCGGAGCTGATCCTGGCCTGCGACCGCGTGCCGCACCGGCTGGAGCTGGCGCGCCGCATGGGGGCGGACGAAGCCGTGCCCGCGGGCGGCCGCCAGTTTGTGGACGCCGTGATGGACCGCACGCGCGGGCGCGGCGCCGATGTCGTGTTCGATGCCGCCGGCGCCCCGGAAACGATCGCCCTCGGGCTGAAATGCCTGCGCCCGGGCGGCACGCTGGTGTTGATCGGGATCCCGGAGCCGCTGGAGTTTCCCGTCGATCTGCATGCCGCACTGGCGAGGGAGTTGCGGATCCAGGCGGTGCGCCGGTCCAATCACAAAGGAGCGCAAGCGGCTGCGCTGCTGGCCTCGGGAAGAATTCCCACCGCGCTGATTACTCACCAGCTGCCGCTGGAGAAGGCACAAGAAGGTTTTGAGATTCTGCATTCCTATTCGGACGGGGTGGGCAAGCTGATCTTCGATTTCGACCGGAAGGACTGAAGTGCATGTCGCGATATCTGGCTTTTGACCTCGGCGCCGAGAGCGGGCGTGCAATTCTGGGGACTCTGAAAAACAGAAAGCTGGAACTGGAGGAGCTGCACCGCTTCCTCAACGAGCCGGTGCGGTTGCCGGATGGATTGTACTGGGACACGTTCCGTCTTTTCCATGACATGCGCGAAGGGCTGCGCATCGCCGGACGCGAGAAGAAGCTGAGGCTGGACGGCGTGGCGGTGGACACCTGGGGGGTCGATTTCGGCCTCGTCGACGCCAACGGCGAACTGTGTCTCAACCCGCGCCATTACCGCGACCCCCGCAACCAGGCGGCATACGAAGAGGCGCTGGAGAAAGCGGGCCGCGAGCGCATCTTCGCCGAGACCGGCATCCAGTTCATGGCGCTGAACTCGCTCTACCAGTTGTATGCCGCGCGGCGCGCCGCCTCTCCGGGGCTTTGGTCGGCGGCGAGGCTGCTGTTCATGCCCGACCTGTTCAACTACTGGCTCTGCGGCGAGCAGGCCAATGAGCTGACCATCGCCTCCACGTCGCAATTCTTCAATCCGGCCGCGAAGCGGTGGTCGCTGGGTCTCTTCGACGCGCTCGGGCTTCCCAAGGCCATCCTGGGCAAGGTTCTGCCGCCGGGCCGGGGCCTTGGGACGCTGCTGGATGAAATCTGCTCGACCTGCGCGCTCGATCCCGTGCCGGTGTTCACGACGGCGAGCCACGACACGGCATCGGCGGTGGCGGCCGTGCCCGCGGCCGGGGACCGTCCCTGGTGCTACATCAGCTCCGGCACCTGGTCCCTGATGGGCGTGGAGGCGGAAGCCCCGGTTATCAACGAGAAATCCCTCGAAATGAACCTCACCAACGAGATAGGCGTCGAGGGCAGGATCCGCCTCTTGAAGAATATCGCCGGCCTCTGGATTGTACAGGAATGCCGGCGGCAATGGGCGCTGGAAGGACGCGAATACAGTTATGCCGAATTGACAGAAATGGCGGCTGGCGCTCCCCCGTTTGTCGCCGTCATTGATCCGGACCACTTCATAGAACCGGGGGAAATGCCGAAGCGCATCGCCGCGTTTTGCACGCAAACGGGCCAGAAAGAGCCGGAATCGCACGCGCAATTCATCCGCACGGCGCTGGAAAGCCTCGCGCTGCGCTACCGGCAGGTGCTGGAAATGATCGAGGCTCTCACCGGCATGCGGATCGAGGTGATCCACATTGTGGGAGGCGGTTCCCGCAACGGCCTGCTGAACCAGTTCGTGGCGGCCGCCACAGGCAGGACCGTCGTGGCCGGGCCCGCGGAGGCCACCGCGGCGGGCAACATCCTCGTGCAGGCGATGGGGGCTGGTGAAATCGATTCCCTGCCGGCGCTGCGCCGGGTGGTGCGGGATTCATTCTATCTGGAGACGATCGAGCCGCGCCCGGACCCGGCATGGGACCGGGCGTACGAGCGGTTTGTCAGATTGGGGGAGTTTCGGAAATAGGACGACGTCCGCAGGCGAGCGACTATGCAGCGTGAGTCTGGAGTGAATTCAGCGATGCCGGGGCGCGTAGTCGATCTGATCCCCCGGCTTA
>Ga0209018_1000752_pt1 | contig 28623 bp, 17 predicted proteins | sample YNPBryBLVA2012_FD_185814 | JGI IMG/M metagenome (GOLD analysis project Ga0209018, IMG submission 185814) | Anoxygenic and chlorotrophic microbial mat microbial communities from Yellowstone National Park, USA - YNP Bryant BLVA 2012 (SPAdes)... ...
CCCCACGCCGGCGTTCTGTTTCGAACGCCCTCATTTTCGCTCCCTCGCAATTTGCACAAAATGGGATATAATCTCTCCCATGCAGCAGAGACGCTACCTCTATTTCACCGCTTTCGTCAGCGGGTTGGTCTCGCTGGGGGTGGAGCTGGCCGCCTCGCGGCTGCTGGCTCCCCACTTTGGCGACTCGCACCTGGTCTGGGCGGCGATCATCAGCCTGATCCTGCTCTATCTGACGGCGGGCTATTTCCTCGGCGGGCGCTGGGCCGACCGCTCGCCTCGCCCGGCGACGCTCTACAGCCTGGCTGCCTGGGCCGCTTTTCTGGTGGGGGTCATTCCCTTTGTGGCGCGACCCGTGCTGGTGCTGGCGGCGCAGGGCTTTGCCGATTACAACGTCGCGCTGCTGGCCGGGCCATTCGTGGCAGTGCTGCTGCTCTTTTCCGTGCCGGTGACGCTGATGGGCTGCGTCTCGCCCTTTGTCATCCGCCTGCTGATGGAAGAGGTCGAGGGCGCCGGCGGGGTCGCCGGGCGGACCTATGCCATCTCTACCGCCGGTAGCCTCTTGGGGACGCTGTTGCCCGTCTTTGTGCTCATTCCCCTGGTGGGCACGCGCAACACGTTTGTCATCTTTTCGCTGCTCCTGCTGACGGTGGCGCTGATGGGGCTCTTCCGCTCTGCGCCAAAGCGGGCGCTGCTCTACCTGGCGATGCCCGCCGTCGTGGTCATCCTGGCCCTGATCCTGCGCGGCCAGCCGATCAAGCCCCAGGAAGGCGCGATCTATGAGACAGAGTCGTCCTACAACTATATCCAGGTCGTGGAGCGGAACGGCTGGCGCTACCTCTATCTGAACGAGGGCCAGGGCATCCATTCGGTCTACCGTCCCGACCAGCGGCGCGTGGGCGGGACGTGGGACTATTTCCTGGCCGCGCCCTTTTTCAACCCGCCGCCGTTCACGCCTGACCGCATCCGCTCTCTGGCGATGATCGGCCTGGCGGCGGGGACGATTCCCAAGGAGTACACGGCCTTCTTTGGGCCGATTCCCATCGACGGCGCGGAGATCGACGCCGAGATCGTGCGCGTTGGGCGGGAATACTTTGCCATGGACGAGCCCAACCTCAACATAGTCGTCACCGACGGGCGCGCCTTTCTCGACCGCTCGGCGCGTACCTACACGGTCGTGGGCATCGACGCCTACCGCCTGCCCTACATCCCCTGGCACCTGACCACGGTCGAGTTCTTCCAATCCGTGCGCGACCATCTCAGCGCGGACGGCGTGGTCGTGGTCAATGTTGGCCGCACGCCGGGCGACGACCGCCTGGTGGAGACCATCGCCGCGACGCTCGCCGCGGTGTTCCCTTCCGTCCACGCGATGGATGTGCCGGCCTCGTTCAACACCATCGTCGTGGCGACGGTCCAGCCGACTGCGCCGGAGAACCTGCTGGCCAACCGCGCGTTGCTGAGCGACCCCACGCTGCAACAGATTGTCGACGAGGCGTGGGCGACGCTGCGGCCTGTGGGGAGCGGCGGCATGGTGCTCACCGACGACCGCGCGCCGGTGGAGATGCTGACGCATGCGATTGTGGTGGGGTATGTGTTCAGGTAGGCAAGTGGGCAAGTGGGCAAGTGGGCGATACGCGATAAGCGATAAGCGATACGCGATGCGCGATACGCGATGCGCGATACACGAGATTGGAGGAGGTTGCTATGGTCATGTCATACGTCGTTCTGGGGCTGTTGGGGGTGGTTTTCCTGGTGGCGGGGATTGTCTGCCTGGTGTTGTATGCCAGGAAGCGCAGCAAGGCACTGCTGGTCGTCGGCCTGCTGCTGACCCTGGTTGTGCCGGGCCTGGCATTCTGCTGTCTCCTGGCGCTCCTGGCGCGGTGGATTCCTGATCCCTTCGTCGTCTATGCCCCGCCGCCGCCGACGATCGCGCCATAGGGCATGATCAATCTGCGCTACGAGTTTGCCCGGCTGGGTCTCGATTACTTTCTCTCCGGAGTCAGCGAGCGCTACCGGCAGGGCAGGCCCGTTCCGCCGCCGCGCCTTGTCGTGTGGGACAGCACGCGGCGCTGTAATTTGCACTGCGCCCACTGCGGGGCCGCGGGGGAAACGTACCCGCACGAGCTGACGACGGAGCAGATTTGCCGCGCCGTCGACGAGATGGCCGCGCTGCGGGTCGATATGCTCGCCGTAACGGGCGGGGAGCCGTTGCTGCGCAAAGACCTGCTGACGGTGCTGGACTATGCCCGTCAGCGCGGCCTCAAGACCGGCATCGCCACCAACGGCTATCTGGTCGACGAGGCCATGGCGCAGCGCATCGGCGCGGCTGGCGTGCAGTCGGTGCAGGTCAGCCTGGACGGCCTGGAATCGACCCATAACCAGATCCGCGGCAACGCGCAGAGCTTCCGGCGGGCCGTGGAGGCGGTGGAACGGTTGCTTCGGCAGGGCATTCCCCTTGTCTCGGTCGCCACGACCGTCGGCCCGCACAACCTGGCCGATCTGGAAGGGCTGGGGACGCTGCTGGAGGGGCTGGGCGTGCGCCTGTGGCGGCTGGCCGTGGTCATGCCCATTGGCCGGGCGCGGGAAGCCGACCTCTTGCTGCGGGGCGAGCAACTGGAAGCGCTCTTTGCCTTTGTCCGACGCGCGAACCGGCGCGGCTTTCGCGTCTATCTGGGCGAGAACCTGACGTTTCTGGGCCGCTGGGAGAGGCGACTGCGTCGCCAGCCGGCCATTTGCCCGGTGGGGTTCACTGCCTGCTGCATCGGCGTCGACGGGCACATACGCGGCTGTCCGGAGCAGCCCGACACGGCCGCCAACCGCGAGGGCTCGCTGCTGGAAGAGCCACTCGCTGCCATCTGGCAACGCGGCTTTGCCCGCTACCGCAGGCGCGAGATTCTGCGCACCGACCCGCGCTGCGCCGCCTGCGCCGACCGCTTTCGCTGCTACGGCGGCTGCTGGGTGATGCGCGAGGGGGAACAGCACTGCATATCGCGTATCGCGCATCGCTAATCGCATATCGCATATCGCGTATCGCATATCGCTAATCGCATATCGCATATCGCATATCGCAAATCGCGTATCGCTGATCGCTGATTGCTGAACGCTGGTTGCGGCATGCGATAGACGATATACAATATGCGATAAGCGATACGCGATTATCGATAAGCGATAAGCGATAGGCGATCAGCGATAAGCGATAGGCGATCAGCGATAGGCGATAAGCGATAGGCGATACGCGATACGCGATACGCGATGAACGAAAGAGTCTGGCCCAAACTGCTGCACGTGCTTGTCATCGTCGCGCTGCCGCTGGCGCTGCTGGCGAGCAGCTTCCGCCTCACCACCGGCCATTGGCTGGTGCGCTGGGAGTATCACAAGGCGGATTTTCCTGCCGACCCCTATGGCCTCTCCACCGCCGAACGCATCCGCCTGTCCCAGGTCTGCGTCGATTACCTGATCAGCGGCGCGGGGATCGAGCTGCTGGAGGAGCTGAGGCTGGAGGACGGGCAGCCGGCCTTTAACGAGCGCGAGTTGCGGCACATGATCGACACCAAACGGGTGCTGTGGGCCGTGCTGCGGCTGGGCTGGGCGATGGGGTTGATCGTCGTGGGCAGCGTTGCCGCGCTGGCCTCCCGCCCACAGACCCGCCGCCGCGCCCCGCTGGCGCTCTGGCAGGGGGGATTGTTAGGGTTGGGCCTCCTGGCTGCTGTCGGACTGGTGATGGCCCTGCGCTGGGACTTTTTCTTCGACAGCTTTCACGAGTTGCTTTTTCCGCCCGACACGTGGACCTTTTACTACTCCGATACGCTGATCCGCCTCTACCCCGTGCGCTTTTGGATGGATGTGGCCATCGTCGTCGTCAGCCTGTTTGCGCTCCAGTCGGCAGCAGTGGTGGGAGGCGCATGGCTATGGTATCGCCAGACACAACGCCCCGGGGACAATGCACAAGGCACAAGACACGACAGGTAAACCTGCCCCCTGCTCCCTACGCCCCGAACTTGGTCAGCCTGCCCGCATAGGCCATTGCCAGCGGCATCAGGTCGGTGTGGCGAATGTGGCCCAGGCCTCCCGCCATGCAGGGCCGCTCGCCGAACGCGCGCACATGGTCCGGGCGGATCGTGCGCGCCCAGAGCAGCACCGGCAGCTCGTGCCACGAGTGCGCCTTCCACAGCGCCGGGGTAGAGTGATCGCCGGTGACAATGACCACGTCCGGCGCCAGCCCCAGCATCTGTGGCAGCAACCGGTCGAAATACTCGATCACAGCGACCTTGCCCTCGAAATTGCCGTCCTCGCCCATGCTGTCGGTCTTTTTGACGTGGAAGAAGAAAAAGTCATAACTGTCCCAGTGCTGCCGCAGTGTCTCGACCTCAGCCTCAATTGTGTCGCCGGTGGGCAGGACGTCCATGCCGGCCAGTCTGGCCACACCACGGTACATCGGATAGGTGGCGATGGCGGCGCAGCGCAGGCGGTAGACTTCGGGCATCAGCGGCAGGCCGGGGTCCCTGGCGATGCCGCGCAGGTTGCAGCCGTTGGCGGGATACTCGTCGGCCAGCAGCCGCCGCGCCTCAGCCAGCCAGCGGTTGAGCAGCTCCGCTGTGGCCTGGGCCTCCGGGCGGGTGGCAGTCACCGGCAGCGGCGGGACGCCGGTCTGCTGGGGATCGGTCTCGGTCAGGCCATCGACCAGCCCCTCGCCGCGCAGCACCAGCACGAAGCGGTATTCTTTGACCGGCTCGACGAACGCCTGGACGCCGGGCAGTTGGATGGCGCGCAGTTTCTGGCACAGCCGCGCGCCGACCTCGCTGGGGATGCGGCTGGCGCGCCGGTCGGTGATGACGCCGGTTGCGGGGTCGAGCGAGCAAAAGTTGCCCCGCGCGGCCAGGTCCTGCCGCCGCAGGTCAAAGCCGATGCCCAACGCCTCCAGCACGCCGCGCCCGATCTCGTACTGGAGCGGGTCGTAGCCAAAGAGGGCCAGGTGGCCCGGTCCGCTGCCCGGCGTGATGCCCGGCGCCACGGGGGTCGACAGGCCGCAGATCGAGCCGGCCGCCAGGGCGTCCAGGTTGGGCGTGTGCGCCGCTTCCAGCTCGGTGGGGCCGCCGGGGGTCAGCGGCAGGCCGCCCAGCCCGTCCAGCACCACCAGGAGGATCTTGGTTTTGGCTTCTATCGCCAGCTCGCGCATCAATGGCAGGGAATCCATTTTTTCCTCGCTTGTGTTTCAGGGCTGAGCCTATCATACCCTTGTCGGGAGGGGATGTCAAGGCCCGGCAGAGATTGTTGGAAATTTGTGCTACATGTAGGCTTGCACGCTCGAATGGCAATTCCTTGGGGCGGCAAATATCAAAGTGGCAGGGCAGGCGGTTTTCCAAGGGCTTTGCGATCTGTGTGTCACAGTCTCGCTTGTCACCAATTAGTCAGCACTGACGATGCCGATCTATCATGGCAGGTACTGGTCATGGGAGGTCCCCACTTTGTCACTGTCCGATTTCCATACCAGCCGACCAGAGCGCAACGGCGCCGGTCGGCTGTTGTTATTCATGGTAGCAAGCCTGCCTTCCTGGGATCGGTGTAACTACTCAGCCCAGCGTGGCGCAAGACCCTGAAGGTCAGGGATCGGCAAAGAGTACCCTCCCGCAAAAGTTTGTCGAAGGAGGTGATGGTCTGGGAATACAGGAATCGACTGGCTGCAACTGTGGTCCGGGTAGTATGCAGACTCTGAAGCTATGATAAGGAGATGTAGGTATGGATAAGAAAAGAGCATAGATCTGGCGCTGGCTGAGCCCGTTCACCATGCTGGTCGTCCTGCTGAGCATGGCCCCTGGGGTGACCCATGCGGCAACGGCGCCGGCAGCACCGGCGCAGAGCCAGCAACTGGCCGAGCCTGTGGCCTCTCTGTCAGGCCGGGGACAGGACTGGACCGGGCGCACCCCTCCCGCCCATCTGCAGGAGGTTCCGCCCGAGATCCAGGAGCTGTTCGCCAGCGGCATGACCGCTGAAGAGTTCGTCCAGATGGCGGGCTATGTGCCCCATGCGCTGGAAGGGCTGGTCGATGGCGAGGCGCTCATGATCATCGAGCTGGAAGGCGACCCTGTGGCGGTGGCCTATGCGGCCCAGCGCGATGCCGGGCGTTTGATGACCAGCGCTGCTATCGAGAGCTATCGGCAGACGTTGATGGCGGCGCAGGACCAGCTCGAGCCGCAACTGGAGAGGCTGGGCGTCAAGGTCATCTCGCGCTACAACGTCGTCTACAACGGCTTCCAGGCGCGGGTGCCGCTGAGCCGGCTGAACGAGATCCGCGCCCTGCCCGGCGTCGTCGCCATCCACCGCGCCCCGATCCACGAGCCGGCGTTGAGCTCCAGCGTGCCGCTCATCGGCGCAACCGAGGTGTGGGATGACCTGGGCTATGACGGTGAAGGGGTTGTCATCGCCATCATCGATACCGGCATTGACTACACCCACGCCGTCTTTGGCGGCAGCGGCAATCCCGACGATTACGCCAACAATGACCCCGACATCGTCGAGCCCGGCACTTTCCCCACCGCCAAGGTCATCGGTGGCTATGACTTTGCCGGGACGCTCTACAACGCGGCCTGCACGCCGCAACAGGAGGCACAGGGCATCTGCTCGACGACGCCGACTCCTGACCGTGACCCGCTGGACGAGTACGGCCACGGCACGCACGTCGCCTCGATCGCTGCCGGTGAGGCCGCTGGCGATGTGAGCAATGGCGTGGCCCCCGCCGCCGGGCTTCTGGCGCTCAAGGTCTTTGGCCGCAGCGGCTCTACCTCGCTGGTGATGGACGCGCTCGAGTTTGCCACCTTCAGCTATCTGATGTACGGCTACCCGCAGGTCATCAACATGTCCCTCGGCTCCAACTTTGGCACCAACAATCCAGCCGATCCGGACGTGTATGCCACCAACAATGCGGCCCAGGCCGGCATCGTCGTCGTTGCCTCGGCGGGCAATGCGGCCAACAGCTCGTACATCACCGGCTCGCCCGCCAGCGCCGACGGGGCCATCTCGGTCGCCGCTTCGGAAGATGGCTATTCCCTGCTGGATGGCTTTGAGGTCATTACGCCAACGGATATCGCTGGCGTGCTTCCGGCCCTTCAATCAGCCTACTACGATTGGAATTCACCGGATCTGCCCATCACCGGAACGCTGGTGTATCCCGAGCCCGGCCCCAACCCGGCGCAAGATCAGCGCACCGGCTGCTATCCGTTCAACATCACCAACACCCAAATGATCTCGGGCAACATTGTGTTGCTGGACTGGAACACCCCCTCGTGCGGCGGGTCAGTAGCACGTTCGGCCAATGCGGTTGCGGCGGGTGCGATCGGGGTGATCATCGTCGACGACAGCGCGGTCTTTGACCTCTATATCGCCGGCAGCGCGGTTGTGCCAGCCTATAGCATCCCTCTGCCGATTGGCGATCTGCTGAAGGACGCGCTGGAAGGGGGCACGGTCGAGGTCGTTATGACGGCCGAGTACCAGGGCAGTGTCCCCTATGATGAACCGGCGGCGGTCGACATCATCGCCTCGTTCAGCTCGCGCGGCCCGCGCGGTTACGACTCGGCGCTCAAGCCCGAGATCACTGCCCCCGGCGGCAGCATCTTTGCGGCGGATATGGGCAGCGGAAGCGGCGGCGTGAGCATGGGTGGCACCTCGATGGCCGCGCCGCATATCGCCGGCGTGGCGGCGCTCATGGTGCAGGCCCATCCCGACTGGACGCCCGAGGCGATCAAGGCGGCGATGATGAACACGGCCGTCGACCTGCAGGACGGGACGCCGATCCCGCGCTCTGGCGCCGGGCGGGTGAACGCCTACCGCGCCGTGGACACGGATGTCTATGCCGTTGGCGACGACAGCCTGGTCAGCCTCAACTGGGGCGTGATCATGTCGGCCGATGACACCGTCACGCGGGTCAGCCATGTGACCGTCTACAACGACGGCGACAGCGAGGTAACCTACGGGACTGGCTGGATGTTCCAGCCCGGCTCGCTCACCGGGGGTGCCACCATCACGGTTGAGCCGGACACCATCACCCTCGCCCCCGGCGAGACGGCGGTGGTCACCGTCACCCTCGACGTGGACATGACGGCGATGGAGGTGCTGTACGACGCTACGGCGTTGGAAGAGTACTATGGCTTTGTCACCTTCACCCCGCCCACGCCCTATCAGGTCTTTCTGCCGCTTGTCGCTGGAGGAACGGCCACTGCTGCGTCGGTCGAGGGCACCGCGCAACTGACCAGCTTGCTCTTCCCCGAAGACGCGCTGCGGGTGCCGTTCTACTTCCAGCCGCGGCCTTACGCCGTGCTGGAAATCAGCGGCAGCGGCGTCATCACCGACCCGGAGACCGACATTGCCACGTTTGCGATCACCCATACCGGCCCGATCAGTTCCAGCCTGTGGGTCTATCCCGCGCTGGTCGAGGACGGGCCGGATGCCGGCATGTATGGGCCGGGTGACGTGCGCGTCTTTGGCCTGGACTATGGCTGGACGAGCGGGACCTATGGTGACATCATTGTGGCTGCCATCGACGCCTGGGACTACTGGCACGTGCCGCAGCCGTACTTTGCCGAGTTCGACCTCTATGTCGACTACAACGAGAACGGCGTCTGGGACTATGTCGACTTTAACTGGAACTATGGCGCAGCCGCTGGCGGCACCAACAACAACCAGTGGGTTGTGATCTGCGTCAACCTGGCCACCGGCGCGCTCTCTCTGGCCAGCCCCTACCTGATCTATACCGATTACAACAACTCGTACATGGAATGGTACCTGCGGGCTTCCACTCAGGGCCTGGGGTCGTCCAACCCGACCTTTGATTACCAGTTGATCGGCTTCGACGAGGGCGGCGCTGATGAGACCGCGCCTGGCCGCTTCGACTATGTCAACTACCCCTTCGGCTGGGATGTGACCAACGATCCCGGCCCCGCTGAACCCGCAGCCGAGGTCTGGGTTTGGGTGAACGACCAGGCCGGCTACTACTACAGTCAGCCGCTGGGCGTGATGATCGTGGATTACAACGGCGATCCGGCCAATGTCGAAGGCACGGAGGCCTACTTTGAGCCGATCACCGTGCCTGGCCTGAACGTGCTCGACCTCACCCTGCTGCACACCAATGACTTTCACGCCCACGTGGACCAGTACAACGTGAGCGGCGCCCGCTGCAAGCCGGCAGACGAAACCGCCGGCAATTGCATCGCTGGCGTCTCACGGCTGGCGACGCTCATCGAGGGCATCCGCGCCGAGCGCGAGAATGTGCTGCTCCTGGACGCGGGCGACCAGTTCCAGGGCACGCTCTTCTTCAACCTCTTTGGCGCCGATGTGCTGACCGACACGATGAACAGCCTGGGCTATGACGCCATGACCATCGGCAACCACGAGTTCGACCGCGGCCCGGCGGAGCTGGCGCGCTTCATTGGCGGGGCTGACTTTCCTGTCGTCAGCGCCAACATCGACGCCAGCGCCGACCCCGACCTGGCCGGCCTGATCGATCCGTATGTGATCCTCGACGTCAGCGGCCAGGATGTCGGCATCGTCGGCCTGACCACGCCCGAAACGGAGAACATCTCCAGCCCCGGTCCCAACATCACCTTCACCAACCCCATCACCGCTGTTCAGACGGCAGTGGACGAGCTGACCGCCCTCGGTGTTGACAGGATCGTCGTCCTCTCGCACCTGGGCTATGGCGAGGACCTGGCGCTGGCGGCGGCGGTCAGCGGCGTTGACGTCATCATCGGCGGCCACAGCCACACCTTCCTCTACACGCCGGTTGCGCCGACCTCGTTCACTCCGCCCACCCTCAACCTCACCCCGTTGGGGCCGTATCCCACCTTCGTCTCCGGCGCGGATGATGAGCCGGTGTTGATCGTCTCGGCCTATCAGTGGGGCTACTTCCTCGGTCGGCTGGACGTGATCTTCGACGCCGATGGCACCGTGCAGTACTACAACCGCCTGCCCATCTACGTGAATCGGAACGTCGCCAAGGACCCTGCCATGGAAGCGCGGCTCGACGTGTACCGCCCGGCGGTGGCTGCCCTGATCGCCACGCCGGTCGGCACCACCACGGTTGAACTGCCGATCAACGTCAGCGGCGTGCGCATCTGCCGCAAGGGCGAGTGCCTGCTGGGCAACCTGGTCGCCGATGCCATGCTGTGGATGGCTAACGAGGCCAACCCCGGCACGACCTACCAGATCGCCTTCCAGAATGGCGGCGGCCTGCGCGCGCCGATCATGACCGGCACGGTGACGATGGGCGATGTGCTCGAGACGCTGCCGTTCGGCAACACCCTGGCCACCTTCCAGCTCCAGGGCCAGTACGTGATCCAGGCGCTGGAGAACGGCGCGCGGCTCTATCCCAACGAGAACGGCGGTTTCGCCCAGGTTGCCGGCCTGCACTACACCATCAACGCCTCACAGCCGGCCGGGTCGCGCATCTCCAACGTCGAGGTCTGGGATGAAGGCACGAGCAGTTGGGTGGCGCTCGATCCGAACGCCTACTACTACGTCGTGACCAACAACTTTATGCGCCAGGGTGGCGACAACTACACGGTCTTCCGCGATTACGCCATCGACCCCTACGACTATGGTCCGGCGCTGGACGAGGCGCTGGCCGAGTACTTCCGCACCTTCTCCCCCGTCACCCCGACGATCGAAGGGCGCATCATCATCAACCCCTGATTCGCTCTGCCGACCAGACGACAGCAGTAGGGCGGGCTCCAGGCCCGCCCTACTCTTTTTGTAGGACAACTGCTCGCCGTTGTCCTACCCCGCCCCCCCTGCTCCCGCCGGGTCTGTGACCCGGCAGGTCCCGCTGGCAGGGGTTACAGGCCGTGAAATCTGTGTAATCTGTGGCCAAAAAACGGCAGCCTCACTGACGGGGGTCACAGACCCCCGCCGAGCAAGGGATGCCCCCACGGCGGCGTTCTGCTGCGAATACCCCGTTTGGGTGCGACTTGCACCTCCTGCCAAAGAAGGGTAGAATCTGCCTGTCGAACCGCCATCAGCACAGGACGGGAATCTGCCGATGAACCAGCAGCTTTCACCCAACCCATTCTTTCTGCCGGGGGGCGCGACCGGCGCTCTCCTTATCCACGGTTTTACCGGCTCGCCGCCAGAGATGCGCCTTGTGGGCGACGATTTGCACGGGCGCGGCCTGACCGTCGCCGCGCCCCTCCTGCCCGGCCACGGCACCTCCATCGAGGACCTGGACCGTCGCCGCTGGAGCGAGTGGACGGCCTGCGTCGAAGCGGCATATGCCGATCTCGAGGCCCGCTGCGAAACGGTCTTTGTCGCCGGCCTCTCCCTGGGCGCCCTGTTGACGCTCTACCTGGCGGCCCACCATCCGGAAATCGCCGGCATTGTCCTCTACTCCCCGGCCACCTGGGTCGCCGACCGCCGTATCTACCTGACCCCCTTTCTCAAATATTTCATCGGCCCGCAGCCCAAGGGAGAGGATGATCTGACCGATCCGGCAGCACGCCAGCGTCTCCTTTCCTACGACCGCAACCCCACCTTTGCCGCTCACGAGGTGCTCAAGCTCACCTGGCGCGTGCGGCGGCTGCTGCCCCAGGTCCGCTGCCCCCTGCTGATCATCCACAGCACCGGCGACAGGGCCATCGACCCCCGCAGCGCCCAGCGCACCTTCGAGCGGGCCGGCTCGACCGACAAGCGGCTGATCACGCTGCACAACTCGGGCCACTGCGTGACCGTCGACAGCGAGTGGCAGACCGTGGCGGAAGAGACCTGGCGCTTCATCGCGGATCGGACGTCGCCCCATGCCTGACCTGTTTGCGCTTCTGCCTGCGCTCCGCCAGGCGGATCATCCACTGCTGGCCCATCGGCAGATCGCGCTGATCGGCGTCTCGGCCATCCTGCACGACGACGAGCGTTACTATTTCGAGGTCAACCGCCCCCGCTACTGGGGCCAGCGCCGCGACGGCACCCTTTCGGTTGGCATCGGCGGCATCGGCGGTCAGATCGAGAAGGGCGAATCTGCCCTCCAGTGCCTGCGCCGCGAGGTGCAGGAAGAGCTGGGCGTCGAATTCCGGCTGGAGCCGGCCCCGCGCACGGCGCTGATCCACGAGTGGGAGCTGGCTGGCTGGCTCGACCTGCCGCCCAGCCGCAAGCACCCGGCGCCCTACCTGGTCAACCTGCTGCCGCCGCGCCTGGGCGGGCCAGAGATGCCCGACGCGCTGGCCATCGTCACCTTTATGGGGCGGCTGCGCAGCCGACCGCAGCGCGGCGACCTCTTTGGCCTGCTGACGGTGCATCGCGCTGCGCTGCCGGACTTTTTCGCCCGCGACGAATGGCCGCTGGAGGCGGCGCAGGATCAGCCGGCGCTGGCCCTGGAGCTCGAGGATGCCCTGCCTGCCGGAGCGGTCCTGCGCCCCGTGCTGACCGCGCGCGCCTTTGGCATCCTGGTGCGCCGTCATCTTGTAGAACCGTAACTGTCTGAAAGTTTTGCCTCAAAGCGACGAGTATATCTCACCGCAGAGCGCGCAGAGAACGCAGAGGTTTCTGCGTTCTCTCTGCGTCCTCAGCGGCCTCGTCTGCTAGCTCGCTGCTGCTGCCGCTTCCTCCTGCCAGCGCATATAGATCAGATAGTAGGCAAAGACCAGCAGATTGGCGTCGATCTCGCCCAGGATGTCCAGAAAGGCTCCCCGCTTGAAAAGGCCCTGCGGCTGAATCTCCATCACCGCCACGTTCCCTGGGTCGAGCAGGCGCCAGCCGCGCTTCCAAAAGCTGATCCGCGCCAGTGTATAGGTCTGCCCGCCAAATTCGATCAGGATCGCGGTGCGGAAAAAGCCGCGCGGACGGGCGCTCGCCAGGACCAGGCCGCCTTCGTGCAGTTCGTGCTCGCTGCGCCACAGGCTCTTCTGCCGCAGCACCAGCTCCCGCCCGTCGAAGGAGCGAAAGACGCCCCCGCGGCGTGTGGCCGCGAGGGTCAGTTGCCCCAATTCGCCCCCTTCGCTGAGGAAGCGGTGATGGGTGGTGAAAAAGCCGGAGATATTGACCTGGATGCGACTGGTTGTCATGCCGGCTTCCATCTCTGGCTACTCCTGCTGCCGGCCAGGCGGGACAATCGGCTGCGCCATCCCCGCCATCGAGGCCATGCCCATCATCCCGCCCAGGTTCATCGTGTCGACCGCGCTGGAGGGGACGATGATCATGGCGCCCTTTTCCTTCAGCCCCTCGAAGAGCATGTTCATCGCCCGCAGGTGCAGGGCGGTGGGGTTGTCCAGATAGGCTTCGGCAGCCTGGGCAAAGGAGTGGGCGATCTGCTCCTCGCTCTTGCCCAGAATGACACGGGCCTGCCGCTCGCGCTCGGCCTGCGCCTGACGGCTCATGGCGTCTTCCAGCGCCTCGGGGATGACCACATCGCGGATCTCGACCGACTGCACCGTCACGCCCCAGGGGGTGGTGCGCTCGTCGATGATGCGCTGCAACTCGGCGTCCATTTTGGCCCGCCCCACGAGAATGTCCGCCAGGTTCATCTGGCCGATGATCTCGCGCAGCGCCGTCTGCGCCGCCCAGGAGATCGCCACCCGATAGTCCTCTACCTCCAGCGCTGCCTTCTCGGCGTCCCAGACCACCCAGAAGAGCACGGCGTCGACGTCCACCGGCACGGTGTCCTTGGTCAGCGTCTTTTCGGCGTTGAAGGGCGTGACCATGACGCGATGGTCGATCATCGCCGCGACCGAGTCGATGACCGGGATGATCCAGAAGGGGCCGGGGCCTTTGAGGCCGATGAACCTGCCCAGCCGCAGGACGATGGCCTTTTCCCACTGGTTGGCAATGCGGAAAGCGATGAGGATGTAGATGCCGATCAGATTGAGCGCCACCAATTCGCCCACGATCCACAGGGGGCGGGCGCCTCTTGCCCCCATGACGATGGCCAGCAGGATCGAAGCGGTCATAAGGACGAGGAGAATCAACAGCGCCGGGCCGTTGAAACCCTTTGCGCTGCCCTGGTCCTCCCGCACGGAAAGTGGGACAGTCACCTGGGAAGCTCGCTGAGCCTGTACTGCCGGTTTGATGACCATTTTGACTCCTCCTTATATCGAATGACCATTCTCTTGCAGCCACGCGGCCAGTTCGCTCTGGAATGCCGCAGCGACTTCTTCAGGGCCATAGCCGAGCTGGCGGGCTCCATCCAGCGACGCCCGCAGCAGGCGGCACAACTGCTCGTCGCGCAGACGGGCCATCTCTTCCTCGTCCGGCACGCCAGCGACAAACGTGCCGCGCCCGCGCTGGGTCTTGATCACACCGTCCCGGTCCAGGTCCAGATAGGCCCGCGCGACGGTGTTATAGTTCACCCGCAGCTCCGTCGCCAACTGGCGAATGGTGGGCAACTGGTCGCCGGGGCGAAGCTGCCCCGCTGCCACCATCGCCCGCACCTGCTCCTCGATCTGGGCGTAGATGGGCACCTTGCTTTCCAGCTCGATGGTAAATCGCATTACACCCATCCTCTATTGAACTAGCTCATTATGATTATAGTACACTTTCGCGGTTTTGTCAAGCGGCTTGACACGGATTTCCAAGTTGCTATACTGGGAGAGTATGGTCCTCGAGCGAAGGGAGGGGCGGGAGGCATCGCTGTTCCCCGGCGCGCCGCTGCTGGCTACGGCCGCTCTGCTCCTCCTCTTTGCCCAGCTTCTGGCCCCGGCCACCCGCCTCTCCGCCACGGTCGACGAGGGCTTTCACGTCACCAGCGGCTACGAGTTCCTGCGCACCGGCCACATGCGCCTGCTGGATGAGCACGTGCCGCTGGCCAAAGCCCTCTTCGCCTGGCCGCTCTTTTTCGTGCCCGACCTGCCCCCCCCAGAGCAGGCCAATAGCTATGCGCAGGGCGACCTGATCGGCGTGGCCCAGGAGACGGTGCTGGCCTACCAGCCCATCGACCGGGTCATCGTTGCCTGCCGCATCCCCGTCGCTCTGCTGACCGTGCTGCTGGCCGCCACGGTCTACCGCTGGGCCGCCCGCTGCTTTGGCCCTGCTGCCGGACTGCTCGCTCTGGCGCTGTTCGCCTTCGACCCCAACATCCTTGCCCACGGCAGCCTGGCGACGACCGACATGGGCGCGACGGCGTTCATCTTTTGGGCGGTGGCGGCCTTCTCCCGCTACCTGCAACGCCCGACCTGGCAGCGCTGGGGGATCGCCGTGCTCTTCCTCGGCCTGGCGCAGGGAGCCAAACTGACCGCGCTGTTGCTCCTGCCGCTCCTGGGCGCCCTGGCCCTGCTGACAGCCTGGCTGCGAACAGAGGGGGGGCGCTGGCGCGCCGTGGCGCGACAGGCGCTCTCCTACAGCGCCATGGTGCTGACGGCGGCGCTGGTGCTCTGGGCGCTCTACCGCTTCGAGGTGCGCCCTCTCCCTGCCATCACCCATGGTCAGCTCCCCCTGCCGGCGGCCAGCCACATCGAGCGCTGGCTGCGCCTGCAGGCCAACATCGACTATGGCCGCGAGGCCTTTCTCCTGGGCCAGAACCGCATGCACGGCTGGCGGCTCTACTTCCCCATCGCCTTTGTCGTCAAAACCCCCCTGCCCACGTTGCTGCTGCTTGGGCTGGCAGGCGTGCAGGTGGGCAGGTCGCAAGTTGCAAGAGACAGGTCACAAGCCGGAACCTGCGACTTGAGATTTGGAACCTGCCACCTGCTGCTCTTTCCCCTGCTCTACGCCGTTGCCGCTCTCTTCAGCACCATCGACATCGGCTATCGCCACCTCCTGCCCATTCTGCCCTTTCTCTTCGTCTTTGCCTCTCGCCTGGCCTCTCCCCTCCGTCGATCTTCTGCCCTCACCCGCGCCCTGCCTCCCCTTCTCCTCCTCTGGCTTGCCTTCAACGCCCTTTCCATTTCGCCCCACTATCTGGCCTTTTTCAACGAGCTTGCCGGCGGCGCGGACAACGGTTACCGTTTCCTGGCCGACTCGAACACCGATTGGGGACAGGGCCTCAAGGACCTGGCCCGCTATCAGCAGGAAAACGGCGTGAGACCGCTCAAGCTCTCCCTATTCACCTTTCTCGACCCGGCGGTCTATGGGGTGGACTATGAACCGCTGGCGCCCATGGTCGGCGCGCCGCCGGTGCTGCCCCGTCGCTTCAACCCTGCCCCCGGCTGGTACGCCATCAGCGCCACCACGCTCGACGGGGTGCCCCTGCCCCTGCCCTCCACCTTCGACTGGTTCCGCCGCCGTCAGCCTGTCGCCAGAGTGGCCCATGTCCTCTTTGTCTACGACGTGCAGCCGGTCGACGCCGACTGGGTTGCCCAGTGCGCTGCCCCTGTCGCGCCGCTGCCTGCCGCCGTCGTCGAAGAGGGCTTTGGCCTGCCCGGCCTGCGCCAGGCGGTTTTCGACTGTGCGCAGAGCTGGCTCTGGCCCGACGGCGGGACGACGGCCGGCTGGTACGTTCAGCCGATCACCTCTGTCGACAGCCTGCGCTGGCCCTGGCGGGACGAGGAGGCAGCGTGGCTGCCCCTCTGGGCGCGACGGCTGCCGCTGGAGGGGCTCTCGCTGAGCTATGTCCAGTCCACGCCTGGCGAGCTGCCGCCCTTTGCCATCTGGGAATGGTCCGCGGCGGCGACGCTGCCGGACTGGGAGGGTGAAGGGTTGGTGCTGGGCGAGACGCTGGCCTTCCTGGGCCATGACGCTCCTGCCGTGGCGCGCGCGGGCGCCTCCATCGAGGTGCTGACCGCCTGGCGCGTTGTCGCTGTGCCGGCGCGCCCCCTCTCGCTGATGCTCCACCTGACCGCTGCCGACGGCGCGCCGCTGGCCATAGGCGATGGCCTGGGAGTGCCCATCGACCAATGGCGCGTCGGCGACATCATCGTGCAGCGCCACGTCCTGTCCATTCCTGCCGATGCGCCGCCGGGCAGCTATCCGCTGCAAACCGGCGCCTACTGGCTCGACGACATGGCTCACCTGAGGGGCGAAAGCGGCGCGGTGATCCCGCTCTCATCTGTCCAAATCGCAAGCCGTCCGTGACTGCCTGCCCTGAACCCTCCCGCAGGGTAACTTGTACGGGCCGCTACTTTTCCATTCGCGCCAGCGCCTCATAGGCCGGGCGGAAACGCGCCTCCGGCCAGCCCGGCTCGGTGAGCGACCACCAGTACTGCTCGTCCTCTGGCGTCCAATCAGGATTGGCAATGGAGAGCACAAACATCGGCCCGATCCAGGGCGTCCAGTGCTCGCGCGCGTAGCGGTAGGCGCGCACCAGATAGTCGGCTTTGGTCTCTTCAGTGACGGCAAACCAGGTGTAGGCCGAGTTGTGCGGGTCGCTGGTCCAGCCCATCTCCAGAATGGCCACCTGCTTGTCGGCGTCGCCGTACTGGACCATGATGGCGCGCAGGTCTTCGACGTGGCGGAAGCAGAAAAAGCGCTGTCCGCCGTAGGCAGGAGTGGCGGCGGCCTCGTCGGGGGAAAGCTCAGGCGGGGCCAGGTAGCCGGGCGCGTTGACCCCCAGCAGGTCAAAGTAGGGCGCTGCGCCAGCCTGGTACATGCCGATTAAATAGTCGACGTCGGGGATCGCTTCCGGCAGGCCGGTGCCGGTGGGGGCCAGTCCGGCAGTGATGACCAGGGCCTGGGGGTCGGCGCTTTTGATGCCGATGTAGCAGGCGCGCAGCAGCTCGACATAGCCCGCCGGGTCGGGCGGGTGGCCGCCCCACTCGCGGGCCAGGTTCGGCTCGTTCCACACCTGGTAAGCGCGCACGCGGCCGCGGTAGCGGTCGGCGATGGCGTGGCAAAAGTTGCCGAAATCCTGCGGGTTCTCCGGCGGCCCGTTGTCGGAGAGGGTCCCTTCGGGCGGGACAGCCCAGACCGGCTCGCGGTCGAGGCGGAAGAGGACGCTCAGGCCGCGTTCCTCGGCATCGGCGACGATGCGGTCGGTGAAATACCAGTCATAGTGACCGGGGGCCGCGCCTTCGATGTCGCGCCAGGCCACGGCCTGCTTGATCCAGGTGAAACCGGCAGCGCGCACCAGGTCCATGTCGCGGCGGGCGATCTCTTCGTTCCACCAGAGAAAGACCTGCATGCCGTATTCGGGCGAACCCAGCCGCGTTCGTGGCCACGAGGTCGGCGTCGGCGGAGCGGGGGTAGGCGTCGGCGCAGGAGGCGTCCGCCAGCCCAGCGGGTCCAGGCTCACTACAGCCAGCAGGGCCAGCAAGGTCAGCAGCGCGCTGCCCCACCACAGCGCCCGGCGGCCGATCCGTCTCGGCGTCGACTGTTCGCCCGGCTCCATTCCTGCCTGTTCCAGGTCAGCCCCTGCCCGCTCCGCTTACGGTTTGTCCATCGCGCCGATGGCGCCAAAGGCTGGCCGGGCGACGCCGTTGAAATCGACCAGGCTGTAGGGGGCGTTGGGATCGCTGGGCACGCGCGGGCCCTTGTTGGCATAATCGAGGTTCCACAGGAAGGCCAGCCGCACAAAGCCCCACTGACGCATCAGTTGGAACGCCTGCACGTCCCACTCGGCCTGCTCTTGCAACGTGTTGTCGAGGGCGAACTCAAAGCCGAGGGGGTGGCCGCCCAGCCCCTCAGCCGAGGCCCAGCCGAACTCGGTCACGCAGAGCGGCGTGTTGTACCCCGCCGCGACGATGCGCTGGTGATAGCCCTCCAGCGTCGTCTTGAAGCACCAACTGTGGTGCGGCGGCTGCGGGGGGTCCCAATAGCCACGGAACTGCGCTGTCGGGTCCTGATAGGAGCCGTCGCAGTCCGCTGTAGGGGGGATGTTGATGCCGTTGTGGTGCGCGCCGACGCAGTCGCAATAGTTCAGCGCGCCGGCAGCGATCATGCGCTCCAGGTACTCGAAATCGTCCATGACGATGATGCGGTTGGGGTTGTTCGGATCGAGCCAGGGGCCGGCTGCCGGCGAGAGGGCGCCGCTGATGACGATGATGTTCGGATCGCGGCTCTTGATCGTCTGATAGGCCAGGCGCAGCATCTCGACGTAGCGCTCCGGGTTGACTCCCTCGGCAGTGTCCCACTCGCGGTCCAGGTTCTGCTCGTTCCAGACCTCGATGGCGTGGATGCGGCCACGGTAGCGGTCGACCAGTTGGCCCAGGAAATCGGCAAAGAGGGCCAGGTCGTCGGGCGGGGCGCCCTCAGGGTTGGCGTCGGTGTAGCTGGGGTGACTCCACGCTGGCGCGTCGACGACGCTGAGCATCACGCGCAGGCCGCGGGCGTTGGCGGCATCGACCACGGCGTCATAGCCGCTCCAGTCCATCTGCCCCGGCCCTGGCGAGAAGGAGGCCCAGCGCACCTGTTGCTTGACCCAGCCCAGGCCCAGGTTCTGCACCTGGCCCATGGTGTATTCGGGCAGGAGCAGCGCGTCGGCGGCGATGCCGTAGCCAAAGACCTCTTCGCTCACCCCTACTGGCTGGGTGGCGACGACGGGGACAGTGGGTGGGAGGGTCGGTTCTTCTGTAGGGGGCACAGGGGTCGGCTCCGCCGACGGCTGGCGGAAAAAGCCCCACCACAAGCCAAACAGGCCGCCTGTCACCAGAATCAACCAGGCCAGCACCACGAAAAAGAGTTTTACACTGCTCATACCGCCGCGCGAAGAACCAGCCATGTCACCTCCATCGAAAGATCACGGGCTTGCCAATCCGCTCTTGCCGGCCACAATCCGCTCTTGCCGGTCACAGTCCGCTCTTGCCGGTCACAGTCCGCTCTTGCCGGCCACAATCCGCTCCGGCGGGGTCTGTGACCCCGCCGCTTCCCACCGCTGGCGGGTCGCAGACCCGCCAGGAGCGAGAGGAGGACCCGCCAGGAGCGAAAAGCCACATCCCGCTCCGGCGGGGTCTGTGACCCCGCCGCCGCCGCCGCTCCCCGTCGCTGGCGGGTCGCAGAGCCGCCAGGAGCAGGCCCTGCTCCGGCGGGGTCTGTGACCCCGCCGCCGCCGCTCCCCACCGCTGGCGGGTCGCAGACCCGCCAGGAGCGAAAAATTTCAGGGTCTTTACCTTGTTCCCAGGACGTTATGCAGAGCGTCGCAGGCCGGGCAGGAGCCGCCGGGACGGACGATGGCATAGCCGTCCTGCGGGTCGTAGCCGTAGCGCACAAAGTCAATGTTCCAGACGATGATGCAGCGCACCATGCCGGTGTTGGCGCCCAGGCTGGCGGCTTCGGCCAGCCAGGCCGCCTGCTGGGCGTTGTTGGTGCCGCGCGCCCAGGCGAACTGGTCGGAGAAGGTGGGTACACCCTCCTGAGAGGCGTAGCCCATCTCGGTGTAGAACAGCTGGCGCGTGCCGCGGAAGATGTTGTAGTACAGTTGAGTCTGGGACATGAAGTACCAGGAATGGTGGCCGCTACCGTTGTCGCCGGGATGGCCGCTGGTGGCCGATGGCGAGGTGGCGCCGGCGTTGTGGTGCGCGCCGATATAGTCCATACAGTTGGCCGCGCCCGCGTTGTAGAGTCCCTCCATCCACGGCTGGTCATCGTAGCCGCAGCCGACGTTGTCATTGCAGTTGCTCGTCTTGGCGCCGCCCGCCTGCGAGAACCAGCCTGTTGGCGAGGGGGCGGCGCTGATGACCGCCGTCCCGGCGTTGGCTGCTTTGATCGCCTGATACGCCGCGCACAGCAGGTTGGTGTACGCCTGCGGGCTGATGTACTCGCCCTGCCACTCGCGGTCGATGTTCGGCTCGTTCCAGACCTCGATCGCGTCGGCGCCCTGCCTGGCCAGGCCGGCTACCCAGGCCGCATACTGCTGCTCAAAGCCCGGCTGCGTCACCATACCGGGCGAACCCAGGGCGCTCAACTGGATCTTGAAGCCGCGTGCGTGGGCTGCCTGGATGATGCCAGAGGCGTCTGCCCCATAGGGCACCTGGACCTTGGCCCACGTCATCCCCGCATAGTGCATCAGGTCGGCGTAGGGGAAGGCCGTATCGCGGATGTGCCCGCCCATCTCGAACGAGCCGCTGGCGACCGGCGCGGGGGGCGGCGCGGCAACTGTGGCCTCGCCCACGCGGACCACCGCCGTGACCATGCTGTTGGGAATCTCGGTCCCGCCAGCCGTGAGCACCCACGCGCCCTGATAGTTGCCGTCCGCAGTCGGCGCGGTCAGCTCGACGCTGATCTCGACCGACTGGCCCACGGCCACCGCGCCGACCGGCACGGCGGTCGTCCCGCCGAGCTGGGACTGCTTGTTCACCAGCACCGTGTCGGCCGGCCAGTCGCACGTGCCGTTGTTGCGCAGCCGCCAGGTCTTGGTAAAGGTCGCGCCCTTCTCGACGCGCGTGCCGTCGGGGATGGTCACGTCGGCCTCGAAAGCGGCGCGCAGGCAACCGGTGTTCTGCATGGACATGGCCATGTTTGTGGCCGGCGGCTGCGGCGTCGGCGTGGGGGTCGGCTGGGGAGCAGGCGTCGCCACGGTCAGTTGGGCCGAGCCTCGGCTGATGCCGGCGATGCTGGCCGAAACCAGGTACGTGCCGGGCGTCTCCGGCGCGACCCAGCGAAAGTCGGGCTGGTTGAGGGCAAAGCCCTGCTGGGCGATCACATTGTTGCCCTCGGCCACGGTCCAGGAGACCTGGAGCTGAGCTGGCTGAGGCAGGCTGGCGGCCTGGCGGTAGCCGTTCACCGCCTCGACCACGCCGGGCATGTTGCCCTCATCGGCCAGATCGGCCACCACAACGCCGACCAGGTGGTAACGCAGCAGCCAGTCGAGCTTGCGTGCCAGGAAGGAGGGCGTGCCCAGCCAGGCCGTGTGCTGCGTGCCGTCGTCAGCCTGGTAGACGATGCCATAGGTACCGGCGGACTCGTCGGTGAGGATGTTGGTCACGCGGCCGGCCAGGCTAAAGAGGACCTCCTGGCCCGGCGTCAACGTCCCCTCGCCGGGGGCGCGCACCTGGTCGAAGGCGGCCAGCGCCTCCTCCAGGCTGACGTAGCGCACATGGGTCGGGGCGATGTCGGCGCTGAGGGAGGAGAGGTAGCCGCGCAGTTTGTAGCGGTTGACCTGGCCGACGGCCCAGCGCAGGAGAGAGACGATACGACCGTTCTCGCTGTAGGCTGCGGGATCGTCGGGCAGGGGGAAGAAGAGGGTATCGGCGGCGCGGCCCAGGGCAGCCCAGTCATAGCCGCCCGTGTCCCAGCCCGATGCGGCGATCAGCGGCGCGGGCACCATCACCTGCAGGCGCAGGTTCTGCGCGTGCAGCGCGTTGGCCAGCGCCGCGACAAAGCGGCTAAAGGCCTCGCGCTGCTCCGGGGTTACGCCGCGATAGTCGAGCGTGACGCCGCCATAGCCTGCTGCCGCCGCCGCCACAATGTTGTCGATGTGGATCTGCTGAATGTCGGCCAGGGTGAGGATATCGGTCAGCAGGCCGCTGTTGACAGGCTCGCCCTCACGCCAATTGCGCAGGAGCAGGAACGGCACGGGGTTGCTGCCGACTTCAGCCGCGGCAGCCCGCCCCAGCAGCAGGCCGTCGGCGCCCAGGTATAGGCCCGGCATGTGGACCTCGTTCAAGACCTCCGCCATTTGGCCCTGCGGGTGCTCGTTCGCCACCGAGCCGACAACGGGGACGACGGCCAGCGTCTGCATGACGGCGACCGACGGCGGCACTTCGGTCAGCTCGACCGTCAGCACTTCCCGTTCCGGATCGAGCGTGCCGCCGAGCCATTGCCACGATTCGCCATCCCATGTGTAGAGGTCCAGCGTCTCCCACGGTTCGGCGTCGTTGGGGATGACCACTTCCAGGGTGAACGGTCCCTCTGGCTGGCCTTGGGCCGAGATTTTGTAGTAGGGACTCTTGAGCTGGAGATAGTTGGGGATAGCCTGCGCGGCCTGGCGCAGTTGGCTGCCGGCCGAGCCTTCGAGAAAATTGAGGCGCGGCACCGAGTCGATGCGCACGCGCAGGCGGCCGGTCACGGTTGCGGTGCCGGCCAGCGAGCCGTCTGGCCCCACTGCCGAGGGGTTGACCAGACTGAGGGTCAGGCCGTCCGGGTGGCTGATCAGGGGGCGGGCGGCGTTGAGCAGGGTATAGCCCACCAGACCCAACCGCTGGGGCAGGGCGATGGGCGGCAGGATCATGGCGATGATCAGCAGGGCGGCGATCACGGCATAGACCCAGCGTCCGTTGCCCAGCGCGCCCTGCAGCGGGCGCAGCGCAGGACCCAGGCGCCTGCCGAGAGGAGCCAAGATGCGCGCCATGCGCTCGCGGAACGTGAGCCCGGGGACGGGCTCGAGTTGGAGTGTTGTGCCCGCTTTCGCTGCGACAGCCTGTGGCTGAGCGGCCTCAGCCCTGACGGCCTTGGCCACCGGCTGAGGGCTATCGCCCTTTGGTGTGGTCTCTTTCTGTGCTTCAGCGACGTTTTCTTCCATACAGAACAACCTCCTCACGTGCAACAAAATGCGGCCTGAAGGCCGCCGTAAAGCGCCTTCCTGTCCCGACGTTCAACGGGCCCGGGAAAGCGAATCTCCTATTCGTCCACAGCAGCGGTATTCTAGCATAGTTCGGCCTGGCAGTCAATGCGCAGGTCCCATGCGTAGGACAACTGCTTGCAGTTGTCCTACGCATTTGTATCTATAGTCGCTCTGTGAAAGCGCAGCGGGTCGTTTTTTGCGCTAGGGAGCGACCATCCTGGTGATGGCATACACGGCGCGATAGTCCAGCGCGATCAGGTATCCGCCGGCGGGCCGGATGACCTGGAGCAGCAGTCCCGTCTGCATCGGCTGGATGCGCAGGCTGACTGCCTCTTCTGCTGCGCCGGGCCAGCCGACGGGGGTCCACAGGCTGTTCTCGCACCAGATCTTGCCAAAGCCTCGCCTGGGCAACTGGTAGCCTGAAGGCACCGTCATCGCGGCGCAAGAGGGGTGGATCTCTGGCTGGCTTTCGTCCCAGAAATCGGTATAGGCCAGCAGCGTGCCTTCCGAAGCGTTGGTGTCCACGCCGTCGATGACGTAAATCTCGCGGTTATCGGAGCGCCAGATCATCAGGCTGCGGTAGTGAGTGTGAGGGTTCGGGTCGTCGACGTTGGCCCAGAACTCTTGAAAGGCGCCAAAGATCGTAAAAGCTGGCTGGGTGGGGCAGCCCAGGTCGTAGCCGAGACCCTCGACCTGGGTCAGGATCGGCTCCAGAGCGGGGTCAACAGCGACGCAGCCGCCTGGCACGGGTGTCGGCGTGAGGGTGATGGGGACGGGGGTGGGGGTGAAGGTGATGGGAACAGGGGTCAGGGTGGGTGTGGGCGTCGCCGGGACGACAATCTGCACATAGATCACGCTGCCGAAACGCGTGCCGTCGGGCGCCTGGAGCTGCCAGTTGCCGCGGTAGGTGCCGGGCGTCGCCGGCGCGGTCAGGTTGACGCTGACATCGGTTGTTGAGCCTGGAGCAACCGCCGCCACCGGCACAGACGACGGACCGCCCATGGCATCGCCAGAGATATAGACCAGTTGGGTGCCGGCTTCCCAGGGACAGGTGCCGTTGTTGCGCAGCCGCCAGGTCTTGACAAAGGCGGTGTTCGGTGCGAGCTGGGTGTTGTCGGGGATGGTGACGTCGGCGGCGAAGGTGCCGTTGAGGCTGCAGCCGGCCTCCGTGGTGACCGGCGGCGCGGCGGTGATGGTGATCTGGCTGCCCGGCGTGACCTCGGCAACCCCCGTTTCTTCGGCGGGCAGTGGTGCCATCGTTGGGGTGGGGGTCATCGTTTCAGCCGCCGGGCCGCAGGCCAGCACGCTCACGAGCAGCAGCCCCAGCGCGATGGCCCACCTGGCCTTGCGATTGCTTTTCATTTCCTCCTCCTTCCGAAGCGGATTCCGATGTTTCTCAGTATAGCATAGGATGGGGCGGTGTCAATGGGCGACGGTGATGGCGCCGAGGAGCACATGGTCGCCGTTTCCCTCTACCGACAGCCGCTCGCCGCCCAGGCTGTAGAGGCCGCCGAGCAGCGCATAGTCGCCTGGGGGAAGATCGGCGGGCAGCCAGACGCCATGCCGGTCGATGAGCAGCTCGCCGGCTGCCCAGACGGTGGTCGGCATCAGGTTGCCGTACGGCTCGGCATCGGTCTGCGCGACCAGGCGGCCGCTGGCATCGATCAGGTGGAGAAAGACCTTGTAGCGCTCCGGGATGGCGGCGTCGGCCTGCCAGAAGAGGGTCACGGGGACTACCTGACCTGGCGCGAAGGGGCCGCTGGACAGGGTGTAGCCACGCAGGCAGATGTGCTCGCCAAAACAGGCGTCCGTGGCCACCGCTGGCTCTTCGGGCAGCGCCCCCAGGCCGTAGACAGCGACCCGTACCTCGCCGTACCAGCGGTCGCCGGCGGGGTAGGCGTGGCCCGCCAGCCAGCTCTCGACCAGCCGTTGCGGGTCCGCTTCGGCGTCGCCCCAGTAGACGGCAAAGAGGCGGCGATGGGCAGCGGCGATCTCGGCCAGCTCGGCAGCGACGGCGTCGGCGCGGGGCGGGCGGCTGCGCGGGAGCGGATAGACCGGCGCGCCCTGGCGGTGGTAGTAGGTAAAGACCTCCCACTGGTTGGCGGCGTTGAGCAGGATGCCGTCGCCGGGGCGGTAGACCGCTTCCAGGTCGCGGGCGATCTGGCGATAATCCTGCCGCGCATAGGCGGGGTTGAAGTAGAGGTTGTGGAGGGAGGGGAGGAGGAGGAGGAAGACAAGGATGCAAGGGGGAAAATGGGCAAGTTGGCAAGTTTGCAAGTGTGCAGGCGGTGGGCGATCCGCGGTCCGCGACAGGCGATCCGCGACAGGCGCTAAGCGATCCGCCATATGCGATACGCGGTCCGCGACAGGCGCCAAGCGATACGCCATATGCAGTACGCCATCCGCGACAGGCGATAAGCGATAAGCGATAAGCGATAAACGATGCGCTCCATGGGCGACGAGCAACTGAAACGGTGGCAGCACAACGAGGAGGAACTTGAGGTAGGCCGGTTTGTAGAGGTCAAAGGCCAGGATGAGGGCGATGGGCAAGAGCAGCCAGGTGAGAAGGGCGGCGACGGCGGGCAGGTCAGTGCGGCGGGGCCAGAGGGCCAGCAGGAGCATGGCGCCAAAGAGGCTCAGCGCCCAGCCCGCTTTTGACGGATCGAGAGTGATGCCCGCCGTCAGCGTGCGCAGGATGGTGAGGAGGGCCGGCAGCAGTTCGTACCCGCCGCCGGCCGAGGGCCAGCCGGTGACCGCCCGCAGTGCGGTGGGCAGCCAGGGCAGGAAAGCAAGCAGCACGGCAGCCTGGGTCGCTGCCCACTCCAGCAAGGCTCGCCAGCGGCCGCGCTGCCGCACCAGCCACCAGCTCACAAAGAGCAGGTTGTGAACGGCCAGAACAAAGGGGAACGCATAGTGCGTATACAACCCCGCCCCCGCGCTGAGCCAATAGGCGATAAGCGATAAGCGATAAGCGACAGGCGATCCGCGACGAACGGGCACAATCCGCACCAAGAAATAGGTCGACGCCGCGCTCAGCAGCCCCAGCAGCGCGTACATGCGCGCTTCCTGGGCGTAATAGACCCCCAGCGGCGAGAGCGCGGCGAAAAAGGCTGCTCCCAGGGCCGTTGGCGCGCCCAGCAGGCGCCGCCCCAGCGCATAGGTCAGTGCGACGGTCAGCACGCCGCAGAAGGCGGAGAAGGCGCGCAGGGCAAACTCGCTCTCGCCGACCAGGCCGCGCCAGACGTGCAGCAGCAGGTAATAGGCGGGCGGGTGGATGTCGCCCTGGGCCGCTTCCAGGATCAGCGGCACGGACCGCTCGGCGGCGCGGGCCGAGTTGCCCTCGTCGTTCCAAAAGGACTGCGCCTCCAGGCGGTAGAGCCGCAGCGCGGCAGCCAGGAGCAGGATCGACAGCAGCGCGACAGCACAGGCCGCTTTCCGGCCCACACTCTACCTCTGACGTTACCTGCCCAGCAGCCGCTGACGCATCAGGCGCGGCGTGAGGCTGCCGCAGCCCAGGATGGCGTCGTGAACCTGGCGCAGGGAGGCCTCTGGGTGCGCGGCCCGGTACTCTTCCACCAGTTGCAGGATCGCCAGCTTGCCCATCAGGTAGGATTGCGGCTGGGTTGGCGTTGCGGTGTAGCGGCGCACCTCGGCCAGGGCGTTGCTCCGCTCCAACTGACACTCGCGGACCAGGAAATCGACTGCTTCGTCTACCGTCATGCTGCGGGTGTGGAGCGAGACGTCCAGGATAATGCGCGCCGCGCGCCAGAGCTGGTCGGAGAGGCGGCCCAATCGCTGTAGCGGCTGGGCGATAAAGCCCAACTGCTCCATCATCTCTTCGCAGTAAAAAGCCCAGCCTTCGATAAAGAGCGTCGCCAGGAAGGAGCCCATGCGCCGCGCCACCCTGGGCTGACGGTTGGCCCAGACCAGTTGCAGGTGATGGCCCGGATAGGCTTCGTGGAGTGCCGTGACGGGCAGTTTGATGTTGAAATGGCCCTTGAGCTTTTCCTCCTGCTGCTCAGGCGGCGCGCCGGGGTCCACTGGCGTGACGACAAAGATGCCTTCCTGCTTCTCCTCCAGGATGCCCGGCGGTATGTAGGCGGCGTAGGGGATGACGGGGCGCAGGTAGGGCGGCGTCTCGATGATGCGCAGGCTTTCCCCTGCCGGGATGGTGGCAATATCGTGGTCGATGACGAACTGGCGTGCGGCTTCCATCGCCTGCTGGTAGGCTGCCAGCAGGCCCTCGGCGGTCGGATGGTCGGCCTTGGCCTCTTCCAGCAGCTCGCGCACGCTCTTGTGCGGGTCGATCTGGCGGGCGACCTCTTCCATCTGCGCCCGGGTCAGGCGGAACTGCTCCCAGCCGATCTCGAGCAGGCGGTCGGCGTCATAATCGACCATGTGGTCGTCGCGGAGCATTTCGTCAAAGGTCTCTTTGCCCACCGCAAATTCGCCAGCGGCCTGGGGGAGGATCTCTTGCTGGACAAAGGCCAGATATTCCTGAACAGCGGCGGAGGCTGCCTGGCCTGCGGCGACGAACTCTTCTTGCAGCTCGGGCGTAGCCTGGGCGGCCATCATCGGCAGGAGGAAGGAGAAGAGGCCGGGTGCCTGCTGGCCCTGCTCGACAGCCACCTCGGCCCAGACGCGGGGCACGCGCGCGGCGACCAGGTTGGCCTGGCCCTCTTGCAGCACTCGTGGCACCTGGCGCAGCCGTTCCAGCGCAGAACGGAGGCGTTGCGGCAGAGGGGCAAACTCGGTGATGAGCAGCAAAAAGATGCCGCCCACCCCTTCTTCGAGGTAGATGCTGGGATTGCGCTGATGGCTGTGGAGCTTTTGATATTCGCGCACAAAGCCCTTCAGGATGTGGACGATCAGCTTGTGGTCGATCGCCGCATCCAGGCCAAAGCCCGCCGTGTCCATCGCCTGGAACTCGGCCAGCGCAGCGACCATCTCTCGACCGGTCTGCTCGATGGCCTGGAGAGAGAGGTCAGCCAGCCGGTCGTCCCAGCGGTGATCGCCCAACTGCGTCGCTGCCACCGGATTCAGCTCCAGCAGCCGCCCCAACCACGTCTCCGCTCGCTCGTAGAAACTTGTCTCGCTCGTCACATTGCTCCTTTCATCGCGTATCGCCTATCGCCTGTCGCCTATCGCGTATCGCTTATCGCGTATCGCCTATCGCGTATCGCTTATCGCGTATCGCTTATCGCGTATCGCTTATCGCGTATCGCTTATCGTGTGTCGCTTATCGTAAGTCGCTTATCGTGTGTTGCTTATCGCGTGTCGCGTATCGG
>Ga0209018_1000753_pt1 | contig 28583 bp, 24 predicted proteins | sample YNPBryBLVA2012_FD_185814 | JGI IMG/M metagenome (GOLD analysis project Ga0209018, IMG submission 185814) | Anoxygenic and chlorotrophic microbial mat microbial communities from Yellowstone National Park, USA - YNP Bryant BLVA 2012 (SPAdes)... ...
GGGGGGGGGGGGGGGGGGGGGGGGTAGGGGGGTGGGGTGAGGGCTCGGCGCCGCGGACGGTAGGCAGTTACCCCGCGGGGCGGTTATGGCTGGGGATAGAACCAGCGCCGTTCCAGCGCCGCCAGCGTGCCGTCGGCCTGCATATCCGCCAGGGCGCGATTGATCAGCCGCAGCAGCCCACGGCTCTCGCGCCGCACGGCCACGGCGTAGGGTTCCGCCGTCACCGGCGCCCCGACGACGCGCAAGTCCTCCCGCGTCAGCGCCGACAGATGATCCACCAGCGCCGCGTCCGCCTCCCCCGTCGCCACGCGCCCCAGCGCCTCGTCGGCGCTACCGCAGGAGAGCACGGTCAGCCCGACCAGGCGACGCGCCCAAGTCCGCGCCACCATGTCCCCCTCACTGCCGAACTCCACCGCCAGCCTCCGTCCCGCCAGGTCCTCCATCCCAGTGATGCCGCTCGTCCCCTGGGCCACCACCAGCACCTGCCCGGCGTCGAAGTAGACGGTCGAGTAGGAGAAATCGGCCATACGCGTGGGGTCCACATAGAGGGCCGAGATGACCACGTCCACCTGCCCGGCGGTCAGGGCGTCGTAGAGGCCGTCGTAGGAGAGGTTGGCGACGAACTGCGCCTGCACCTCGCGGGTTGAATCGTCTCGCCCCTCGGCCTCGATCAGCGGGCCCAGCCGCGCCGCCAGTTCACGGGCCAGCTCCACATCGAACCCGACCAGGTTGCCCTCCCCATCCACATATTCGAACGGCGGGTAGCTGGCGTCCATCCCCACCCGCAGCACCCCTGCCTCCAGCACCAGGTCGAGCGCGTCGCGTGAGCTCCCACACCCCGCCAGCAGCAGCGCCAGCACGGCCAACAGCGCCAGCATGGCCAGCCGCAGCCAACGCGGCCAACAACGCCAGCATGGCCAGCCGCAGCCAGCGCGGCCAGCAGCACTAGCACGGCCAACAGCACTAGCACGGCCAGCAGCGCCCGCACGGCCAGCAGCAGCCAGCGCAGCCACCGCCCCCCACTTGTATACTTGCCTACTTGCATACTTACCCACTTGCCCCTACCTCCGCGTGTACTCCTGCACCGCCACATAGACCGGCTTGGGACGGAAGTCATCGGTGACGAAGGTATAGTAGTCCTGGTAGTTGTGCAGCGGCGCCGGGTAGCGGAAGGCCCACATCGCCACGACGCGGCACCACGGCCAGTGCTGACGCGCCCACTCGTAGGCGTCCACCGTGTAGGTCACCCGTTGCGCCGGGCGGACGGCGCGCGACCAGCGGGGATGGTCGTTCCAGCCGGCCTCGGTGATGTAGACGGGTTTCTCCCCGTCCCCGTGCGCGACCATCACTGCGCGCAGCAGCTCGACGCGGCGGAAGTTGATCACCTCGGGGGCGGGATCGGCCTCCGGCGGGAAGCCCAGCCCGTAGGTGTGCGCAGCGAGGGCATCGAAATACGGCCCAGCGCCGGCCGCGTACATCGCCTCCAGGTAGTCCAGATCGTTCAGCCCCAGCGCGCTACCCAGCGGCTCCAGCGTGGGCGCCAACGCGCCGGCCAGCACGACCACGTCGGGGTTGGCCGCGTGGGCCGCCGGATAGACGACGCGCAGCATGTCCACGTAGGCGGCAGGGTCCACCATCCGATAGCCCCACTCCAGGCTCAAGTTCGGCTCGTTCCAGATGATGATATGGCTCACCTGCCCCCGGTAGCGGGCGACGAAGGCAGCAACATACGCGGCGAAATCGTCGTAGTGATCGGGGTCAATGTACGTGAAGGTCGTCTCCTGCACGGCGGGATCGGGGCGGGCCCAGGCGGGCACCCAGCCCAGGCGGGCGATCACCGTCAGCCCCTGGGCGCGGGCGTGGGTGATGACCATGTCGGCGTGCGACCAGTCGAAGCGGCCGGGGCTGGGCTCGTGGTAGGGCCAGGGAAAGTACTCGACGATCCACGGCGCGCCCATCTCGCGCACCATCTGCAGTGTGCGTTGGATCTTCCACTCCTCGACCTCGTCGGTCAGGCGGGTGTGCACGCCGACCAGCGGGTTGGTGGTGACTACCGTCTGTGGCAGGCCGACAATGACGTGCACCGGCGGCGGGCGTAGCAGCAGACAGACAACCGCCACCAACGCCAGGCGGGGAAGCCAGCCCAACGACGCGCGATACAGAGCCCTGATTCGTTTATCCGTTCCCATGCGTCAGAAAGCGCACCACCGTCCGGTTGAACGCTCCCGGCTGCTCCTGTTGCACCTCGTGGCCAGCGGCAGCGATGATGGTCAGATCGGCCCCGCTCTCGGCGGCCAGCCGTAGCGCGTATGTCGCCGGGCGGATGACCGCGTCATGCGCTCCCCAGATCAGGTGCAGCGGCGCAGTGCACCGGTGATACTGGCCGGCGGTGAGAAAGAAGGCGTCATTCCAGAAGTCACGCGCCATCGCCACACAGGTCGGAACGTATGCCGGGCGGGCAAACGCGCGGCGGTACTCGGCGACGACCGCTGGGGTGAGCAGGGCCCGGTCGCGGAACAGTTTGCGCAGGAAGGGGCGCACCATCCACGGCCCGGCCAGCCGCTGCATCAGTACGGCGATGGGCAGGCACCGCAAGGCGAAAGGGACGAACGGCCGGAACGGCGGATGGTAGCAGGTGGGCGCCACCGCCACGGCGCGGCGCAGCCGCCCAGCGTAGTGGACCGCCAACTGGAGGACAATCCCGCCGCCCATCGAGGAGCCGATCATGTGCGCCCGCTCGATGTCGAGCGCATCCAGCAGCGCCACCGCCAGCCCGGCCAGGTCGTCCACGCCGAAGCGAGCGGCGGCCGGCAGCGCCGACTCGCCGCAGCCGGGCAGGTCGAACGCCAGGGCGCGGAAACCGGCCTGCGCCAGCGGGCGCAGGTTGTGCCGCCAGGCGTAGGCGGAATCGGCCCAGCCGTGGATCAGCAACACCGGCTCGCCCGCCCCCACCTCGACCACGCGCAGGCGGTGCTCGCCCACGTTCACAAGAGAGACGCGGGCCTCGTCCCGCAGGAACGCTTCCCAGGCCGGGTCGCCGAAAGCGCCGGTCATTCCCCAGCGGCGACCGTCGGCAACTGGCCGTAGCCGATCAGGGCGATGCCCAACTCCTGGATGCGCCGGCGCACGCGAGGGTCGCCCAGGGCCTGGGCGTCCCCCACCCGCCAGCCCTCCGTGCCGGGATGGCAGAGCAGTTCGGTGATCCCCTCCGGCAGGTGCTCCAGGATGTCCAGCAGCACCTCGACCGTGCGGTGGCCCTCCTGGGAGAAGGAGGATTCCCAGTAGTTGGTGCGCGGCAGCCGCGCCCGCTCGACGATCCGCCGGTAACGCCGGCCCTGCCAGAGGATGAACCACGGCGGAAAGCCGCTGTAGCTGGCCGACAGCCCTGCCACCTTCTCCTCCAGCGCGTCATCGAAGGGGACGCGGATCGGGATGCGCCCGTACTCCTCGGCCAGCCGGACGCTCAGGCGGAACCAGGACGGGAAGACGTACGGGTAGTGACAGTGCAGGTCGAGGTGGGAGGGGGGTCGTCCGGCATCGGCGATGAACTTCTCGATCTGCGCCCGCCACTCGGCCGCCAACTGACGGTGCGAGAGCAACGGGTAGTGTTTCAGCAACGCCGCCCCATCGCGGAACAGCCCTTCGCGGTTGACCAGCGTGGGCACCTGGCGCGGCGGCAGTACCGGACGACCGTCGTTCATGACCAGGTGGACGCCGGCGTCCCATTCCGGATGCTGACGCAGCAGTGCCGCCGCGCGCGGCCAGTCGGGTTGGTTGACCATCGCGCTGGTGCTGGTGACAACCCCGGCCTCGAACAGGCCGCTGATCGCCTCCACCGTCCCCGCCGGGTAGCCGAAATCGTCGCCATTGATGATCAGATACCGGCCCATGCTCGCCTCAACTCTCGTGGTCTGTGATCTGGGCTCCAGCCTGCAGGCTCACGCGCAGGGTCACGACCTCCCGCCCGCGCACCGTCAGGCGGAGCGTGTCGGTAGACTCGGCCAGGACGGCGTCGTCCTCGGTCCGCTCGTCCATGCGACAGCGCACGGCGCGGGCGAAGGGCTGCCACAGGCGCAGCCAGCCCTCGACCGGGTGCTCCTCCACGTTCCAAAGCCGTATGATCAGCCCATCGCCGTCGTCCGCCGCCTTGACCGCGCTGACCTGCAGCGACTCCGGTTCGAGGCGCAGGAACGACAGGCGCGGCGGCAGCGCGCCTGCGTGGGGGCCGGTGGCCACGGCCCGCAGGTCGCTCTGGAAAGCCTCGGCCAGCGCGAACGCCGCCCGCCAGTCACCGGCATGGGGGATGAGCGCGTAGCGGAAAGTGTGGACGCCGGGGCACTGCGCCTCCGGCACCGTCAGCGCCGGCCCGGCGTGGCCGCGCCGACAATGCAGGTCGTCCCGCGAGAGCCAGCCGACGCAGCGCAGCAGGGTCAGCGCGACCTCCACCCCATCCGCCGTCCGTAGCACCTCCACCTCCGGCAGCCCACGGTTGGCGACGGTCAGCCCGCGCTGCCCGTCGGAGACGCTGGCCCAGCCGCGCTGTGGGCGGGTCGGCGCCGGCTGCTCAGCCCAGCCCGCCGTGTCCGTCGGCAGGGCCAGCGGCCACTCGACCACGTCCCAGTGCCCCTCGGCGCAGGCGGAATCCACCGCCAGGGGCGCCGGGAAGTGAACACGCAGCCGATGGTCAGCGGCGCGGTTGTCCACCGTCGTCTCGAAGTCCACCCGCCGCACCCCAGGCGTGAGCGTCACTCGCACCGTCACCGGTAGGTCCACCCGCTCCGCAGAACGGACAGAGCGGTCCTGCGGGTCCAGCCCCGCCGGGACGCGGCAGGTCAGGCCGATGAACAGGCTCTGTCCCGCCGGGCCGACCTCACAGCGGATCGTCGGCGGTTCGGCGGGGGAATCCACCAGCTCGTCCTGTTCCGGCTGGCAGTAGTTGTACTCGTCCCCCCGGTCGCCGCCGTCCACCAGCCGATGAACGCCCGGCAGCATCCAGCCCGTTTGCCGATCCGTCACCGTCAACCGCCCGCTCTGCGCATCGGCGCGGACGATCAGAAACTCGTTCTCGATGGTCAGGGAATCCGAACTCTGCAGCTCGCGGTCGGATGTCGGGTTTCGGACATCCGCAGGGGCGAAGCGGTAGGCCGCCAGTCCCAGCGGCGGCACATCCCGGGCAACGAAGGCGATCTCCAGCGCCTCGTCCTCGCGGATGCGCAGATCATAGGCGCGCACCGACTCATCCGCCAGCAGGGCGCGCAACCGGGCGATCGGCTCCTCCGACAGGGCCGGCGGCGCGAACTCCTCGGAACGGGTGACGGCGACCGTCACGTGGGCGACCTCCCCATCGCGCCAGACCTGCAATCCACGGATCTTCCAGCCTTCCCAGGCCGGCTCGCCGCTGGCGATCACCTGTTCGACCATCAGCGCCATCGCCTGGCGGTCGAGCGGCAGTTCCATCTCCGAGCGCGCCGTGCGGCGCACGACCTGCAAGGGCACTTCCTCGCCATCCGGCCCCAACAGGCGCACCCCCGGCGGATCCACCGGCGGCAGCACCTGCGCGGCGACGCGGTCGGTGCGTGGGCGGGCAGCGGGGTTGAAGACGACCAGGGCCGGCAGCGAACCGGCGCCGGTATCCACCTGCGCGGCCAGCGTCTCCAGCGCCGTCCGCGCCCCCTCCTCGCCGAGCTGCTCGCACCAGTCGAAGCGCGTGACCATCTCGCGGTGCACTTGGTCAATCGAGCAGCCGCAGATCGAGTCGTGGGGGTGGTTCTCCAGCAAGTACTTCCAGGCGCGGTGGATAGCAAGTGGGCAAGTGTGCAAGTATGCAAGTGTGCAAGTATGCAAGTCTGCAAGTCTGGGAACTTGCCCACTTGCATACTTGCATACTTGCCCACTTGCATACTTGCATACTTGCCCACTTGCATACTTGCATACTTGCCCACTTGCATACTTGCATACTTGCCCACTTGCGAAGGCTGCGAACGGTTCCGCCCACTTCTCCAGCAGCGTCTGACAGGCGTGGTTGCGTTGTTTGATCCCCATGCGGGTGGAGAGGACGCCGGGGAGGAGGTGGGCGCGGCTGGGATCGCGCATCTCGCCCCGACGCAGCGGCAGGCCGGCTAGCCCTTCTGCCCCCAATTCCCGGCGCACCGCCGCGACGTAGGCCGGCAGGCTGGAATGGAGCACCCGGTCGGGCAGGGCCGACGCGGCCTCGGCCAGCAGACGGGGCAGGTCGGCGCGCGGGAACAGGTGATCGGTGCCCTGCATCAGCAGCCGGTGGGACGTCCGCGCGTAAGGGGTCAGGCTATCGCGGGCCTCGGCCAGCCGCTGAGCGACGCCCGCCCCATCGGCGGGGAGGTAGGCCACGTTGCCGTAATGGTCGCGCAGGTAGCAGACCAGCACCTCGCTGCCGTCGGGGGAGGCCCAGCGGAACTCGACCGGCGCGTCGCCGGCGCCGCGGGCGAAGACCGCCGTGTCCATTCCGAAGCCGCGCAGCAACTGCGGCAACTGGCCAATGTGGCCGAACGGGTCGGGCGTGTAGCCCAGGGCCATCCTCGCCCCCCAGGCGCGGCAGATCCGCTCGCCCAGCAGCAGGTTGCGCACCAGCGCTTCGGGGCTGACCAGGAACTCATCGGGGAGGATGAACCACGGCCCGATCAGCACACGCCCGGCCTGCACCTGACGGCGTAGCCGCTCCTCCAGATCGGGCCGCACATCCAGCACGTCCTCCAGCACCGCTGTCTGCCCGTCCAGCATGAAGTGAAGGTAAGCCGGATCGCCCTCCAGGATGCCCAGCAAGTCGTCCACCAGGTGGAGCAGGCGGAAGCGGAACTGTTGGAAGGTCCGGTACCACTCGCGGTCCCAGTGCGTGTGTGAGACAACGTGGAGCGTGGCCATAGGGGATAATCCAGGGAAAGTCCGCGCTGGCTACGGCTGTCCCAGGCCCTGCTGTTGGGCGACAGCCTCGGCGGCGGCCATGATCTCAGCGGTAGAGCGCAGTTCCAGCGCCCCGCGTCCGGCGTTGAAAACGCGGCTCTGCGCTGCGTGGTGGCCGCTCAAGGGGATGTAGTAGACCGTCGAGGCAGCGAAGTAGTAGCGGCTGTGGATACGCGCCGGCTGGGCATAGTAGACCACCACCAGCCGCCCGTCCGCGTACAACTGCTCCAGCGTCGAATCCGACAGTCCAACCTGGCCAGGAAACGCCCGCACGCGGGCCAGGTCCTGACGGAGCGCGGCGTTGAGCTGTTCATAGCCGGGGGCGCCGCGCTCCAACAGCACATGTCCGCCATCCCAGTACAGCTCAATGGACATCGCGTCCTGCGAGAAGACCGGCACGAACCACAGCCCATCTCCCGTCGCCACAGCGGCGGCTACCCAGGTGATGGAGAGGATCACCACGACCAGGACCAGCAGCGCCAGCAGCAGGGATGCTCGTCTCATACTTCCCTCCCTTTACCCCAGAGACGCGTATCTACCTACCCTACCCTCTCGCAGGTTAGCGAGTGGCTGGCGAGAGGGCAAGCAGCTCATGGCGGCTCACTCCAGTGCAGAGATTGCGCCCAAACCTGCGGGAGGATAGGCAGGTACAGAGACGCAAAGAACGCAAAGAGTCCTTTGCGTCCTTTGCGTCTCCGCGGCGGATCGGTCAGCCGACTATTCCAGCAGCCAGCACGCTGCAAAGTGCCCGCCGCCGTAGTCCTTGAACACCGGCTCATCCTTGCTGCAGCGTTCCATCACGAACGGACAGCGGGGGTGGAAGCGGCAACCAGAGGGCGGACGGACCGGGCTGGGCACGTCGCCCTTGAGGATGATGCGCTCCCGTTTCAGACGCGGGTCGGGAACCGGGATCGCTGACATCAGTGCCTGGGTATAGGGATGCTGGGGATGCTCGAACAGCTCGCGGCGGTCGGCCAGTTCGACCATCTTGCCCAGGTACATCACCGCCACGCGGTCGGAGATGTGCTCGACCACGCTGAGGTTGTGGGCGATGAACAGGTAGGTCAGCCCGTGCTGGTCCTGCAGGTCCATCAGGATATTCAGCACCTGCGACTGCACGGAGACATCGAGAGCCGAGACCGGTTCGTCGCAGACGATGAACTTGGGGCGCAGGACGAGGGCGCGGGCGATGCCGATGCGCTGTCGCTGCCCACCGGAGAACTCGTGCGGGTAGCGGCGGGCGTGGTCGGAGCGCAACTGCACCTCTGCCAGCGCTCGCAGCACCGCCTCATAGCGCTCCTGCCGGTTGCCGATGCCGTGCACCGACAGCCCCTCGGCGATAGACTCCCCAATCGGCATGCGCGGGTCGAGCGAGGAGAAGGGATCCTGGAAAACGATCTGCATATCCCGGCGCATCCGCTTCATCTCACGCCGGCTCAGAGCGAAGATTTCCTGCCCGTCGAAGAACACCTTGCCCCGCGTCGCCGGGATGAGGCGCAGGATCGTCCGTCCGACGGTCGTCTTACCGCAGCCCGACTCACCGACCAGCCCCATCGTCTCGCCGCGCTTCACCGAGAAGCTCACCCCGTCCACGGCCCGGACATGGGCGACCACGCGCTGGAAAAGGCCTTTCTTGATCGGGAAATATTTGACCAGGTCCTGCACGACCAGCACATCCCCATCACGGCTCTGCACGTTCGACACAGTTGATGACTCCATCACTTCCTCCAGGCAGTGGATTGAGGATCACTGGTATAACCAGCAGCGCACCTTATGGCCGGGCTTGTATTCGACCAGATCCGGCTCCTCCTCGGTGCAGATGGTCAGGTTGTTCTCGATCCGCGCCTCGCAGCGCGGGGCGAACCGACAACCCGGCGGCAGGTTGATCAGGTGGGGCACAGTGCCCTTGATCACCGCCAACCGTTCCTGGACCACGCCCAGGACGGGGATGGCCGCCAGCAACCCCCGCGTATAGGGGTGGATGGGATCATCGAAAAGCTCCTTGACCGTTGTCTGCTCGATGATCCGCCCGGCGTACATCACCGCCACTCGCTCGGCCATCTCGGCGATCACGCCCATGTCGTGGGTGATCAGGATGATCGAGGCCTCCACCTTGCTGCGCAGGTCGCGCATCAGGTCGAGGATCTGCGCCTGGATAGTCACATCCAGCGCGGTGGTCGGCTCATCGGCGATGAGCAGTTGGGGGGCGCAGGCCAGGGCCATAGCGATCATCACCCGCTGGGCCATCCCGCCCGACAGCTCGTGCGGGAAGGACATGGCCCGCTTCTCCGGTTCGGGGATGCCGACCATCTTCAGCAGTTCGACCGCTCGCTCCCAGGCGGCCTTCTTGCTCAGGCCCTGGTGGACCTGGAGCACTTCACCGACCTGTTCGCCGGCGCGGTAGACCGGGTTGAGGCAGCTCACCGGCTGCTGGAAGATCATCGAGATGCGGTTGCCGCGCACGCGGCCCATCTCGGTCTCGCTCAGCTTGATCAGATCCTGCCCCTCGAAGTAGACCTCGCCCGACTCGATCTTGCCGGGGATGCCGACCAGGCGCATGATGGAGAAGGAGGCGACGCTCTTACCACAGCCTGACTCGCCCACCAGCCCCAACACCTCGCCGCGCCGCACCTCCAGATCCACGCCGTCCACAGCCTTGACGATGCCGTCTTCCGTGTAGAAGTAGGTCCGCAGGTTACGGACCTCCAGGATGTTCTCGCCTTTAGTTTCCAACGTCTGTCCTCCTGCTACGGGCGTTCAACGGACGCCGGCTTGGTGGTAGGTTACAGCTTCAGGCGCGGGTCGAGCGCATCGCGCAACCCATCGCCCATGTAGTTGAACGACAGGGACGAGACGAAGATCGCCAGGCCGGGGAAGAAGACCTTCAGCGGCTGCAGCCACATGTCCCGCTGATAATCGGAGAGCATGTTCCCCCAGGTGGCGACCGGCGGCTGGATGCCGAAGCCGAGGAAGCTGAGCGCCGATTCCAGGATGATGTAGCCGCCCAGGGCCAGCGTCGCGTCCACAATCAGCGGCGGGAGCGCGTTGGGCAGCATGTGGCGAGCGATGATCCGCAGGTCCGACATCCCCAGCGCTCGCGAAGCCTCGGCGAATTCCCGCTCGCGCAGCGAGAGCACCATCCCGCGCGCCAGACGGCACGGCCCCATCCATCCGAAGACCGTCAACACGAAGATCACGATCACCGTGCTGCTCCATTCCTCGGCCAGGCCGGGGATGTGCACCCCGCGCAGGATCGCCGAGAAGGCCAGCAGCAGTGGCAACAGGGGCAGGGTGATCAGAAACTCCGTCGTCCGCTGGATGAGGCTGTCCACCCATCCGCCGTAGTAGCCGGAGACCGCGCCGATGAACGCACCGAAGATCTCGGTCAGGAATGTGACCACGAACGACACGGTCAGCGAGATGCGCCCGGCGTACAGCAACCGGCTCAACACATCCCGCCCGATCTCGTCCGTGCCCATCAGGTGTTGCAAAGACGGCGCGGCGTTGCGATTCGTGATCTCCTGATCACGCACCGGGTCATACGGAGCGATCACGGGGGCCAGGGCGGACAAGAGGACGATCAGCAAGATCATGCCCCCACAGACCAGGGCCAGCTTATGGCGCCGGAAGCGCCGCCAGACGATCGAGAGCTGGCTTTCGGGCTTTGCCGAGAGTACGCCTTCAACTTCGAGTTCCGCGACAGCCATCGTTGCCTCCTGAACCTCCCCTAGTCGAAGCGGATGCGCGGGTCAACCAGGGTGTAGAGTATATCGCCCAGCAGGGTCGCCACGACCACCAATACGGCCGTGATCAACAACAGCGTCATCGCCACCGGCCAGTCCGATTGCACCAGCGCTTCATAGTAGAGCCGGCCGATGCCATGGTAGCTGAACACCGTTTCGGTGATCGTCGCTCCACCGAAGATGCCGGGCAATTGGAAGACGACGATGGTGATCAACGGGATCAGCGCGTTGCGCAGGGCGTGCTTACCCAGCACCACCCGTTCCCGCAATCCCTTCGCCCGCGCCGTGCGGACGTAGTCCTGCCGCAGAACCTCCAGCATGGACGAGCGCGTGAAGCGGCTCCAACTGGCCATGTGGAACAGGCTCAGCACGGTCACCGGCATGAACAGGTGCACCGCCCGATCCACCCATCCGCCGGGCACCGCGTTCAGGTAGGCCAGCACCTGGCCAGCCGGCGCCGGGCGCACCATCACGACCCCACCCGACGGCATGGACGGCAATCCCCAGTCGCGGAACTTATAGGCAAAGATGAGGATCATCATCAGGCCGAACCAGAAGACCGGCATGGACGCGCCGAAGAAGCTGAACGTGGTGACCAGGTAGTCCAGCACCGAATACTGCTTGACGGCGGACATGATCCCGATGGGCAGGGCGACGACAAGGGAGATGACCGTTGCCAGGGTCATCAGCAGCACGGTGTTGCCCAGGCGGCTCTCGACCAGCATCGTCACCGGCTGGCCGTTGGCCAGCTTCCACGAGACGCCCCAGTCCAGCCGCATCACGCCGTGGCCGCTGCCGTGGAAGCCGGCGTAGCGGCCCAGGAGGCCATGGTAAGGGTTGAACAGCCAGCCGACGTTGACCCAGGCCCCATCCTCCGGGCGCGGCGAGGCATCGGGAATGACGAACTCCGTGTCCGCCGTGGTACGGATCATCATCGTTTCGGCCACCCCGGTGCGCTCCACTTCGATGTTGGCCCCGCGGACGCGGACCACGCGGACCACCAGCACGTCGCCGGGCGGGGTGCCGGTCGGTTTGGCCTCGACGTAGGTGGCCTCGAAGACCCCGTCCGCGTTCGTGGCCCCGCGCACCCAGAGCGGGTAGGTGGGGCGGAGCAGGGCCGGGCCTGGCTCAACCCAGAAGCGGACGCGAGTCTCTTCGTTGACCACATAGCCACGCGGCGAGAGCGACATCCAGTCCGCCCCCAGCCAGTCGTCGCCGATCATCCAGGTGACGTAGCGGAGAACGAGCGGCTTGTCAATGCCCAGGTAGGCCTCCAGGCGGGCGATGTCGGCCTCGGTCACCCGCTGCCGTCGGTCAGCGCTGCCTGCGCGCAGGCCGGAGAGCGGGCCGCCCGGAGCGACGTTCAGCAGCGCGTAGATAGCCATGGTGGCCAACAGAACGACCAGGATCATCTGAAAAAACCGTCGGATCAGATATGCCGTCATGCCATTCCCCCTTCGTACTACTCACCCTCCCGCAGGTTTGGACGCAATGTACAGCCCGAATCGCACTTCAATAGCCACTCCGATTCGTGGCCCGGTCACTTCCAAACCTGCGGGAGGGTGAGCTGAGGTTACCCCCTTCACGGAAACTGGCGGGCCTCCGAGGTCTGCTTGAGATATTCGATCCAGCGGCTGGTTTCTCGGCGACCTCGGAGGCCCTGACCCCTAGTAGTGGTGGCGGCCACCGCAGGCAGCCGCCACCACGGTTCAGATCGTCAACCGCACTACGGCGCGAAGTTGAAGTTCTCGATGTTCCACATCTCGCTGTTGGCGGTCGAGTCCATAATGAACCCGGTCACCTCTGGGCGGATGGCGGCGATCTTCAGGCGCAGGTAGAGCGGCAGCGAGGGGATATCCTGGTTGAAGATGACCTGAGCGGCCAGGTGGTTCGCCTCGTACTCCGGCGTCCCAGGCAGGGACTGCAGGGCGGCCGCGCAGGCGGCGTCGAACTCGGGGTTCATGTAGCCGATGTTGTTCTGGCCGGCCCAACCGTTCTCCTCGCTGGGGATCTGGTTGCTCATGTACAGGCCGCACGGCGGCTCAACGCCGGTCAGCCAGGTGAAGGAGCCCACGTCGAAGTGGCGGCCGAAGAGCGGGCCCTCGGGGCCATCGGCGAACCACTCACTGGCAGGCATGTTGTTCAGGGTGATGTTGAAGCCGCACTGGGCCAACTGTTCCTGGAAGATCTGCATGTACTGGACGCGCAGCGGGGCGGTGGTGCTGCCCCAGGTGAAGGCCAGCGGGGTGCCGTCGGCAGCGATGCCGCAGCCGTTGCACTCGCGGTAACCATCACCGTCGGCGTCGGTCCAGCCCATCTCCTCCAGCAGGGCCATCGCCGCCTCCGGATCGTACGGCAGCACCTCCAGTTCCTGGTTGTACAGCGGGTGCACCGGCGGGATGTAGGAGGCCGGGACGATCGAGCGGCCGTAGAGCAGCTCATCCACTACCGCCTGGCGATCCAGGCACATGCCGATCGCGCGGCGCATGCGCACATCGCTGAAGAAGTCGGGGCGCTGCGCGGCGTATTCCTCGGTGGGGGTGATGCCGAAGTCGAGGTGCTCGAAGGCCGTGCCGGTGACGAAGAACGGCACCGCCGCGCCGGAAGCTTCGAGCTGGTTGAGCAACTCGGCCTGCTGATCCAGGCTCAGGTCCTGGGTCAGGATATCGCAGTCGCCGGCCATCAGCGCGGCGATGGCGACGTTCGGGTCCTCACCGATGAAGCGGAAGACGATGGTGTCTATGTAGGGCAGGCCCTCGTCGGCGCGGAAGTAGTAGGGATTGCGCTCCACGGTGACGTGATCGCCGGCCACCCACTCGACAATGTTGAAAGCGCCGTAGCCCATGGGCAGGCGGGAGGACATCTCGGCGGAGACCAGGTCAGCCGCCGAGGTGGTGCCCCACAGATGGCGCGGCAGCGGCGTCCAGAACTCGGCGAAGTAGGTGCTGTCGCGGAAGCCCGGCAGGCCGGTCCACACCACGGTCTGATCATCCACCGCCTCGTAGGAGGCCGTGCGCTCGCCAGCGTAGCGGGACGGGTTGGGGGTGTCGGGATCCATGTACAGCTCGAAGGAGTAGACGGAGTCATCCGCCGTCACCGGCGTCCCATCGCCCCAGGTCACGTTCGGCAGGATGTGGAAAGTGACCTGCATCTGCTCCATCTGGATCGTACCGCTATCGGGCGTCCAGGCGACGGCGCAGTCGTTGGCGTAGCAACCGGCGGGGCGCAGCCAGACCGTCTCGGTGATGTCGGCGGTCAGGTCCATCGGGGTATCGTAGGAGTCCGTCGCGTCGAGCACGCCGTTGCCGTTGTCATCGGAGCCGGCGAGCACGCGGCTGCCGACGCCCACATCCACCGTGTTGATCACCGCATCGCCGTCGGCCAGCGAGGGCAGCTTCTCCAGGATGACGGGCTGATAGCCGAAGTTGACGTTGTCAATCGGGCCGTCGTAGATGGCGTTCTGGATGTGCGAAGCGGCCAGCATCGCGCCGCCGTAGATGTACAGGGTATCCGGCTCCTGGCCCATGCAGACCACCATCGTCTGCGGCTCGGGGGGCGGGGGCGGCGGGGTCTCGGTCGGGGGCTCGGTCGGCTGCGCGCCGGTCGGGGCCGTGGTCGGGGTAGGCGTAGGCGTCCCGCAGGCCGCCAGCAACATCGTGGCGACGACCAGCAACCCCAACGCCAGCATCCATTTTCTACCAGACATGGTTTCTCCTCCTTACGTAAGCTAAGCTAGATTCGGTATCGAGTCAACGGCCTTGTGGGAGGGTTGCCTCCCGATCTCTTCACGCTATCCCAGGCCTCACCTCCTTCTCAAGATTCCTCACTCGCCTCCGGATCGCTTGGCCCCCGGAGGCTTCTATTATACTCAAATGAAAGCGGAACGCAACTGTCGCCGATGGTCGTCGGCCGGGCCGATGCGGACGAACTGCTCCCAGACCAGGCCGCTGCTGGCGGAGATGAAGAAGCGCTCGAGGGGGGCCAGCCACGGCGAATGCCCCCGCCCGGCCAGCCGCGCGCCGGCGCGCCGACGGATGCGCTCCCACACCCGCGGCGAAGGCTCCGCCTCCCGCGTCAGGTCCTGCAACGCGGCGGCGATCCACACGTCCAGCGCTTGATAGGTGAACGGCTCACGTGAACTCATAGGACATCTCAGGAGCTGCGCTGCGCTCCACCAGCAGGTCGCGCAGGGCCTCGCGGGCGTAGTGGAGGCGGGACTTGACCGTGCCCTCTGGGACCTGTAGCACGTCGGCGATCTCTTTCAGGCCGAGGCCTTCCAGGTAGAAGAGGACCACCACCACCTGACGGTCGAAGGGGAGTTTGCCGATCGCCTGTTGAACCGTCTCCTGTACCTCGCGTCGCTCGACCAGGCGGTCGGGCGGCGCGACGAGCGGCGCCGTCAATTGCTCCAGCACCGCGTCCAGCACGTTGCCCGAACGACGGTGCTTCTGGATCCAGGTATAGCTCTGGTTGACCGCCACGCGATAGAGCCAGGGGCCGACCGGCCCATCGGTGCGCATCTGCGCCGCGTGAGTCAGCAGGCGCAGGAAACTCTCCTGCAGGATGTCCTCCGCTGCGCCCTGGTCGCGGGTGATCGCCCAGACAGTGCGAAAGATCGTTCGCTTGTACTTCTCGTACAGCTCGGCCAGCGCGTCAAGGTCTCCCTGCCGAAGACGGATGATCAGCTCCCCGTCCGGATGAACAGCGAACGTAGACACGCTTCTCCTCGCGCAGCCCGGTTCTGCAGTATTATACCGTCTCGTCGCCAAAAGGTTCACGACCTCAGTCGTTCGATGAACGCCCGGTCCTCGTCCGTCAACGGCGCCCGCTCCAGCAGGTCAGGCCGGCGCTGCCAGGTGCGGCGCAACGACTGCTCCCGCCGCCAGCGGACGATGGCGGCGTGGTCGCCCGAGAGGAGCACGTCCGGCACCGCCCACCCGCGAAAGACCGCCGGGCGGGTGTAGTGCGGGTACTCCAGCAAGCCGCGGGCGTGCGAATCCTCGAACGTGGCCCCGGGGTCGCCCAGCACGCCCGGCAGCAGCCGGGTGACCGCCTCGATCACCACCAGGGCGGCCAGTTCCCCGCCGCTGAGCACGTAGTCGCCGATGGAGATCTCGTCACTGACCAGGTGCTCGCAGACGCGCTCGTCCACGCCCTCGTAGCGGCCGCAGATGAGCAGCAGACGGGGGTAGTGGGACAGTTCGGCGGCCACTGCCTGATTGAACAGCCGCCCCTGTGGGCTGAGCAGGATGATTGGCACGTCCGCTGCACCGGCCAGCACCGTCTCCACGGCAGCGAAGATCGGCTCCGGCTTCATCACCATCCCCCCCCCGCCGCCGTAGGGCACGTCGTCGGTGATGTGGTGGCGGTCGGCCGCGTAGTCGCGGATGTTGTGCAGGTGGATGGCGACGATCCGTCGCTCCAGAGCCCGTTTGATGATGCTGGTCTCCAACGGGCCGGAGAACAGTTCCGGAAACAGGGTCAGGACGTCGAAACGGATCCTCACGCAGCGATATTCTAGCACAAATTCATGGGAGGGCAAGCGAGCGCCACAGAATGACTTCGTACCTGCCTGCCCGCTACCCTCCCGCAGGGTCTCTGCTCACTCTCACCACAAAGGATACGAAGGACACAAAGGATGACCCAGGGGCGTGGGCCCAAACCTGTGGGAGGGCAGGCAGTTACCTGACTTCCAGGAAGGCGCAGGGCATGCTATAATGGCCAGGGGAGGGAGCATGGCGACCACGGAGGAGCGACTGCGCATCCTGAGGATGATCGAGCAGGGCCAGATCAGCGCGGACGAGGGAGCGCGGCTGCTCGTCGCGCTCGGCGAACGGGAAGGCCGCGACGAGGAGCCGTCGCCCGGCGTGGAAAAAGGCCCCCGTCGCTTCCGCATCCGCGTGTTCGACCTGGAGACGGGCAAGCAAAAGGTAGACCTGGCCCTCCCGTGGGTGATGCTGAACGTGGGCATCCGCATGGGCGCCCAGTTCACCCCCGCCGGCATTGACGTAGACGCTCTCAACGAGGCCATCCAGTCCGGCAACGAGGGGAAGATCGTCGAGTACGAGGACCGCGAGAAGGGCGAGCGGGTCGAACTGTTCGTGGAGTAGGATAGGCGAAAGCCTGTCCTACGGGGCGCGGCGTAGAATGACCAGGGTCAGGTCGTCCGAGAGCGCCGGGGCGTCGGTGAAGGCAGTGACTGCGCCGTCAATCGCCGCCAGCATTTCCTGCGCCGCCCCGCCCGCCGCCGAGCGGATGCTGGCCTGCAGCCGCTGCTCGCCGTAGGCCGTCCCGTCGGGCGAGAACGCCTCCGTGACCCCGTCGGTGTAGAGGATCAGGTAGTCGCCCGGCGCCAGGACGAGCGGGCGATCCTCGAAGCGGACGCCCTCGACCACCCCCAGCGCGATGCCGCCCGTGGGCAGCCGTTCCAGTTCCTGCGTGCGCCAGTGGAACAGGTACGGCGGGTTGTGCCCGGCGATGGAATAGATGACCCTGCCGTTCGCTGCGTCGAGGACGGCGTAGAAGAGGGTGACGAACATCCCATGCGGGGCGTCGGGTTCGAGCAGGTCATTCACCCGCGCCAGCACCACCGCCGGCGAGAGGTCTTCCAGCGCCGCGGCGCGCACCAGGGTGCGGGTCAGGGTCATAAACAGGGCCGCCGGCATCCCCTTGTCGGTCACGTCGGCAATGACCACCCCCAGCCGCCCGCCGGGCAGAGCGAAGAAGTCGTACAGGTCGCCGCCCACCTCGCGGGCCGAACGCCAGAGGGCCGCCACCTCCCAGCCCGGCATCTGTGGCAGTTCGTCGGGAAGAAACGTCTCCTGGATCTGCCGCGCCAGTTGGAACTCCCGCTCCAGCCGTTCGCGTTCGGCCATCTCCGCCTGGAGCCGGTCGTTCTGCACGGCCATGGCGGCCTGGTGGGCGATCCCGGTGATGATCTCCTGCCGACGCTCGCGGGAACGGTGCGCCATCTCCGCTTCCTCCAGCACCATTGCCCCCAGCACGGCCCCCTTGACGGAGAGGGGAACGGCCAGCAGGCGGCAGGCCTCCCCGGTGGACGGCGCGACGAAATGGGCGACGAAGTCCGGCGGGAACCGCGCGCTCCTGTCGCTGTCGGAGCAGACGACGGGGCGGTCGTGCTGGCGCACCTCGTCCAGGAGCGGGAATTCGCCAGCAGCGTAGCGACGGCTGAGGAACGCCGTCTCGGCGGGACGGGCGAGGCCATAGACCGCCGTCGGACGGAAGGTCTCTCCCTCCTCGTCCCACAGGAAGATGGCGCAGCGCTCCACACCGACCAGGATCGGGGTGATGCGGACGATGACGCCGAGGATGTCCCCCAGGTCGTTCAGGCTGGCCACCGCCTGGGCCACCTGCAGCAGCGCCGCCGAAACGTAGGCCTCCTCCTGCTGCGCCTCGCGCAGCTTGCTGTTCTCCACGGCGGCGGCGGTCTGGTGAGCCACTCCCTGGATGATCGCTAGGCGTTCGTCGCGGAACGGATCGCCCGCGCCCACCATCAGCCACTCGCCGTGGTAGTCGAGCATGATCGCGCCCAGCACTTCCTGGCGGGCCAGCAGGGGCAGGAGGAGCAGCGATTCGAAGCCCAGCGACCAGATGTCCGGTCCGGAGAGGCGGGAGTCAGTCGCCACGTCATAGACAAAGACCGGCGTGCGGTTGCGGCGCAGGTCGTCGAAGGCCGGTTCCTGACCGGCAGGCACGCGCCAGCGCTCGAAGACGGGCCGCTGCGTCGGCGACAGGCCGGCGGCGGCAACCGGCACAAAGGCGCGGGCCGGTTCGTCCCACAGCAGGATCGCGCAGCGCTCCACACCGACCAGCATCGGCAACAGATGGGCAACGGTGGCGAGGACCTCGTCCAGGTCAGGCAGGGATTGGATGGCCTCGGAGACCTGGAGCATCACCGTCGCCACCAGCGCCTTGTCCTGCGTCTCGCGGTAGAGGCGGGTATTCTCGATGGCGACGGAGGCATAGCTGGCGAAGGCGGCGACCATCGCTTCCGATTCCGTGCCGTAGCGGCCGGGGCCGCGGTGGAGAAGGGTCAGCAGTCCCAGGCGCTGCTCGCCGACGCGCAGCGGGGCAGCGATGGCCGAATGGTCGGGCGGGAGGCCCATGGCCACGGCCAGCGGATCGGGCGGGGACTGCGGGCTGCGGAGGATTGGTTCATCGGCGGCGAGTGCCTGGTGCAGCCAGGGGGCGGCGTCGGGCGAGAACTCGCCGACGCACATCTGGGCGCCGTAGCCGTGGACGGCGCTCATGCACAGTTCGCCGCCGTGGAGCATCCAGATCGCCGCCGCGTCACAGGGCAGGATCCGCTCCAGCTCCGTCAGGATCGCGTCGAGCAGCTCGTCGAGGGCCAGGTCGGCCGAGAGAAGACCGGCGGCCTCGCGCAGGCTATCGGCCACCCGTCGTCGCCACAGTTCGGAGCGGTAGAGGCTGGCGTTGCGGATGGCAACGGCCACGTCATCGGCCAGGGCAGCGCAGAGAAAGCGGTCGTCCTCGCCAAAGGCGTCGGGCCGGTCGCTGCGCACGTCGAGCACGCCCAACACCCGCCCGCCGAAGATGAGGGGGACGTCGAGGGCCGCGCAGGTGATGGACGGCGCGCCGTCGCTCAGCCGGTAGCGCGGGTCCGCGCACACGTCATGGGCCACCACCGTCTGCCCGTAGCGGGCGACCCAGGGGATGATGTTCGTCTCGTCGGCGAGGGGATAGGCCAGTTCAGCGGCCTGGAGCGACCGGTGACACGCGCCGCTGCCGGCCCGATAGACGACCTGCTGACGGGCCAGGTCGGTGATGAAGATGTGGACGAAGGGGTAGGCGAACTTCTCGTGGATCAGTGTCACGACCTCATGGAGCAGGGCATCCTGGTCGAGGATCGAGGCCACGGCGCGGCCGACCTCGGCGACGACGGAGAGCTGATCGGCGCGGCGGCGCAGGTCGCCATAGAGGCGAGCGTGTTCGATGGCGATGGCGATGTTGTCGGCCAGCGCGCCCAGCACCAGCAGGTCGGTCTCGTCGAAATCGTCCAGCAGATGGCTCTGCACGTCGAGCACGCCCAACAGTTGGTCGCCGATCTTGAGCGGCAGAGCGACCTCGGAGCGGGTTTCGGGCAGCGCTTCGATGTGGCGGTAGCGGGCCTCGTCGTCCACATTGCGGGCCAGCAGCTCCACGCCGGACTGGGCGACGTGGCCGATGATCCCCTCACCGGGGCGGATGAGCGGGATCGGACAGGCGCTGCCGTCGGTCGGCGTCGTCGCCGCCCCGGCCACGGCGCGGCAGCGAAGGGTCTCTTGCCGCGTCTCCAGGGTGAACAGGGCCACGTAGTAGTAGCCGAAGGTGCGAGAGATGAGCTCGGCGACCCGGCGGCAGAGCTCGTCCAGGTCGAGCACGTTCGCCACCTGGGAACTGACGGCGCGGACCAGGGAGAGCTGTTCAACCCGCCAGCGTCCGGCGGCGAGCTGGCGGGCGGACTGCAGGGCGATAGCGGCCTGGGTGGCCAGCCCGGCGAGCAGGGCGATCTCCGGCCGGCCGAACGGCGGGCCGGCGGGGCGTTCCACCTGGAGGGCGCCCAACAGGTCACCCTGAGCGATCAGCGGCAGGGCCACGGCGGAGCGAGCGCGTCCGTCCAGGCTGCCGCAGGCGGCCCGGCGCGTCCGCACAGCGCGCTGCATCAACCTGTGCGGCGGCTCGACGGGCAGGTCGCCAGCACCGCCCAGCAGCCACTGCAGCGATCCGCTCAGCCAGAGCTCGGCCCGCCCCTGCGCCAGGCGGGCGGCGGCCTGGACGATCAGCTCCCGCTGGGCGGCGACCGTCGGCTGGGCCGCCAACTGCTCCCCCAGGTCAAGGAGCGCACGCCAGTCCTGGCTCGTCCGCCGCGCCCGGCTGCTCACCGCACTCTCTCCTGCGCTTGACCATCGTCAGCACATTGCCCGCCTCAGGGGTGGACTCGAAGCGCACTTCGTCCATCAACCGGCGCATCAGATAGACCCCCAACCCGCCGCCCTGACGGTCCTCTAGCCCGGCCGTCACGTTCGGTTCGGGCACCGCAGCGGGGTCGAACGGACAGCCCCGGTCGCGGAGGATCACCGTCAGTTCGCCATCGGCGATACGGCAGGTGCACTCGATCTCGCCGCCGTCCTCGCCGCCGTAGGCGTGTTCGATAATGTTGGTGCAGGCCTCGTCCACCGCCACCTGCACAGCATGGACCGCCGCAGCTTCCAGGCCGGCATCGAGCGCCGCCTGGGTGACCAGGTCACACAGTTCCTCCAGGCTGGCGAAACGGCCAGGGACGACGGTGGTGACCGTTCTCATACCGTCGGATCTCTCCCGATATGGTGCGACGCACTGGGACAGTGCGTCGCACCGAAACGCCCCTGTCGGGCTGGTCCAGGATGGGGCAGGCCAGCGCTAGAAGCTGCCGACGGCCTGCACCGCGTTGTCGTAGATTTTGAACAGGTGGACGAAACCGACCATCTCCAGGACTTCGTAGACCTGCGGTGGGACGGAGGCCAGGACGACCTCGCCACGGTTCCAACGCTTGCACGTCTTCTGGGCGTCAATCAGCGCGTGGAGGCCGGCGCTGGAGAGGAACTCCACGCCGCCCATATCGAACACGATGCGGAAACGGCCGGCGTCGATCAACGCATGGAACGCCTCGGCCAGTTTCGGCGCGCTCTGGCCATCAATGCGGCCCGTCGCTTTGATCATATCGCAACGCTTGAGCTGTTCAGTGGTGATCTCCAGTGCCATGAATGAACCTCCTCTCCGGATGACAAGTCCGCCCCAGTCTGCGGAACGCTGGATGATATGCGGCGCGAAGACACGCCCGATATTATAGCACAGGCCGACAGAGAGGGCAAAAGTGGGTAACTGCTCACCCTCCCGCAGGTTTGGGAGCAATTGGCAGCCCAAACCTGCGGGAGGGTGAGCAGTTACAAAAGTGCAACGGGGCCTCCTCGTCTGGGTCAGGCGTTTGACAAGCGTCCAGAACCGGCTTATACTTCGGCGCAGAGACCATGCCTGGAAAGGAGGCAAACAATGGCTGGTGGATTTCGCTTGGTCATGACCGTGGGGCCGGCGCCAGGGCAGACCTTCGAGCTGGATAAGGATGTGCTCGTCCTGGGGCGGGCGCCGGGGAACGATATCGTCATTGACAGTGCGCAGGTCTCCCGTCAGCACAGCCGGCTGACGCGGCGGGGCGCGGTGATGGTGCTGGAGGACCTGGGCAGCACCAACGGCACGTTCGTCAACGGGATGAAGTTGACCACCCCGCACACGCTGGCCAACGGCGACGAGATCGCGCTGGGGGACGCGGTGAAGTTCACCTTCTACGGCGAGTCGCCCGCCGCCGGCGCGACGGTCGTGGTGCGTCACGAGGCCGCGTTGCCGCCAACGCGCCAGATCGAGGTGCCGCAGCCGCCACCGCCGGCCTACGCCCCCCCTCCGCCCCCTCTCCCGCCGCCGGCCTACGCCCCTCCCCCGTCCCCTCCCCCACCGCCGGCCTATGCACCGCCGCCGGCCTACGCACCGCCGCCGGCCTACGCCCCACCGCCCTACGAACCTCTGCCGCCGGAGTACCCACCGCCCGCGCCCGCCGAACCGCCGCGCAAGAAGCGCCGCACCGGCCTCTACATCGGCTGCGGTTGCCTGGCGCTATTGGTCCTGGCCGCGATCCTGGTCGCCGTGCTCTGGTATATGGACGCGTATTACCCGGATATCCTGTACGCGCCGCTGAGCTGGTTCGGTTTCTAGTGGGATGAGAAACATCGTCCGCTGTGGCGCCTGGGCCGCCCTGGCGCTGATCCTGCTGGGGAGCCTGCCCATCCAGGCGCAGGCTCCCCGTTCTGCCCGCGACCTGGCGCACCCCCGCGGCATCCGGTGGGCGCTGCACGATCCGTCCGGCCCGCCGGCGACGGACGCGCCGACGGTCAGCCCACCGGTCACGCCCGCGACCCGCGCCGGGATCGTCTGCACGCCCGGGCGGGTGTGGCGCGCGCGGGAGAGTTGCCCCAGTCACGGCCCCGCCATCACCGACTACCGCGTCGCTCACATCCGCCTGCCCGACCCCCTGCCGGAATTGCCGATCGTTGAGCCGGAGCACGACCCGCAGGAAGACGTGGTACCCTACACCTTCGCCTATGTCCGCACCCTGCCCCTCTCGATCTACCGCCATCCGATGGAGGCGACGCTGGGACTCCCGCCGGTGCGCATCCTCTATTCCGGCGACCAGTGGGTCAGCATTGACGGTGAGGTGGAGTACGAGGGCCAGCGCTGGGTGCAGGTCAATGAAGAGGAATTCGTCCCTGCCGACGCCCTGATCCTGGCCAGCCCGTCCCGCTTCCAGGGCGTCACCCTGACCGAGCAGCCGGCCTACCCCTTCGGCTGGATCAACCGGGCGACGCAGCCCTCGCGCACTCCCCAGGGGCCGGTCAACCCCGACGCCCCGCTCTATCGGCGCTACCAGATCATTACCATTTACGCCGAGGAGTTCCGCGGCAGCGATGAGCTGTGGTACCTGATCGGGCCCGATCAGTGGGTCGAACAGAGCTTCGTGTCCAAAGTGACCGTGGACCCGCCGCCGGCGGAGGTCGGGCCTGGCGAGCGCTGGATCGAGGTGGACCTGTTCGAGCAGACGCTGGCCGCCTACGAGGGGACGCGGATGGTCTATGCGACGCTCATCTCCAGCGGGCGGCCCGGCCAAACCTGGACCGACTCCGGGCTGTTCCGCATCTGGGCCAAGTTGCCGGCGACCAAGATGAGCAGCCCGGACGACGAGGACGGCGATCCGGGGTGGTACTATCTGGAGGACGTGCCGTGGACGATGTACTTCAACGGCGCCACTGCCCTGCACGCTGCCTACTGGCACGACTCCTTCGGCTTCACCCGCAGCCACGGCTGCGTCAACCTGTCCCCGCGTGACGCTGAGTGGCTGTTCCACTGGACCACGCCCTACGTCCCACCGGGCTCCGATGGCGTGGTGGCGACGGGGACGTGGGTGTGGGTGCATAACACGTCGCCGTTCGAGCGGTGAAGTGGCAAGTGGGCAAGTATGCAAGTAGGCAAGTATGCAAGTAGGCAAGTATGCAAGTAGGCGCGTAGGCAAGAGTCTGAGCTCCGCGTCACCGCGTCACCGTGTCACCGTGTCTCCGCGTCACCGTGTCTCCGCGTCACCGTGTCTCCGCGTCTCCGCGTCACCGCGTCACCGTGTCTCCGCGTCACCGCGTCTCCGTGTCCTTCTCCTCTTAACTGCCATCGTTCTGGCGATCCTGGCGGTCGGTTCCTGCTCCGCGCCGTACGTTCCCGACGCCGTTACCCCCACGCCCACGCGCACGCCGCGGCCGACTGAGACGCCCACTCCCACGCCGACCCCCACCCCGGCCTGGCCGGTGACGGTGGGCTGCGCAGGAGAGGTGCCGGCAGCAGCCTGTGAGCGGCTGAGAGAAAGCGCGGGCCAGAACCCCCAGTATTTCTTCTGGAGCGACGGGCCGGCCGCTGAGGTACAGCTCTCCACTAGCGCCTCGCCGGATGGCCAGCCGGTCGGGACGTGGGTCTATGCGGTCGCCGCGCCATTCTATACCCTCGACGACGAGGTGTCCTCTGCCGACCTGCGCGCCACCTGGGCCGGCACGTCAGCGGGGCCCTTCGTCCAGCACCCGCTGCTGGTCACCACCGACACGCTGCGCGTCCTCACCGCTCTGTGGGGCGCGCCGGCAGGGACGGCAGTGGGCACGGCAGAGCCGGCGGACCTGCTCGATCAGGCGATCCAGTCGAACGGCTGGGCCATTCTTCCCTTCGACGAACTGGAGCCGCGCTGGAAGGTGTTGCGCGTGGACGGGGTCTCGCTTTTGGACAGGGGCGTCGTCACGGAGGCGACCACGGAGGGGGCGACCACGGAGGGGGCGACCACGGAGGGGGCGACCACAGAGGGTCGCCCCTACGGGCTGGTCGTGCCGCTGTTCCTGCACACCAACCGCCCCGACACGCTTGCCTTCCTTCCCACCGCCTTCGCTAACCGGGATGAGGAGCGGATGAGCGTGGTGGTGATGACCGGCGTCACGGCGCTGACGCGGGCGACGGCGCGGACGATGGAGGAGCGCGGGGTGACCTTCCCGGCGCAGGACATCGGCGATTGGCTGCGCCAGGCGGACCTGACCCACGTCAGCAATGAGGTTTCCTTCACTCCCGACTGCCCCGTGCCGCCGCCGCAGGAGACGATGGCCTTCTGTTCCCACGAACGGTACATCGAACTGCTGGACGCGGTGGGGGTGGACATCGTCGAGCTGACCGGCAATCACAACAACGACTACGGTCGGGCGGCGAACCTACACACGCTCGACCTGTTCCGCCAGCGCGGCTGGCGCTGGTTCGGCGGGGGGGAGAACCTGGCCGAGGCCACCCGCCCCCTGACCGTCACCCTCGGGCCCAACCGGCTGGCCTTCCTGGGCTGCAACACCTTCGACCCCGCCGGCAGCATCGCCCTGGCGACGGAGGACTCGCCCGGCGCCAATCCCTGCAACCCGGCCTACTTCCCCGAGGCATGGGCACAGTTCCTGGCCCGCGTGACCGCGCTGCGGGACGCGGGCTGGCTACCGATCGTCACGGTACAGGCCTACGAGACCTACGAGTACTTCCCCACGGCAGGACAGGAAGAGCAGTTCCGCGCCATTGCCGAGGCTGGCGCGGTGGTTGTCCAGGGCAGCCAGGCGCACCAGCCCCAGGGATTCGACTTCCACGCCGGAGCCTTCATCCACTACGGGCTGGGCAACCTGTTCTTCGATCAGATGTGGTCGCTGGGGACGCGCCAGGAGTTCATTGACCGGCTGATCTTCTACGACGGGCGGCTGCTAAGTGTGGAGCTGCGCACGGCGATGCTGGAGGATTATGCCCGCCCGCGGCCAATGACCGCTGCGGAACGGCAGGAGCTGCTGGAAGCGACATTCGCGGTGAGTGCTGATGAGTGATGAGACGATCCAGTCCCGCCCGCCTTCGCCGATGGAGTTCGGCTCGATGCCACTGGACCCGGTCTATGGCTGGGGACTGGTGTTCGAGCCTGTGGAGACATTGCTGAACGAGACCGCCGCCTACATCGAACAACTGGCCCGCGAGGTCGCCGCGCGGGGCCAGGAGTTCGACGACGAGGAGCTGGAACAGCGCTTCCTCGCCTTCTGGGAGCGGCTGGTGGCCGAAGGGAAACTCCAGCGGCTGCCTGACCGCCCTCCCGAATTCGGGCGGGCGATCCTGGGGCCGCGTCGCTGGCTGCGCGCCCAGCGTATCCGTATCCGCCGGTTGGTGGAGGCTGGGAGTTAGAGGTTGGATGTCGGAGGTTGGAGGTTAGAGGTTGGAAGTCTTACTTCCCACTTCCCACTTCCAAATCCTACTTGGCAAAATCCACCGCCCGCGTCTCGCGGATCACCGTCACCTTGATCTGGCCGGGGTACTCCATTCCCTCCTCGACCTTGCGGGCGATGTCGCGGGAGAGCTGGATCGCCCCCAGGTCGTCCACCTGTTCCGGCTTGACAATGATGCGGATCTCCCGTCCAGCCTGGATAGCGTAGGTCTCGGCCACGCCAGGGAAAGAGGAGGCCAGGTCTTCCAGGGCCTGGATGCGCTTGATATAGTGCTCCAGGCTCTCGCGTCGGGCGCCGGGCCGCGCCCCGGAGATGGCGTCCGCCGCCTCGACGATGATCGCCTCCAGGCTCTGTTGCTCGGTCTCGTGGTGGTGAGACTCCAGGCAGTGCACCACTGCTTCGGGAACGCCGTAGCGGCGGGCCAGGTTGGCGCCGATCAGGGCGTGGGTGCCTTCCATCTCGAAGTCCACCGCCTTGCCGATATCATGCAGCAACCCGCCCAGGCGGGCCACTTCGACGTTCGCCCCCAGCTCGGCAGCGATCATCGCCGCCAGCCTGGCCGTCTCGATGGCGTGGGCGTGCTGGTTCTGACCGTAGCTGGTGCGGAAGCGCAGCCGGCCCAACAGCTTGACCAGTTCCGGATGGAGGGCGGGCACACCGGCCTCGTAGATCGCCCGTTCGCCCTCCTCGCGGATGAACTGCTCGACGTCCTTGCGGGCGTCGGCCAGCACCTTCTCGATACGGCCGGGGTGAATGCGCCCGTCTACCACTAGCCGTTCCATCGCCCGGCGGGCGATCTCCCTCCGCACCGGGTCGAAGCAGGAGATCGTGATCGCTTCCGGCGTATCGTCCACCACCACATCCACCCCGGCCGCCTGCTCGAAAGCGCGGATGTTCCGTCCGCCGCGGCCGATGATGCGCCCCTTCATCTCATCGGAGGCCAGGTCTACGGAGGCAGTGGTCAGTTCGGCGACCTGTTCGCTGGCCAGGCGCTGGATGGCGACGGTGAGGATCTTGCGCGCCCGCTGTTCCCCTTCCTCCTTCGCCTCCTGTTCGATCTCACGGATGACGCGGGCCATATCCTGACGGGCCTCTTCGCGGATGAGCGCCAGCAGCTCCTCCCTGGCCTCTTCGCGGGTCATCTGGGCCACCTGTTCGAGGGCCTTGCGGCGGTCCTCATGCAGCCGTTCGATCTCGTTGCGCTGGCGGTCCATCGTGCTCTGGCGCTTGTTCAGCGCCTGCTCGCGTTTATCGAGCACCTCCTGGCGCTGGTCGAGCTTCTCCCGCCGCGCCTGCAGCCGCTCCTCCTCGCGGCGCAGGTTAGCCTGCGAGCGCGCCACCTCGGCCTGAGCCTCGTTGCGGAGCTGCACGGCCTCGTCGCGGGCGGCCAGGAGCGTGGCTCGCGCCTGGTTCTCCGCCTCTTCGATAGTGCGCCGAGCCTGCTCCTGGGCGTTGCGCAGCCGACGGCGTTCGGCGATGAAGAAGAAAACACCGGCCGCCGCTGCGCCGATGAGCAGGGCGACGACGAATTCGAGAATGAGCAACGTCGTGTTCATGTCTCACCTTCCTCCCCGGATTCCCCCGGCTCGTGCCCGGCCAGCGCCTGCTGCACCAGGGGTTCGATGATAGTGTACGGGAAGCCCCGGCGCACCAGGTGCTCCGTCAGCCGGCGACGGAAGGCCGCGCGCTCCAGCCCGTTCAGCCGGCGCGCCACCGTCGCCGCGACGCGGGCCGCCGCCGCCTCTTCGTCATAGCCGACCAGGGCTTCCTCGATGACCGTGTCGTCCACTCCCTTCTCCTGAAGTTCGCGGCGCAGAATGGCCACGCCCCGGGGGTTAAATTGCCAGCGATTTTCGATCCAGTAACGGGCGAACTCCCGATCGTCCAGCAGCCGGGTGCGCGTCAGGCGGCCCACTGCCTCTTCGATGGCTCCGTCCTCGCTCCTCTTCCGGCGCAGCCGGCGACGCACCTCCTCCTGGCTGCGCGGGCGGTAGGAGAGCAGCTCCAGCGCCCGTTCGGTGGCCCGTTCGGCGGCGTCCTGCTCCTGCAGGCGGGCGATCTCCTGGTCGGAGAGCGGCTGCCCGACCCGCAGATGGGCAGCGTAGATCGCCGCCAGCCCGAAAGCGAAACGCCCATCCAGATAGACGCTCACCCGCTGCGGGTTCCGCTTCTGAACTTCCAGTGCCGTGATCGTCCCGGCCATAACAAAAATGCCGTGACCCCAAGAGCCACGGCAGAACAAACGCCAACCGGATCACGCCGGTCCGGCGCGCCCATCACCACTACTCGATGGCCGGGCCAGCGGGTCCGCTGCTGTGACCGTTGTCGTGGCCAGGGTCGTAACAGACGAACCACATAGCCGCGACGCAGGAAGGACTATGGAGGGTTACTCCTCGGCTTGTGTCGTGTCCTCGGCGGTCACGACGATGGGGCTCTCCAGAGCGCGCTGGCGGACGACCTGTTCGATGGCGGCGGTGAGGTCGGGGCGGTCGCGCAGGAGCTGCTTGACGTTCTCCCGTCCCTGGGCCAGGCTCTCCCCCTGGTA
>Ga0209018_1000754_pt1 | contig 28564 bp, 22 predicted proteins | sample YNPBryBLVA2012_FD_185814 | JGI IMG/M metagenome (GOLD analysis project Ga0209018, IMG submission 185814) | Anoxygenic and chlorotrophic microbial mat microbial communities from Yellowstone National Park, USA - YNP Bryant BLVA 2012 (SPAdes)... ...
GGCGTCCAGGCCGAAGAGGAAGCCGCCCCGCCCGAGGCAGGTCTGCCCGAGTGGCTGGCCGGGCCGACAGAGGAAGAAGGACCGTTCGAGGCCGCCGCGCCTGAAGTGGGCCTGCCTGACTGGCTGGCCGGCGTCCAGGCCGAAGGGCCAGCCGCCCCCGCTTTCACCGCCCCCATCGAGCTCAGCGAGCCAACAAGCGGCCTGCCCGATTGGCTGCTCGAAACACTGGCGGCTCCAGCGGAGGCAGCAGAGCTGCCAGCAGTACCTGCCGCCGAGGTACCAGACTGGCTGGCGGAGGTTCAACCTGCTGCCGGGGCGGAAGCCGCGCCGTCCCCCCTCTCTGGCCTGCCGGACTGGCTGGTCGGGGTCGAAAGCGCTGCGCCGCCCACACCGCCGGCCGAGGTTCCTTTCACCGCGCCGCTCGAAGCGGCCGGCATCCCCGATTGGCTGGCCGAGGCTGCTCCACCCGTTCCGGCAACCGGGGAAATCTCCCTCGACTGGCTGACCGATCTGGCAAAGGCCGAGGAAAAGATCACCCCGCCGCCTGCAGCGCCGCGCGTTCCCGCTGTGCCGCCCCCCGAAGCCGAGGGCCTGGTGCGCGGCGAGATCCCCGCCTGGCTGGAAGCCCTGCGGCCCAAGACAGAGGCGGAGGCCGCTGCCGAAGAGCCCCCCGAAAGCGCTGGCTTATTGGAAGGCATCCGTGGCACACTCATCCCCAGCAACATTGTCGACATGCCCGGGGATGCCAAACCGCTTGTGCCTGGCGCGCCCAGCGCAGCCGCCATAGCGCGCTCTCAACTGCTCCAGGAGCTGCTGGGGCGACCCGTCTCCCCGCCGCTGGAAATCCAGGAGGACCGTGGACGGCGCTTCCCGCTGTGGTTGCGCCTGGGCATCGCCCTGGCGCTCGTTGCCGCCATCGTCATCCCCATGTTCCTGCCCATCCCCCTCTTTGGCGTTCCGGCTATGCCCGCTGCCGATGACCTCTTCAACGTCATCGAGCAGCACGTTACAGCCGACACCCCCGTGCTGGTTGCTTTCGAGTACGGGCCGGCCGACGCGGATGAAATGGACTGGGTGACCCTGCCCATCCTGCGCCATATCCTCCAACGAGGAGGACGGCTGATCGTCGTCAGCACGCAACCCGAAGGCACAGCGATGGCTGAACGCGTGCTGGCAAGATTGCTGCCCGACGCGGCGACGAGAGAAGCGCGCGCCGCCAACCTGGGCTATCAACCGGGCCAGGTAGCGGGCATCCAGAATTTGTTGACCAACCTGAGCGGGCGGCTCGAAGTGCACAGCGGCCTGCCAGCCGCCGAAAGCGCCGCAATGAGCGGCGTCTCGAACGCCGGAGACGCAGCCATCGTGCTCATCCTGACCGCCCGCGCGGACGACCTGCGCTGCTGGATCGAGCAGACCTCGGCCATCTACCCAGAGACCCCACTGCTGGCCGGGGTGAGCGCCCGCGTCGAGACGACAGCCCTGCCCTATCTGTCCTCGCAGGCCGGACAACTGGAGGGCAGCATCGCTGGCCTCGTCGGTGCAGTCACCTATGAGAAAAAGCTGGGCGGCGGAGAATTGCCAAACCTGGAACGCTTCTACCTGCCATCTCTGGGCGCTGTTCAGCTCGCCGTCGCGGCTATTCTGCTCATCGGAATGTTGGGCTATCTCTTGCGCCCCGGAGGGACCAAAGCATGACGCTGAGTGCAGACGTGATCGGCGCGATCGTGGGGGCGCTGCTGACGCTCCTGGTCCTCAGCTACCTGATCTACGACACGCCGCTCTACCGCGCCGCGCTGCACATCCTGGTCGGCGCAACCATCGGCTACGGGGTGGCCGTCACTACCTACACGGCGTTCATGCAGATGGTGCTGCCGGCGCTGCAGGCCGAGGTGGGCACCGCCGAGCGGGCGAGCATCGTCTTCCCCCTGGTGCTGGGATTGCTCCTCCTGCTCAAGGGTTTTCCCCGCTCCCGCTTCGTCGACGCCGGCAACCTGTCGACGGCGTTCCTGATCGGTGTCGGCGCGGCGGTCGCCGTGGCCGGGGCGCTGTTGGGAACCATCTCCACGCAGGTCGCCGCGTCGAACTCGCTCATCGGCGCCCTGCTCACCATCTCGGTATTGCTGGCCTTTACCCTGACCATGCCCCGCCAGCCCACGCTGCAGAGATGGTGGGGGCGAGGCATTGGTTTGTTCAGGACCATCGGGCAAATTGTGCTGGCCATCGCCTTCGGGGCGACCTTTGCCACCGTGCTCACGGCCAGCCTCTCGATTCTGATCCAGCGGGTCTATTTTCTCGCCAACAGCGTCATGCAATGGCTGCAACTCTTGATGGGAGGATAGGCAGGCAGCATGGCTGAACAAAGCACCGCTTCGATCCTGGCCCTCGACTGCGGGGCAGTGCTGACCAAGGCCGTGCTGTTGGACCGGGTAAATGGCACATATCGCTTCATCGCCCGTGGTGAAGCGCTGACCACGGTCAAGCCCCCCTGGCAGGACATTGCCATCGGCGCGCAGGCTGCCATCGAACAGGTCGAGGACGTCACAGGGCGGACGTTGTTGAACGACCGTGGCAACCTGATCACGCCGCAGCGAGATGGCCTGACGGGCGTCGATGCCTTTCTCGTCGTCAGCAGTGCCGCACCGCCCATCCCGGTCATGGTGGCAGGACTGGTGCCAGAGATGAGCCTGGCCAGCCTGCTGCGCGCCGTCGCCGGCACCTACAGCACGGTCAAAGGCACTATCGTGCACGACCCCCTGCGGGGCATGTCCACCGAAGAGCAGGTGCGGAGAATCCTCGATAGCCAGGCCGAGGTCGTGTGCATCAGCGGCGGGACGGACGGCGGGGCAGCAATTCCCACCCTGGAGCTGGTCGAGGCCACAGCACTGGCCTGCTCTATGCTGGGCGAAGGAGAGCGCCCGCTCCTGTTGTATGCCGGCAACTCGGCTCTGCGCAAGCGGGTGGTCAACATCATCAGCGGCGCCGCAGAGCTGCGCGCCGTCGACAACGTCCGCCCGGCACTGGAGGTGGAGAACTATGGCGGGGTGCAGAGCGAACTGGATGCGCTGTACCGCGAAAAGCACCTGAACCACATGGCGGGCGTCGAACTGCTCACCCATTGGAGCAGACAGCCGATCCTCCCCAGCGCGGAGGCGTTTGCCCGCGTGGTGCGTTACCTCTGGTATCTGGACGAATCACCCAAGGGCACGCTGGGAATCGACGTGGGCGGTTTCAGCACGACCGTTGCCGCTGTCTTCGAGGGGTATCTTCACCTGACCATCCGCGCCGATCTGGGATCCGCCTACGGCGCCAGGGCGCTGGTCGAACGCAATGGCGCGGCGTCGATCATGCGCTGGCTGCCAACGCCAATGCCCCCTGAAACGGCTCTCAGCGTGATCCTCAACAAAGAGATTCATCCCAGCAGCGTGCCGGATGATCCCGCAGAGTTATGGATCGAACAGGCCGTAGCGCGGGAGACAATACGCGAGGCGCTCAAGACTGCGCGACCAGGGTGGAAACCGGGCAAGGCACAACCTTACGGCGAACTGACCCCGCTGTTCGATCCGATCCTGATCAGCGGCGGCATCTTGGCCGGCGCGCCTCGCCCCGGCCACGTGGCATTGATGGTACTGGACGCGGTCGAGCCCATCGGGATCACCACCCTGCTGCTCGACGCCAACGGCCTGGCGCCGATCCTGGGCGCTGTCGCCAGCTTCAACCCCCTGGCGACCGTCGAGACGCTGGATCATGGCGGAGTCATCAACCTGGCAACAGTCATCGCACCGGTGGGCTTTGCCCGCAAGGGGGACGTGGTCCTGCGCGTGCGGGTCAATTACGAAGAGGGCGGCTCGCTGGACGTCGAAGTGCCCTATGGGTCATTGGAGCTGCTGCCGCTGCCGCCGGGCGAAGAAGCCGTGCTGGAATTGGAGCCGCGCCGCCGCTTCGACGTGGGGCTGGGTGGCCCCGGCAAGGGCGGCAAGCAGCGCGTGCGCGGCGGCATCCTGGGCCTCATCGTCGACGCTCGCGGACGGCCCCTGCAGCTTCCCGACGACCCGGAAGAACAGCAGGCCCAAAACCAGCAATGGCTGTGGGACGTAGGAGGATAGATGCGCTTCCATCTGCCTCAGACCACCGTATCGCCGCTCAAGCTGATTCGCCGCGAACGCATGCTGCCGGGGCCGGGTCAGATTCTGGTGCAGGAAGGAGAGCGCGTCGACCCGGTGCAGGTCATTGGCATCGCGGAGGTGCCAGGTTCCTTCCACATCCTCAACGTCGCCGAGATGCTGGGCGTCCCGGCGCGGTCGGCGCAGCGCTATGTCAAAGTCGAACCCGGGCAGGAAGTCAAAGAGGGCGACATTCTGGCCATGCGCCGCATGCCGCGGCGCGTCTGCCGTTCGCCGATCGACGGGCAGGTGACAGGTAGCGGCGGCGGGCGGCTGCTGGTCGAAAGCAAACCGCAACGGGTCGAAGTGCGCGCCGGTTACTATGGCACGGTGGAGCGAGTGCATCCCAACCGTGGCGTCTCGATTCAGATCGCCGGCGCGATCATTCAGGGAGCGTGGGCCAACGGCCAGGAAGGGTTTGGCGTCTTGCGCGTGACCGTGAAGGGGCGGGACAAGCCGCTGCGCGCCCGCACCGTCGACACGGCCTCGCGGGGCGTCATCCTGGTCGGCGGCGCCAGGCTGGACGAGCAGGCCCTGGAGCGCGCGGTGGAGCTGCAGGCGCGCGGCATCATCGTCGGCGGGCTGCCGGCCGAGCTGCTCGAAGCCGTAAAAAACCTGCCCTTCCCTGTCCTGGCCACCGAAGGCATCGGCGCCATCTCCATGTCGGCCCACATTTTCGAACTGCTCAGCACCCACGATGGCCGTGAGGCCGTCATCGACGGGCGCTTCCAAAGCGGCTGGACGACCCGCCGGCCTGAGATCATCATCCCTCTACCGGCAGAGCCAGGGACAGATCCCTTGCGGCTCATGGAAGCCCCGTTGAAGGTAGGCGATCGCGTGCGCGCTATCCGTCACCCGCACACGGGCATGACCGGCAAGGTGCTGGCACTGCCAGAGGCAGCCATGCGGACCGTTACAGGCGCACGTTTGATGGTGGCCCAGGTCAAACCGGACGAGGGCGAAGAGCCTCTCTTCATCCCTCTGGTCAACCTGGAAATCCTGCGCTAGGCACAAAAGCTGGCGCGAACCAGCAAGGAGGCAAGGATGGACGATCTCGAATTCGTAGAGGACCTGGAAGAAGAAGGCGCACGCGGAGATGAACAACAGAACCGCACGTTCATTATCCTGGTTGCCGTGATGGGCGGCCTGTTGCTCGTGGGAATCGTCGCCTTTTGCGCCTGGGCCATTCTGTTCAGCCAGAGGATGCTGGGCGGAGGAGGAGGAGAAGCAACAGCAGGGATCGCTGCCACCCAGACCATTGACGCCGCCATGGCCATCAGCGGGTTGACAGCGACGGCGGATGCGGTGCAAATCGAGACGGCCGAGCCGCCCACGGCGACGCCTCAACCGCCTGCCCCCACGCCAACGCCCACCGTCGCTGCCGCAGCAGGACCGACGCGGGTGCCGCCGACAGCCACCCCTCCAGCGGGCACGCCCGGCGGTGGCGCAGTGCCAGCGGCATCCCCCACTGCACCATCCGGTGCGGCAGCGCAGCCCACAGCGACGGCAACCGCGCAGCCGCCCCGCGAACTGTCTGAAACCGGGCTGGAAACATCGACGGTCATCATCCTGGCAGCGGTGTTCCTGTTCATCCTGATCATGGCACGCCGCCTGCGCACTGTGCAGTAGGCAGCCAATTTTCGGAATCGATCAGCGCCGATGCGCGGACCGCAGGTCTGCCGTCGGCGCTCCGCATGCCTGGGAGGCGAGATGAGCTATCAGAACCGTCCTGCCGAGGAGGCCTGCTTACTGGGCCACCTGACCGCCGGCGAGTGCTGCGCCGTGGTCGGCCTGAGCAACACGGGCAAATCGGCCCTGCTGCGCGCCGTGGCCGCTTCGACCGCCTGGAAAGAGCAGGCCCTGCTGTTCTACATCGACTGCAACCGCATGCTGAACCTGTCAGAGCAGGGCTTTTACGAGGCCATCCTGCGCGCGGTCCGCGCCAGGCTGAGCGAGATGCAGACCCAAGCGGAAATGCTCAAGCGGTTGGAGCAGGACTATCAGCAGGTCGTCAACCCTGCCAGTCAACTGGCTATTCCGCTGGGCTTCACCAACGCCCTGGAGCGATTGTGCGAAGAGGAACGCCGGATAACCCTGATCCTGGACGAGTTCGACGAGCCGTTCGAGGCGCTGGACGGTCGCGCTTTCCTCAACCTGCGCGCCCTGCACGACCGTTACCGTCACAGGCTGACCTATGTCACGGCTACCGCCCACCCGCTGGAAGAGATCCGGGACGACCGCGAGACGGGCGAGTTCCGTGAACTGTTTGTCGGCCGGGTCTGCCGGCTAAAGATGCTGGAACCCGAAGCCACGCGCGCGCTGACCGTCGAAATAGCCGGACAGGAGAACCTCGCCCCCAGCGACGAGGAGGTCAACTTTGTCGCCGCAGCGTCTGGCGGGCATCCGGGGCTGGTGCAGCACATCACGCGCCTGCTGCTGCGCGCCCGCCTCAGCGCGCCGCGCACCTACGCTCAAATGGGCGTCGCGCTGGTCAACGAGGCCCTGGTCAGCGACGAGGCCATCTGCGGCGAATGTAAGCGACTGTGGACGCAGCTCGCGCCGTCCGAACGGGAGGCCATCCTGGTGCTGACGCGGGGGGAAAAGCTGAGCAAACCTCAGCGGGAACGGCTGGAGCTGCTGGGCCTGGTCGATCGCGAGGGCAAAGCGGTCATCGGCGTATTGACCGTCTTTGCCCGTCAGCAGCAGGCGCGGCGGAAAGAGGCACCCCACGGCGTCTGGATCGACGAAGAGGCTGGTGAGGTGTACGTGGACGGCCAGCAGATCGCCGCCCTGAGCGAGTTGGAATATCGACTGCTGCGCAGCCTCTATCAACGCCAGGGCAAACTGTGCGACAAGTACCGCCTGGTGGAAGAGGTGTGGGGCGAGTCGTACATCGACGAAGTAGACGACGCACGGATCGAGAAACTGGTCAGCCGCGTGCGGGCCAAGATCGAACGAGACCCTGCCGCACCGCGCTACCTGGTCACCGTGCGCGGCCGTGGCTACCGGCTGCAAAGGGAGGGGGAACAGGGGACAAGGGGACAAGGAGATGGTGAGGAGGGAAGAGGTGTCTGAGATGCTGAAAGAGGAGCTGTTGCGTCGCCGCCAGGAGGCCAGTCAGGGTGGCGGCCCGCAGGCAGTCGAACAGCAGCACGCCAAAGGCAAACTGACCGCGCGAGAGCGCCTCGAACGCCTGCTCGACCCTGGCAGCTTTCAAGAGATCGCTCCCTATCTCACCCACCGTCACAGCGCCTTTGGCCTCGACGAGAAGCGCTTTCCGGGCGACAGCGCGGTGGTAGGGCTGGGACGCATCGACGGGCGCAAGGTCGCCGTCGCGGCTCAGGATTTTACCGTCATCGGCGGTTCCTTCTCCGAAGCGCAGGCGCAAAAGGTCTGCCAGGTGCTCGACATCGCCATGGCTGCCGGCATCCCCTTCATTTCGCTCAACGACTCGGTCGGCGCGCGCATCCAGGAGGGCGTCTGGAGCCTGGCCGGCTACAGCGAGCTGTTCTGGCGCAACACCCAGGCCAGCGGCGTGATCCCGCAGATCAGTGTGATGCTGGGACCTTGCGCCGGCGGCTCGGTCTATTCCCCTGGCCTGACCGATTTCGTCATCATGACCGAAGGCATCAGCCACATGTTCATCACCGGGCCGGAGGTGATCAAGGCCGTGACCGGCGAAGAGGTCGATTTCGAGACGCTGGGCGGAGCGCAGATGCACGCTGCTGTCAGCGGCGTGGCCCACCTGCTCGCTGCGGACGAAGAGGAGGCACTGACATTGGTGCGCACCCTGCTCAGCTACCTGCCCTCGAACAACGTCGAATCGCCGCCGCGCCTCCCTCCCAGCGACGACCCGGCCCGCGCCGACGCAACGCTGGACGCGCTGGTGCCGCCCGACGGCAATCTCCCCTACGACATGCGCCAGGCCATTGCCGGCATCGTCGATCTGGGCAGCTTTTTCGAAATCCACGCCCGTTTTGCCCCCAACGCCATCGTCGGCTTTGCCCGGCTCAACGGCGAGGTGGTCGGCATCGTCGCCAACCAGCCGATGCACCTGGCCGGCGTGCTCGACATCGACGCCTCGGACAAGATCAGCCGTTTTGTCCGCTTCTGCGACGCCTTCAACATCCCCCTGATCACCCTGGTCGACTGCCCCGGCTTTATGCCCGGCGCAGAGCAAGAGCGCGGCGGTATCATCCGCCATGGGGCCAAGATCGTCTATGCCTATTCCGAGGCGACCGTGCCCAAACTCTGCGTCGTCTCTCGCAAGGCTTATGGCGGTGCCTACATCGTCATGAGCAGCAAATACGTCCGCACCGACCTGGTCTTTGCCTGGCCCACCGCCGAGATCGCAGTGATGGGAGCGGAGGGCGCAGTCAATATCCTCTACCGCAAGCAGTTGGTCCAGGCGGAGAAGCCCGAGGTGGCGCGCGCCCGCTTCATCGCCGAGTTTCAGCAGCGCTTTGGCAGCCCCTATGCCGCAGCCGCCAGCGGCCACGTGGACCAGGTCATCCTGCCCAGCGAGACGCGGGCGCGGTTGATCGCCGCGCTCGATTTCCTGCGCGACAAGCAGGCCAGTCCGCTGCCCAAGAAACACGGTCTGATGCCGGTCTGAAGGCGAAAACAGATGGAAAACCCAACCATTGCCGCGCTGTTCATCACGGGGATCGGCATGCCCATGCTCTTTGCCGCGCTGGCCCTGCTCATCGTCACCATGCTGCTGCTGACCGCGTTGACCGCGGAGCGCCGGCCTGCGCAGGCATCGCCCAGGCCGACGTCGACAGCAAGAGCGGCGGCGATCGCCGTCGCCCTGGCGCGGGCCGAGGCGGAAATGACGCCGGGCGCGCCAACAGCCGACGAGGAGCCAGAGTCGCCCTGGCGGCAGTATCACCGTCAGCGCATCCTGGGATTGAGGACGAGGAAGAGCCGATGAAGCGATACCGCATCCGCGTAGCGGAAGAGACTTTCGACGTCGAGGTGCTGGACGACCCGCGCCAGCGTCAGGTGCGCGTGCAGGTCAACGGCGAGATGTTGACCGTGGAGATGGAAGAGGCAATCGAAGGCAGCGCCCCGGTCAACCAGCTTGCCGTCCCGGTTGCCGTGCCCACGCGGGCGACGCCCGCGGCGACAGACCGCATCGTCGTCGCCCCTCTGCCGGGCACCGTCAAGAGGATAGCCGTCCGTCCTGGCGTGCAGGTAAGCCCTGGTGACGAATTGCTCGTCATCGAGGCGATGAAAATGGACAACATCATCCGCGCCGCGCGCGGCGGGCGCATCGGCGCGGTCCACGCCGTCGAGGGCCAGCAAGTCGCCCATGGGGAGGCGCTGTTGGAGTATGAGAATTCACTTCCCTTCCAGCGATTAGATGCTATAATGTAACACGATGATTGCAGTGTTGCAGTCACAGAAACTGTCTCCTCCGGGGGTGAAACGTGAAATCTATCTGGAAAGTCATGACAGGTTTGGCAATCCTTGCCCTCGTCGGCATGGTCCTGGCCTGGCCAGTGGACCAGCCTCTTGGGGCAACAGTCCGTACCGCTGGCGGAGCCGCCTCCCTGGCTGACAGCCTGCCCACGCCTGCGCTGGAAGGGGTCAGCGTCAGCGAGCCGGTCACGCCGACGCTGACCATCGCCGTGCGCGACCTGCCCGACCTGGTGCTGAGCGACCTGCCCGAGCTGGGCCGCGAGATGCACCGCGAGACCGACTATGATTTCGAGCCGGTCGACTTTGAGCCGGGGCCGCACGAGAATCCGCTGGCGGCGTTGCAACTGAGCCTCCAGCCAGCCGCGCCCAACGCCTTTGGCACCCCGCTCCTCAATTTCCCCGGCATGGACTATAACTCCTACCCTCCCGATGCCACCGGCGATGTGGGACCCAACCACTACATCCAGGCTGTGAACGGCTCCAGCGGCTCGGTGGTGCAAATCTATGACAAGAGCGGCAACATCCTCAAGACTTTTGCCATGGAGACCCTCGCCCCCTCTTCTCCGTGTAACAACGGCTATTGCGATCCCGTTGTCCTCTACGACGGGATGGCCAACCGCTGGGTGATCACCGAGTTCTCTTCTGCCACATCGTACCCGATGTGCATCTATGTCTCTCAAACAGCGGACCCGATGGGCGCCTGGTGGCTCTACTCTTTCGACCTCACCGGCTACGACTATCCCAAGTACGGCGTGTGGTGGGACGCCTACTACATGGGCTACAACGGCGGCCCCAGCGGCTACCGCCAGATCGTCGCCTTCGACCGCGCGCGGATGCTGGCCGGCCAGCCGGCCACGATGCAGACCTTCAACGTGCCCTATCTGGCGGCCTTTAGCTTCCAACTGCTGCTGCCCGCCGGCCACGAGGGCACCAACGCGCCGCCCGCCGGCGCGCCCGCCATCTTCGCCCGCGTCCGCGATACGGAAATCCACGGCCCCTCCGGCTACCCCACCACCGACCTGATGGAAATGTGGGAACTGCACATCGACTGGTCCACCCCCGCCAACTCGACCCTGACCCAGCTCCCCAGCGTCCAGATCGCCGAGTTCGACCATACCCTCTGCGGCAGCAGCGGCAACTGGAACTGTATGCCGCAGCCAGGCACGACGCAAAAGATCGACCCCATCCGCGAACCGCTCCACTTCCCGCTGCAGTACCGCAACTTTGGCACGTATGAAACGCTGGTCGGCTGCTTTGCCGAGGATGTCGACGGCACAGACCACGCCGCGGTGCACTGGTTCGAGCTGCGCCGCACGCCGCCCGGCAGCGGCTCGTGGGTGAGCTACCAGGAAGGCGTGCTCGGCGGCGAGGCTGGCGTGCACCGCAGCGTCTGCAGCGCGGCAATGGACAGCGCCGGCGGCATGGCTGTCGGCTATACGCGCACCGGCAGCAACACCCCCTACTACCCCTCGATCTACTACGCCGGCCGCCGCCCCTGGGACCCCCTGGGCACGATGCCTTTCTACGAGTACCGCATCATCGATGGCGTTGCCTCCCAGACGGCCAACGAACGCTGGGGCGACTATGCCGGCATCGGCGTCGATCCGGCTGACGACTGCACGTTCTGGTTCACCAGCGAGTATGAGGAAAGCGGCGCCTCCTCGGATACCCAGATCGCAGCCTTCCGCCTCGACCCCGATTTCAACCCCGACGCCTCGCCGAATTCGTTGAGCGTCTGCGCGCCCAACAATGCGGTCTATACGGTCAACGTTGCCAAGACCTGTGCGCTGAACGGCACGGTGACCATGAGCACCAGTGGCCGCCCCGCCGGCACCACCGAGTCGTGGAGCGTCAACCCAGTCACGCCAAACGGCAGCACCACGCTGACCATCGGCAATACCGGCGCCGCCACGCCCGGCACGTACAGCGTCAACATCATCGGCACGCACGCCAGCGTGGGCAGCCGCCAGGAAACCGTCACCCTCAACATCGCCACCGCCGCGCCGGCTGCGGCCACGCTGAACGCGCCGGCCAACTATGCCACGGGCGTTGCCCTCTCGCCCAACCTCACCTGGAACGCGCTGAGCGGCGCCGCCAGCTACGACATCCAGATCGCTACCGACCCCGCCTTCAGCAACATCGTCCGCTCCGCCACCGGCCTGGCAGGGACCAGCTACACACCCAGCCCGGCCCTCGACCCCGGCACGGTCTATTACTGGCGCGTGCGCGGCAACAACGCCTGCGGAGGCGGCGCCTACTCGACTGTGTGGGCCTTCCGAACGGTGACCTCTGGCTGCACGACCTACAACAGCACCGATGTGCCCAAGACCATTCCTGACCCTGGCACGGTGAACAGCACACTCTCCGTCGGCGACGCGATCCAGATCCAGGATGTCAATGTGACGCTGGGCCAGATCAGCCACGCGCGCGACCAGGACCTGGACATTTACATCCGTCACCCCGACGGAGCGCAGGTCGAACTGAGCACCGACAATGGCGGGAACGGCGATCACTATATCAACACGATCTTTGACGACGCAGCCGCAACGTCGATCACCGCCGGAACTGCGCCGTTCACAGGCCGCTATCAGCCCGAAGGCAGCCTGAGCGCGCTGAACGACAAGAACGCCGCCGGCATATGGACATTGGTCGTCACAGATGACCGCAGCGGCACGGCAGGCACACTGCAGAGCTGGTCGGTGGAGATCTGCGGCCCCTCCAATTCCCCCACCGACTACAGCGACCTGGACACCAGCTACAGCGTTGCCTGGCACAGCGGCAGCGGGGCGATCCGCCTGGGCGCCAACTGGACCGCCGATTCCGACTTTGGCCCGGCAGGCCGCGACGACAGCGATGACGACGGGGTGACGCTCGACCCGGGCACCCCCTGGCAGGAAGGAGCCACCGTGCGCCTCTATGTCGATGTCACCGCCGCCAGCGGCACCTACTACGTCGCCGGATGGTTCGACTGGAACGACGATGGCGATTTCGCCGACGCCAACGAAAAGGTCATCGGCCAGAACGTGACCGGCGGGGCATCGCCCGGCTACCGCAACACGATCCAGTTCACCATCCCCAGCGGTGTGGGCTACACGCCAGGACGGGCGGTGAACGGCCGCTTCCGTCTCTACGCCAGCGAGCCGACGCGGGCGCCGCAGGGATCAGAGCTGCCCTACGGCGAGGCAACCAGCGGCGAAGTAGAGGACTCGCGCTTCCAGCCCAACGGGCCTACCGCCGTCACGCTGAGCGAGTTCCGCGCCGCCGTTCGCGGCAGCAACGTGCGCCTGCTGTGGACCACCGCCAGCGAGCTCGACCTGGTCGGCTTCAACCTCTACCGCAGCATTAACGCCGCCGGGCCATACGTGCAGCTCAACAGCGCGCTGATCCCCGCCCAGCACCCCGGTTCGCCTCTCGGCGCATCCTACTCCTGGCTCGACCGGGGACTGCGGCTGGGGCGGACCTACTACTACCGGCTGGAGGAGGTGGACACGGGCGGCGCGACGACGCAGCACGGCCCGCTGGAGGTACGCATCGGCGCGCGCGTCCGCCCGGCGCCGCCTGCGCCCACCAGCCCATAGCCAAACCAAAAGTCCCAGGACGGCTCATTTTCCAGCCGAATCACGTTTACGCTTGCGTTTTCCAACCCGTCATTCTGAGCGAGCCGCCTTCGGCGGCTCGCTCAGAATCCAAGTCCTGCAAGATTCTTCGTCGCTTCGGCCGCTTCGCGGCCTTCGCTCCTCAGAATGACACCTGTCCCGCCGGCCTCATGGCCCGCGGGAGGGTTTTCCAGACTCTTCATCCGCCGCGATCTCGGCCAGATGCGCGGCGTCGTTCAGCGCCACAAGCCGCGCCCCGTCCTCCCCTACCTCTACCCGCGTCAGGGCGCAGTTTTCCAGCTTGTAGGTCCACCACTGGCCCAGCTCGACGGGGAACAGATGGGCCAGACCGGCGCGAATCGTCCCCCCATGCCCCACCACAATCACCGTCCCGCTGCGGTGACGGGCTAGCAGACCTTCGAAGGTGCTGCTGACACGCCGGAAAAAGTCCGCGCGCCGGTCTCCGCCCGGCCAGGTGAACTCGCTGTCGGCCTTGTCCAGCCAGCGCGCGTACAGGCCAGGGTCCCGCGCCGCCATCTCGGCAATGGTCAGGCCATCCATGTCGCCAAAGTCGACCTCGCGCAGGTCATCGATCACGACGGGCAAGCAGCCCAGGGCGCGGCCAACGACCGTCGCCGTGTCCAGCGCGCGCTTCAGCGGGCTGCTGTAGAGGGCAGCCAGGTCCCGGACCTCGCGCGCCAGGCGCGCCGCCGTCCGCTCCGCCTGCTGCCAGCCCAGCGGCGTCAATTCCGTCTCCCCGCGCCCAACCCAGCGGCCCTCCACATTGGCGACCGTCTGCCCATGCCGAAGCAAGATCAACTGGACCATCCGCTCTCCTTCTCTGATGCCATCTCCCCCTGGGCGCGATAGAAAGCACACTCTGCGCGCAAAACACAGTCCTGGCACGCCGGTCGGCGCGCATGGCAGACAGCGCGGCCATGCTCGATCAGGTTGAGGTGAAAGCTGTAGTAAAGGTCTGGCGGCACGGCCTCTTCCAGCAGACGGTGCGCCTCCTGGCGCGAGGTGCCCTCAGGGATCAGGCCCAGCCGCTGCGCCAGGCGGTGAACATGGGTATCGACCGGAAAGGCTGGCCGGCCCAGGGCAAAGAGCAGGACGATCGCTGCCGTCTTGAAGCCCACGCCGGGGATGTCCAGCAGCCACGCCCGCGCTTCCTCCAGCGGCAGATCGGCCAGAAACGAGAGGTCGAGCGCGCTGCGCTCTTCGCTGATGCGGCGCAGCGCCGCCTGGATGTGCGGCCCTTTGGTCGGCGCCAGCCCCGCCGGACGGATCGCCTCCACCACAGCGGCCAGCGGCGCGTCGCGGACAGCTTCCCAGGTGGGGAAACGCTCGCGCAGACGGGCAAAAGCCCGATCGCGGTTGACATCGTTGGTGTTCTGCGAGAGGATGGTCAGGACCAGCGCGTCGACCGCATCGACAGGCCGCCACGGCTTCTCGCCATACGCCCCGGCGAGCAGCCGCTCCAGCGCCACGATGCGGGCGCGCAACTCACTCGCCGCGCTCAAAGTCCACCTCGACCGTCGCCCGCCCCTCCAGCGTCAGCCCCACGCGGACAACGCCAGGAGCGGCGACGAGCGGGTGCCGCATCCCGTCGACGCGGGCCTCGACCGCGCGCCACGCCGGTGGCACGGTGAACAGGAGCTCGCCAAACTGCCGTCCCGCCTTCTCCAGCACGGCGGTCAGCCTCAGGCGACTGTCCTCCTCTGCCCGCTGCAGGTCCGCCATCTCGACCGCCCCCTGGCAGACGTGGAAGGTCGTTGTCAGCAGGTCGGGCTTCTCGACGACGGGCCGCAGCAGCACCACCGCCGTCTCGTGCGGCTGATGGCGCCGGATCGTCAGCCGCTCGTCCACCACGCCCAGGTAGCGGCGACGCCAGTAGTGGTAAGCGTGATAACGCCCGGGCGGCAACCCCAATTCGGCCAGCGGAACGGCGGTCTCGACGGTGCGATCGCCCCAGTTGACCAGGCCGACCACCCACCAGCGGCCCCATTCCCGTTCGACGGGCAGGAGCAGCCGCTGCGGCAGCTCGTTCTCGAAGAGATCGAGCGGGCGGGCCGAAACGCCCGTCGGCGGCAGCGCCTGACGCAGGTACTTGAGCCGTCCAGGGCGCATCCGGGGCAGATGGTCCGAATCGAGCGTCAGGCCGCCCAGGAGCGCCGTCAGCGCGGTCGAGGTGCGCATCTCGTTCAGCACCAGGTCCATATCCCTGGCCCGCTGACGCACCAGCAGACAGTCGGGGTCATTGGCCCACAGCCGGCCGTGGAAGGGGGCGCGGGCGATCGAATTGCGCAGCGCGTTCTCCGTGGACGGCATCGACAGGTCGTGCCGCCACATGGGCAACCAGTGGGGGTCGACATCCGGCCCGACGCGCATGCCATCGACCAGGCCAACGCACGGCGCCTGGGGCGCGCCGCAGCCGAGCAGGAAAGCGTCGTCGCCGATGCCCTGACGGATCGCTTCCACGCCGCGCCGCAGCGCCTGGGCGCGGGTCGAAGCCGGATCGTGCCGCACGCCCGGGCGGGCCGCCGCAAAGATGAAATCGATCTTGAAGAAATCGACGCCCCACTCGCGCCGCATGCGCCCAAACGTTTCCCGCAGCCACTCCTGCACCTGCGGGTGGGTGCAATCGAGGGCATAGCAGCGGGTGAGCCAGTGCACCCACCCCACCACCGGCTCGCCCCTCTCGTCCCTGAGAACCCAGTCAGGATGCGCGGCAAAGAGCTGCGAGTCGGCTGCCGCGCCAAAGGGCGCCGTCCACAGGCCAAAGCGGCGTCCAGCCTGGTGAATCGCCTGCCCCAACGCCTCCATGCCGTCGGGGAAGCGTTCGTTCAGCGAGAACCAGTCGCCGATGGCGGTCTGGTAGCCGTCGTCGATCAGGACCACGTCGAGGGGCAAATCGTGGTCGGCCATGGCGGAGAGATTGGCCAGCACGTCGGCGGCGGTGTTCTGGCCGTAGAAGTAGTACCAGCTACACCAGCCGGTCGGTGGGCGGGGGGGGACGCGGGCAGCCATGTTCGCCGCCAGCTCGTCGGCCCACTCTTCCAGCAGGCGCAGCGGCTCCGGCCCGACGCGCACCAGGAGCGTCTCGGTGCTGGTCGCCTCGCCCGGCGCCAGCGCCATGCCGTCGAAATAGCAACGGGCGGTCATCTCGCTGCCATCGCTGCGGATGCGGATCTCGCCCAACTGCTCCCGCGCCGTGACAAAGCCCAGCAGCACCGCCCAGCCGTCGGCTCCCTTTGCCCGCCGCCCGGCGACGACAGAAACCCACTCGGAAGCGATCAACCCCTCGCATGCCTCCTCCCAGTGCGGCTGATGGGCGTCGCGGTAGGCGGGCGTGCCCGGCTCGGCATAGAGGCTGCGCTCGATGTGGCGGGCAAAGACAGGCGACCAGGAGGCCCAGCCGTGCTGGTAGACGGACCAGGCCTCCGGCGGGACACCCAGGTTAGGACCGGGCGCGGTCAGCACATCGACCGTGTCCAGATAGACCGTGTGGCGGCCCCGGTTGGTCAGCCGCACCCACATGCGATAGGTCGAGTCGTCGTCCTGCTGCCAGCGCCACGTGGCCCGCAGGCCGTGGCCGGAGACCATCTGACCGGACTCTTCCAGGCGCAGGGTGTTGCTCTCCTCTCCCACACGGTAGCGGACCAGCGCCGCCCGCTCCTCTGGCGGGGGGAGGCAGGGTAAGGGGGAATCATTGTGCGACATGCTGTACCTCCAGACTTGACGGAAAGCAGAAACTGGGGTATTCTTGACGCCACCTGGGGGTGGTTGGGTCCCGGTGGGCTCCCCGGTCTTCAAAATCGGTGGCGGGCCGCGCAGAGCGGGCCGCGGTGGGTTCGACTCCCATCCACTCCCGCTGACAGGGGGGACGCGAATGCGCCCCCCTGTTTGCTATCGACCGCGCAGTCGCCGCCTGACATCCCGACAATGAGGACACTCTGAACCCACGTACTCATCGCCGCATATCCCACACGTCTTGGGCTGCAGCGGCTCCTCGCTCTCCAGCGGGACGACCAGCAAATAGACCTCCTGCCCGTCGAACGACTGGAGGGCCTGATCCAGCGCCGTCTGGCCCACCCACCAGCGCCCATCTGCCGCGCTGCGGCTCAGGCGGCCCTGGATCACCGAGGCGTCCAGCTCATAGGCCGAGCTGGCCAGTTCCCGCACCACTGCTTTGCGCACCGTCGCCATCGCTCCACCTCTCGTCTTCCCAGGCCATCTCAGGCCGGTCGCCTCACCACCTGAAACGCGTCAAAGTCGTGAGCGATGACCGTCTCGGCAAAGATCTTGCTCGCTTCTTCCATCACTTCCCAATCGCGGTAGCGGCGGGAGATGTGCGTCAGCGCCAGGCGGCCCACCCCGGCCTCCTGCGCCAGTTGGGCCGCCTGGGCGGCGGTCAGATGGCCGAACTGTCGCGCCATCTCTGCGTCGCGCTCCAGATAGGTCGCCTCGATGACCAGCAGATCGACACCGCGCACAACGTCGGCCAGGCCGTCAGTGCGCGCCGCGTCGCCGACGTGTGCTACCGACGCCCCCGGCCGCGGCGGCCCCAACACCTGGTCGGGATGGATCACCTGACCGTTGGGCAGCGTGATCGACTCCCCGGCCACCAGCAGGCGGCGCTCCGGCCCGGGCGGCACGCCCAGCGCCTCGGCCCTCTCCACCAGGAAGGGTCGCCGTGGCTGTTCGCGGAAGAGATAGCCAAAACAGCCCTGTCCGCGATGCTGGACCGGAAAAGCGATGACCTCCATATCGTCGGCCATCAACACCAGGCCAGCTTCGATCTCGATCAGTTCGAGCTGCAGCGGCGTTTGCGCCCCGCGCAGCACGACGCCATAGACCAGATCGCGCACGCGCTCCAGCGCCCAGCGCCCGCCATAGATCTCCAGGCGCTCGATCGCCTCCCAGCGGGCAAAGGTCGAGATCAGCCCGCCCAGGCCCAGGATGTGGTCCAGATGGCCGTGGGTCAACAGGATGCGCTCGAGACGGCGAAAGCCCAGGCCGCTCTGCAGAATCTGCCGCTGGGTGCCCTCGCCGCAGTCGATCAGAAAACGGTGATCCTTGTAGATGACAACCTGCGCCGAAAGGCCACGGTGGATGGAAGGAGCAGAGGCGGAGGTGCCAAGAAAGATAAACTCGATCACAGAGCTCCCTCGATCGTCATCGTGCCCGGCCCGCCAGGTGTTCCTTCCACCTGCACGCGGACGGGCAGAAATGCCTGCACCACCGCCAGGTTCGTCAGCAGGTGCGGGGTAATGCGCGATGTCCTCACCACCGAGGGTCCTGCAGCCAGCGCCAGCGGCAGCACCAACTGATCGGCCAGGTGGGGATCGACCGGCTCGCCGGAGCGGTGATGGGCCAGCAGTTCGTCACACGCCTCCGCCGCGACCTGTTCCGAGGGCAGTCCCTTGCGGCCATAGGCGGAAAAGCCCGCCGGCACCCCCTCGTACTCGGCCAGAACAAAGACAGCGGCACCAGGGCCGGCGCTGCGCACCCGCCGTGGCTCGACCGTCACCGGCAGCCCTTCGCCCTGCAACAGATTGCGGGCGCGGTCGACGATGCGCTGCGGGATGTGCGAGGGCAGATTGGCCGCCACGCCCTGCACCAGCACACGCTTGAGCTGGCCGCGCTCGCTCAGATCGAGCGTCGAGAGCGGCGCCGTGCTCCCCTCGATCAGGACGCGCACCTCCCCGCCGCCAGCGGGATAAAACCCCCACTCCAGCAGCTCGATGCGCGCATCTACGCCCATCCAGCCAAGCACGGGCAAAAAGACGTGTTGGAGATAGTCGACGGGCGGCGCCCAGGGCACGTGCGTGCCGCCGCGCAGGACCAGGTAGGAAGGCCCTTCGGCCAGGGCCAGCGGCAGGAGGACCGTCTGCAGGACCAGCCCCACCGCCCCGGCGCTGCCCTGGCCGGCCATCTGCGCCACGTCGAAGGTATAGGGACCGGTGCGGACGCGGGGGCCGGGCACAAAGCGCAGCATGTCGCTGCCCAGTTCAGCTCCTTCCACCGAAGCGCCGCAGATCGCGGCAGCGGCGCGCACAGAGGCCAGATGTTGCGGGCGCAGGCCAGGATTGGGCCGTCCGGCGCGGATGTTGTGCATCTCCATCGCCTGCCCGCTGAGGATCGAGAGGGTCAGCGCCGTGCGCAGAACCTGCCCCCCGCCCTCGCCCATGGAACCGTCAATGGTGACCATCGCAGCGCGATTATACCCCAGGGCGAAAAAGGGGGCAAACCGGGCTTGGGGGGTGTTCGAAGCAAAACGCCAGCGGGGGACACCCCTTCGCCCGGCGGGGGTCTGTGACCCCCGCCGGTGAGCGCCGCCGGGTCACAGACCCGGCGGGAGCAGAGCGGGCGGGGCGCTCTACCCTTTTGCTTCGAACACCCGAGGGCCAACGGTTGGCGAAAACCCTGTTCTGTGTTATGATTCCTTCGACAATATGCCAGACCCAGGAGGTCTGAAAGAGGAGTTTTATGGAAGAACTGAGCGCCCGTCTCGAAAAACTGCAAGAACAGATCGCCGACTTTCGGAGGCGCCTTTGACCTGTCGGCCAAGGAGCAAGAGATAGCCAGACTGGAGCAGGAGGCGATGGAAGTGGACTTTTGGGCCCATCCAGAGAGCGCCCAGGAAGCCATGCAGCGGCTTGCCGAACTCAAGGATGAGTTGGCGCCGTGGCAGGCGCTGGAACAGCGCTGCGCCGACGCGCTGGAGCTGGCCAGGATGGGCGACGAGGGCCTGGTCGACGAGCTGACCGCCGAGACCGCCGAGATCGAGAAAAGCCTGGCTGACCTCGAGTTTGAGCTGATCTTTTCTGGTCCCTACGACCAGGAAGACGCCTTTCTCGCCCTGCACGCTGGCGCCGGCGGAACGGACGCCCAGGATTTCGCCGAGATGCTGTTGCGCATGTACCTGCGCTGGGCCGAGGCGCACGGCTACCGCACCGAGATCGTCGATATGCTGCCGGGCGAAGAGGCAGGCATCAAACGGGCGACCGTCTCCATCTCCGGCCGTCGCGCCTATGCCTATCTGAAATCCGAGCGGGGCGTGCACCGGCTGGTGCGCCTCTCGCCCTTCGATGCCGCCCACCGCCGCCACACGTCGTTCGTCCTGGTCGAAGTGTGGCCCGACCTGCCGGAGAACAACTCGGAGATCAAAATCGACCCCAATGACCTCAAGATCGAGGTCTTTCGCGCTTCCAGCGCTGGGGGACAGCACGTGCAAAAGAACGAGACAGCGGTGCGCATCATCCACCTGCCAACCGGCATCATCGTGACCTGTCAGAACGAGCGCTCGCAAACACAGAACCGCGAGGTGGCCATGCGCGTGCTGCGCGCCCGCCTGTACGAAATCGAAGAACAGAAGCGACAGAAAGAACTGGCCGAGCTGAAAGGGGAACACGTCGACGCTGGCTGGGGCAACCAGATCCGCTCGTACGTCCTGCACCCGTACCAGATGGTCAAAGACCACCGCACCGACTATGAGACAGGGAACACACAGGCAGTTCTCAACGGGGACCTGGACCCTTTTATGGAAGCATATCTGCGCCAGAACGTCGAGGGATAGCCTGGAATACAATCAGGAGGGAAAAGACATGAAGAGTTCGTTCAAAGGCAAGGGCGGGCCGCCCCCAAAGAGACCTGCGCCACCCAAGAGCATCGGCCCAGCCAGGCCCAGAGGGATCAAACCGCCAGCGAGGCCAGCGCCCCGCGCGCCGCGTCCTGCTATGCCTCCCAAGCAACCACCCGCAGCGCCCAAAACGCCTGCCCTGCCGATTCAACGCCCGCCGCAGCCCCTCAAGCCCCCCATCCAAAAAGCGCCGCCCCCTGCCGTACAGCGCGTCCCGCGCCCGCAGGGCGTCCCTAAAGTGTCACCCCCCGCCCAAAAGGCTCCCTACGTGCCACAACAACCGCTGCCCAAGACATCCGCTGAGCGAATCCAGATCAAACAGCAACGCCAGCAGCAGCGTTACAGCTACCTGGTCGGCCCCGCCATCGCCACGGGAGCTGGCGCAGCCGTCTTGGTCGGCGAGGCCGCCCGGCAACAACTCGACACCCTCTCTTCGCACCTGGCAACGCTCCAGCAGGCAGCCTCGCTGAGCGACGTCTACGCCGACCTGGACGAGACAGAATCGACGCTGGCTTTCCTGCCCGGCGAGATCGCCAACCTCCGCACCCAGGGCTATGTCTTTGCCAACTACCTGGAGCACAAAGCCGATGTGCTGGCCCAACAGTGGGCCAACGTGCGCCAGCAGGTCACGGCAGCCATCACCCAACACGCCAGCGCTTTGCAGAACAGCGTCAGCGAGGCCGAACAGGCCTTACAGATGGCCTACAGCAGCGGCGGAGCAGGCATTGCCCGCGCCCAAAGCGCCATCCAGCAGTTGGAGAGCAAGGTCTCGGCGGCCCAACGCGCCATCGAGGCCATGTACAAGACGATCGACGACAACGTCACCCAACTGATGCAGCAGATCGAGCGCATCCAGTGGGTGCTCGATCAGGCCCGCGAAGCCTCCTTCCCGTTCTACGAGGGCGAGGATTTCGTCGCCGCCTGCCGCGCCAAATACTTCGAGCGGCCCGAGGAGAGTATGACAGGCATCCTCCACCTGACCACTGACCGCATCATCTTTGAGCGCAAAGAAGAGGTCGCCACCAAAAAGTTCCTCTTCATCACGACCGAAAAACAGACCGTCCACGAGTTCATCTTTGACGAGCTGGTCGGCCACATCGAACAGGTCAAAGCCAGCCAGAAGGGATTCCTGGGCGGCAGGGAAGCGCTCGAGATTCTCTTCGCCCCCGACGCCGACATCGCCGAAGCCCAGCTTGAACTGCTCGACGCCGACAACGACGAGTGGATGCGGCTGATCGACAAGGTGCACCAGGGCGAGATCGAGCGCGAGCGCGTGCAACCAGAAGGCGCAGAGCCCACTGCGGAGGCCTCTGCCATCCAGGTCAGCGAGGTTCCCACCAGGTGCACCAACTGCGGCGCTGCGCTGACAGCGCCGGTCGTGCGCGGCATGCGCGAGATCACCTGCGAATATTGCGGCATGATCTATCGTCTGTAGCCATCCGGTGGACCTTCTTGCCCAAGTCCGTCATTTCATCGCCCGACAGGGCTTGCTGGACGCCGGCGACGCGGTCGTCGTCGGCGTCTCTGGCGGGCCAGATTCGCTCTGTCTGCTCCATCTGCTGATGCGCCTGCGCGAGACGCTCGACCTGCGCCTCCACGTCGCCCACCTCCACCACGGCGCGCGCGGCGCCGACGCCGACGCCGATGCCGACTTGGTCGCCGACCTGGCCCGCCGTTATGACCTGCCGGTGACCATCAGCCGCCAGGATGTGCCGGCCATCGCCCGTCAGCACAGGCTGACCTTCGAAGAAGCAGCGCGGCGGGTGCGCTATGGCTTCCTGGCCCACGTCGCCGCCGAGACCGGCGCCCGCCGCATCGCCGTCGGCCATCATGCCGACGACCAGGCTGAGACGGTGCTGATGCACCTGCTGCGGGGGGCCGGCCCCTCCGGGCTGCGCGGCATGCTGCCCGCCACCCCCCTCGACGCCTACCGCCTCCTGGAGGGGCTGGGCGGCTTCCACCTGCCCGCCGACCCGCCCATCCTGATCCGCCCCCTGCTTGACGTGCGCCGCGCTGCGATCGAGGAGTACTGCCAGAGCTGGGGGCTCGAACCCCGCTTCGACCGTTCCAACCTGGACACGACGCACTTTCGCAACCGCCTGCGCCACCAGGTGCTGCCGCTGCTGGAGACGGTCAACCCCAACATCTGCCAGCGGCTGTGCCATACCGCCCAGGTCATTGCCGCCGACTACGAGCTGCTGGAAACGCTGGGGGAGCAGGCCTGGGCCACAACGGTCAGCGAAGAGACGGCGGAGGCCATCCGCTTCGACCGCGCTGCCTGGCAGAGGCTGCCCCTCTCGCTCCAACGCTCCCTCATCCGCCAGGCAGTCTACCGCCTCCGCCCACACCTGCGCGATGTGAGCTTTGTCCACGTAGAGAACGCCGTGCAGGTCGCCCAGGAAGGCGCCGTCGGCGCGCAGGCGACGCTGCCCGACGGCCTGTTGCTGACAGCCGAACGGGCGCACCTGACCGTCGCCGGGGCGGGCTGGGCGCCGCCGCCGTCGACCCCTTCCCTGCCCGCCGGCAGCGCAGTCGACATCGCCCTGCCCGGCGCGACGCCCCTCCCCCAAAGCGACTGGGTTCTGCACGCCGGGCTGCTGGAGCAGTGGAGCCTGGCCGACATCGCCGCCAATGCCGATCCCTGGACCGCCTATCTGGACGCGGAGGCATTGGCCGCGCCGCTGCGCCTGCGCACGCGGCAGCAGGGCGACCGCTTCCGCCCCCAGGGGCTGGGCGGGCACGGCCCCCGCCTGGCCGATTGGATGATCAACGCGCGGGTGCCGCGCGCACAGCGCGAATGCCTGCCGCTGCTGGTCGCCGGCGAAGAGATCGTCTGGGTCTGCGGCTGGCGCATCGCCGAGACGGCAGCAGTGAGGCCAGAGACGCAGCGCGTGGCCCGCTTCTGTTTCTCTCGAGAGGAGAGGTGAAAGATGCTGAACGAAAACCTGCGGCGTATTCTGTTCTGGCTCACCCTGGCCGTCATTGCCGTCGTCATCATCGTCACCCTGGCCATCCTGCTCAGCCGCCTGATTCGTCCCCGCCAGGAAGCGCCCGCTCTGCTCATCACCCCTCCGGATATCACCCTCTGCCTGCGGCAGGAGATCGCTTTCAGCATCACGCCGCCACTGGAGGACGTTGAGTGGGCAGCTACTGGCGGGACCATCCGCCAGGACGGTTTTTACACCGCTGGCGACCAGCCCGGCGATTACGAAGTGCTGGCGGACGGGCCAGCACGCGAGCACGGGCGGGCCGTGGTGCACATCATTGCCTGCACGCCCACCGTGCCCCCCTCACCCACGCCAACCCCTATGCCGACGCCGACCCCCACCATCGTCCCGACGCCGATCCCCGACGCCGATGCCCAGGGCGATGTCGGCGTCTATTCCACCGGCGCGCCGGCAGCGCAATACCCCGGCGGGCTGGACCTCCGCAACGCCAGCGTGGACGCCGACCTGCGCGTGCACCTGAGCACGCCGGCAGGACTGCCCGCCGAGATCGCTTCCTGGGCGCAGGAAGGCGAAGCCGTGCTGTGGATCGCGCTCTATGAGCCCATCCCGGAGAGCCTGCCCGCGCGCGCTGACTGGCTCTTTGCGCTCGACCTCGACGGCGACATCAACACCGGCCGGCCAGCAGGCGAGGCGCGCATCAATCCCGACATCGGCATGGAGATTGCTCTGGGCATCTACTACGAACCGGGCGACGGTTCGTTCAACCCCTACCTGCTGGTGTGGAACCCCAGCGCTGGCGACTGGGCAGACGGGCCGGCCAACGAGGTGCGCTATCTGATCAGCGAGGATCGTACCCTGGTCGCGCTGGCCGTGCCGCTGGGCACGCTGCAGCAGCAGGCCGCCCAGGTGACCGGCGTGACGATGGTGCCGGGCGGCAGCCGTGGTCGCGCTGGCGCGGTCTATTACACCACGCCGGAGACGCTGCTCGATTTCTACCCGGACCGGCCCTGAAAGACTGGGGGGCGCAGGACGGCTGCGCCCCCTTTTGCCGCCGCCCCGATGACGGAGAGGCGCAGCGGTGCTGCGCCTCTCTCGATAGCTACTGCTTCCCCCTGCTTGCCTTGCGCAGCTTCCAGCTCCCCTCCCCGCCCAGGCGGATGTCGCGGCGGAGAAAGAGCAGCCAGCCCAGCAGGGCAAAGGCAACGCCAACGCCCAGCAATATCGCCAGCCATTCGCCCTTCAGCCCCTCCAGGGCATGGCCGCTCTGGTAGTAGTGGAGGGGGAGGTATTTCCCCCAGGGGCGCAGTTTCTCGTCGATCTGCGCCAGCGAGTTGACAAAGTAGCTGACAAAGAGCAAGAGCGCCCCCACCGTCGCCGCCATGTTGCGCGACGGCAAAATCATGCTCAGGAAGAACGACAGCGCAGCAAAGAGGAAAAGGAGAGCAAACAACGCCACAAAGGGGCGCAGCATCTGCAAAGGAGTGACGCCGAGCGTGGTGCCCTGCGCGCCTATGACAAACCCCGCCCAGGTCAGCAGCAAGATCGCGGCGAGAATCGCCACCGCGCCCAGCAAGCGACCGGCAAAGAGAAGCGTGCGGCTGGCAGGATGAGTTTCATGATTCGCATTATACCTGCGAGGACATTTTTTCGCCAGAGCCATCTCGGGTATTCGAAGCAAAAGGATAGAGCGCCCCGCCCCCCTCTGCTCCCGCCGGGTCTGTGATCCGGCGGGCCCCACTGGCGGGGGTCACAGACCCCCGCCGAGCAATGGGGTGCCCCACGTCGGCGTTTTGCTTCGAACACCCATCTCCTTGTCCCCTTGTCCCCCCTGAGGTATAATCGCTCCCATGATGTCCAGACTGCGGCCAGGCGGGCTGATAAAGCTCCAGGTGCAGACAGGAGGGATGTTGGCCTGGAGCGCCCCCCTGTGGGCGACGCTGTGCGGCGCTGTGGCCTCCGGTCGCCTGACGCTGACCCTCCCGGCCGCCATCCGCCTGCTGCTGGTGCTGCTGCTGGTCGAGGCCGGCTGGGGAACGATGTGGAACGCCCTGGCGACAACAGACTGGGCCACTCTGCTGCGCCGCTGGCGCAACTGGAATGCCGAAGACCACTGCCCTGCCCTGCCCTACGTCCGCCCAGGCTCGCCCGGCGAGCGGGCCACCCGCTGGCTGGGCCGGGCGCTCTCGTGGGCCAGGACACTGCTCCTGCCCATCGCCGGTCACGCGTTGGGCGCCATTGCCGGCGGGGTCATGCTCTCGCTGGCCGTCGCCACCGCGTTGGGCACAGACCATCTTCTGCTGACCGCAGCGACAGTTGCCCTCATGCAAATCGCCCTCTTTGCCAGCCGACGGGAAGTGGGCACGGGTTGGGACAGCGTCCTGCGCATCGGTCTGCCGTGGCTGGCCGGCCACCTCGCTTTCGGCCCCCCCCTCCTGGAATCACTGGCCCTGGCCGCGGCCTTTACGGTGACTTTTGCCGCCGTCGGCAGCGAACGACAAACGCTGGAACGGACGCTCTGGCCTGCCGGCCAGGTCGCCGCGATGGTCTTTCTGCTGCCCCGACAACCCGTCGCCGTCCCCTTCCTCTTTCTGCTGCTCATCCCCCAACTGCTCATGGCTGCTGGCGACGCTCCCAACCGCCACTGGACCCGCCAGGCCTGGCCCTGGCTGGCCGCGGCGATGCTCCTGGCAGCGTGGGTGCTGTGACCATGTGGTGGGTCTATCTGCTCATCGGCCTCATCGCCGTGGCGCTGGCGCTGCTGGCCTACTGGCAGTTTGTCATCGCCGAGGGCGCCTATCTGGGCGCCCGCATCGTCGCCCTGCTGTACGACTGGGCTGCGCCAGCATACGAGCGCATCAAACGCTTCGACAACGAGGACGAGCAGTGGTTCCTCGGCCTGCCGCTGGCCAGGGCGCTCGAACCCGTCGCCAACCCCCTCGTCCTGGACGTGGGGACGGGAACAGGCCGTTTGCCCCGCGCCCTGCTCTTCCAGCCGGCCTTTGGCGGGCGGGTGATCGGCGTCGATCTGTCGCGGCGCATGCTCGCCCGCGCCGTCGAGATGACCCGCCCCTATGCCGAAAAGCTCACCCTCATCTGGCAGGACGCCCAGGCGCTGCCGTTCCCTGACGAGACCTTCGACGCCGTCACCTGCCTGGAAATGCTCGAATTCACCCCCAACCCCAGGGCCGTTCTGGAGGAGCTGGTGCGCGTGTTGCGCCCCGGCGGCGTCCTCCTGCTCACCAACCGCGTCGGTCCCGACGCGCGCTGGCTGCCGGGCAAAGCCTGGCCCAGGGACGAGTTTATGGCTCTGCTGCAGAGCCTGCCGCTGGAAAGCATCCGTATCCGCTCCTGGCAGATCGACTATAACCTGGCCTGGGCGATCAAGTCCGGCCCGCCCAGGGGCGGCGGCGTGCGTCCGCTGCCGCACATCCTGCGCTGCCCGTTCTGTGGACATTCCCCCCTGCCCGTAGAAGGGGGAGCTTATGCCTGCGCTGGCTGTGGCCGCGCCTATCCCATCGCGCGGGACGGCGTCATCGAAATGGCCCGCCCCGTCCAGCGCACACAGGCCCAAACCGCATCAGGAGAATGAGGTTTTCGATGTCCAAAATCACCTTTCCAAACAACTTTATCTGGGGCGTGGCGACCTCGGCCTATCAAATCGAGGGCGCCTGGAACGAGGACGGCAAAGGCATCTCTATCTGGGACACCTTTGTCCACACGCCGGGGAAAATTGTCAACGGCGAGACGGGTGACGTGGCCGCAGATCACTACCATCGTTACCAAGAGGACATTGCGCTGATGGCGGAACTGGGTCTCCGCCACTATCGTTTCTCCACGGCCTGGACGCGCCTTCTGCCCGAAGGGACAGGGCGCATCAACGCGAAGGGTCTCGCCTTCTACGACCGGCTCATCGACACCCTGCTCAAGCACCATATCGAGCCGTACCTGTGCCTCTTTCACTGGGACCTGCCGCAGACGCTCCAGGACAAGGGCGGCTGGCCGAACCGGCAGACGGCCTACGCCTTCGCCGAGTACGCCCGGCTGGTGACAAAGCACTTTGGCGACCGGCTGAACGTCATCTTCACCCATAACGAACCCTGGGTGGCCGCTTTTGTTGGGCACTTTCTGGGCGACCACGCCCCCGGCCAGAAAGACCTGGGTGCAGCGCTGCGGGCACAGCATCACATCCTGCTCTCGCACGGTCTGGCCGCTGAGGCTATCCGCGCCGAGGCCAGGCATCCCATCCAGGTCGGCATCACGCTCAATCTCAATCCGATCTATCCGGCCAGCGACTCGAAGAAGGACCTTGAGGCCGCTCAGCGCACCGACGCCATCATCAACTGCGTCGTGCTCGACCCGCTGCTGAAAGGCACGACGCCGATGCTGGAATTCAAACTCCTCAAACCGTTCATCGGCGGCCTGATTCAATCCGGCGACCTGGAGAAAATCCGCACCCTCGACCTGCTGGGCGTGAATTACTACTCGCGTACAGTCATCAAGCACTCGAGCAAGACCCCCGTAGTCAACGTCGAACAGGTCTATCCGCAGGGGAACGAGTATTCTGGCATGTGGGAAATCTTCCCCGAGGGCCTCTACGCCCTGCTGACGCGGATTTGGAAAGACTATCTCGTCCCTCTGGGAGATGCCGCGCCGACGTTGATGATTACCGAAAACGGCGTCCCTGTGCCGGATGGACTCGACTTTGACGGGCGTGTGCGCGACGAGCGCCGCATCCGCTATCTGAAGAACCATCTCTTCCAGGTTCACCGTGCCATCCAGGACGGCGTCCCC
>Ga0209018_1000755_pt1 | contig 28536 bp, 24 predicted proteins | sample YNPBryBLVA2012_FD_185814 | JGI IMG/M metagenome (GOLD analysis project Ga0209018, IMG submission 185814) | Anoxygenic and chlorotrophic microbial mat microbial communities from Yellowstone National Park, USA - YNP Bryant BLVA 2012 (SPAdes)... ...
TTTTCCATCATTTTATAAAAATCAAATAAAAAACATCTGATGAGCATTGTCAATCAGATGTTTTGGATATTATATGAGTATAATCGTAGTTAGATATTTAAGCTAGTTATATCGAACCAATATTTACTTTCCGGATAATAATGATTTGATTTTACTATCCAATTTTGATTCTAAATCTGGAACTGCACCTAATTCAGTGTGTGCAATTTTACCCTGTTTGTCGATGATATACATTGATGGTATACTTTCTACTTTATATGCCTGAGCAACATCATCACCTTTCAAAAGTAATGTATAATTAAAGTTTTGGTCTTTCATATATTTAACTGGGTCACCACCTCGTTCGTAAGCATTGATTCCAATAACCACTAATCCCTGTTTTGCATATTTTTCGTGTAGTTTTTGGATCGATGGCATAACCATTTTGCAAGGTGTACACCAGGTTGCCCAAAAATCAAGCAATACCACTTTGCCTTTAAGTTGGCTTAAAGTAACTTTCCTTCCAGTTGCATCCAACAAAGTCCAATCCGGAGCAATTGTCCCGGGCTTCAATAGACCATTTTCTTCTTGTTCTGGAGTTGTTTCTTGGTCTTGATTTACAGTTATATTGTGTTGAGTATCCAAATTAGTTAATTGATATTTTGTGCTATCAATATTTTGCACAAAAAGGTTATTGTCGATTGGTTTGTTCAACTTCAATTCCTTAATTTCATAAACAATTGATTGAACCATTTTATTGTCTTTATTACGAATTTCGGAGGAATATTTCTTCATTAGCTTATCATTTTTCGAGAAGAAATAATTGTTTTCGACCTTGAATTCACCGTGACCTTCGCCAAATTGTTTCACTTGATAACAATCATCACCATTGACATTGGCAGTACCAACATATTCCAAATTTTTTGAATTTTCACGAATTTCGGCAGTATCCAATTTGGTATCAATAATCATATAGAAGTTTTGGACTAATCGAGATGCAACATCTCGTGCAAAATCTGGTTTTAAACTTATTGTTTGGGTATTATTTTTCAAATCAGTTGCAATAAATTTTTCTCCATCAAAAGTTATAATTGTGTTCCCTTCTTCTTCAATCCTAAATGCTAAGACATCTTCGTTATCCTTTTTAATTTTTTTCACATAGATAAGTGAGCTAAATTTATTATTACCTTGTTGTTCGCTTTGGACATCGAAAGCAATTTTGAATTCAGCAGAGTTGTTCTGAGATGCTGCTAAATCTGATTCTAAGAATAGTTTTAAAGGGTCTTGTTTGCTACTACAACTTATCACCCCAGCCAAAGTAATAGCCAAAATTAAATAATTGATGATTTTTTTCATTTTTTTTCCTTAATTAGTTAATTATGTTAAAAAAACAAAATTACGAAAATTCACTATGATATAAATGTTTTTTAATTTAAACTAATTATTTCATTATACCAAGAGCTATCGATATTGCTGCAACGATAGCTGTTTCGGTTCTTAATCGTCGTTTTCCGATTTTCCATTTCACAATTTTCGAGATATTATTCAAATCCAATAGTTCTTTTGAATGCAAACCGCCTTCGGGACCGACAACTAACAATATAGGGCTTGCGATTTGTTCCTCGATCGGAGTTCTCCCATTTTCGTCGAGAACTACAATTTTTTGGTATTTGGCTACAAATTCCTCCGGCAAAAAGTCTTTTGATTCTAATATGTTAATCTTAGGAAGTTTGGAACGTTTGCATTGTTTAATTGCCGAGATGGCTTTGTTGGTCAATCTATTTAAATCAATTTTTTTTATTTGAGAATAATAGCAATTTTTTAAAAAAATTTGAGACACACCCAATTCAGTAGATTTTTCGACAGCCCATTCCAAACGATTTTTATCAGCTATATTGCAAATCAAAATATCTATCGAGCAATCCTCCTCGCCATAGTTTTCCAAAGCCATCTCGACTTCCAAAGTTGGGTTATATGACTTATCATAATTAACACAAGCAATAAAACAATAACCTCGACCATTGGTAATCATAATTTTTTCGTCTTGCTTCAATCTTAATGCTTTTATATGCTTTCGTTCGGATTCGTTTGGAACAATCGTTCGTGTTGTTAAATCAGTTTCGGGTAAATATAAGCATTCCATATTCTAAACAAAATATTTATTAATAAGTCAATTAATTAAAATGATTTTCGTAAATTTGTTTTCTTATTTTAAGCAATATTAAATAATTTTGTTCATTAATCAATAGGATAAAAATGACCAAAGCAGAAATTGTTGATGAAATTTCGAAAGAAACTGGTCTAACTAAGATCGAAACTAAAGCAGTTGTGGACGGAGTTCTCACAACTATCATCAATGCTGTTGCCGCCGGGAAAAGAATCGAACTTCGTGGTTTCGGCGTATTCAAATCAAAAGTTCGTAAACCTCGTATGGCTCGAAATCCAAAAACAGGGGCATCGGTGCCATTGCAACAAAGGGCTGTACCAGTTTTCAAACCATCACCAGATTTCCTCAAAAAAGTAAATAATTCCAATATTAGTAATGATTAGTATTATTAAGATTAAAGGGAGAGATTAAATGCCTTGCGGACGAAAAAGAAAACGCCATAAGATGGCAACCCACAAAAGGAAAAAGAGACTGCGAAAGAACAGACATAAGAAAAGAAAGTAGCAATTCATTGCTCAGCAATTTTTTTCTATGAATTTCGACTTTCTTGGAACTGAACAGAGAGTGAACAAGATCAGGTCGGTGCTCAATAAGCGCCAACCTGATTTTTCTTTGGTTTTGGAAAATGTTCACGATCCCCACAATTTATCTGCAGTGTTACGCAGCTGTGATGCTGTTGGAATATTGGAAGTTTGCTTGCTTTACCATTCGGGTCAATCTATGCCAGGTTTAGCAGACTCGAGCAGTGCATCCGCTCGCAAATGGCTCAATTTCAGACATTTCACATCAGTAGCGGATTGTTTTAATTACTTGCGTCAATCTGGAAAAAAAATTTACACTACTCATATGGGCAAACCAGCAATGGATTTGTATGATATGGATCTAACGATACCAATCGCATTAGTATTTGGAAACGAACATTCGGGTGTGTCCGACGAAGCTTTTGAATTGGCTGATGGCAATTTTCTTATTCCTCAAATTGGTATGGTGCAAAGCTTGAACATTTCGGTAGCTGCAGCCATTAGTGTCTACGAAGTGTTCCGACAAAAAAGAATCGCCGGACATTTCCAAAAACCCAAATTACCCGAAGATCAATTTAATTCGATGCTCAAAGAATGGCTTTTAAAGTAATTTTAGGGACGCTTTAATGCTTCCAACATTAATTCTTCTACTTTTACGGGATATTTTAGATTATTACTTGTAACATATTTTAATGTATCAATAAAGTTATAGTATGGAACCCCGTTTCTTAAATATACAATTTCGGGCAGATAATTAATCTTGCAAATTTTTGAATAGGGATTTGGATTCGAGCGTGAACTCATTGCAAACATTTCCCAGTTTTTTCTGGTTATTTTTTTGTCCTTTTCCAAATCGAGAAGAATTTTGGCTACTTGAGCAAATTCTTTCTTTTCGTCGGGACAAGAGCAAGCAGCACGAGCAAAAATAACAAACTTGTCACGGTTGGTATCGATTAATGATTTAATCTGGGTATATATTGCTGCATCTTGTTGATATGTGGCTAATACTTCGTTCACCCAAGTATAACCAGGAGTTGCAAGCATTTCTTCGATTGTCATTGGGATTGCATCGGGCTCGACTACACTTTCGCTACAAGAATAAAACAACAAAATAATTGTAAAAAATAATATATTCAAAATATTTTTCATTGTTTCTCCAGCTTTTGTTACAAAATTACTAAATAGAAATATTAAAACTTGACGAAATACTCTTTTCTTTTATTTCATAATATACTTTTCTGCAGCTTGATAGACTGCGTGTCCTTGTTCTGGAACTGTTAACACTGCGACAATTCTAATCCAAGATGGTCGCCAATCGGCATTTGCTGGTATTTCTTTGCTAAATGATTTAGTGAATTCCTCATCTTTTTTGATCGCGTCGGAATTCAATTGAACACCAAATGTGGGTGTGAGAGCATCTCGGACGATGTTGTTGTGGACAAAGTCGTAAATATCTGGTGGACTTTTTCGATAATCTGTTTGATATTGGACAATTGAATCTTCAACAACATATAGGGCAACGTTAAATTTTTCGTTACTATTTGCTAAAAACTTTATTTTAACATCGCAGTTGATCATTCTATTAGTTTCGTTGTATTTTGGTGAAAGTTCTAATTTGGCTATTGCCGGAGTCTTTAAGCGTTCGATAACAGCTGCCTGCCAATCACTTTCGGGAAGAATTAAATTATTGTTGTACTTCACTCGATCAACTAATCCATTAGGAGTGCCAACTCCCCAACCTATGTTAAAGTAAGCATCCAATTCCTTCATAGTTTGCGAAATGAAATTATATTTATGTTGTGGATTAGGCATAGCTAATGCCCCTGCGTGAATTGAGAGCAAAACAACGTTGTTGGGATATAATTCTTTTATGCGATGGGCAATTTCGCCAGCAGCGGGACAATTACCACATCTAAAACCAGTGTATTCTTCCAAAAGAACAACTTTGGCGGTTGTATCGGTGTTTGTTTCGGGCGTTTCTTCGTAGGGAGCCTCGATAATATCGCAACCCATAAAGCTGATTAAAACCATAAAAACAATTAAGCAATACCGCATTACGCTCACTTATTTTTTTGTTAACTACAAATTTACAAAGAAATTTTCTTAAATTTGGTTTAATTTTTGCTTAATAAAATAAAATTTGATAAAAATGTATAATAATTTACTAATATTATTGATTTCATTTTTATTGTTTAGTTGTGGAGTATCGTCGCCATCGAATATGAAATCGACGACAAAACCTACTACTATCAAAAAAACAAAAGACAATAACAAAATCGACCCTAAAAATCAATCAAACAAACCAAAACCATCATCCAATAAAACCGAAACCAAAGAACCCAAAAGTGATGAAACAATAAAAACCGAACAACCACCAAAACCAAAAGTAAGATTCAAAGATACAACCAGTATCGAAATGGAACCTATATACGCAACAAAACAACAAATAAAAAACGAAGAATTTGATAATAAAAATCCATTTATAAAAGAAATTGAATTAGCTAATAGTTTGTTGGAACAAGGCGAAATACAAAAAGCTAAAGAAAAGTTTACGATTTTATCGTCTACTTTGCCTTATGGCGATTCTTTGTATTACGAAGCTCATTTTGGCGAAATAGAATGCTTAATTGCTCAAAAAGACATAACATCGGCAAAAAAATTACTGCAAGAATTGCTCGAGGACAAAAAAATAAATTCCGAAACCGAAGCAAAAACACTTGTGCGACTTGGTCAAATCGAATGTGTCCTATCTAATCCAAGCGTCGCCGAAAATTATTTCGACAAATTAAAATCTAAATATCCTCGCTCGATTTATATAAAAGTTGCAAACTGCAATTTTCTCAAAAAGAGATAAAATAGTTTTCTTTTTAGTCAAAAATAAATTTATTTGCCATTAAAACACTTTGTTTTGATGGACTTTGTTTTTAAAATAATGGACTTTTGGATTCTTTTGTCATTAATTTAACTTGCTTTTAACTTATTTTAACTAATTTTGGTAAAATTATAAGTTGATTTAATGAAAATAAGATATATTTTAAAAACATCGATTTTTCTATTGCTTCTCACGATATGCAACTCGTGGTCGTATCAACCTCCAAAGAATGTAATTATAATGATTGGCGATGGAATGGGTAAATCTCACATCCAAATTGCTAATTATTATCTGGAAGGTGCCGATAGTGTTCAACCCTACGAACAATTCCCAATTCATTTGTTTTGTTCAACATATCCGGGTACAATAACCAAAGAGGGTAAATACACACGATTTTACGACAGCAAAACAGCTTGGACTGATTTCGAGTATCTTAAAATAAAGCCAACCGATTCTGCACCAGCAGCTACTGCTATTTCGACTGGAAGAAAAACATATGACGGATCGATTGGAATCTCGCTCGATACTGCAAAATTAGTTCACTTTTTCCAAATTGCAAAGCAAAAAGGTCGTTCTACTGGTGTTGTTACTTCTGTTCCGCTTTCTCACGCAACCCCTGCTGGATTTATAGCCCACAACATATCCCGAAATAATTACGTATCAATTGCCCAAGAAATGATTGAATCCCAAACCGATGTCATCATTGGTTGTGGTCACCCAGATTTTGATGACAATGGGCAAAAAGTTGATTCCTCGAATTACGATTATGTTGGAGGACCTGATTATTGGAATAAACTGCAAAATGGATACAAAGGATGGAAGCTAATCCAAACCAAAGAAGAGTTCGAAATGGAAGCAAAAAAAGCCACATCCAAGCGATTATTTGGTGTACCCCAAGTTCGCAGCACACTTCAGCAAGAACGCAAAGGTGATGCTTTTGGTAAACCTTTCTCTGTACCATTTATCGCATCCGTTCCCAATCTTTCAACAATGTCTTTGGCAGCATTGAACACTTTGAACCAAAATCCTAATGGCTTTTGCTTGATGATCGAAGGAGGGGCAATTGATTGGGCAAGTCACGCCAACCAATCCGGAAGATTGGTCGAGGAAATGGACGAATTCAATAAAGCTGTAAAATCAGTTATCAAATGGGTAGAACAAAACAGCAGTTGGGACGAAACACTTCTAATTATTACTGCTGATCACGAAACAGGATATATCACCGGTCCAAAAGAAAATGACAATAATCCATATACTAATCCAATACTCAACCAAGGAAAAGGTAATCTGCCCAATTTCCGCTGGAACCATAAACAACACACTAATTCTTTAGTCCCATTTTATGCAAAAGGTAAGCACGCAAATATATTTAAAATTTTCGCTGATGAATTCGATTTGGTTCGTGGTTATTACATTACAAATAGCGAAATTTCTATTGCCTTAAAATTACTATTTGATTTCGAAGGCATTATCGACAATCCAGATGCGAATTTTATTCAACCAAAGTGAAATAGTCGTTATGGGTGTCGGTGTGGATTTGTAACACTCCGGCTTGGACCAACCGAATCAGAAGTCGCTCTGCTCGTCGGCGAGAAATATTCACTAAATTAGAAAAATCCTTTACAGTTGCCCTGTTATATTTTTCCAAATAATTGAATAGTCTTTTCTCTTTATCTCCAATACTCAAAGTAACGGGTTTATTTTCGGATTGCTTTTTCATTAAGCGTTTCATTTCGGAACTTGCTGGAACTGAATTCTCTCCTACTCGGACAAATGCCACATAATTTGGTTTATTATCTTCACTTTCGTGAACCAACGCTTCGTAGGGCTTGTGGTTTCCTTCGCTAATAGTAACGCACAGCAGATCTTTACCCTCAATTTCGAAAATTTGGATTTCGGGAATAACCTCGGGCTTAAGATAAAACGAGCAAGTTTGCTCGACTATTTCAATCTCGGCTTTTTCGCTTTTAATCCCGACAATTGTTCCATCATCATCAATTCCGATAATTAGAACCCCGCCTTTGGTGTTGGCAAATGCACAAATTTCTTTGGCAATTTTTTCGGGTTTGTTCACTTTGCGTTTATACTCCAAGGTAACGCCTTCTCCAGCGGTAAGCAACGATTGGAAATCCCGAAATTTCATAGGATTTTCTATTTTATGTGAGCAATTAAATGTTGAAACGAATTTAATTGCAGACAATTTTAATTATCGATACAGAGTCTATTAATTTTTTACTTGAATTTGTGCTAATCTCCAATTGTAGTTTAGTTGTGTAATTTCCTGCTTGTTTGGGTTGGAATTCTAACACCAAGTTTCTCTTTGAATTACGGGGAACTTCGATAGGAAGGGAACTTTTAACAGAAAAATCTAATGAATTGTCCAAAAAAATTGCTTTATTAATTATTGCGGAATATTCACTATAGTTTGTGATAGTCAATTCAATTTGTTGAGTTTTGCCAATTATAACATTATTTTTGTAAAAATCATTAATAAAAATATATGGGACCTTAGCTTCCAAAAAGCCAACTGGATAAAATATATTTGCAAAAATAAGTGAGTCGACAAACACACCAGCAGATTTACCATTAAATTTTATTTCAATCGTTTTTTTGGAATTTTCATTCCCTTTAGGTTCCAAAATTACAGGTATTTCCTTATTTATTATTTGAAAATTATTGTTGCCAAAGTAAAGAAAATAATTCGATATTAGCAATTTTTTATCTTGATTGTTTTCGATTTCTATTGCCAAAATTTTGGTTGAATCGGGATGGACAAATTCGAAATTAAGGTAATTTGGATTTAATTTAATTATAGGATTAGAGTATGGATTTTCTTCCAACTCAATTTTTCGATTGGCTGGCACTTCGAGCGGTGAGGAACAGCCGTTAGTTAATAATACCAATAAAGATAACAAAAATATGTATTTGTGAATTTTCATTAAAAGTTCAGTTTTGCACCGTAAAAAAATCCATATTTATTAGTATTAAATCGGTTACCTTGAAATTCATAAATCAAAGTTGAAGCTTCCAGTCCAGCATTTATGATTAATTTGTCGTTAACGCTATAACTTAAACCTAAAGAACCTTTTAACAGTGGTCCAATTTTGGTAATTCCCGTCAAAACTTTAAAAAATGGATTTATTAGCAATTTGGGGGATAGTTTATCGAAATTATATTGATACGAAACTCCATACCATTGAGCTGTATACACTTGGTTAATTATAGCATTGGATTGATTTATAATTCCAGAAAATCGCTGCGCATAATTTTCTTGACCAAACTCGATTGCAAGAGCATTTTTTTCATTAAAGTTATAAGCAATTGCCAGAGAATAATCATTTAGCATTGGATTACTCAAAGGTTCCAAATTGGTTTTTACATTAGAATTATTGTTAGATTTGGTTATTGCTATCGACATTTTGTCCAAAAATGAAGAGATTAAATAATTAATTTCTGGAAAGTTTCCTTTGGGAATGTTGTTGCTTAGATTTTTATCGTTTTGTGCGTAAAATGTGGATATTACCTTTCGTTCAAAGTCTTGATTGTTCGGTTCACTAGTAGAGCTCTCTTCTTGATTGATATTTGTTAAATTATTTGGCAAGTTTATGGAAGTTTGAGATAAATTTAGCGAATTTGATACCTTTGATGAAAGCAATTTCGAATTTTTGAAGGATACAACTTGCTTGTTACTAATTTCAGAATTTATGTGGTTGTTGATTACTTCTTTGGACGAAACTATTGGAATTTTTTGATCAACTTGTTCTACAATTGAATTTGTTTGATTAGATTTTTTTGAAGCAATATCGTTATGGCTTTTTAGGTATTCAGAAGAAAAATAACCAAGCAAAAATATTCCAACACCAACGAGTGTTGCACCTACTGCTGGATTTAGCAATATTTTTCTGAATTGTGTTGCTATGGATATTAGGAAGCTCAAAATAACTGCAGTTTTCTGTAAATTCAATTTACTGTACAGAAAAATTCTGGCTTGCTTGGGTGGAGGAATTAATTCTTGGTGGAACATATTACGAACAGCCATCGAAGTTTTTAATTCTTCCTGTAATTCGGGATTATCAGCAATATGGTTAAAAAGCTCGCGTGTTTCGTCGGCCGAAAGTTCTCCATCCAAAAACTCACTTATTTTAATTAAATAATATTCGTTATTCTTTATATTCATTTTATTCCTCAATTTCAATTTTAGTAATTTTATTTATTTTAAGAACAATTTCTTTTAGCATTTGTTTTGCTCGATGAATCATTATCCCAACATTATTACGAGATTGATCGGTAATGTCGGCAATTTCGTTGTAAGTGTAATTCAAAAATTCTTTTAAAATAAGCAATTCACGATACTTTGCGGGTAAACTATCTAATGCTCGTAACAAGATTTCTCTGTTTTGTTTTTGTTCGTAGGTATTGTCGTTATATTCAATTTCGATGTTGTTGTAATCAACTTTTGTAATCTTTTTTCGTGGTCTTGAGTTTATACATTCATTTCGGGCAATTTTTAGTAAAAATCCACCGATGTTTTCAATTGGATCTTTTTTGACTTGGATGTAATCAAAAAACTTTATAAAAGTTTCCTGCAAAATATCCTTGGCTGATTCTTTGTCTTGAAGGAATCGTAAACAAAAAGTATAAACAACAGATGCATATCGGTCGTAGATAACATCGAAAGCCTGTTTCCGAATTTCAGTGTTTTCGGATAACATTAAGGCACAAATTTCTAAATCATTATATTTAATAAAGTCATTCACAATTTATATAACAAAATAAATTTGATTTTATTACAAAATCGATAAAGTTTTTTTGAGAAATATGAATTTGATTTAATTAAATCTGCCAAGTTCCTTTCGAAGGATGGTGAATTGTGAGAAATTTATCACCACCTTTTACGTATACGGTGCGTGAAATTTCGCCACCAACATCCTCGGCTAATAGTTTTATTTGGTGTTTAATTAAGCTACTCTTAACAGCGAGTATGTTTTTTTGACCAATATTAAAATAATCTCCAAGTTCAACTTGAGTTTTAGCTCCACCAGCAATTTTAGCAAAAATCATATTTGGGGTGCAGCCATATTCAGCCATTTTATTCAAGAGGGCAGGAACAGCTGTATCGCCAAAATAACCAGGCAAATCGTCGGCTTTTTTCGAATCTGTTTTGGATGCAGGAAGAGCAACGTGGGACAAACCTACTACATTTTTCGAAGGGCAGAACAAAGTAAGTCCAATGCAACTACCTAAAGCAAATATTTTGAGAAATTGCTCGGGATTATCTGTTACTCCCATTGCTCCCATACCTAAGATGATGTTTTTTGTGGTAGCTTTACGATCTAAAACATTTGATGGAAGTTTGTAATCTTTCAAAGGTTTTTTGAGGAAAGAAACATCTTGGGTTGCAGCGATTTTAATTTTTATCCACAATTGCTTTATGAGTTCCAATAAACCGCGGGCTCCAGAAGATGGTTTAGGCAAAAAGTCGACAGCACCAGCATCAAATGCATCTTGGGTAATTTTTGAATTAGGGTCGGTCAATGCACTCAAAACAATTGTCGGTATAGGATTGATTGCATTCAATTGATGAAGGAATTGTATACCATTCATTCGAGGCATTTCCAAATCCAAAATAATAACATCGGGTTTGGAACGGTTTATCATATTCAACGCCAAATAACCATCTGTGGCTGTTCCAGAAATCTCGATTTCGGGGTCTTGGACTAATCCCTTTGAGAGTATATCCAATACCAATGGCTGGTCGTCGACAATTAACACTTTTATCTTTTTCGCCATAATTCAAAAAGTATACAATTTACAAAAATACGAAATTATTCTTTCAATGCACCCGATATTAAACCTTTTATGATTTGTTTTTGGAACAACAAAAAAAGCAACAAAATTGGAAGGGAAGAAATTGCTGCACCAGCCATCAAGTGACCCCAATCAATGGATTGCTTTCCCAAGTAAAAAGTCAGCCCAACCGAAAGTGTTCGATGAGCTACATCATTTGTAAAAATAAATGGAAAAAGAAAGGAATTCCAATTGCTTAGAAAAGTGAATATCCCTAACACAACCAAAATTGGCCTACTTAATGGAAAAATAATCTTAAACAAAATATAAAACAAACCAGCACCGTCCATTTTTGCTGCATCTTCCAATTCTATTGGCAACATTTTGATGTATTGCCAAACCATAAAAATCCCAAAAGGAGTGATTAACCAGGGAACAATTAATGAATAATAAGTATTAATCCATCCAAAAGATACCATCATTCGATAAAGTGGAATCATAATTATGTGTGATGGTATTATCAAAACTCCAAGAATTGAAGAAATCAAGAGCGATTTTCCCCAGAAATTCCGTCTTGCTATTCCATAGGCCGTTATCGTGCAAAAAACAACATTTCCTACCGTTACCAACGAAGCAACTATCGTGGAATTTATAAAATATATATCGAAGGAATCAGATTTGATTACATCATAAAAATTTGTTAATGTATATTTTGATGTAATTAAATCCCAAAAATTCGTAAATTGTTCGGGATAGAATTTTAAAGACAACAAAAGCATCCAAAACATTGGGAAAACCATTATCAACAACAATAACAATAACAAAGCATAAATAATTATATCAGTAATTTTAATTTTTGACATCGACTTAATTTGCTGCAATTATCTCACATAAATGATTTTCCAATATTTTGTATGCTCCAACGCTGCCACCATTAAACAAAAATGCAAAAAGGAATACATCTCCGTCATTATTTTGTATTATTCCAGCTAATGAGCTCACATCGCGATGGGTTCCAGTTTTGGCAAACACATTGAGTTCGGCAGGTGTTCCTTTCATTCGTTTTTCCAATGTACCATCCCGTCCAGCAACGGCCAAACTTGATAGAAACGAGGAAAAAAATTTTGATGTAGAAATTAATTTTAATATGTCTATCAATAACGCAGCAGAGATTTTATTGCGACGTGATAGCCCGCTTCCGTCGAATATTTGAATTTGATTTATTCTATTTGGAAAATTCGAATTAATGATACTATCTAACAAAATTTTAAATGAAGTTGCTAAATTTTTGTTTATTCCAGCAATAGCAGCATTGAATTTAAAGAGATTTTCGGCGTAGTAATTGTTGCTATTTTTATTTGCTTCGTTTATTATTAAATTTATTGGTTTGGCAATTTCACCCAAGAATAGCATTTGTGAATAATCCACAGATTGATTATTGGGTAATTTGATGAATTGCCCATTAACTTCAATCCCATTATTTACCAATCTGTTATACACAGCACCTGCATAAAATAGCACTGGATTTTGATTAAATTCCTCGAAATATAGCGAAGTTCTTGATGCAAGTCGTCCAGAAATGGTTACATTTTGAAATCCCTTATCGTCAATTTTGGAGAAAACTTTTGGTCTTGTTGTTTGGGTTCGAATATTTTTCCTTTTATTTAATTTATTTTTTTTTGTAACTGGAATTCCTAAATTATTCACGATAACATTAACGGATGGGCTATAAGGAATAACTTGTACTTTTGGCTCCCCAACAACCCTTGTATTCACCAAAATTTTCAGCCTATTATTTTCCAACGAAAGTGCAGTAATAGGTGCTGTTGGTTCCACTTCGTCTTGGTCGCCACTATAATGAAAACGATTACTTGGTTCATCAAAAAAATTACCATCGGCTACAATGTTGCCTGTGATTTTTCTTATACCTAACGATTTTAATTGTCTAACAATTTCGTCCAAATCTTCCAATTTTTGTGTACAATCTCCATAGCCTTTGATATAGAAGTTTCCATTAATGATTTTATCTTCGATATTGTTGTCATTTGTGTAAAATTGAGTTCTAATTTTAAATGAATCTCCGACCAAAGAATAAGTAATAAAGGAAGTAATTAATTTAGTAACCGAGGCTGGTTTTACTGGGTTTTCGGGATTTAGTGAATAAATCATTTTATTATAATTCAAAGAATAAACTGCTATGCTATAGTTAGTGGATTTAAGTATAGATCGATTGACACTGATTAGTGAATCTAATTTGCTTGTTAACGCAGAAAAATCATTAAAAGTCTTGTAATTACTGTTGTTTTGTGAATTATCTTGAGACGATATTTTGGATAATAATACGAAAAAAAGAACAAGAAAAATGTTGAAAAACGATGTTTTTTTCATTAATATCCCCCGCATTGAATTACAAAAATATGAATTATGATTTAACAATTATGTAATTTTGAATTTTTTGAAGAACAAAATGGGATTAAAAAATATATTATATCGTTCTAAGGAATGGATGGAAGGATTTGCCAATCGTCCAGGTGCGTTATTGGCAATATTTATTCTTGCTTTTGCCGAATCATCTTTTTTCCCAATTCCTCCCGACGTTCTACTTATTGCCATTGCAATCGCACAACCAACTGTTAGCTTTCGAGCCGCCTTATGGTGTTCGGTTGGCTCGGTACTTGGTGGAATATTTGGATACGGCATAGGTTACTTTTTGATGGAATCAGTCGGTTATTCAATTGTTAATTTTTACAATGCACAAGATATGTGGGCAAAAGTAGTAGAAACCTACAATGGAGAAGTAGGAATGTGGTTCTTGGCTGGTGCAGCATTCTCGCCAATACCTTATAAAATTTCGACCATCGCAGCTGGTGCAACCAATATGGATTTGCTTCCATTTATCATAATATCTTTCATCGGACGATCGGCTCGCTTCTTTCTTGTTGCTGGTGTTCTTTATTTTGTTGGACCTACCGCAAAAGTGTTTATCGATAAGTATTTTGATAAATTATCCCTTGTGTTTATCGTTTTGCTAATTTTGGGTTTTGTTGCAATCAAATATTTGTTGTAACGCAAAAATAGGCTCACAACAAGGCTGAATTCAAGAAATCATTAAATGGTTTAAGGGTTCTGAATATTTCTATTGTTCTGACAAGTAAATTTTGGTTTGTTAATTCACTATCGGAAAGGCTTTTTGATGCAGTAAAACTTTTAAACTTAAGGTATTCGATTGCGGGGTTGTCGCCATCATAACCTTTTGGCAATCGATTTAGCAAGAATTCGGGGTCATTATCCAATCCACCAAAAATTTTAGCAAAACCTTCGGAATTCAATATTTCAAGAAAATCTGGAAAATTTAAATCAATATAATAACGAATTTTTTTTAATTCGGGGGGCATCGGCATATAGATGCCCCCACCAGCAAAAGAATTATTGGGTTCGAGATGGAAATAATATCCAGCAATGTTCATTGCTTTTTTTCCACTTTTGGTAATAAAAGCACCAAAATTGGTTTTGTATGGAGATTTGTCTGCCGAAAAACGCACGTCACGATAAATTCGAAAAATGCAATCTTTGGGTCGAACCAATTGAATAGAAGAATCGAATTTACTTAATTCGTCAATTAGTGATTGCACAAATTCAATAAAATTGTTACGAGCAAATTCGTATCTTCTGCGATTATGGTCGAACCATTCTCGATTGTTATTTTGCTTAAGATCTTTAAGAAATTGAATTGTATCGTGATAAATCATATAAAGGTATTTCAATGAATAAATAATAACTGAACCAAAATGAAAATTGGCAATAAAACTATTAACGAAAACTTGTACATATAAGCAAAAAAGTGTGGCATCGGAACTTTTTGCTCTTCGGCAATCGATTTAACCATAAAGTTTGGACCATTTCCAATATAAGTCATAGCACCAAACATTACCGCACCAGCCGAAATTGCAGCCAAAAACATTTCGGGAACTCCCGCAATTAATTTTGTACCCTGGAACAACTGCGGAGAAGCTTTCACTAATCCCAAAGCCAACGAATGGAAAGTAACAGCAGTCGGAGTGTTATCCAAAAATGAACTCAAAGCCCCCGTTGCATAATAAAATTGTATAGGAGTATCTATTCCCAAAGTTGCAGCATTTGTTTCCAAATACACTAATACAGGCACCATTGTGATGAATATTCCTAAAAATAAATAAGCAACTTCTTGAATTGGATGCCACGAAAATTTGTTGGCCAGGCGTACTTCTTTTTTTGTAAAGTATAACGAAGCAAAAGCCATCAAGATAATAACTATTTCGCGTGCAAATCCATAGAACTTGTTTTCTTTTAATTCAGGAATTACATTAGAATTGATCAAGGCAACAGATAGTAAAACTCCTATCAACCACAAGAAATTCAATTTCCCCGAAATTGTCATTGGCCTGATGTTAGTTCTGTCGAAAGCAACATCGGCTGGATCTTCTTTTTTATACTGTAAAGTATCATAAATATAAAAGATTACCAAAAGCAGAATATTAGCTGTCGCCCATTCTACTATCAAATTAAAGAACCAAGTGAATGGCACACCGCGAAGATAAAGCATAAACAAAGGTGGATCTCCGATAGGAGTGAGCAATCCGCCAGCATTTGCAATGATACCAATGAAAAATAATACTGAATGAGTTTTGAATTTTCGCTCTGAATTGATGCTCAATAAAGGCCGAATCAGCAACATTGCAGCACCAGTTGTGCCCATCAACGATGCTAAAACTGCTCCAATGGCCAAAAGTATTGTGTTGTTGCGTGGAGTTGCTTCGATGTCGCCATCAACAAAAATTCCACCAGTGATGATAAACAAAGAACCCAACAAAATCAAGAAAGGCACGTAATCGAAAATCAATGAATGTTCTAATTCATTAGTCATACCATTGAATATCATCCATATTGCAGTTGGGATACCAAGTATTAACGCAACAATCAATTTATTGCGATTTGATTCCCAAAATTTTTCTGCAACTAACGGGAAAACTGCGATAGAGCCTAGCATAAGTACAAAAGGTATTCCGCTCCATAGCGAAATAGAATGTGAAGATTCCATTTTTTTTATTCTCTTATAAATTAAAAATTCAAAATTATCACAAAATGACTTAAGATTAGTGAATTGTTGAATTTTTCTGTTGGTATTTACTTTTATTCTAAATATTAACAATATTTTAACAACTAAATAACATAAAAGAAGTAAGTTGCATTAGTTTTATGATTTTTTTATGTTGAATATCCTTTTATATATTTTCCTTTTTATTTTATTGTGGCGTTTCTTGCGATTTATCACAACTCCACTGTTGAAATTTTTGGGAATTTATGAATACCACTCACCATTGTTTATGACCGTCAAAGTTGGTCCTAAGCTATATGAATTACATTTGGGAACAAGTTGGGATTTTATTTTTCGCTCAAAATTCAATTCAATAACCTCCAAGTTGAATGTTTTGGAAGGTTTGTTGATTTTATGTGATAAAATCGAAAAAGAAAAATTCCCAAAAAATGTTATTTTGAGAGGAAATCCCTATTTTCTAAAATCATCTTCATTATCTCGCTTTGGTTTTAAGGAACGTAAGTTGAACCCATTGGAATATGTTATGACATTACTAAGTTTTCTGGAATCAACTATTTTATTATCTATCTCACGAAAGAAATTGCTATTTGCAAATATCAATAACAACAGAATTATTTACATCAATTCCTCTGATCTTCTCCGCAATAAACCCTTGATAAAGTTGCTGAGAGATCGGATGCTACATCAAACTGAAAATAAAGTTGTTCCTTTTGTCGAAACTAACGAAATCAAAGTAAATGCCTCATAAAATAGGTGAACTCCCTTTTGGACTTACCTTCGAAGAAGTTGAATTCCGAAAAATCAAGGGCTTGATCAACATTCGAGATAAATCCCACGAAATTGGTTATCTCCAAATCGTAATCGAAAATACTTTAACAGTTTTCAATTTAATCAATCTTTTAATAATATCTGGCTTATTTTATTATTATTTAACCTACAACGACAATAGACTGCTATTAGATTCAATCAGCATTCTTTTTGTAATTTTTTTGAATACAATTATTTCGATTTATCAAAAAATTAAAGCAGTTAGAGCTTTAGAAAAAGTTGAATTATTAAAAGAACATAAAGCAAAAGTAATTCGCGAGGGAAAGGAATTCATTATAGATTTAAACGAAATTGTTCTTGATGATGTGATTTATCTAACTCGAGGTGACCAAATCCCAGTAGACTCCGAGGTTTTAATCTGTCAAAAATTCGAGGTCGACGAATCCCTGATAACGGGCGAAAGTCTGGCTATATCGAAAAATAATGGCGACAATTTGCTTTCGGGAAGCTTTTGCGTGAACGGATTTGCCTATGCCAAGGTAATTAGAGTTGGTCCCGAGAGCTACTCCAATCAAATAACTCACTTAGCGAGAAAATTCAAGTTATCAACTTCACCACTGATGAATAAAATTAATATAATTTTCACAATTTCTTTTATTGTTACCTTGGTGTTGATAATCATCGAAGGAATTCGCGATTTTTCGGTTGGTGAAGTTGCAATCGAGGACGTCCGAAAAATTTCGACAATTGCATTTACGATAATTCCCGAAGGACTTATTTTCTTTTCCGCTATTACTTTTTCGATTGGAATTTATCGCATTTCGAAAATTGGTGCAATTGTTCAACAAATCAATGCAATCGATATGTTTTCGTCGGTCGATATTATTTGCTTGGACAAAACCGGAACAATTACCAAAAACGAAATTGTTATCTCCGATTTAATTTCGGTCAATCATAATTATTCAATCGGTGAAATTAAAAGCATGCTGGGGAGTTTTTATCAGCATTCATCAAATAAAAACCAAACAATCAAAACTCTTCAAGAATTTCCTATCTGCAACACTTTAACATATATAGATGAAATTCCATTTGACTCGGAACTCAAATATAGTGCAATTTTATTTAACAATATCAAAACTGGGTTGAGCGAACTTGTCCTATTGGGTGCATTGGACATTTTAAAATCTCGTATTGAAAACAGATACAAAAATAAATTTGACGAAGCATTAGCAAACAGAGATCTATATGGAAAAAGAAATCTTCTTTTCTGTAAAGCAGTATTTCAAAATACTCAAAAGTTAAAACACTCCGAAATCGAAACAATGGAATTTGAGCCTTTAGCAATCTTGTCGCTCAAGGATAGCCTTCGTGAAGATTTTATCGAGACTGCAAATAAATTATCAATTATAGGCAAAGAGTTCAAAGTTTTAACGGGCGACTCTTTGGATGCAACCTATAGTATTCTGCGAGATGTAGGATTGGATGTCTCGGTCCAAGATATAGTTGATTGCAGATTGTTAACCGAAAAAAACATCAAAGAAGTTGAAGAAATAGTTCTAAAACACAAATATTTTGCACGACTCACTCCAAGCCAAAAGTTAAAAATTGTTAAGATACTCAAAAGCCATCATAAAAAAGTTTGCTTTATTGGCGATGGCATCAACGATTTGCCAGCAATCAAAGAAGCCGATTTAGGTATATCGATGGAGGAAGGAACAACTATAACTAAAGAAATATCTTATATAATTTTACTCAAAAACAAATTTAGTTTATTACCAGAAATATTCAACGAAGGCAATAGAATTATCAACACCGTTCGATACATTACCACTCTTTATTTGGTTAAGAATTTCTCTGTTTTTATAATGCTTATGTTAAATTGGTTTATGAATGCGCCTTTTTTCCTTACACCACGCAAAAGCTCGTTGCTAAGTGCATTGGCAGTGGGTTTGCCTTCTTATTTTATATCATTCAAGAATTCTAATACAAACAAAACAACTCAGTTTCATAAATCCGTGGTCTCTTATGTCTTATTTTCCAGCATAATAATTATGTTTTTTTCTTATATTAGTTATTATGTTTCACTAAAAATTTTAAACCAACCAGCAGCTCAATCAGCAAATATTATGTATTCAATTTTTACATTGGGAACAATAACAAGTTTTTTCACATTAGTAGCATTCGACGACAAAACAAATTATAGTTATTATGCTTTTTATGCTACATTGATGGCTGTGCTATTTATCTTTTTTTCTGCAGTTCAAATAAATTATCCACCTTTCAACATAATCTCTATGTTTTATGAATTCGAACTTTTAAGTATAAACGAATTTTTTGTCATAGCAATCTTTTTTGCATTGATGTCGTCATTTTTAATTTATTATCACAAATATAAAAATAATAAATCGATTAATTAAGAGTAATCAAATAGAATTAAACAAATAATTAACTTTTTTTTGTTAATTTTGAAATTCTATTCAGTTAGTAAAAATAATTTATGAGATAAAATGAAAATTCACGAATATCAAGCAAAAGAAATTTTAAGTAAATACAACATACCAACTTTACGTCGAGTAGTAGCATTTTCGGCTGAGGATGCTGGGAAATTGGTATGGGACGAGTTCGAATCAAAAGGCGATACAATTGTAGTTGTCAAAGCACAAGTGCACGCTGGAGGACGTGGCAAAGGTATAATTCACGATACAAATTCTGGCGAACCTTTGCAATACGAAGGCAAAGAGTTACGGGGAGTGAATATACTAATCGGTTCCAATCTTGCACATCGCACATACGAAATAGCAAAATTGATGTTAGGAAACAAGTTAATAACAATACAAACTGGTAGCGAAGGTCGAATTGTCCGAAGACTTTTGATTGAAGAAGGATGTAAGATTAAAAAAGAATTTTATTTAAGCATAACATTGGATAGACAAGTTGGAAAAAATGTTATTATGGCATCGACCGAAGGTGGAGTGGAAATCGAAAAAGTTGCCGAGGAAACTCCCGAGAAAATACTAAAAGTCCATATCGACCCCACAACGGGATTGCAACCATTCCACGCTCGCTCAATTGCCTTTGGATTGGGTCTATCCGGTAATGCTTTCAAGAGCTTTTTGGATTTCTTACATAAATTGTATAGTGCATACGAAAATACGGATGCAAGTTTAGTGGAGATTAACCCATTGGTTCTGACCGAAGAAGATAATATAATTGCATTGGATGCCAAAATCAATTTCGACGACAATGCACTTTACCGTCATCCTGAATTTTTGGAATTGCAAGATTTGAACGAAGAATCTCCATTGGAAGTAGAAGCTTCGAAATACGATTTAAACTACATCAAATTGGATGGAAACGTCGGCTGTATGGTCAATGGTGCCGGTTTGGCAATGGCTACAATGGATTTGATACAATATGCTGGAGGCCGTCCAGCAAACTTTTTGGATGTTGGTGGCGGTGCTAATGTCGATCGAATTGCAAATGCTTTCCGTATAATGATGTCCGATCCCGACGTTAAAGCAGTTTTAATCAACATTTTTGGCGGTATAGTTCGTTGCGACAAGGTTGCCGACGGTATTGTTAAAGCTTTGAACCAGGTTCAAGTTAATGTCCCTGTCATCGTTCGGTTGGATGGGACAAATGCAATTGAAGGCAAAAAAACACTCCAGGAATCTGGTTTAAACTTCAAAGTGGCAACCACTTTCTTCGAAGCTGCCCAAAAAGTTACCGAAGTATTAAAGTAAATTATGGTCATTTTAATATTCTATTAATTTTTCTTTCATTTTCAATTTATTCTATTCAGATTTATTTGGATTTTTTGAGTGTAAGTTGTTTTGGAATAACAAAAGATTTCCAATACTACCTTGGCTATATAATAAATTTCGAATAATAAAAATTTTACTTTGGGTACATAATACTTAATTTCGTACAATTTATTTTTTGCAAATGAAGAAAAAAGTAATTTACATATTTTGCATATTATTATTAGATTTTTATTTGCTTAATTCGCAAAATATTCCCACTATTCAAACCCTAAACAACCCATCACCTGGATACTATTTTTTGGAAGTTAATGAGCAAAATATCTTTCAATTATTCGATAATTATAGCAAATTTGTTTTCCCCAAAGAGACAATTTCCAAAAAGAGAAAAAAAATCCTCGAAAATGGTTTAATTGCAGAATTGGCTTTTAATAAGTATTTCATTTATAATCAGAATATTGAGTTAATTGATAGTGTTATAAATCCAACAAATTACACAATTGATATGCACGATTTAGTTGCCCTGAAAAATGGGCATTATATGATGTTATTGGATCGTCAAATTCAAATGGATATGAGTAAAATTGTTGATGGTGGAAAACCTAATGCAGCTATCGTCGATAATGTTTTGGTCGAAACCGATGGAAAAGGTAACATTTTTTGGACTTGGAGTGCTTTCGAACATTTGCAAATCACCGATGCTACACCAGCAGTAGATTTAACGATGAATATAATTGATCTATTCCACATTAATTCTATATTTGAAGATAATAATGGGAACATATTGATATCTATCCGTCATTTTGACGAAATCGCATTAATTGATAAACAAACAAAACAATTTATTTGGAGATTTGGTGGGCAATATTCTAAAAATAATCAATTCACTATTTTGAACGACAAAATAAATGGATTTGTTGGGTTTTCGCATCAACACACTGCTTCGATTTTACCTAATGGCAATATCTTAATGTTTGATAATGGGAATTTGAAACCAGTTCAATATTCCCGTGCTGTCGAATATTCTTTGAACCATCAAAATAAAACTGCAACAAAAGTTTGGGAATACCGCAACAACCCGGATATTTATACTTTTGTTATGGGCAGTGCTTATCGATTGGAAAATGGTAATACTCTTATTTGTTGGGGATGGTCTAAAAATGCATTTACCGAAGTTCGTCCAGATAACACAATCACTGCCGAAGCAACTTTTGAACAAACAAATGCTATTTATCGAGTTCAAAAAACAAATTTGAGACAAAAATATATTTCTTTAACAGTAAATTCTACTGGTACATTTGATTATAACAACATCGAAAATGTTACTGGAATTAAAATTAAAGTCGAATCTTTTAGTGGAAATGGAGGTAAAACACATATTCAAAAACATTTTTATCTACCTCATCGAGCAGATTATTCCGATAATAATTTTCTATCAGTTTTACCATACCGTTGGGTATTTTCGAATGATGGAGGTTTTAGTTCAATTTCGGGGGAATTGCAATTAGATCCCAAAACAATTACTGAAATAAACTTCCCACAATCTATCGTTTTTTATCACAGAGAAGGCGAAGATAACGGAGTATTCACTAAATTACAAACAAGCTATGATATAATAAATAACTTAATTAATGCAAGATTTATAGGCTTTGGTGAATTTGTGATTGCCAAGAAGAAAATACCCGGTCCTATTCTTCTTTCTCCATCAAATGAATCACGAGGAATTCAAACATATGGAACATTTACTTGGGCAAAATTTCCATTTGCCCAAAAATATCAATTGCAAGTAGCTACCAACCTATCCTACAGCCAAAATATTATTGATACAATTGTTGTTGGAAAGGAGCAATTTAATTACTTTAAACTTGATTATAGCACTATTTATTTTTGGAGAGTTAGGGCAATTTCGGGGGATGATACAACTGAATGGTCGCCTACTTTTACTTTTAGAACTAATATTGCTCCACCAAAAATAATTTACCCAGAATTTAACTCAATAGGATTCAAATTAAGTGATAAATTTTTATGGGATATTGTCCAAGATGCTAAAAGTTACCACTTTCAAATATCAACCGAAAAGCTATTCCAGAATTTGATTATTAATAAATATGATATCATTGATAATTATACACAAACAGAAAATTTAGATTTCAACACAACCTACTTTTGCAGAGTTCGATCAATAAGTACTCCCGACACAAGCGAATGGTCAAATTATGTTCAATTTACAACAAATTTGCCAAGTCCAACACTTATTTACCCAAATAATGATGCAATTAATATTAATTTGACAGTTCAATTAAAATGGAGTAAGGTTAATAGCTCAGAAGGTTATATTCTAGAATTAACCGATAAATCTACATTTATTAATGAATTTACCAAAAGAATGGTAATATTAGATACTGCAGTAACGGTTTACAACCTTGATTACAACACTACTTATCATTGGAGAGTATTGGCCTATAGAAATAATGATACAAGCAATTGGTCAGAAATCTTTGCATTCACTACAAAACCACACGATACTCTTTTAAACGAAATACAACCTCCAAAAATTTTATATCCTAAGGACAATCAATTTGCAATACCAATATCCGGGCAGTTTCGTTGGTCCAAAGTTGTTAATAGCAATGGTTATAAAATTAGTTTATCTAATTCCGATAATTCTCAATTAAAGGAATATAGTATAGATGACTCCAACGCTACTTCGATAAGTTACGAAGATTTGGAGTTTAATGTTAAATACATTTTGAGAGTAAAATCAATTATGGGTCTTTATCAAAGTAATTGGTCTAGTCCAGTAACATTCACAACTGAACTGGCAGCTCCTACCATAATTTATCCCAGTAACAACGAAAACGAAGTACCCCAAGAAGGTGCAATTCTTTTTAAAGTTGATGCAGAATCTTTCTTTTTCCATATACAAATAGCAACAGATAACGAATTCGCTAATTTAATAATTGATAAAAAAAATATCACAGAAAACAAATTTGAATACATTTTAGCACCAAATGCGACATATTACACAAGAATTAGACATTATAATGATTCTAATACAAGCAGTTGGAGCAATCCAATAAAATTTTCGACTACATCCAATAATTCGGTTCAACAATTTAATACTAATAAAATAAATACAGTTCTTATTTTGGATAACAATGAAATTATCTTAGAAATCGAAAACTATCAATCTTTTGATTTCGTTAAAATTTATAATTCAATTGGTCAAGTTGTTTACGAAAGCCGAATTAATAATTTTCGAACCATAATTAAAACTATCGAATTTATGAAAGGGGCATATTTTTTAATTTTAGTATCTGAGAAAGGATTTTTATATAATCAAAAATTTAATCTATTAATATTTGAATGATTGATTGAACTTAAAAATATAATTTGCTTACCTTTTATGCTTTTTCAAAAAATTGGATAGTTTAATTCCAAAGGTCTCGTAATTTACCCTTAATGTTAGAATTATAGCCGAGAATCCAATTAATATATTAGCCATCCACATTCCCACATAAGGGCTAACGATGTTGCGGTCTGCAAGTTTTTCGCCACCAATTAAAAAAATCCAGTAAATAATATAAAATCCTAAACTCATTATAGCACTGATTCCAAAGTTGCCTTTTCGTATAACAATTCCTAAAGGAGCACCAATCAATATAAATATCAAACAAGCCACTGAAATTGCATACTTCTTTTGAATCTCGACAATATATTGATTTTTGCGAGATTTAAGCGATTCTATCATATTAACAGTAGCAACAACTGAACTGTAAAAATAATCCATAAGCAATTCCACATTTCGCAAAACCACCACACGATGGGTTTGCAAAGAGTCTCCAAACCTATAATCCGAAGTTTCGTAACGTTGATAATTACCTTTGCCATAAACTACATAATCATAATGGGCTTTAACAATTTCGAAATATTCCTTTTGTCTCATTTTTAGGTTTTTTTCGACTTCATCAACAATCTTTTGCATATCGGAGATATTCATTTCGCGATCACCACGAGCAAACATATCTGCTGATGACCTTTTGAAAGCAAATTCTTCGGCGGCGATTCTAACTATAAGAGATTTAAATTCAATTAATCGATATGCATTTGGTTGTAAAGTGAAGTTTTGGTGTACTTCGCCATTATATAATGATAATATCATTTGCTCAAAAGTAGCATTTGGGCGAATGTACCCACTGTCAGCATTTATGATATTAAATGTATTAAATTTTGATTTATCGTAGATTGTGATGCTTGTCATTTTCCCCGAAAGCGAATCAACCTTTCTTGCCAATATTGTATATCCCGTAAGTTCAGACGAAAATTGACCGCTTTCCAAAGCAAATGTTGGTTTTTTTCGGGTAATGTCGGCCATCAATATTTTTGCTTGCTGATTAGATTCGGGCAATATATAATTGTTAAACCAAAAAACAAATAAAGTTATGAATATTCCTATAATTATGATGGGTCTTAACATAAAGAACAAACTACCACCACTTGCTTTAATAATCGTAATTTCTGAATTCGAAGATAAATTGCCAAAAGTCATTAAGGTCGAAAAAAGGGTTCCCATAGGAATTGCAAGAGTTAGCATCCAAGCAAGTTGGAAAGCTATAAGTTGTATTATAATCCAAGGACTAAGTCCTTTTCCTATGAATTTATCTAAATGATTGATAAGAAATTGCATCAAGAACAACAACATCACTAATGCAGTACCAAAGACGAATGGTGCAATATGCTGCTTGATTATGTATCGATTGATGATGGTATTGATTTTCAGCATAAATAGCAGCTTTGATTTTTATCTGTATCGATTATAATCATACTTTTCGGTAACAGTGGTGGGCGAAAGTAATTTAAAATCACCAAATCCATTATTGTCCACAAAAATAAATTCACGATTATTCGAGTAAATCCATCTTTCGTAAACACGGGAAGGATTGTAATAATCTTGTCGTCTATCAACTGATGCAGGTGAACCAAAAATAATATAAACCATACCCATATCAGTTTGCCAACCAGGCAAATAGGATTTAAAACGGGAATTAGCATATTCAACTCGTTGATAATATTCTTCGAAAGCTTCGTTACGTTTAGTGTTGGGATTCGGATCCAATCCGTTCCAAAATTCCCTAAAGCGGTTTAGCTTTTGCTCATAAGTAGCTCCTTCCTCGATATAGCGAATTTGCGAATTAGTTGCCACGTACCTCAATTGTCGGATAGCTAAATCTAAATTTTCTAATACATTACCTGCCAAGGTTGGTGCATATCTTATTGTTCTCTGTGATACAGCTAAATATTGACTTTCGTCGTATATAGTATCCGATGAATGCGGCAATGCAATAACTTTTAGGTAGTAAGTGCCAGTTAAAAGATTCTTAGGAGAAGGTATTTTTAGGTAAACTTGATTTGTGCCTTTTTCCAAAAAGCGTGTAACTTTATTTCCAACTTCAATTAATTTGCTATCGCTCCATAATTCATAAACAAAATCAATGTTCCGAGCTTGTTCGTTGTTGTATGCCTCGAAAAAAACAAAAAAACCATTCTCCAAATTCGAAATGTTATCCGACAAAAAAGGTGTAATGCTTGAATTACCATCTGTTTCGATTATATCACTAACAAGCATCATACCACTTAAAGAGAATCTATATTTTGAATAATTAATAACTGAAATTTCACGGTTTTTTTCTATTTTATTCTTTGTTATAAGATCAGTAATTGTCAAATTTATCCTATAGCGGCCTTCTTGCAAGTAAAAAGAGTGAATAGATTCATCGAAATTTGCATTTAATCCTTGGGAATCCTCGTATTGATTTGTCTGGACCGTTCTATCGAGAGTTTTTTCTTCCAATAAATTTCCATTCTGGTCGAAACATTTTAAGCTAATTTGGAATTTTGCAAAAAAAACTCCTCGCTCAGAGCGTAGAAAAGATAAAGTTTGGTAAGGTACGACAACAAACATATCTAATCTTGCATTTTCGGATGAATCCCCTCGGAACAATATTGCATCAAAATAGATTACTGCCGAACCACTCTCATTTTCGCTAGTCTGAGCATAGTTAACTAATAAAAATCCCAATATAAACAATGATATATAAAGAATAATTTTAAGCATATCCACAAAATTAACGAAAAAAACAGTATTCAGCAACAAAATGAATATTATTGCAATATATGAAATCTAAACATTTAAAAAAAATTATATGTATTCAAATTTGAAAATAGAAAACTTATGAGCGTTTCATATTTAAAAAATCATATAAATTTGTATGAATGAGTGTTCAATTATCAATAATATCCATTATTCAATAATATATTACAATACAACCTAGGTTTTTTATTAATTTTGAGATTTCGGATAATTAATGAATATACTAAGTAACATAAAGACTATTTCTTGGGCATTACTCGATAGAGCTTTATTTATTGCTTATGGTTTAATATTCTTACTAATTATAAACTTTACTGACCTATCTGATTTTGGATTATATTCAATTTTGATCGCTATAAACTCGTGGATCTTTACTATCAGTGATTCATTGAATTTACAAAATATAATACAATTTGGGATGCAAATTCCAAATAGACCTAAAGTAAATCTTTTTTCATTTTCAACTCACTTTGTTTTTACCTTGGGCTCAGCCTTAATTATCATTATTTTCAGTGATATATTGGGTAATTGGTTAGGTATTCCCACCTTAAACAAATTAGCCTTCTATTTATTATTGATAACCGTATTTACAATTCCCAAGTCCTTTTTACAGAAGTTTTTTTATCGTGATCGTAATATGAAGTATCTTTTCGTCTCGAATTTTGTTTTTTTTGCAAGTAATGGACTTTTCCTCCTATTTTTCATAATTCAAAAGGGTAAACTCGATTTACACATACTATCAATAGGTTATACTTTTGGTTTAGTTTTTTCTGTTATTATTTTGTTAGCATTAGCCAAAAGTTCTCTATCATTCAGTCTAAAAGGAAATATCTCTTTCAAAGAAATGATTGTGTTTAGTTACAAAAATACCATTGTTTCACTACTTTTCACAACACCAAGGCAATTGGACATAGTTATAATGAAGTTGTTTTTTTCGATTGAAACAATTGCAATTTATTCAACAGCTCGCACAATTTTCCGTGTTTTCGAAGAAGGTATGAATGTTGTTACTGCTCTTGTTTATCCAACTGCGGTCAAATTTGTCACAGAAATAAACTCAGCAGAATTAAAATCGCTAATCAAAAAATCCAATTCTTTTAGTTTTGCAATATTTTCGATAGCAGCTTTGACCCTATCATTGGGTTTGGCAGATTTATTGTTCAAATGGATTTTGCCATTAAAATACTATACCTCCAAAGAATACTTCGAAATTTTGTTGTTTGCAGCGCCTTTTCTTCCTTTTACGATAACCTATTCTATAATGGTTGCCCAAAATAAAATGAATCAATTGATTTTGATTGTCTGCGGAGGTATTTTAACATATTTTACAGCGTTTTATTTTGTTGGAAATATCCAAATTGTAAATTTTGTTCCTCTTCCTTATGTAATTTATAATATTTTTATGGGTTCTGTAGCTTTTTTAATTGCAATATTT
>Ga0209018_1000756_pt1 | contig 28525 bp, 16 predicted proteins | sample YNPBryBLVA2012_FD_185814 | JGI IMG/M metagenome (GOLD analysis project Ga0209018, IMG submission 185814) | Anoxygenic and chlorotrophic microbial mat microbial communities from Yellowstone National Park, USA - YNP Bryant BLVA 2012 (SPAdes)... ...
GCGTGGGGTCCGCCGACACGCGCCTGCCCCAGATGCTCCCCTCGGCCAGGACGTTGCCGTTTTTGTCCAGCGCTGTCACCTCGATCCAGTAGCCCCAGCCCAGCGACCGCGCAGGCATCTCACTGGTCGGAACGTCCATTGATGTGGCGGTGGTGCGGTAGCTGGCCGTGTAGGTCACTTCCGCCTGATCGGAGTAGACCTCAACCCGGTAGGACTCTGCGCCGCTGACGGCCTGCCAGACCAGGTGTACCCGGTCCGATGGCAGGTCCAGGCCGCTGGTCGGCGCGGTGATGATCAGCGCATCCACCGTCTCGGTCGTTTCCTCCGTCGCCGTCGTACTGACGCCGTGCAGCGCCTCCCATAGGGCGAAGAGATCGTCAATCTCCCCTGCCGGGCCGGGCGGCGGCGCGTCGTTCGCCGGAGGCTGCGCCAGCCCTCCCCAGATCGGCAGGTCTGCCAGCGAACCGGAGTCTACCGTCACATATTCCAGGGAAACCCATCCCAGCACATCATAGTAAACGACCGAAACCCACAATCCGTCGGCGCTGACGGCAAGGCCCGTCAGCTGTGTGCCATAAGGGATCACCGCCAGACGAGGGCTGCGAGCACCCGGCATGGCCCGCAGGTTGACGTTGTCGGTCGTCGTGATGGTAACACTGTTTGTCTGCGCCAGCACCGGCGACACGACCAGCAGCGCCAGCAGCAGCACGATGCTTGCCAGCACGCCTTTCTGACGGTGAATCAGCTGTCCCATGTTCATTTGCTCCTGTTTCATGATCCGTCCGTCTCCACAGTCAAGCTATCCGACCGACCCCGGTCAGGATGAGAACTCATAGTCTGATACGGCCAACGTGTTCAGCGAACCGCTGCTGACCGCCGCGTAGTCCAGCAGCACCCAGCCGAAGTGTCCCCGGTAGTAGACCACCACCCAGTTCAGGTCGGGGCTGATGGCGAAGGCGGCGACTTCGGCAGCATAGGGCACCACATCAATCACGTCACTGTCCAGGGTTGGGGCAGTGCGCAGGTTCACGTTGTAGCCCATGTCCAGGATGACCGTCTGCCCGCGCAAGGGGTCAGGCAGCCAGGACGACAGAGGTCCCGCGCCGTCTGTGCTGGCAACAGCCTGGCTTTCGCCCTCGAAACGCCACACCATCGAGTCCGGCGCACATCCGCTGGCGCACACGCCGTCCAGGTAGCGTGCCACCTCAGACACAGCCTGCGTCTGGTCGTCGGACAGGCCGACGATCACCACGCTGCGGCTCAGTTCCGCGCCGCCGTTATCCGCCGGGTCGTACACACCCTGGACGCCCACGAAGCCGGACTGTTCTAGCAACCAGGCGCGGATGTCTTCCGTCTCCGGCCCGACCGCGCGCAACGCCTGGGCCACCAGGTACACGGCGTCGTAGTAGGCGGCGCTCTGCGCGGTGGGCAGCTCGCCGTAGCGCGCCTGATAGCGTGCGACAAACCCTGCACTTGTCCCATCCCCGACCGCCGGCCACCAGCTTGCCGCGCCGAGCAGTTCGATGCCCGCCGGGACGGTCACATTCGCCGCCAGGCCCGGCGTCGGATAGCCGTAGACCACCGTTCCGTTCCACCCGGCAGCACCGAGTTCGTCCAGCAGGCCGTTGAGCACCGGCTGGGCACTCCACACGAGCACGGCCTCGGCCCGGCTGTCGATCACGCGCGCGGCCATCCGGGCGTAGTCGGCGTCGCCGGCGTCGTGCTGCAAATCGAGCACCAGGTCGGCGTCGTCGATCTCGTCGAAGGCGTCCCAGATGGCGCGCTCGGCCTCGTTGCCGTAGTTGGCGCGCACCGTCACCGCCGCGATGCGGGTAAAGCCGCGCTCGTCCACCAGGTAGTTCACCGCCGCCTGGGCCTGAACGCCGTCGCCGGCGCGCAGTTGGAGGACGTTTTCCGCGCCCGTGAACAGGTCTGCGGGAAGACCGGTCGCCGTGACCAGTTGGAGCACGCCCGCCTGGGCAGGCAGGTTAGCGTTGTCCGTCACCTGGGTGTTGGAATCCGGTCCCAGAACGATACGCGCGCCGTCTTCTAGAGCGTCGTTGAAAGCCGTCGCCGCGCCGGATACTGTGGTGGCGTTGTAGACGCCCAACCGCAGGTTATAGGCCGTGCCGTCGGCCCCCATCACACCGCCCAGCAAGTCGATCTCGCGGATCGCCAGCTCGGCCCCTTGCTGGGCATCGTCACCGGCGTCGGCGTACACGCCGGTCAGGGTCGTGATCAGCGCGATGTTGAACGGCTGGGTGGAGTCCTCCTCTTCCCCGGCCAGCGGCGGCAGGTTGAGGTCTGAACAGGATAGGCAGACACCGCCCTGGTAGTAAGCCAGATCGGCGTAGCCGCCGTCTGCCCGGACGGCCACCAGCCGCAGGGCGTCGGTCGCCGCGCCGGAGTACGCACCCTGCACGCCCAGGTAGTCCGTATCCGCCAGGGCCTGGGCGATCTCGTCCACGTCGTCCCCGGCGGTCTTGACGGCCTCGGCCAGCAGGTAGACCGCATCGTAACAGGCAGCAGCAGCGTCGGCAGGCAGGCCGCCATCCCAGCGCGCGGCGTAGTCCTCTACAAACTGCTGGCTATCCGCATCGTAAGCTGCTGGGGACCAGGGCGTCAGGCCGATCAGTTCGTCTGCCAGCGCCAGGTCAGAGTCCGCCAACGTCTCGTCCAGCCCGACGTAGATGATCGGGCCGCGCCAGCCCGCCTCGTCCAGCGCGTCCAGCAGCAGCGCGCCCTGGGCGTCCAGCGTCCAGACGAACAGCGCGTCGGCATCGGCGTCGGCGATGTCCTGTGCCTCGCCGGAAAGGTCGTCGGCGTCCGCTGCGTGGGTGATCGACAGGGCGAGATTGTCCTCGCCGGCGAACTCGGCGAAGAGGTCCGCGCCGTTCTGGGCGGCTTCGGTATCCACCGCGACGACGGCGATATGGGAAAAGTGGCGCTCCTCGACCAGGTAATCCGCCGCCGCCTGCACCCAGGCTTCCTCATCGGACGCGAGCCGGAACACATTCGTTTCATCCGCCAGGGCACCCGCATCCGTTACCAGCAGGGGGATGTCCGGCGTACCCTCGGAGTCCAGAATGGCCTCCAGGTAGCGTGGCTGCTGCGGGCCGATCACGGCCACCGCGCCGTCGATCAGCGCGTCGGTGTAGGCTTCGACGGCCTCCTCGGCGCTGTCGGCGGGGTAGAACACCACCTCGAAGCGATAGCGGACATTGGCATCACTGATCACGCCGTAGTCGTCCGACGTGTTGATCTGCTCGGCAGCCAATACCGCCGCCTGATAGAGATTGCGGTCCAGCGCCGCCCGCGCACCTGCGGACGCGCCGATGTAGCCGATAGTCAGGACGGTGGCATTGCCCTGCGCCAGCGCCGTCAGCGGCATCCCCGCCAGCAGCGCCAGGATGAGCGCAACGGCGGCGAGACTTCCTTTTACAACTTTTGCCTTCATGCTTGATTTCTCCGTTTTCATTTCCACGTTCACAACTTCGCCAGCTACTCATAACGCAGGGCTTCGATAGGATGGAGCGAGGCCGCCCGGTTAGCCGGGTAGACGCCAAAGAAGATGCCCACTGCGACCGAGAACCCCAGGCCGAGCAGGATCGCTTCCGGCGCGATGACGGCGTTCAGCAGGCCGCTGTTGTTCACGAGCACGGCCACACCCACCCCGGCCAGCACGCCGAACACGCCGCCCATTGTGCTCAGGACGACGGTTTCGATGAGAAACTGCTGCAAAATCTGGAAGCGGCGCGCGCCGAGCGCCTTGCGCAGCCCGATCTCTTTGGTGCGCTCGGTCACGGACACCAGCGAGATGTTCATGATGCCGATGCCGCCGACCAGCAGCGAAACGCTGGCAATCGCCCCCAGCATGGCCGTCAGCGTGCCGCTCACTTCGGAAAACGTCTCCAAAAGCTGCTGCTGGTTCGCCACGTTGAAGTCGTTATCCTCGTCGATGTCCAGGTCATGGCGGGCGCGCAGCAGGTCTTCCACCTCACTGATGATCAGGGAAACCTGGTCGCTGCGCTCGGCGGACAGCGTGATGGAACTCACCAGGTAGTCCGTGCCCACGACGGCGCGGCCACTGAACAGGTAGCGGTAGCCGGTGGTCAGCGGCAGGATTACCTGGTCGTTGGCGTCGCCGCCGAAGCCGCTGTCCTGTTCGGCCAGCACGCCGATGACCTCGTAGGTCCGCCCGCCGATACGCACGTCGCTGCCCAGTGGGTCCAGATTGGCGAACAGCTCCTCGACGACCGTCGATCCCAGCACCACGACGCGGTCTTTGGACTCGTACTCGTCCGCCGTAAAGAAACGCCCCGACTCGATCTCGACATTGCGCACGGTGATATAGTCCGGCGACGTGCCGATGACCTGTACGTCGTAGCTGGCGTCGTTGGCGGTCGCGGTCGCGTTGGAACCGTACTGCGGCGCGACCCCGGCCAGCCCGGAAACCGACTCCTGGATCGCCTGGGCGTCTTCCAGTGTGAGGCGCGAGTAGAAGCCCATCGAGGAAACCGAGATCAGGTTCGTCCCGATCCCCTCGATCTGGCTGGTAATGTCTGCCGTCGCGCCCTGGCCCACCGAGAGCAGCGCCACGACGGACATCACGCCGATGACGATGCCCAGCATGGTCAGCGCTGAGCGCAGTTTGTTCGCCAGCAGAGCGTCGAAAGCGACGGCGATGTTCTGAACGAGGCTGACACCGCCCATCCGCCGCACCGGGCGTCGGACGAGCGTGGTGCCGTTCAGCGCGCTGGTGAAGACCGGACGTTTGATCAACACCTGGACGAACAATCCCACCGTGCCCAGCAGCGCGATCCAGAAGCCGGGCGTGACCAGCGCCAGCAGATCGGTGGATGCGGCGCGGTTCTGCACGCCCACGAAGTAGGCGAAGTGCAACGCTGCCGCCAGCCCGCACACCAGGATCAGCAGGCCCACCGTCTCGTTCTGCCGGGCGTCTACCCAACTCCACACTGCTGCCCCGGCGGCTACCACTGCCGCCCCGATCAGCAGGCCCATCACCCAGGTTGGGGTCTGCACGGCAGCGCTCGACGTGCCGGACAGAGCCGCCAGGGCGCTCGCAGCAGGGAATGCGGTTCCGCTGCCTTCTACAGCAAACTGCCCGGCGGCGGCGTTCTGGGCGAACTGCGCCGGGAACGAGGCCCCCGTCGGCAGTTCGATGCCCTGCGCCGCCAACTGGCTCCGGAGCAAGGCCGCCCGGCTCACCCAGGGCGACAAGAACAGGACCGCCGCCAGGATCAGCGCCGCCGAAACCAGCGTCAGAGCGTTCGCAGCGTAGGGCTGCGCCCGCCGGAAGATGGACGGTTGAGGATTCATTGCCCGACCTCCTCGCCGACGGGCGGCTGTGCCGCCGTAGCTTCCGGCGCAGCCGCCGGACTGCCGCCGTTCGGGCGGATTTTCCACTCATCGGCGACGATCATCCCGTCGCGCAGGGCGATCACCCGCTGTGCCTGAGCCGCAATATCCGGGTCGTGCGTGACGATGACCAGGGTGATGCCTTTTTCCTCGTGCAGCTTCCAGAACAGCGCGATGATCTCCTCGCCGGTCTTCGAGTCGAGGTTGCCGGTCGGCTCGTCGGCCAGGATGATGGCCGGTTCGTTGATCAGCGCGCGTGCCAGAGCGACGCGCTGCTGCTGCCCGCCGGAAAGCTCAAGCGGCTTGTGGTCCATGCGGTCGCCCAGACCGACCAGTTCCAGCACGCGCCTGGCCCGCTCGTGACGCTCTCTGGCCGGCACCCCCGCATAGACCAGTGGCAGGGCCACGTTCGCCAGCGCCGAACTGCGCGCCAACAGGTTGAACTGCTGAAAGACGAAGCCGATACGCCAGTTGCGGATCACGGCCAGGTCGTCGTCGCGCATCTTGCCGATCTCATAGCCGTCCAGCTTATAGCTGCCGCTGGTGGGCTGGTCCAGCGCGCCGAGGATGGACATCAGCGTGCTCTTGCCCGAACCCGATGGGCCGGTGATGGCGACCATCTGGCCCTCGTCGATCTTGAAGGAAACCCCGCGCAGGGCGTGCACCTCGGTCTCGCCCATCCGGTAGACTTTGCGCAGATCGGTTGCTTCGATGATAATTCGTCCGCTCATCACTGCCCTCCTGGACCGCCTGCCGGAGGCGCGCCGCCGGGCATTCCGCCACCGGTCAGCAAGCCCATGCCGCCACCAGGCCGGAGGCCGGAGGAGGATGAGCTGCTATCGGAGGTGACGGGGATGTAGACCACCTGGCCCTCCGTCACGTCGCCGTCGATGACCGTCATGCCCGACCGGGTGACGCCGCTCGTGACCGCGACGCGCGTCTGGCCGCCACTGCCGTCATCGACCAGCAGATATTCTCCCTGAGTGTCACGCTGGATGGCGCTGGTCGGCACAACCAGCACGTTTTCCTGCATACTGACGACGATCTCGACATCCGCCGTCATGCCCAGCCGGATCGACGGCGATTCGACACTGGTCGCTGCCGTCTGATCCGCCGCCTGTCCCGTCGCGGCGGGCGCCTGCCCCTGCGGGCCGGCTCCAAACCGGGCCAGCACCTCGGCCAGCGCCTGGGGGCCGCCGTTCTCCTGAATCTGCGTGATGATGTCCTCGGCGATCCCGGCGTTGCGCAGCAGGGCGTAGAACTCGTCCTCGCCGCCCTCGCGGGCCAGCATCGTGGTCAGCGCCTCGACGCCGCCGTTCTGCATCAGCACCGGCATGACCTGCCGCAGGTAAGTCATGCCGCCCGCCGGGGCCGCCGCCTGGGCGTCCGTCGCTGCGCCGGCCCCGACAGACGCCGCCGCATTCGCCTGCGCCGGGACAAACCCACCGCCGCCTGTTGCCGCAGCAGTTCCGGCAACGCCGGGCTGTACCTGCGTCGAAGAAGACGTTGCAGCCGCCGGCGCCGTATCCAGGTCCACGCGGACGGTGTACGTCACCAGGCCCTGACTCTGTACACCGGCGGGGGAGATGCGCCGGACTACGCCGCTCACGGTGGTGTCCTCAAACGCTTCCAACGTGATCTGGACCGTCTGCCCCTCCGCGACCTGGACCACATCCAGTTCGTCCACGCTGACATCTACATGCAGGCGGCTGGTATCGGCGATGACCATTGCGGTCGTCGCTGCGCTTACCGCCTGGCCGTTCACAATGTTCACCGCCGTGATCACGCCGTCAAATGGCGCAGTAATCGTGGCGTCGGCGAGGTTCTGTTGGGCCTGTTCCAACTGAATCTGGGCCTGCAGAAGCTGAGCCTCTGCCGAGGCGAGTTCGTCCGGGTCCGGCCCGTCCATCAGGTCGTCGTAAGCAAGCTGCGCCTGTTCCAGGTTGAGTTGGGCACTTTCGAGATCGCGCGAGGACTGGCTGCGTATGGCGATGTTGCATTGCGCTTCGGCACGGTCATAGGCAGACTGTGCATCCGTCAGGGCCGTGACCGCCGATGCATCCGGGTCGGGGGTAAAGTTGGGGTCCTGTTCGTACCCGGCCATCAGGTAATCATCGTAAGCCGCCTGAGCGTCTTCCAGACTCCGACGGGCGGTTTCCAGGCTGCTGCAACTGTTGGTCAGCTCGTCCTCGGCACTGTCGGCGCTGGCCTGAGCCGCTTCAAGCTGAGCACGGGCCTGCACCAACTGCCCTTGAGCCTGAAGCACGTCCTGCGGGTCAGGGTCGGCCACCAGCCGGTCGTATTCGGCCTGCTGCACCGTGAGCGTCAGTTCGGCCAGGCGCACGTCGAGTTCCAGGTCAGAGGTATCCAGCACGGCCAGCGGCTGCCCGGCGGTCACTTCGTCGCCGACCTCCACCAACACTTCCTGAACCGTGCCAGACGTACCGAAGGACAGTTGAAACTCCTGCTCCGCCGCAATGGAGCCGCTGCCATCGACCGTATCGTACAGCGTGGTCCGTTCTACCTGCGCGGTACGGGTGGTGGTCGCCGCCGCCTGGGCATTGCCGGTGCTCACCGCCGGCACCACCAACAGCGCTCCGATCCCGATCACCAGTAACACCCCTGCGCCGATTAAAATCTTTCGCATCCGCTTTCCTCCGTCAAGCTGTTGTTCCACGAGGGTAGGCCGCATCGCTGAAGATGCTGTTCCCATTCTGCGCCGAGGTTGTGGAGAAGTTGTGGAGGACCTCTGCACGTCGTGTAAAACCTGGCCGATTTCGGCCCGCTGCCCCCGGTCAGCCGCGCCAGAGTCGCGGCATTTGCATTCTGGGCGAGGGTATTGTTTACTCACATCAGCATCCCGGTTGTTTGGCCACCAGGTGGTCTCCCGGTGCAGGAGCGCCGGGCCGTCAGATCAGATTCGGCAAAGGGGACAGCGTGATGACTCTGGAAGAACTGCGACGTATTGCGGAGGCGGTCGGCGAGCGGCGGGGATGGAGCTTCGCCCGTGTACGGGAGGAGCACGAAATCATCCCCTGGGACTACGAAGACGTGGTCCGTCGCTACCTGCAAGCCGACAGCCATGTGTTAGACATCGGCACGGGCGGCGGGGAGCGGTTTTTGCCGCTGGCGCTCTACATCGGCTCCGGCGTAGGCATCGACGCCGACCCGGCGATGATCGCAGTGGCCCGGCAAAACACACCGCCCTCCCTGAAGCCCAACGTAACTTTCGAGGTGATGACCGGCAACGCCCTGCACTTCCCCGATGCCACGTTTGACGTGGTGTTGAACCGCCATGCGCCGGTACATGTGGACGAGATCGTGCGGGTGCTGCGACCCGGTGGCGTGTTCCTCACGCAGCAGGTGGGGCCGCGCAACACGGCCAACATCTGCGGCCTGTTCGGCTGTGGGCCAGACGGAAAATACCGGAGCGACCCGGCCCAGAGCATCTCCGCGCTGGCAGAATCCTTCCGGGTACGCGGCTGCGCCATCATCGGGCAGGCCGAATACGATGTGCGTTCCTGGTTCAAAGACATCGAATCGCTGGTCTTCTGGCTCAAAGCCATTCCTATGCCGGAGGATTTCGACGTGGAGAAACACTGGCCTCAGGTAGACCGCATTGTCGCTGAGTTCAGCACGCCGCGCGGCGTTGAGAGCAACGAGCACCGCCAACTGCTGGTCGTGCGCAAACCCTGAAACGCCAGTTAAAGAGCAGAGGGCTTCCCCCCCGGAAACCCTCTGCTCAGCGTGGAGAGTGGCCTATTCCCCCGAACCGGCCCCAGAAACACTTACGTCTCCTGTCTGTATCATAGGCCGTTTTTCCCCTTGCGTTCGTGAATTTTTGCTGAATTTCCGGGTCGGGCGACAAAACATGAGATTGTCTTGAGAAAGGAGTACTATCGGTCCTTGCGCCAATTCGGAAGTTATGCGACACTGAAAAACGTAGCAGTGAGGCAAACTTCCCATGACTGACAGCCTGGTTGGATTTCAACTCGACGAATACCGCCTGGAAGCCCTGCTGGGGCGCGGCAACATGGCGCGCGTGTACCTGGCGATGGACACCCGGCTCAAGCGCCGGACAGCGATCAAGATCATCGATACGCAGTTCCAGGATGATCCTGACTATGTGAAGCGTTTCCAGCGGGAGGCACAGGCCATCGCCCAACTGGATCATCCGCATATCGTCAAAATCTACCGCTACGGCGACTATCAGGGTACGCCCTACATGGCGATGCAGTACGTGGAGGGCGCCGACTTGGCCGCCATGCTGGCCGTCTATCGCAAGAACGGCAAGATCATCGACGCGGCGGAGGCGGTGCAGATCGTGCGGGAGATCGGGCTGGCGCTGGATTACGCCCACGCCAAGCGCATCATCCACCGCGACATCAAGCCGCACAACATCATGCTGGACAAGCAGGGCAACGTCATCCTGGCCGATTTCGGGCTGGTGCTGCTGACCGATGTGGGCACGCGCGGGGAAATTTTCGGCAGCCCACACTACATCGCGCCAGAGCAGGCCGTGTCGTCGGCGAATGTCGTGCCGCAAAGCGACCTGTACGCGGTCGGCGTGATCCTGTACGAGATGTTCACCGGGCAGCTTCCGTTCACCTCGGCCAGCCCGATGGAAGTCGCCATGATGCACATCACCCAGCCGCCGCGCCCGCCGCGCGAGCTTCGCCCGGAGATCAGCCAGGAACTCGAAGATGTGATCCTCAAGGCCATGGCCAAGCGGCCCGACCAGCGTTACCCTACCGGGGCAGCACTGACCGAGGCGTTGGCCCGTGCGCTCCAGATCGGCGGCATGCCCAAACCGGTCCGCATGAAAGCCATTCGGGCGGCTGCCAGCCAGGGTGACAAGGGCACGCCTGCGCGGGGACGGACCGGAGAAACCTATGCCGGATCGGGTACCATCGTCCTCGACAGCAAGACGGGAGGGCGTAAAGCCGCCAACGGCGACTCGACGCCCAGACCGACGCGAAAAACCGGCGCCAGGGCAGTCCCTGTGCCGCCTAAAGCGGAATCGCCCGATCTCACGCGCAAAGGTCGCGCGCAGGCCGTTCCTGACGACGACAAGGCTGTCAGCCGGACCGTCTCCACAACCTCCAAAGGGGAATCTTCCCTGCCCACCGGCAAAGAGAAGGCATCTGCCTCGCCCGAAACGCCGGCAACACAGGGCGCGTCTGCCAACGGTGACGCGAAACCGCCGCGTGCCCGTCGGGGCAGCGGGCACTGATCTACACCGTCGGAATTCACCTGATCGTCCAATCGCCGGGAACGGCACTGCTCCCGGCGATTTTTATTTTTGACTAAACAGGTATATAACTCTTCCGCACCTGTCGGTTTGAGGAGCAAAAAACATGTTTAAAAAGATTCAGTACGGCCTCAACATCAATCCGCGCCATCCGGTCGGTCAACCTGCCGATCTGGACACCTTGAAAGGTCTCGGCTGGGTACGGCTGGTCCTGCGAGCCGACGCCGAGTTACAGAGCCTAGAAGATGCCTTTCACTTTTACGATCCCGTGATTGCGGCCTACCGGCAGCGCGGCATCAACACGCTGATGGTGTTGAACCAGGAGACGTTCTGGGGCAACGGTCCCTGGCAGGCGGGCAGCGACCACAACTGGGATACCTACGCGCAAGGCTTCGGCGCGGTGTGCGGGCAGGTCGCCACGCATTACCGGAATCAGGGCGTGGCTTACGAAATCTGGAACGAGGGCGACATTTCCGAAGGCGAGTCGTCCGCCGCCGTGTCGGCGCGGGACTTTGCCAAAGTGCTCCAGGCCGCTTCCGCCGCGATCAAGGCGCAGGACCCGCAGGCGACGGTCGTTTTCGGTGGGCTGGCCGGCGCGCCCGATGCGGCGGTGGCCTACGTGCAGGACGTGCGCGCCGAACTGAAGGGCAAACTGCCGGTCGATGCCATCGGTGTGCACCCTTACGGCAAATGGCCGCCCAACTTTTCCGAGCCACCGGGATGGGGTGGCTGGTTCGCCCCGCTGGAGCCGCACCTGCTCAAGTTCACCAGCAACTTCCCGGACATCCCCCTGTGGATCACCGAGGTCGGCGTTTCAGAAAAGGTTGCCTTCCCGCCGGAACAGTACGGCATGGTCACAAAGTACATGCAGGGCGTGTTTACGCTGTGCCAGAAGAAGTTCAGCAAACAGATTCCGGTGGTGATCTGGTTCGCCTGGTCCGACGGGCTGCGCAACGCCGGGCTGGTGGACCTCGCCAACAAACCCAAACAGGCCGTGTTCGACCAGTTCTTTACGCTGGTGCGTGCCGAAGTACCGCAGCCGCCCAAAGGGGCGCTCGTGCCGACCGGCAACATCAACATCCGCAGCGGCCCCGGCACGCAGCATCCGCGCGTGGATGGGGCTACGCCCGACGACTGGCTGGAACCGCTCGAAGACGCGCAGACGGTGCGCGCCAAGCTGGGGCAGATGGGCCAGTGGATTCAGGTGCGCACGCCGGGCGGCAAGGTCGGCTGGGCGGCGGCCTGGCTGCTGCGGGCCGCGCTGGATGAGGAGGGCGAACAGTCCTCGGCCCCGCCCGAACCGCTGGTAGCGGTCGTTCCGGCTCTCGCCCCGACAGAGGCGACCATCGCCCCGGCGCCGCCGCAGGAAATGGCCGCCATCACCCCTGCGCCTGCCCCCGAAAGCGCGCCCTCACCGCCTGCCGCGCCCGTTACGCTGCTGCTGACCCCGCTCCAGGGGATCAACGTGCGCAGCGGCCCCGGCACGACCTATACCCCCCTGAGCAGCGCGTCCCCCGGCGATCTGCTCACACCGCTGGAAGACGAGGCAACCGTCCGGGCGAAGCTGGGCCAGCCGGATCAATGGCTCAACGTCCGTATTCCCGGCGGGCAGGAAGGCTGGGTGGCTGCCTGGCTGGTCAAGCAGGTGACGGCGGCGGACATGCCCAAGCTGGGCCACATCACCGCGACCAGCGAGACCGTCCCCCTGACTCCCACGACGGCAAACCTCAATGTGCGCGGCGGACCGGGGCAGCACTTTGCCCCGCTGGACGTGGTCAGTACGGGCAGCCGTCTGAGCGCGCTGGAGCCGCCGCAAACGGTCACGGATAAACTCAAGCAGGGCAAGAACTGGGTCTACGTCCGCGCACCGAACGGGACAGAAGGCTGGGCTGCCGCGTGGCTGCTGCGCGCTATGACCCCAGCGGAGGCAGCGGGGTCCGTCCCTGTGCCGCAAATCCCGATCTCCAACCCGGCGGATGTGCCGACTGACCCGGCGCTGGGCCGCGCGCGCGCCCTAGACTTCGACCACACGCCGTGTTTCGTGCGCCTGCCCGTTTGCGACCCGGAAGCGGTGGACAGCTTCAGCGGCTTCGGGCCGAATAACTTCTCCTACCGCACCTGGCGGCTCAGCCCCAACACGGGCGGCCTGTATAACAACCTGGGCGGTCTGCACAGCGGCCTGGACTTCGGCATCCCGCTGCGCACCAAGCTCTGCTCGGTGGACTGGGGCTACGTGGTCTACGTCGGGCCGAACAAGCAGGGTGTGGGCTATGGAGCCGGGCCGTACAACGTGATCGTGCGTTACGGGCGTTACGTGGCCCTGTTCGGCCACATGACGGATGAGAGTGTCGCGGTCAAGAAAGGCGACATCGTCGCCCCCGGTGATCTCATCGGCCTGTCGTGGACCTTCAACCAATACGACCACCTGCACTTCGAGATGCGTCGCTTTCATCCGGGCTATGTGGCCGAACTGCGCCAGAAAGCCCAGGCCGAGGGCGCGGCGGACATCCCGCTGCGCATGAACGAACTGTTCCACCAGTGGGGCTGGGCGAAGCAAAGCCTGGGCCTGATGCCCGATCACTGGATCAACCCTGCGCCGTTCTTCAATCCCGGCCTGGAAAGCTACTGGAAGGACTTCGGCTGGAAGCACGCCGCCAACGAGCCGTCGGACGCCGATAACAACGGCTATCCCGACCGCGTGATCCTGGCCGAAGCGACCGTGCCGACCGTCTTCGACCTGTATTCGCTGGCCTCGATGCCGCCTGCCGCCAAACCGCACTTCTGGGCCGGCAGCCGGGCGGTGTAAGGCATTATAAAAAGCCGTTTCACCGCAAAGGGCGCAGAGATCGCAAAGATTGGTCAGGGTCCCCTTTGCGATCTTCGTCGCGTTCTTTGCGGTGAAAAAGAAAAACCTGCGATCAGTTCCCCAGCAGCGTGGCCATCGCCGCCTGAAGCTGCTCCGGGGTCTGGTAGCCTTCCAGCCGCGCCACCATGTTGCCCTGCGCGTCCAGCAGCACGATCAGCGGGATGGCGGTCAGGTTGTAGCGGACGGCGAGATCGCGTGTGGAAAAGTCATCGACGTTGAGGATGTGAAAATCGATCCGGCCCTGATATGCTTCTTGCAATGCCTGCACCGACCGGCGCATCGCGTTGCAGGCGCTTCACCACCAGGCGTGAAACTCGATGAAGTGCGGCCTGCCGCGCAGTTCCACCGCGTAAGGCGTGGCGGATAGATCGCGCGTAGGCAACATCCCGGCGACGGCAGTCAGCGTTGCCAGTGGCCCGGTCAATGGGCGCGGGGTGGGCGTCTCGGTGGGAAAGACGAAGGCGCTGGAAGGCGGGGTCGTGGTCGGCGCGGCGTTAGGATCGGGCGTGGGCAGCGCGGCGACCTGCCCGCCCAGCGGCCCGGCGTCGGGCGGCGCAGCAGCAGCCGCCAGCGTGCCCAGCATCTCTCGCTGCGCCGGGGTACACGCCGCCCCCAGGATCAGCAGGGCAGCCAGGAGCAGGGGCCTCAGCTTGGTCATGCGGTACTCTCCCTGAGAAGCAAGCACTGAAGCGTCTATGCGGCGGACGAAAAAAGTAGAGGGATTGTACCTCTTTTTTCTCAAGGAATCGGCCTGAGGAAGAACGCTGCGCGGCGGCACACCTGGCGCTATCATCGGCGCCAGGGAGCCTGACGATCAACAGAACGAGTTATGCCTCCCCCACAGTTGAGAGGAGAATCCCATGTCTGAACCTTTGCGCGTTGCCATCGTCGGCACGTCTGCCCGTTCCGATTACCTGTACGGCCCGCTACTCAAGGCCATGCCGGAGCACGTGACCCTCGTGGCCGTGTGGGGCCGCAGTGTCGAGTCGGCGCGCAAGCTGGGCGAAAGCCTGGCTGTGCCCTGGTACACCGACCTAGACAAGCTGGTGCGCGAGACCGCGCCGCAGATCGGCATCGTCTCCGTCGCCTACGGTGCGAACGGCGAGGTCGGTCTAGCAGCGGTCGAAGCCGGGCTGCACGTGCTGCTGGAAACACCCATCGCACACAAACTGCGCGAGGCAGATGCGATTATCGCAGCGGCAGGGGCACGCGGCCTGAAGATCGAGGTGGCCGAGCAGTTCCACCGCCGCCCGTTGGAGCAGATCAAGCTCAAACTGATCGCGTCCGGGCTGTTCGGGCGCGTGCATACCGCTTTCAACGACTTCGCCGGGCACGGCTATCACGGCGTGAGCGTGATGCGCAGCTACCTCGGTTTCGACGCCAGAGCCGTCCAGGTGACGGGCGCCGTGCGGCAGTACAACCTGGGCGCGCACTGGTCCCGGCTGGCGGGCACGACCGGCCCGCGCCAGGAAACCCAGGAACACGGTATTGTCGAATTCGCGGGCGGGCAGGTGGGCCTGTTCCACTGGACCGACGTGGGCTACGACTCGGCCCTGCGCTGGTGGCGCAGCAGCCGCTTTCTGGCGGAAAAGGGCATGGGCATCACCGTCGGCGTCGGGCTGAACGTGCAGGAATGGCTGACGCTGCTGGCCCCCGGCGGCGAAGCGCCGCGCTTCATCACCCTGGAACGGCGCTGGGAGCGTGTGGACGGCGGCGCGCTGGTGGGCATGATCGCGCACACGGGCGATCCCGATCAGCCCATCGTGGCGTGGGAAAACCCGTTCCGCCCGGCGCAGCAGGGGCACGGCCCGCAGTGGCACGACGACGAGATCGGCGTGGCGGGCTGCATTTTGAGCCTGGTAGAGGCCGTGCGGACGGGCGGCGAACCGACCTACGGCGCGCAGCAGGCGCGGCTGGACCAGGAGATCATCCTGGCGATCCGCCAGTCGTCGCTGGAAGGAGGCCGCCCGGTGGCGCTACCCCTCGACCCGGCGGCGCAGACGATCTAGGGCGACGTGGGGGCGACAGCCATGCGTCGCCCCTACAAAATCCGGTAGATGTTACTCCGCGACGGGCAGGGTGAACCCCGCCGGGCACTGCGGCGCGCTCAGCAGGAACGCCGCCGCCCAGGCCGGGTTGCCTACGCGCCGAAGCTGCAACCAGTCCCCGGCGGCGTTCTGCCCGATGACCTGCACCGCCTCGCCCGCCGACAGGCCGCCCACGATGGCGAAGGATGTGCCGGGGCCGCCGCGCAGGTTAGCGTTCTGGAGAGCGTTGGCCACGCAGAAATCGCCGCCCGTTGGCGCAGCGGCTTCGCCCCCGGCAGGCGCACCGCCCGCCGGCGCAGGTGGGCCGGACACGGTCAGGAGAAGCTGCGTATCCATCGTCGCCCCATTGGCGAAGGTGATCGTCAGGATGACCGTATACTCGCCGCCGTAGGCGTAGGCGTGGACCGGATTCGCCTCGGTGGAAGTCGTGCCGTCGCCGAAGTCCCACAGCCGCCCGGTAATGGGATTGTCGGGATCAGGGCTGGTGCTGCGATCTTCAAAGCGCACCGGGCCGGCGTTGGTCTGAGAAGCCGCCAGGCTGACCGACGCCCCTTCGGGCGGGCGCAGGGGCGCACCGGCGGGCGCGCTGCCGCCCATCTCGATCTCCGGGTACACGTCCTTCGGCTCTCCTTCCGCCGCATAGTTGACCGCCGCGACACGCCAGCGCACCGCCTCCGGCACAACGGGGATGCCCAGGTCTTCCAGCTTTTGCACGATCAGGTCCAGCGGGGCCTGGAATTCTAGCAGCCGCCCATCCGCACTGAGCGTCACCGTGACCGGCAGGTCCGACTGCGGCGCGGCGGCAGGGTTCGCCAGTTGGTCGGCGAAGACGCCCCCGGCCCCGACCGTGCCGTCGTCCTGTACGCCGGCTATGATCAGCAGGTCCACCCCCAGGCCGGTATACATGGCGTTCCGCTGTGTGCCGTCGAAGCCAGTAGCCGGGTCGCCGTCCAGGTCGAACATCAGATACCACGCCTGCTGCGCCGACCCGTCAAAGGCGACCGGGTTGACCATCAGTATGCGCACACTGAGGGTGTTCACGTTCGACGGGCGGAAGATCGACGGCATGTGCGCTTCGGCCTCAGCCAGCGGGACGGTTTCTTCGCTCATCGCGCCGTCCGGGGCGACGGTAATGTGAGTCGTCGTCTGCCCGTCGTTCGGCCCGGTGAACACCGGCGCTTCGGGATCGTCCGCGCGCCGGAACGTACCCTCGATCAGGTACACGTCGGCAGTCTGCGTTTCCGCGTCGTAGTGTGCGGTGATGTTCGCGCCGTCCAGGATGAAGTCACGACCGGGGCCGGGACTCCAGGTGAGGGAGGGCAGGTTATCCGTGAATGCCAGATCGCCCCCGCCCGCGTACCCCAGACGCCCTCGCGCGTCCTGCACGGTCAGCCCGGAGCTGGTGACGGCGACGATAGGGTGAACCGACTGGACGACCGTCGAGAAGGTCCAGGGATAATCCGGCCCTCCCTCCACGTAGACCAGCGCGCCGCTGTCTGGCGGGCCGTAGGTGAACAGCGCCGGGGTTTGCCCCTGGAATTCCGCGCCGGGGCCGAACGACGATCCAACCGGGAAGGTCTGGCCGTCCGACTGCATCAGCGTGTCGCTGCCGCCTCCGCCAGACAGCGTGTCATCGCCGCCTGAACCGGACAGCGTGTCGTTGCCCCCGCCGCCATCGAGCAGAGGATTGCCCCAGAAAGTCCAGGTCTGCTGCCCTTTTGGGACCTCGTCCACTCGCCAGTAATACGTCGGGACAGGCCGCACGCCGAACGATACCTGTGGCGTGTACGCGATGTCGGCCTGCTGCCAGCCGGGGAAAGTGACCGGGGCGTGTAAGTTGTAGTCCCGCACATCGCCTGGCCTCTCGACCGGGATCGAATGCGTCGGCGGCACGACGTGCGCCTGTGGAGCCACCGCTCCACCGAACCACCGGAGCGGGCTGTCACATAACCAGACTGGCAAGTCGTGGAGTTCCCCGGTCCCACCGCCGAGGTCTTGCAACAGCCCCGGTTGAAACGCCGTGAGTCCCGCCATGTTCCGGCAAACGTCGGTCACAGGCGGGGAAATGAAGCCGTCGGTTTCACCGAATTCGGAGGCCCATCCGACCGGCGACGGCACAAGCTGCGAGTTCGCGTCTACACGCCCCTGGTCGTTCAGGGTGATGGCGACCGCCGGGATAGGACCTTGCTGCATCGGCGGGCGTATCAGGTCTACAGGCGCGCCGTTGACGTTCGTCGAAAGATGCCCGTCCAGCAGGCCTAGGATCAGAACCGGGTTGCGGCTCTGCGGCAGGTCCGCCAGTTCCGGCATGTGCGTCTGGGTGGCGACCACCGTCGATCCGAGGCGGATGTCCAGCCCGTTGATGGTCAACGTCACCTCGGTCCCGGTGGGGTTCTGAATCACCAGCGTGTTCGGCGCTGCGGCGCAGCCGGGTTCGTCCAGCCCGGCGGTAAAATAGAACGCCTGCATCGGCCCGGCATCCGTGTCGGCGGGCGTTTCGCTCTCCAAACGCGCGTCGCCCATCAGCAGAAACAGCACGCCCTGGCCGGGCAGCGTGTCCGGCAGGCCGGCGCGTGTGCTCAGCAGCGCCAGGCCCCATTCCTGACCGTCCAGGCTCAACGGTGCGGTGGCGATGCGCTGCACGTTCGCCAGGGGGACGCGATCCCCCGGCGCGGCGAACGCCGCCTCGCCCGGCTGCGCAACGTCGGCCCCGACACGGTCGTGACCGTAGCAGGCTTCGTCACAGCCCAGGGCTGTGCAGGAGGCGTCCAGGATTTGCAGCGCAGTTTCGACCAGCGACGGGCAGGTATCGTCGCCTCCCCCCTGTGCGAAGGCCATCGGCCCGGATAGGCTCAACCCGGCCAGCAGCAAACACGAAAGGAGCGCGAAAAGACATCGGCTGCTCATGGTATCCCCCTTTGAGGATCGCCTGTCATGCCATGTGCATGTCAGGCACACCCTTATTATTGTGAAAAAAGGGACAGAAGCAAACCGATGCGGCCCCGGCGCGCGTCACAGCGCCCGAAGCGCCGCCAGCAGACGGTCGAGTTCTTCCTTGGTGTTGTAATGCACCGGGCCGACCCGCACCGCGCCGCCGCCGTCTTGCAGGCCGAGCCGCTCCATGATTGCCAGGGCGTAGTAGTTGCCGTCCCACACGTAGATGTGCTGCTGCGCCAGGATTTCCGCCACCTGCAAGGGCGTGTAGCCCTCGACGGTCAGGGCGACGGTGGGCACGCGCTGATCAAAGCGCGCCGGGTCGGTGATGCCGTAGATGCGCACGCCGGGGATGGTCTGAAGCTGTGGGATCAGATCAGCGGTCAACGCACGCTCATAGTCAACGATAGCCTGCATCCCGGTCTTGAGGTCCAGCCGCCGCCCGCTGAAGCCGGGGAACTGCGCCGCATACTCCTGCCCGTAGCGCCGCCCGATGTCCGCGATGTACTCAATAGCGGCTGTGGTCCCGGCCCACAACTCAAAGGCAGGTGTGCCGGTTTCCCAGCGGTGGGGCGGCGCGTCATCCGCCGGGCGGACCTTGTAAGCGGGCAGGCTCGCCAGCAGGTCGTAACGCCCCCACAGGATACCGACATGCGGTCCGAAGAACTTGTAGGCGCTGCACAACAAAAAGTCACAGCCGATGGCCTGCACGTCCAGCGGCAGGTGCGGTGCGCTCTGCACGGCGTCCAGCACATAGAGCGCCCCGACCGAGTGGGCCATCTGCGCGATCTGCCGGACCGGGTTGATCGTGCCGACGGCGTTGGAGGCGTGCACCGTCGCCACGACGCGCGTGCGCAGGTCGAGGACGGATTCCAGCGAATCCAGGCGCAGGGTGCAGTCTTCCACGTCGATGTCCACCCAGCGGACGATGCAGCCGGCGTCTTCGGCGACGCGCAGCCAGGGCGCGATGTTGGCGTCGTGGTCCATGCGCGTGACCACGATCTCGTCGCCGGGGCGCAGCGTCCTGGCGATGGCGCGGCTGAGGGCAAAATTAAGCGTAGTCATGTTCGGCCCGAAGACGATCTCCTCCGGGCGGGTAGCATTGAGAAAATCCGCCACGACGACATGGGCCTCGTGTGCCATTGCGTCGGACAGGCGGCTGGTGGAGAAGGCGCCGCCGTGATTGGCGTTCATGGTGCAGTAATAATCGCTCACGGCATCGATCACTTGCCGGGGGACCTGCGTCCCAGCAGGGTTGTCCAGGTGAATGGGCGGTGTTCCTCCCTCAGCAGGGCGGCTGAGGGCAGGGAACTGTGCACGGATCGCGGTTACGTCTAGGGGCATCATCTTTTCTCCTAAAAGAAAGTCGAACCGCCAAGATGCGAAGAACACCAGGAAAACTCAGCCTAAACCTGGCGACTGCGGCGACCTAGCGGTTGACCGAGAGCGTAACTTGCGCATCTGCCGGACGAAGTGCAGGTATTCGCCCGGCGTAGGCGAGTACCACTGACGGCTTTCGAGATCGTCGCGCGTGTAGGGCTTCAGCGTCCCGGCCAGGGCGTCCTGCACGGCCTCGGCCAGCAGGTCCAGGGCGGCCAGGTACTGCTTGACCGGCAGTGTGCGGTAGGTATCGCGGCGCGGATCGACCGTGATAAGCGCCTGGCCCAGGATCGCGCCGGTATCCACGCCGGGATCGACCAGGTGCACCGTCACGCCGGCGAGTTCCGGGCGGCCCTCGTAGACGGCCCAGAATGCCCCGTGCACACCCCGGTAGCGCGGCGTGATACCGCAGTGGACGTTGATGAAGGTCGGCCCCAACGCCAGCACGCGCCTGCCGATGATCCCCGTGCCGGACACCACCACCACCGCCGGATCGATCTCGCGCAGCAGCGCCGCCGCCGCCGGCCCGTTAACCGACTCCACGTCCGCCGTCGGGATGCGGCCATCCGGCGGGCGGATGTCATGCCCGGCCAGCAGGCGCGCGATCTCGGCGCGCGAACGCGGGCGGATGACCAGCCGATCCCACAGGAGAAAGGCAAGCTGGCCCGCGACCTTCCACGCACCGAGTTTGCGCAGGCGATAACGCAGCATCTTGCGCAGGTGCGGCGCTTCAAAGATCACGTGTGCTACGTCAAAGCGCGCTGCCAGGTGGTTGATCAGCAGGTAGCTGGTCTCGCTGCGCCCTGCCAGCACGACAACCGGATCGCTCATCGCACCGCCAAAAATATTCTCACCGCAAAGAACGCTAAGATCGCAAAGAAGCTACAGGTTTTTCCCGGCATCCTTGGCGCGCTTTGCGGTGAACGTACTGAGAATCCATTCCGCCGCGCCCGCCATCGTCATCACGCGCAGATCGCCTGCGTCGCGGCGACGGGCCACATCTTGCAAAATGCGCTCCAGCGTCGGGAACATGCCGTCGCCCGTGCCCAGGTTGAACGGGTGAAACCACAGATGAAAAAGCTGCCCGCGCGTTACGGCGCGGTCCAGCCCCAGCCGCGCCTGCTGCACCCGCGACTCCACCGGGATGAAGCGCCGCACGCCCTCCGCTCCCATCAGGAACTGCGAGGCGGGCAGGTTCACCAGCCGCTCACCCACGCGCAGGGCCGCCGGATCGTAGGTCGGTGGGGGCAGGCCCAGCGCCCGGTCGATCAGATGGCAAACACGCCCCAACACGCCCTCGCCCTGCCAGCGGGCATACCAGTTCTGCTCCTGCCCCCGGTAGGCGGTGATGCCGTACTGCGGCAGGGTATCGACATACGCGATCCGGTTCTGCGGGTAGACAATGGAGCGCAGCGGCAGACCGTGCTCGGCGTGCAGGGCAGCGCACTTCGCCATTTGGGAATGCCAGATATCCGGCGTTACGGCGGGGTCGGCAGCGATGACGTGGGTAAAGGTGTGCGAGCCGATCTCGTGTGGGACGCGCGCGGCGCGGATCAGCGCGATCACGTCCGGCGCATAGAAGCGGGGCGCGCGCGCGATGTCGGAGCATGGGTCGCGTGCGGCGTCCGGCCCAGCGGACCAGGCATAGTGCGGCTGGAGCACGTCGGGGTGGCCGTCGCAGCGGTCGAGCATCAGGTGGCCCACCACTGCCCATGTCGCGGGAATGGCGACCTGGTCCAGCAGGGCCAACAGGCGGCGAATGGAGTCGCGCTCGCCGTCAAAATAGGGGGCCAGCCGCGCCACGTTCGCCGGGCCATAGGTTCCCCAGGCAAGTTCAACGTCGAGCGAAAGGATGAACAGGCCGGACATGCCCGCTAGTGTAACCGGCACGGGGCGGTTTGGCGACTCGGTCGTCGTGGCCTCAATTGTGGTAAAATATGTAAACGGGATTTCTGCGAAACTCTTTTCTAAATTCTTGCTGAAATTGCATCGTGAGTGATAGGGAAGAGCCGGTGGAAAATCTGCTGCGCTTCCAGACCAACGTGTTCGATAACTTTCCCGAAGCGATCATCACCGTCAGTGCGGCGGGCGACATCACAGGCTGGAACAAGGCCGCCGAAGCGTTGTACGGCTGGCAGGCGGAGGAGGCTATCGGTCAGCGTCTGGCAGAGCTGGTTAAAATGGAGTATCAGGAGGGCGAGACCTGTGAGATGGCCCTGGCCCACCTGGTCGCCGAAGGCTACTGGCGCGGCAATACGATCCAAACCAAACGGGACGGCACCCGTTTTATCGCGGCTTCGACGGTGAATGCGATCTGGGACGAAACCGGGCATCTGGTGGGCATGGTGGGCATCAACCGCGATATTACCGACCAGGTGCGGACAGAGATCGAACTGCGCCAGAGCGAGGAGCGACTGCGCCTGCTGGCCCAGCACATGCCGGTGATGCTGGACGCCCTGGACGCCGACGGCACGATCATTGTCTGGAACAGGGAATGCGAGCGTGTCACAGGCTACAGCGCCGCAGAGATCGTGGGCAACCCGCGCGCCTGGGAAATACTCTACCCGGACGCGGCCGACTGCCATGTCATCGAGGCCGAAAAGTCTGTCTATTGCAGCAACTACCGCAACGTCGAGCGGCAGATCACCTGCAAGGACGGCAGCGTCAAGACTATCGCCTGGTCCAGCGATGCTGACCTATTCCCCGTTCCCGGCTGGGCCTCCTGGCACATCGGCGTGGACGTGACCGACCGGGTACGCACACAGGCCACGCTGCATGAAACGCTCCAGGCATTCCAGGCCTTGTTCGATTCGTCACCCGTGGCTGTAGTTGTAATCGATCCGGCGCACCGGGTAGTGCTGTGGAATCCTGCTGCCGAACGTACCTTCGGCTGGAGCGCAGCCGAAGTCATCGGGAAGCCGTTGCCGATTGTGCCGCCGGATCGTCAACACGAGTTTCACCTGCTCAACGACCGGGTGTGGGACGGCGAAGCCCTGACCAATGTCGAAGTGCGCCGCCGGTGCAAAGACGGCTCGCTAATCGACATCAGCCTGTCTGCCGCACCTCTGCGCGACGCCAGCGGAAAAATCTACGGCGTGATGGGGGTGATGCTGGACATCAGCGGGCGCAAGCGCATGGAGGCCGCCCTGCGCGAAGCCAACAGTGTGCTGCGCGCCCTGAACGAGTCGTCGCCACTGGCCGTGACCGTCACCGACCTGGACGGCAAGATTACAACGTGGAATCCCGCCGCCGAGCGTATGTTCGGCTGGCAGGCAGAGGAAGTCCTTGGTCAGCCCAACCCCACCGTCCCCGAAACCTTTCAGCAACAGCGCCTCGCCCTGCGCAACCGGGTGCTGCGGGGCGAAACGCTGATCGGCCTTGAACAATCCCGCCAGCGCAAGGATGGCACGCTGATCGACGTTGAAGTGTCGTTGGCCCCACTCTACGATGCGGCAAGGGACATTCACGGGGTCATTTCCGTCATCGCGGACATTACAGAGCGCAAACGCACTGAAGCCGCCGAGCGGGAACAGCGCGCCCTGGCCGAGGCCCTGCGCGATAGCGCTGCCGCGATGGTCAGCACGCTGGAGCCGCAGGTCGTCATGCGGCGCATTCTGGACAACGTGGGGCGCGTCGTGCCGCATGACTCGGCGAACATCATGCTGATCGAAGAGGGCGAGGCGCGCGTAGTGTACTGGCGCGGTTACACGCCGGAGGCGGAGACGTATCTGCGGGAATTACGTCTGCCCCTGGACCTCCCCACCCTGCGTGCCATGATCGAGACGGGCCGCCCGTACCTGATCCCCGACACACTCGCCGATCCGAAGTGGATTCGGATGCCACAGAACGCCTGGGTGCGTTCCTATGTCAGCGCGCCGCTGCAAACCCGCGCCCAGGTCATCGGCTTCCTCAATCTCAACAGCGCCACGCTGAACTTCTACACCACCGATCATGCCGAGCGGTTGCGCGCCTTTGCCGATCAGGCCGCCATTGCCATCGAGAATGCCCAGCTTTACGATGAAAGCCTGCGCTACACCGACCAACTGGAACGCCGCGTGGCCGAGCGCACTGCTGCCCTGCAAAGCGAACAGGCGCGCCTGCGCACCATCCTGGACGCGATGGGCGAGGGATTGATCTACGAGGAGCAGCACCGGCCCGTCTTCGTGAACCAGGCATTTGTGCATATGAGCGGCTACAGCCAGGAAGAACTACTCGCGGATACCGCCAGCATCTATCGCCATCTGCTGAAACCCATCCCAGGGCGCAAAGACCTGCAAGAAACTATCGCCACCGTTGCACGCCAGGGACGGACCTGGCAGGGCGAGTTCAGGATGCGGCGCAAAGACGGCAGCGAATTCGACGCCGGCGTGACGATAGCCGCCGTCACCGGGCCGAAAGGCGTCCCTATCGGCAGCGTGGCGCTGTTCCGCGACGTGACGCAGGAGCGAGATCTGCAGGCGCAGAAGGACCACTTTATCACCCACGCCTCGCACGAGTTACGCACGCCGATTGCCAACCTCAAGACCCGCCTGTATCTGCTCGCCCGGCAGCCCAACCGCCTGGACGAACATCTGACGGTGCTAGAGGAAGTTACGGAACACATGTCCGGGCTGGTGGAAAACCTGCTGGAAATCACGCGCCTGCAGACGACCCCGCTGCTGTCGGAGCAGCGCGAGGCGGTGTTGCAAACGCTGGTCGTCGATGCGCTGGAACACCGTCTCGCCCAGGCGGAGGCACGCCTGATCCGTCTGGAGAGCGACTTCCCCGCGCAGCCGCTGCGAATCCTCGGGGACCCGGCCCGGATCACCCGCGCGATTGCCAGTTTGATCGATTACGCCCTCCGGCAGACCCCGCCGGAGGGCAAGGTGCAGGTCGGCCTGGCTCAGGGCGAGAACGACAGGCGGAAATATGCGCTGATCACCGTGCGCGACGGCGGCCCCGGTACCCCGCCGGACCTGCTGGCGGGCCTTTTTGAGCCGTTTGCGCACGTCAGCGAAGGCGGGCAGAGGGGCAGCGGCCTGGCGCTGGCGATTGCCCGGCGGATTGTAGAAATACACGGCGGCACAATCGCAGCCTCCAGCCAGGCCGGCCAGGGCACGACCTTCACCCTCTATTTGCCGCTGCTGTAGGAACCGCGCCATCAGCGGCGCCCGTTAAACCAGACAGACTACCGGGACCGTCTGAGCTGCGCACGTCAGAGAAAAATACTTTTAGGGAATTTTTAGTAAAATAACCTTTTTTGTCTGTTGTTTGATAGGTAAATTCATTTATTCTTGACAATATTACGCTATAATGTATCGAATATCCTGCTAAGGACTGGAAAACACAACCCCTGGCAGTAACTTTAAAAACGGGAATGCGTCCGCAGTTCGCACAGGCGCGCTCATCTCTTTCGCTCTGAGTCTGGCACAGAGGCCGGACACGGGCAACGTACTCAAAACGGACTTCCTCATAATCAGCGACCGGCAATTGAGGAAGGGGGCCTGTCTTTGGCCCCACTACACAGACCGAGACGCCATGACCACTCATCGTGCCCTCATCAGCAATGCGCTTCTCGTGCTTGGATTGGTAGTGATCGTCGGCATCCTGGTATTAGTAGAACAGATTCCTGCCCAGGCACTGACCACTGCCGCCACCGCCACGCTGCCTGCTTCGCTCATAGACTGGTGCAAGTGGGATGGCTGGCAATGGTATTTTGAAGGGCCATTACCACCCGAAGTAATTCAGGAGTGGACCGAGGCCGGGTATGTGGTTGTGCCGGCGAATCTCGACGGCACCTGCGGCACACCGGAACCAGCAACGGCAACGCCGACGAGCATTCCGACGAATACGCCGACGGACATCCCCACAGAGGTCCCAACGACCACACCGACTGTCGTTCCCACTGAGACACCGACGAGCATTCCGACGAACACGGCCACACTGACGAATATCCCGACCAATACAAACACCCCGACGGCCACGCCGACGCCGACGCCGACCGATACGCCCACCAACACGGCCACACCGTCCGATACGCCGACCAACACCCCGACGGCCACGCCGACGCCGACGCCGACCGATACGCCCACCAACACGGCCACACCGTCCGACACGCCGACCAACACTCCGACGGCCACGCCGACGCCGACGCCGACCGATACGCCCACCAACACGGCCACACCGTCCGACACGCCGACCGACACCCCGACGGCCACGCCGACGCCGACGCCGACCGATACGCCCACCAACACCCCGACGGCCACGCCGACGCCGTCCGACACGCCGACGCTGACGAGTACACCGTCCGCGACACCTTTTGCCTGCCCGCCGCAGCCCATCATCATCGTGTTTTTTGGCAGCCTTTACACCGGCCCTGCCGACATCATGCTGCCGCAAGGCGTCAACAGCTATACGGGCACCGACTGCGACGAGATCATCTACGCCAACGATTTCGACAACACGATCAACGGCACAGCCGGCAACGACGTGATCTTCGGTTTCGGCGGCAACGACACCATTAACGCCGGGGCAGGTAACGACATCGTCTACGGCGGCTACGGCAGCGACACGATCGATGGCGGCGATGGCAACGATGCCCTGATCGGTGGCCACCTGGTCGAGTGCTTTACGAGCGGCTGCATCGCCATTGCCGGAGAAGACGACTCGGACTGGATCAGCGGCGGCAGCGGCGATGACGACATCCTGGGCGGCAATGTGGCGCGCTGCGTGGCCGATAACTGCATCGCCGAGGCCGGAGGCGATGCCGGAGACATCTTGAACGGCGACAACGGCAACGACACTATTCACGGCGGCAGCCGGTCAGAATGCCAGGGCATGGCCTGCCAGGCCGGGGAGAACGCTTACTCCGTCGGCGGACCGGACAACATCAACGGCGGCGCAGGCAATGACACGCTCTACGGCGGGCACGAGGTCAACGTGAACTGCACCGGCGGCGTTTGCAACGCGCGCGGCGGCTCGGACACTGGCGACATCCTCACCGGAGGAGTTGACAGCGACACGCTCTTTGGCGGCAACGAGGTGAACCACAGCGGCGGCGTGGGCGCGAATCCTCTCGCCCCCAACTACATCGACCGCTGGAATGCCTATGGCGGCACCGACGGCAGCGATGCCATCGACGGCGGCGACAACGATGATACCGTTCACGGCGGCAGCAGCATCGCCTGCGGCGGCACAACCTGCCAGGCCGTCGGCGGCTTTGACGGCGGCGATTCGGTCAGTGGCGGCGCGGGCAATGACGTGGTCGCAGGCGGCAACAGCACGACCTGCACCGGCAATGCCTGCTACGCCAACGGCGGCACCGATGGCGACGATACCATCGACGGCAACGCAGGCGACGATCACATCGTCGGCGGCAACACCGCTGCGTGTTCAGGAGCAGGCTGCGCCGCCCACGCCTGGATCGACGGCAGCGACACGCTCCTCGATCCGACCGCCGGCGACGCGGATACGTTCATCGGCGACGGCAGCGATCCGACGGGCACCATCCCACTGCCGATGGGCACCAATGCATTCGGCATGGACGGTTCCGGCGGCCTGGACAGCATCAGCGCGGTAGACGGTGACGGCAACGACGCAATCCTCGACGGCGGCCCGGACCAGCCCTGGGAGCCAGACACCTGCACCGTCGATCCGGCGTCTACAGATACGGTGAATAACTGCCCATAGGCAACGACCACGCCGGAAAACCACCGCATCTATCCCTCGCAGGGGCGCCATGTAAGCGCCCCTGTTGCCGTCCGGCGTGCAGAAGGCCGGTCGCACGCCTTACAGCGGCTTTTGACACTGAAAATTTGGATTGAATAAGTCGCAAATTAGTTACAAACCAGGTCCTAACCAAACTTTTTTAGGGAGAAGATAGGTCGCCATACAAACCTGTAAGGTATTCTCAAGGTGCATGATTTATCCTTTAGGATAGACCAATATGTGTCACGCGCGTGGTAGTTTAAGGTGTGTGCTTTATGACCCCAAAAAGGCTTCATCTCCTAAGTGTTGTTTTTGGACTGGTCGCCCTGATCCTGAGCATCAGCCTGGCGAATATCCCCCCAGCTCAGGCACAGGGCAACCTGGAAACGGCCCGGCTGCTCCAGATTCTGGACCTGCCCCTGTGTGAGGACCTGATCGCAAATGCGCCGAGCAACCCGGCCTGGGTCCGCTTTGACCAGTCGATCCTGTATACCTGGGACTTCGAGCCGGAGGACACCACCACGCGGGAGATCGTGGTTTTCAACGTGACTCTACCAGAGTGGGGACCGGAGGGATCGGTAGACCTGAACCTGCTCGATCCGGAAGGGTATCCCGCCGAGTTTAGCTGGCTCGGTCAGCTTGGCTTCTACGACGGTGAGGCAGACATCAACCCGGCGACTGGCAGGGCCAGTTTCGACCTAAACGGTTTTCGCCGGTATCCGGGTACCTACAACTGGATCGTGATCATCAACGGGCCGGACGGCGCGCCGCTTTGTCGCAGTGCCAATTACTGGCTGGACGTGCGCGATCCGGGCCAGGACACCCCCGTTTCGGGCATCCTGCCCGCACCGCTGACTTCTGTCTGTGGCAACGGTGTGGTCGAGCCGGGTGAAGCCTGCGACGACGGCAACCTGGATAACACCGACGCCTGCACTAATGCCTGCACGCTCCCAGCCTGCGGCGACACCTTCGTCCAGCCGG
>Ga0209018_1000758_pt1 | contig 28467 bp, 25 predicted proteins | sample YNPBryBLVA2012_FD_185814 | JGI IMG/M metagenome (GOLD analysis project Ga0209018, IMG submission 185814) | Anoxygenic and chlorotrophic microbial mat microbial communities from Yellowstone National Park, USA - YNP Bryant BLVA 2012 (SPAdes)... ...
GGAGATTCTTTTATGGAGGTGAGCTATGCCTATTGGGACGTGGTCAACGGCGTGCCGCAGTTTCCGACGGATCAGCAATTTATAGTAGTACGTCCGAAGGACGCGTCCCATAGTCTCTCGATTCCTTTGGACGCGAATAAACGCTATCGGATCCGCCTCAAGGCCTATACCTGTCCGGCCATCAACGTGACAGCCGTCTTCCTGAATCCGTCGGGCTTTCCAGTGCCATACCCCGGCGACATCACCTTGTCGGCTGAAGGCACATACAGGGCCGCGACCCAAAAAATCGCCGTGACCATGCCGAAGCTTGACGTCCTGTCCGGCGTCTTCAGCTACGTCCTGTTCTCCGAGTGCACCTTGGTCAAAGGCACGGACGCTGTCGTTTGTCCTCCTTAGGATGCCCACTTTGGCTCCGGGGTTTAGACAGGCCGTGAAAAAGCTTCTAAACTATGCCCATGACCAAAGCAGAGGCCGAAATCCGTATTAAGAAGCTGAGGCAGGAAATCGATAAATACCGCTATCAATACCATGTTTTGAACGCTTTGGAGATATCCGAGGCGGCTTTGGACGATTTGAAGCATGAGTTGTACCGGCTGGAGCAGCAGTATCCTGATTTGATTACGCCGGATTCACCAACTCAGCGCGTGGCAGGGGAACCGTTGCCGGGATTCAAGAAAGTCACCCACGCGGTGCGTATGCTCTCGATTGAGGACGCCTTCTCTTTCGCCGAAGTCGAGGAATGGCTGGCGCGTCTCAAAAAACTGGAACCGCGCGCGAAATTCGATTTTTTTGCCGAGCTTAAGATGGACGGCTTGGCCGTCTCTCTCGTGTATCAGGATGGGGAATTCGTTCAGGGCTCGACGCGCGGCGACGGCACGGTCGGCGAGGACGTGACGCATAACATCCGGACGATCGAGGCGGTGCCGCTCAAGCTGCGCGCGCCGCCGGAGCACGAAGTCGAAAAATTCCTGAAGAAGCATCACGGCCAGTGCGACGCCGCCAAAGTCAAAAACGTCCTGTCCGGCCATGCGGGCCGCATCGAAGTGCGCGGCGAGGCGTTTATGACGCGGACGCAGCTGGCCAAGCTGAACAAGATTCTCAAGCAACGCGGCGAACCGGAGTTGGCCAATCCGCGCAACGCGGCGGCCGGTTCCATCCGCCAGCTCGACCCGAAGATCGCGGCCGAACGCGGCCTGTCGTTCTTTGGCTATGCCCTAGTCGGGGAGTACGGCACGACAACCCACGAGCAGGCGCATGAACTTATCGCCCTGTTGGGCATCCCGACCAATCCGAACAATCGCTATTGCCGGACGCTGGACGAAGTCGCGGAGTTCCAGGCCGAGATCGGGCGGAAACGCGAGAAGCTCGACTATTGGATAGACGGCGTGGTCATCAACGTGAACGACGATAGGCTCTTCCGCTCGCTTGGTATCGTGGGCAAGACGCCGCGTGCCATATTGGCCTGGAAATTCCCGGCCGAGCAGGGGACGACTATCGTCCGCAACATCATCGTCTCGGTCGGCCGCACCGGCGCGCTGACGCCGGTCGCAGTCATGGATCCGGTGCACTTGGCCGGCACGACCGTGACCCATGCCTCGCTGCACAATGAAGACGAGATCAGACGCCTTGGCCTGAAGATCGGAGACACGGTCATCGTGGAGAAGGCCGGCGATGTCATCCCGAAAATCATCCAGGTCCTGCCTAAGCTCCGGACAGGCAAAGAGAAGGCGTTCCGCATGCCCAAGCATTGCCCGATTTGCGGCTCCGAGGTCAGACGCAAGGCAGGCGAGGCGGCGACCTTTTGCACCAACCGCTCATGCTATGCGCAGGAACTCCAGCGTTTGCTCCATTTTGTAATGAGCGTAGGCATCATGGGTTTGGGCGACAAGATTGCGGAACAGCTGCTCCAGACGGGCCTGGTGCGCGAGGCCGCAGATCTGTACGGGTTGAAGCCGGAGGATTTTATGACGCTCGAAGGCTTCGCCGAGATATCCTCCAAAAAACTCTACGCAGAGATCCAGGCGCATCGTGAGATCGAGTTGCCTCGGTTCATCAACGCGCTCGGTATACGGCACGTCGGCGAGGAAACGGCGCACGACTTGGCGCAAGCGTTCGGGACGTTCGATAAGTTGCGCGAGGCATCCAAAGACGATCTGCTGGCGGTCGAAGGCATCGGCGAAACCGTGGCCGATTCAATTGTCGGATTCTTTAAGGATAAACGCGAAGCCGAGAGGATCGACAACCTGATGAGGCAGGTCAAAGTTAGTCAGTGGTCAGTCGGCAAGTCGTCAGCCGGAAGACTTAAAGGCACAACTTGGGTACTGACAGGGACGCTAAAATCGCTGAGCCGCGAAGAAGCAAAAGAAAAAATCCGCGCTCTCGGCGGCGACGTGTCGGAGAGCGTGTCGCGGAAAACGTCTTTCGTCGTCGTCGGCGCGGAGCCGGGCTCGAAATTCCAAAAGGCGCAGAAGCTCGGCGTGACTATCCTAAACGAAACAGAGTTCTTGGAGAAGCTCAAAGGTTGACCTAAGCTGCATAAATGCTTAGCTTACGCGTGGACACTGGCGGATTTTAGTATCTAGCCTAAAATAGGTGCTTATTGTAAGCTTTCACGTATATGATATTGACTCGAGATGAAGTGCGGCGATTGGCCGATTTGGCGCGTTTGGACCTGTCCGAGGAGGAGCTGGCCATGGTCGAGCAGGATTTAGACAAGATCCTGGGATATGTGGCCCGGTTGAAGAAGGTCGAGACAGAAGGTGTTGAGCCGTTCACCATGCCGGCGCGCACCGAGTGGCGGCCGGACGTTGAACTGCCGTGCGACCACGCGGCGCGTGAGATAATCCTTTCGAACTTCCCGGAACGCGTCGGCGATCTGCTCAAGACGCCGGGTGTTTTTGACAAGCCCAAAGGAAGCAAGGCGTAAAGAGCAAAAAAATATGAAACTCAACGAATTGACAATTACAGAAGCGCGGAAACGGCTGGATGCCGGGGATATAACCTCCGTCGATCTGACGAAAGCCTGCCTGGATGAAATCAAGAACCTGAATCCGCAGCTGAATGCCTTCATCGAGATTTACGAAGCGGATGCGCTGGAGCAAGCCAAGCGCTCGGACGAGCGGCACGCGAAGAGCGAGTGCTATGGCGCGTTGGACGGTATTCCGCTGGGGCTCAAAGACAACCTTTTGCATCAAGGCAAGGAAACGACGTCCGGTTCCAAGATTTTGCAGGGCCACATCTCGGCGTATGACAGTACAGTCGTCAGAAAACTGAAGGAGCAGGGTGCAGTCATCCTGGGCCGGACCAATATGGACGAATTCGCCATGGGTTCGTCGACCGAGCATTCATGCTACGGGCCGACCAAGAATCCGCGTGACCTGGAGCGTGTGCCAGGCGGTTCATCCGGCGGCAGTGCGGCGGCCGTGGCGGCGGAGATGTGTTTGGGCGCCCTGGGGTCCGATACTGGCGGTTCCATCCGTCAGCCGGCCGCGTTATGCGGCACGATCGGCCTCAAACCGACTTACGGCCGCGTGTCGCGCTTCGGCCTCATGGCCATGGCGTCATCGCTTGACCAGATCGGACCATTTGCTCGGACGGTCGAGGATGCGGCGATTATGCTCGAAGCTTTGCAGGGCGCAGACCCGCTCGACCAGACCACGGCTGACGTGGAGCCGTTTGTCCCGAAATGGAAAAAGGATTTGTCCGGCGTGCGTATCGGCCTTCCTCGCCAAGCTTGGGGCGCGGGCATGCACGCCGGCGTACGAAGGGCTGTGGAGCAGGGGATTGACGTCTTAAAATCCCGCGGCGCCGAAATCAAAGAAGTCGAACTGCCCTATGCCGAGGAATCACTGGCCGCCTATTATGTCATCATGCCATGTGAAGTTTCGGCCAACCTGGAGCGTTTCGACGGCATGCGCTTTGGGCAACGCGTTAAAGGCGAGCCGCTGTTCGAGACTTACGCCAAGACGCGCGCCCTGAATTTCGGTCCCGAAGCGCGGCGTCGCATCCTGCTCGGCACTTACGCCTTGTCGCGCGGCTATTACGAGGCCTATTATCTCCAAGCCAAGCGTGTTCAAACGCTCATCCGTCGGGCCTACGCCGATGCGTTCGAGGACGTGGATATACTGGTCACGCCGACGGCGCCGAATCCGGCGTTCCGCCTCGGAGAAAAAACGACTGATCCCTTGACTATGTATCTCGAGGACGTGTTTACCGTTGGCGTGAACGTCGCTGGCCTGCCGGCCGTGTCAGTGCCATGCGGCTTGGCTGACGGCTTGCCGGTCGGGATGCAGCTCATCGGCCGCCACTTCGACGAAGCCGGCATCCTGGCCGCGGCCAAGGTTTATTCCGATTCGAGATGAATTATGGATGACTCAGTCGCCCAAACGCCGCTGACAAGCGACCTTGTCTGGATCGCGGTCGCGGCCGTGTTCGTATTCATTGCTCTGGCGTTCTTAGTTTGGGCCGCCTGGAAAATCAAACGTCTCCTGACCCGGCCAGAGATGATTGGCATGACGCGCGACCAGCTACTCAGACGCTGGCAAGAAGTCAGACAGACGAGCCGGCAGGGATTGATGGGCGCGAAACTAGCGCTCTTCGAGGCCGATGCACTCCTCGATGCGGGTCTTAAATCGTTGATGATGCCCGGCGAGACTTTAGGCGAGCGGCTGAAGGTTGCTTGCTACAAATATCCCAAACTCCAAAGCGTCTGGTGGGCGCATAAACTGCGCAATCAGCTGGCGCACGATTCCTCATTCCAGATAACGCAGCGCGAGGCAGAGCGGGCTTTGGACGAGTTCGAACGGGCGCTGAAGCTATTGAATGTGTTGTAAAAATTGGGTTTTGAAATCAGCTTATAGCCGCTAAAAACGTCGGCTATAGCGAGGAGGCGTTTAGGGTGATCGGGAGCAACTCTGGGAGCGACTATAAAATGCATCAGGGCTTGGACATAGATCTTCGATCAGCGATATATTTATCGTCGGATAGCGGATATCCTAAATACCCGATACGGTATACGACATACTCTTAAATCTATGATTCCTTATTTCGAACTGCATACCATCCCCATCGGGCCGGTCAAGATCCAGGTTTGGGGCACGCTCGTCGCGACCGGCTTTTTGTTCGGCGGCTGGATCGCCTCGAAGATAGCGAAGAAGAACGGCCTCGAGCCGAACCGGCTATGGGACATGGCTTTTTGGGTGTTCGTTTCGGCCTTCATCGGCGCCCGGCTTTTTCATGCGGTTTTTTACGATCCGCAGCATTTTATGGAGCAACCCCTTGACCTGCTCAACCCGACGTTGCCCGGTTTCGCCATGTGGGGCGGATTGGCTGGCGCGGCCGCGGCTTTCATCGGCTATTGCAAGCTGAAGAAGCTCGATTGGCTGAGGTACGGCGACGCCGGGTTAACGGGTACGGCTTGGGGCATCGCAATCGGCAGGCTCGGTTGTTTCCTCATCCACGACCATCCGGGCAAGCTCTCGAATTTTATTCTGGCTGTAAATTATCCGGGCGGCGCGCGGCATGACCTGGGGCTGTACTTGTCGCTAGGGGGTCTGCTGACCGGGCTTAGCCTGCTTTTCCTCGGGCGAAAGCCGCGGGCGCCCGGCTTCTTCATCGGCGCGTTTTTCGTGAGCGAAGCTCTCCAGCGCCTGCTGCTCGATACCCTGCGCATCGCCGATGTCAAATACGCGGGGATGACGCCGACCCAATGGATGGCCATTCCGCTGCTGGCCTTCAGCCTGTGGCTGGCTTATTCAAGGCGGCAACCGGCGAAAACAGTCGGCGTGGTAAAATGACGTATATGCTCGACGTGATTATCATCGGCGGCGGACCGGCAGGCTTGGCGGCCGCGGTTTACCTGGCCAGGCAAAAGATGAGGTTCCTGGTCTTGGCCGGCGAACTCGGTGGCAAAGCGTTGTGGAGTTCGGATATCGAGAACTATTTAGGCTTCCACATGATCGACGGCGCGGATCTGGTCAAGCAATTCCGGCGTCACCTGGAGGATTATGCCGGAGCGTTCGAAATGAAGGAGGATGAGCCCGCCGTTTCGTTGAAGCGGCTGGACAGGGGATTCGAAGTCGCGACGAAAACTGGAACCTACCAGGCCCGAGCCGTCCTCATCGCCACGGGTCAAGAGAACCGGAAGCTGAATGTCCCGGGTGAACGCGAATTTTACGGCAAAGGCGTGAGCTATTGCGCGACCTGCGACGCACCGCTGTTTGCCGGCAAAACGGTGCATGTCATCGGCGGCGGAAACAGTGCCATGGACGCGGCACTGTTTCTTGAAAAATATGCGGACTCGGTGTCGATTGTCACGGTTAATCAGGAATTGACAGGTGACGGAGTGATGAAGTCGAAATGCCTTGCAAGCCCAAAAATAAAAGTCCTACCCCAGACCAAAACGACTCGCATTTCGGGCGCGGCGTTCGTCGAAAGCTTAAGCCTGGTCGGAGCGGATGGCGCGGAGAGGATTGAGCCTACCCAGGGCGTGTTCATCGAAATCGGGCTCGTGCCGGTTTCCAGTTTTGTCGACTTCGTCGAAAAGGATAAGTGGGGACAGATCGTGGTGGACAAATCCAACCGCACCTCGGTCCAGGGCGTTTGGGCGGCGGGCGACGTCACGGACGTCACGGCCAAGCAGATCGCGGTCGCAGTCGGCGAGGGGAGCAAAGCGGCGTTGGATATCATCAAATTTTTCCAGACATCGAATATATGACTGAGGAATCAGTGAAAAAATATTTTTTGTTCGGCTCGATTGGATTCGGCGCGCTCATTATCGCCGGCCTGGTCTTCGCCATCGCGTCCGGATCGGCCAACGGCGGACTGCAAGGTACGACGGAGAAGGGTCTGGTATTCAACGATGATAATGATCCCGGGTATGGGCCAGGGGAATCGAATTTAAAAGTCCGGATCTTCAGCGATTTCGAGTGTCCGGCCTGCAAGTTGGCTGAAGCGGCTTTAATGCCGATCAGGCAGAAATACGGCGACCGGGTCAGGTTTATCTGGAACGATTTCCCGCTGTCGTCCATCCATCCGAACGCCAGACTGGCCGCTTTGGCCGCCCGGTGCGCCGAGGACCAGGGAAAGTTCTGGGAATACCACGACAAGCTGTACGCCAGTCAGGACGAATGGGCGCCCCAAACGGCGCCGATGCCGCTGTTCCAGAGATACGCCAAGGATATTGGACTGGACGAAACGAAATACGCCGCCTGTCTGACCAGCCAGCAATTTCTGCGTAAGATCCAGGATGACGAGTCCGAGGGCAAGATTAACCGCGTCAATGGAACTCCGACTTTCTTCATCGGTAATATGCGGTTTGTCGGGGCACTGGACGAAAAGACTTGGGAAACTCAGCTCGATGCCTTACTGCGCGGGTCTTGACGTTTTCCCGTCGACTTTTCAAGCCCTATGCCTTATCCTAAATCAGCCTAAAACATAAGTATCGCAGATTATGACTATGCTCGAAGAAGAGAAGCAACCCGTCAGCGAAAGCTCGATCGAAGCTTTCCAGGGTTTGCCTAAGATAATGTTTTTCATGGGTCTGTTCGCCGGATTGGCGTTGTTTTCAACCGTCGCGCTCGGCTATCTCGTCTGGTCGGTCACAACCGGCAAGGGGATTTTGACCGCCGCGCCCAAGCAAGTGGCTGCCGCCGCCCAACCGACGACGGATGGCGCGGCTCAGCCGCAGAAGCCAACGCCGCCGCCGGCCAAGCCGGTCAGGGGGCCTGATCAGACCGATCATATCCTCGGTCCGTCAAATGCCCCAGTGACGCTCATCGAATACTCCGATTTCCAGTGTCCGTTCTGCCGGAGACATTACCAGACGGTTAAACAGCTTTTAGACATGTATAAAGGCAAAATCAGGTTCGTCTATCGTCACTACCCGCTGCCCGAACTCCATCCAAACGCTCAGAAGGCAGCTGAAGCCTCGGAATGCGCGGCCTCGCTCGGCGGCAACGATATGTTTTGGAAGATGCATGACAAGATCTTCACGGCCGACGACCTCACAGTTACGGGCCTGAAGAAGTTGGCTAAGGATATCGGCCTAGACGAGGCAAAATTCAATGATTGCTTGGACTCCGGCAAGATGGCTTCAAAGGTTACTTCCCAGGCTAATGAAGGTTCCACCTTCGGCGTCCAGGGCACTCCGGCCAACTTCATCAATGGGAAAGAAGTCGCGGGCGGCGCCCAACCAATCTCGACTTACCAGACGATCATCGACGGCATCCTGAAGAAATAGCTTGAAATAGCCTAAAAAATCCCTCTGCAATTACAGAGGGATTTTTTGTATCAAAGCTCTCCAGGTCTTGACAAAATCGCTGTTTTCTGGTATAAATTACGGTTATTTATCCAACCTGGAGGAGGCTGAATGGAACTCTTCGAGAGACTGTTCGGATTGCTTTTGGCGGCGGCCATGGTCATGTGCGGTATCGATTACTTCAAGGAGTACCGCTATGATATGGGCCGCTGGGTCGCGGCCGGGATGCTGGTCTTCGGCCTCATCATCGTGGCCGGCTGCATCACCGAGCTGTACGCGGCGTACCGTGAGCATCGGGCCCTCGAGGTCCTCTGTAGCTACTCGCGGAAGAACCGCCGCCTGACCTGACCCTTCACTTCATCGACCCGCTGCGCCGATTCCTTCGGCCGGCGGGTTTTGTATGTGTAGGCTTGATTTATTCACGGTGATTCTGTAATATTTGTCAGCCGTCGACACCGACCAAAGACCCGGAGAGGTCGCATAGTGGTCGAGTGCACTTGCTTGGAAAGCAAGCATACCGCAAGGTATCGAGGGTTCGAATCCCTCCCTCTCCGCCATCGCGAAAAACGCCATCAGGCGTTTTTCGATTTTGCCGTCAAGTGCCGTTAGGCAGCCCGGAGTGCGCGAAACCTCGCCGTTTCAGGCTCGTTTGCTTTCCCATCCGCCGGATGCCTGAATGAGGTTGACAATCCGCTTGCATTAATCGCCTGTTGAGTTATCCTTTTAACAAAGACAACGTAATTTTTTTAGATTAATATGAAAGTCCGTGACATCATGGAGTCCAAGATATGCGCCATCCCGGTCCATGCGTCGTATGAAGACGCGGCGCGCCTTCTATATACTCACGACGTGAGCGGCGCGCCGGTAGTCGACGCCGACGGCAATTTAGTGGGGACGGTCTCGGAGAAGGATCTGTTCCGCATCATGTATCCTTTTTATAAGAGTTACTACGAGCATCCGGAATCGTATGTTGATTACGAGGAGCGGGAGCATAAGATCGAAGAGATCCGGACGCATCGCGTCGAATCGTTCATGACGCGTGACGTCGTGACTATCCATCCGGACGCGCCGGTTATGCGCGCCGGGGCCATTATGCTGGCGCGCGGCATCAACCGGCTACCGGTGGTCGAGGACGGGAAATTGATCGGCATGATTACGCGCAACAAGATCTACCGCAAGATACTCAGGTACCATTTTGAGATGGAGTAAGGGCCTGTAGCGATCTACTTTCGTGACCTTGCGATGCAAAACTCATCTGAATAAACACACCCCTTCATCGGGGGTGTGTTTTGGATCAGACGTCTTGGTTTATTGGCTTGCTCCGTTCAGGCCCTTCAGCAGGTCGTTGATCGAGGTCGCTTGGGTCGGAAGTTCGATCGGCGCGCCGCTGTCGGCTGAGAGTGAGATACCCATAAGCAGACGGGTTGCCCTGGTGCCCGTGGTCTTGCAGACGTCTTTGTGCGTCTTGAAGTTGTAGGTGCAATCTTTGATTGGCTCGTGCTTCGTGCCACCGACTTCGATGCGGTCGAGCGTCTTGGCCGTTTCGTTCACATTGACGATTATTCGCAGGCCGGTGAGGGATTGGCGCATGTCTTGGAATTTTTTGGACACGGCAGCGATTTTGCCGCGACGCTGCGGATCCTTGGCGGAGATTTTTTTGATTTCCGCCCGGTACATGGCGTTCACAAAGGCCGGATTGACGCGAACCACGAGGCGCAGCCTCTTTTGGCCTTTGGCGTCGGTCCATCTCTTCTGCACGGAGGTCACGAGCAGGATGCTTTTGCCCTTCCAGGCCGCCAGGTCGTTGGATTGGACTTGAGTCACGGCTTGGAACGGTTTGGCCGTCTTGCCGAGCACGCCCAATATGGACGCGGAGCTGTTGTTGTCGTTTTTCAGGGTATCGGCTAACTGCGAAAAGTCCAACATATACCACTGCCCGACATATTTGGACGGGTCGATTCCGCCTTTCTTGAGCTCGTCGAGGATGGCTGGGGCCACGGATTCAAGCCTGAAATAGGCGACTTTGTCGGCGTATTTCCATTGCACCGCCAGGGGATTGTCGTAGCTCTGGGTCTCAGCTGGCTGTTTATAGATTTTCCTAGTCAAAGAAAGCTTGTCGAGTGAGACTCGGCCTTCGCCGGATTTGCCCGACCTGGCATCCGGCAACCCGCGCAGGTTGAGATGGAGCTTAGCCTGGACGTCCGAGCGGTTAGATGTGATCCTGAAGGGTTTCTCTCCAGCGTTTATCTCCATGGTTATGTCTACTTTCTGCGGACTTTTGGCCTGCTCCATGGCCAGGATCTGGTTGAGGGTCTCTTGTGGGGTCGCGGCCGAGGCGGGCAGGGCCAAGGCGAGAGCCGAGGTCACCGTCAGGCCGATGTTAAGATAACGTGTTTTCATAGTATGTGAATTATCGCCCATGTCGGGCATCATTGCAAGTATCCAACTCCCGTAGCCCGGACGTGTCAGGATGGACATCCACGGCAGGATGCGATAGTCTGGGTTGAAAGCGCCACTCAGGCGCCGATTTAGCGTCATATGCAGGATTCCATCATCATCCGCGGTGCGCGCGAACATAACTTGAAAGGGGTATCTTTGGATTTGCCGCGCAATAAAATGATCGTCTTCACCGGCGTTTCAGGCTCGGGTAAATCCAGCCTGGCGTTCGACACTATCTTCGCCGAGGGCCAGCGCCGTTATGTCGAGTCGCTGTCGGCTTATGCCCGACAGTTCCTGGGCCAAATGGACAAGCCGGACGTGGACGAGATCGAGGGCTTGAGCCCGGCCATCTCCATCGATCAAAAAGCGCATAGCGCCAATCCGCGCTCGACGGTCGCGACCATCACCGAGATCTACGACTATTTGCGCGTGCTCTACGCCCGCATCGGGCATCCGCATTGCCCCAAGGGCGGCGAGCCCATCCGCAAGATGACGGTTGATGAGATGGTGGATGTCGTCTTGAAGCGCACGATCGAAATCCATTCGAATCCAGAAGCTATCAGCGGCCGAAAGAATAAGGAAACGGCCAACGAGATCGTGGTCATGGCGCCGGTCGTGCGCGGCCGGAAAGGGGAATACCACCAGTTGCTCCAGGATCTTTACCAGGGCGGATTCCTCGAGATCCGGCTGGACGGCCAATGGCACAGCCTGAAGGGCCGTGTGCCGCTGGCGCGCTACAAACAGCACACCATCGAGCTCGTGGTCGACCGCGTGCCATTGGCTTGGCCGGTAGAAGGCAACACGGGTCTGAGGTCGCGTTTGGCCGAATCCATCTCGGTCGCTTTGGACCGCGGCAACGACAACGTGATGGTCGTGCTGGATGACGGCTCAGAGATCACTATGTCGTCGCGTTTTTCCTGTCCGACCCATGAATTCGCGTTCCCGGAAATCGAGCCGCGCCTCTTTTCCTTCAATTCGCCATACGGCGCGTGCGAGGCGTGCCATGGTTTGGGCACGAAGGACATTTTTTCGGACGAGATTTGTCCGGTCTGTAACGGCGCCCGGTTGCGTCCCGAATCACTTAACGTCTTCCTCGAAGGGCCGCTCGAAGGCAAGCGAGGTAGCGCGCGTTTGAGTATCGTGGATTTGACATCCTTGACTATCGACAAGGCGTATGAGTTCGTATCGCTGCTCGACCTAACGCCGGTCGAGGCGGAAATCGCCGAGCCTATCGTCCGGGAAATCACGGCGCGCCTGCAGTTCATGCTTGACGTCGGCCTGCATTACCTGACCTTGAACCGCATCGCCGGCTCGCTCTCCGGCGGGGAGGCGCAGCGCATCCGTTTGGCGTCGCAAATCGGCTCGCGCCTAGTCGGCGCGCTGTATGTCCTGGACGAGCCGACCATCGGCTTGCACCAACGTGACAACGCCAAGCTCGTGTCGACGCTCGAGAAGCTGCGCGACGCGGGCAACACCATCATCGTGGTCGAACATGATGAAGATACCATCTCGGCTGCCGATTTTTTGGTTGACTTCGGTCCCGGAGCCGGCAAGCACGGCGGCAATATCGTGGCCGCCGGTCCGATGCCGGAAATCCTGCAGGACAGGCATAGCCTGACCTGCGCCTATCTGCGCGGCGATATGTCCATTCCGATCTCGCGACCGCGTCCGCCGGCCAAGCAACACCTCACCATCCGCAAGGCCTCGGAGAACAACCTCAAGAACCTGACCGTGAAGATCCCGCTCAAGCGTTTCGTCTGCGTTACGGGCGTGTCCGGCTCGGGTAAATCCACCCTCATGATCGACGTACTGTACCGTGCCATGGCCAAGCAATTGCATGGTTCCATGGTTAAACCGGGCAAGCACGAGGCCATCCAAGGCCTCGAATGGGTCGACAAGATAGTCGACGTGGACCAGTCGCCGATCGGTCGCACGCCGCGTTCCAATCCCGCTACCTACACCGGCATGTGGGGCGAGATCCGCGAGCTGTTCTCGCTGACCGCCGAGGCTCGCATGCGCGGCTACAAGCCAGGGCGCTTTTCGTTCAATGTGCCCGGCGGCCGTTGCGAACATTGCGAGGGTCACGGCCAGATTGCCATCGAGATGCATTTTTTGCCGACGGTTTACGTCAAATGCGACGTGTGCAAGGGCAAACGCTTCGACCGCGAGACGCTCGAGGTCAAATACCGCAAAAAGACCATCGCCGACATCCTGGCCATGACGGTCGAGGAGGCGAACGATTTTTTCCGCGACATCCCGGCCATTCACGATAAGACCATGATCATGCAGGAAGTCGGTCTCGGCTATCTGGAGCTCGGCCAGGCTGCGACCACGCTTTCCGGAGGCGAAGCTCAGCGCGTCAAGCTCGCCGCTGAACTCGCGCGGCGCGATACCGGCAACACTTTCTATCTTCTCGATGAACCGACAACCGGCCTGCATTTCGACGACGTACGTAAGCTCATCGAGGTCCTGCAGAAGCTGGTGGCGCGCGGCAACACGGTCGCGGTCATCGAGCACAATCTCGACGTCATCAAGAATGCGGACTGGGTCATCGACTTGGGGCCGGATGGCGGAGACCAGGGCGGCCGCGTCATCGCCGAAGGTACGCCCGAAGACATCTCCAAAAACGACAAAAGCGTGACCGGAAAATACCTGAAGAAGTATTTTAAATAGAAAAACGGCCCCAAAGGTTTTTGGGGCCGTCAGCAATCAGCGTATAAAGCAAGGCGGCCTGGGATGCAGAGCTCCGATGCTCGAGGAGGAATCGTCTTTCTGCTGTTTGCGGGCGACAAATTTTTCGAGGCGTTGGAGGAATTTGGCGCGCGTAGGTTCAAGGAGCATGTTAAGGTAGGGCTGGCGCCAGGGCTCTTGGCCGAAGCTTTCGATCTGATGGGCGCGAAAACGCAGTTCCTGGGCCTTAGCCTGGAGCTGGGCGATGTCGGAGCCATCAGGCGGTGTAATCGAGAGCCGGCGCGGCGTTTGCGTCGCGTCAGTCTGGACGCGCTCGAACGGCAGGAGCACAGCCTCAGGATGGCGCAACAGCGTCTTGTGCTGCAGAATGCTGCGCAGGGCATAGAGCCGCAGATAGATGATCTCGGTGGGGAGACTGAGCAGGTGGTAAAGCTCCGGTGCCTGCTTCTCGACCGTGGCGATGGTTTTTTCAAGGCGTCGGATGTTTTTGCGGATTTCGTAAGCGATTATACCCTTAGCTTTTGTTTGCTTCCGTTTGAGGACCGAAATCTTGATCCGGCGTTTTTGGTTTTGGTGCTCTTGGGGCAGGTTGCGGCCGAGCATGAAGGAGGCGAGGAATATGGATTTTGGGTCGCCGGGTTTATGCAGCCGCGAGATGTCGAACCAGGCGGCTAAAAGGCGCATGGCCTGGATTTCGGCGCAATTCGAGAGAAGCACCCAGGGATGGTTTGTGGAGTAGATTCGCCAGTCGTCATTATCCCAATCAGTTATGGCATTACTCAAGATCTTCTTGGCCAGACCTAGCCAGCCGAGGCTGTCGTTTTCCGGTGCATCGAGGGAAGTGATTTCCGGAGCGAAGACCGGCGCCTCGACATCCTCGTCGTCCGGAGGTTCTTGGAGTGAGTGAGCGATAGACTGCCCGTCGGCGAATGAAGGATTGAGCATGAGCAGCGCGGGTTTCGACGCACAGACAGTCGTCGTTTCCACCTTTGCCATATCTGACTCGGGCACGCGGCCCGCCGGCATTTCGGGGACAACGGCTGTAAGTTCAACTTCCGGCGAAGGAGCGGCCAGCTCTTCAGTCGGTTCCGGCGGTTCGGAGTTCTCGGCTTTGGGAGTGACCGGGGGCGTCGGTTCGTGCTCGGCTGACCTAGGTGCGGCAACTGATGGCGCGGGCGCGGGAAGCTGGAGTCTGTTGCGGAGTGGAGCGAGAACGGCAAAGCCGGTCATGGATTCTTCGTCGAAGACAGCCGCAGGCGGTTCGGGCTCGGATGATCCAACCGCCGTCTCTTTCCAGGATTCCGGAATCGGCAGAGGCTGCGGGGATTTGTTGGCCGGGAGCGGCTTGAGCCGCTTGGTGACAAAGCGCGGGTTCTTGTTGTCTTGGAGCGCCTGCGCGTGCCAGGCTTCGATCTGATTCGGCGGCATGAGCAGGACGGCGGGCTTGCGCAAACCTATGTCCAGGATGTCCTTGTCACTCAATCCCAGGCCGCGGAAGAGATGGATTTTGGTCCCGATTTCGGCGAAGTCCTGACAGGAGTAGAGGATCGGCTCCATGGCCAGTCTGCGGGCAAAGTTCTCCCACAGGCCGAAGGCGAGGAGCATCTTCTCGAGTAGAAGCACCTGTTGAGGGGCTTTGCGCCATTCACGCGAAATCTGATCCAGCATATAGACGTCGTCAAGCGTCCAGCCAGCGCGTAGGAATGCTTTGACGACGAATATCGCATCCGCGGCGAAACCGCGATAGAGTCTGTTGGCCATGAACTTGGCTCGCCAAGGCGGATCGCCAAGGTCCCGGAGTTGGGATTCAATCATCGCCACTTGTACGTAGTCAATGGCCATCGGTGCTACCTCAATGTTGTGAAAGGGCGTCGGCATATCACCATAATTGACCCGAGCGGTCAATCTGGCATACTCTCAAAAAATGATTCCGGATTACGTCAAAATAAAAGGCGGCAGATTGCCGGACGAGCCGGGTGTATATTTGATGAAAAACGCGGCCGGCGAAGTCATCTACGTCGGCAAGGCGACGTCGCTCAAGCGGCGGGTTTTGTCATATTTTCAGGGCGATCGCACCGACGACCGCGGCGAGCGGATTGCCCGGATGGTCTCAGAGATCCGCGCCATAGATTACATCACCAAGCCGACGGTCATCGAAGCGCTCATCCTCGAGGCCAATCTCATCAAGCATTATTTTCCGCCGTACAATATCAAGGATAAGGATAATAAGAGCTTCCTATATCTCGTCATCACGAAGGAGGATTTTCCAAAGCCGCTTTTACTGCGCGGGAGCGAGATCGGCGACGACGCCGCACGGAAGTTCAAGGCCGTGTTCGGGCCATACACCTCGCCGCGCGCTTTGCGGGCCGCTCTCGATTTGGTGCGCCGCGTCTTCCCATGGTCGACATGCGAGCCGCCTAAAGACGATGGTCGTAAGTCAACAGTCGTGAGCAAGGCGCCTAAGGCATGTTTCTATTACCATCTCCACCAGTGCCCCGGCGTATGCATCGGGGCCATTTCAAAGAAGGATTACGCGAAAATCATTCGCGACCTCATCCGCTTCTTTGAAGGCAAAAAGGACGGACTGCTCAGGCAGTATCGGCGCAAGATGCAGGCGGCGGCCAAGGCCAAGCGGTTCGAGGAAGCGGGCGATTTGCGCGACAAGATTTTCTTCCTCGAGCACATCCAAGACATCGCCATCCTGAAACGCGAGGATTCGGATATCGACAAGATCCGCGAAGGCGAGGCGCCGGTCAACGTCTTTGGCCGCATTGAGGGCTACGACATCTCAAACATCTCGGGCACGTCCGCGGTCTCATCTATGGTCGTGTTCGAGGACGGCGCGCCGGCCAAAGCCGAGTACCGCAAATTCCGCATCAAGACCGTTAGCGGTTCGAACGACGTGGCGAGCATCCGCGAGACGCTCATGCGCCGTTTCCGCAATGCGTGGCGCAAGCCCGATCTCATCTTGATTGACGGCGGAGTATCGCAGGTCAACGCGGCTGTCCAGGTCGTGCGGCATTTTGGCCTAGGTATCCCTGTCGTGGGTTTAGCCAAAGGCCCGGACCGCAAGAAGGACGAGTTGGTGTGCGACCACCATAACCTCGAGATTTGCAAAGTCTGCGAGCGACACAAAGATCTGCTGGTTAAGGTCCGCGATGAAGCTCACCGGTTCGCCATTAAGTACCATCGGCTTGTCAGGAGCCGCGGGTTGATGTACCCGGAAGATGGGACTAAATAGACGTCACCAGGCGTCGTGAGGTTATGTCCGCTTTGGTGTAGCTCGGTCGCGTAATCCGGACTTTCGTGCCGGGCGGGGACAACGTTCATCTCCGCCTTTTTTGTTAACGGAATGGTTGACATCTTTCTCGGCTTCGGTTATGGTAGAAACCTTCTCGACAGGGTATCGGGAAGACAACCGGAGGTTTGTCAGGATGAAAAGGAAGGACGGCAGTAAGGCGCCGCATTTGACCGTGATGGCCGTCATGGTCAAGTTCTGCGGCGACCATGATATTTTCGACTTGGCGATGATCGCGCAGGCCGTGCGCAAGTTCGACCGCAAGGACCGTCCTTTCGACCGGTTCTTGTGCCACGATCCGTGCCCCGTCGGCAAGGACGAAGCCCGGGACCTGTGCCTTGCCGGACCGGCCATCAGGTTCAAGTTGGTCCGCGGACATGTCTGGTACTATGCCTGCCTCGAATGCATCGGGGACGGCAAGGGCGGATGCCGACAGGTGCTCCGCATCCTCAACGGCAAAGAGCGTCGCGAGGAGACGTGTAGCGTCTGGTGGAACGGCCAGGGGCGCGGTACCGATCCCCACAAGTTCCTCCACGAGCGCGACCTGCCGGTCATGGCCGAGCGCGCCTGACGCCGTTTTGCATCGGTGTAAAAGTTCTTTTTAGTCCATTTGCGTGACGCATGGCGCAGTCTAGTTAAGCCGCGTGACGCACGCCAAGCTATAGGCCCCGCTAATTTTTCGGCGGGGCGTTTTTTATAATCGCCATTCTCTTCGGCCGACTGACGGTCTCCGCTCAGGACGACAAACGCAACCGTCGTCCTGAGCTTAAGCGAAGGACCTTTGATGAATTATTCGTGGCATCTTAACGGCTGGCTGGAAAATGTTAATTAAAACAAGCACTGGCACAGCCGAGTCTTGTGGCGCAGCTTTTAGTCAAGCGTCCCCAGACACACTTCAAGCTCCGGTGTCCACCGAGGCGTTTTTTTATCTTGTTGGATGGCGTAAAATGGCCAGGATATGAAACACATCCTGTCTTTGGACATCGGGACGACGTCGACGCGAGCCATCGTCTTCAATGACCAGCTGGAAGCGAAGGCTATCAGCCAGCTGCCGTTACGCATCACGGCGACAGAAGAGGGACTGATAGAACAAGATGCACAGGAGATTTGGAATAAGACGCTGGAATGCGCCCGTAAGTCCCTGAAGACGGCGCGGCTCAGTGCGAAAGCCATCGTTGGCATCGGCATCACAAATCAGCGCGAGACGTCGATTATCTGGAGCCTCGCGACCGGCAAGCCGCTCATGCCGGCCATCGTCTGGCAGGACAGGCGGACGGCCGCGCGCTGTCGCGAGATCGAAGCGGACCGCGATTTGGCGCGGCGCATCAAGACCAAGACCGGGCTTGTCGTTGATCCGAGCTTTAGTGCGACCAAAATGGAGTGGCTCAAGAAGAACGTGCGCAACGGCAAGCTCCACGCTTTCGGCACGGTTGATGCGTGGATTTTGTGGAAGCTGACCGGCGGCAAGACGTTCGCCACCGAGCCGTCCAACGCCTCGCGGACCATGCTGATGGATTTGCGCAAAGGAGTGTGGGACGAAGAGCTTCTGAAACTGTTCGGGATGGAAGAGATCGAGTTGCCACGTATTCTGGATTCGCAGGGATTGTTCGGTGTCACGGAGAAGAAGCTCTTCGGCGTCGAAATCCCGATAACCGGTATCCTCGGCGACCAGCAGGCCGCGCTCTTCAGCCATGGGCAAATGAATGACGACACGTTGGCCGTGACCTACGGCACCGGCATCTTCGCTATGAAACATATCGGGGAAATCGCGCGTCCTGCGGCGAGCGGTATCCTGACGACCGTGGCCTGGAAGCGGCCTGACCAGCCGCTGGAGTATGCATATGAAACGAGTGCTTTGACCGGCGGCGCCATGCTTGAATGGTTTAGGAATGAGCTGGGCATAGTTAAGGATGTCAAGGAATTTGACGAACTCGCCGCGTCGGTCAAGACCACCGGCGGCGTGACCATCGTGCCGGCATTCGCGGGGCTGGCGGCGCCGTACTGGGATCCGACGGCGCGCGGCATCATCATCGGCTTGAACCGCGGCACGCATCGGGCTCACATCTGCCGTTCAGCCGTGGAAGCGCTGGCCTGCCAGACCGAACTCATGGCCCGCATTTTAGGCGAGCAACTCGGTAAGAAGGTTTCATTTTGGCGGGTGAACGGCGGTTTGGCGAGGTCCGACATCCTGATGCAGAGCCAGGCTGACATTAGCCGGGTCAAGATCTGCCGCAGCCTGCACATTGAGGCGACTGCGACTGGCGCGGCTATGATAGCCGGTCTTGGCTCTGGGGTTTGGAAGAATTGGCGCGACCTCTCAAAGCTCGTCGGGTGTTCGCGTATCTTTACGCCCAAGCAGGTCGAACGCGGCGCCGCGTATATGAAGCAATACGAAAGGGCTGTCGAGCGAGCGAGGGGATGGGTGCAGAGTTGACGGGAAGAGTAAATTGTTGCTGCCTGATATGCGGAGCGGCGTTCGATTAAGTCGTATTTAGCGGCGTTCATTGCAGTTCCCTCGTTTTTGGTATAGGCCCTGGTCATCTCGACCGGGTTTTTTATTTCTAAAGATCCTTCGCTCCGCTCAGGACGACAGAAGGGGGAGGTTCTTCGCTCCGCTCAGAACGACATTTTTATTCGTCGTCCTGAACGGAGCGCAGTCTTTACCATCAGCTCGTCGTCCTGAACGAAGGCTCGTCTGACGAGCCGAAGTGAAGGATCTTTATAAGAATAAAGGTTCTTCGGCTACGCTCAGAACGACAGAAGGGGGAGGTTCTTCGCTACGCTCAGAACGACAAAACAATCGTCGTCCTGAACGCAGCGCAGTCTTTACCATCAGCTCGTCGTCCTGAACGAAGGCTCGTCTGACGAGCCGAAGTGAAGGATCTTTATGAGCCAAGTGGGAATGATGATATCCACATTGGAACAGAAAAAGAACACTTTTTTGGCTTTGATTAGCCATAGAATCTCTGTCACTTACCCTTTGACCGATACATCCTAGTGGCATATTATGGGATGCAGTGGGGGAAAGTGGGGAATAAGATATCTGCCGAATAACACCATGTTCATCGGTGAATTCCATCATGTTCTCGATGACAAGGGCCGGTTAGCCATACCGGTAAAATTTCGCGCTGAATTGGCGCAAGGCGCAGTCGTCACGCGCGGTTTGGATCGCTCGCTTTTCCTCTATACGAAAGAGCAGTGGGACAAACTGGCATCGAAGATCGCCGCCCTGCCGTTTAACCAAGCCGACACTCGCGCTTTCGCCCGGCTCATGCTTGCGGGCGCCATGGACGTCGAGGTCGATAAGTCGGGACGCGTTTGCATCCCGGAATACCTGCGAACCTACGCAGGCTTGGCAAAAAACGTGGTTGTGACCGGGCTCTACGACCGTCTCGAAATCTGGGACGAAAAAGCCTGGGAAGAATATTCGGCCAAAACCGAAAGTTCCGGGAACGACATCGCGGAGCGTCTAGGAACCATCATCTGAAGACTTTTATGTCTACGACCATGAAAGCCAAGGAATCGGTCCACGAAGCGGTCATGGTCCAAGAGGTCATCGGACTGCTTCAACCGCGACCGGGCGGCGTCTATATCGACGCCACTTTGGGCGGCGGTTCACATACCGCCGAGCTCCTCGTGGGGTCAGCCCCCGACGGTCGGGTCTTATCTCTGGATGTCGATCCGGCGGCGCTCGAACGGGCCCGCAAACGTTTCAAGCCTTTTGGCCGGCGCTGGGTATGCGCGGAAAGCAATTTCCGCTATCTGGCGCAGGTGGCCCGCGAACATGGTTTCGCGTCGGCCGACGGCATCCTGTTCGACCTCGGACTTTCGTCCGACGAATTGAAGGATCCTTCCAAAGGACTCTCGTTTCAAGTCGATGGACCGCTCGATATGCGGCTCGGGCCACGCGCCAACGAGTCCGGCCTCACGGCCGCCGACATCGTTAACGGCTGGCCGCCGCGCGAGCTGGAACGCATCTTCCGCGAATACGGTGAAGAACGCTTCGCCCGGAGGATTGCCGAAGCCATCGCCATCGAACGGAAATTCGGGCGGATTGACGGCACGGCCAAGCTGGCCGAGCTAGTCACCGCAAGCGTCCCGCGCTTCTACGACCGGGGACGGCTCAATCCCGCAACCCGCGTTTTCCAGGCGCTACGCATCGCCGTCAACGATGAGCTGGACGCGCTCAAGGAGGCTCTGGCCGGGGCAAAAGATATCTTGAGAGACGGCGGCATCCTGGCCGTTATTTCCTTCCACTCTTTGGAGGACGGAATCGTCAAGCGCTACCTAAAGTCGACAGACGGATGGGAAGTGCTGACTAAAAAACCGCTAGTCCCGTCGGAAGATGAGATACAGCGTAATCCGCGGGCCCGGAGTGCCAAACTCCGTGCCGCGCGGAGGACGGTTGAATTAAATAACCGAAACAAAACCAGTCAGGAAAAAACCAAAATAAAATATGCCCAACGCTTACGCTATAGCCATGACCAATCCGCATGAAGTACTTGGTCTGCCGCAGCCCTTAGGGCGCCGGCTTCCGCATGGCCTCATGGGCTGGAATCTGGCGCTCATGCTGGCCACGCTAATTTGCGGTGTAATCTACGTCGTCGAAGTGAACGCGGCCGCAGTTAAGGGATATCGACTGGAACAGGCCCAAAAACGCGTCGATACTCTCCAGACAGAGATATTATCTATTCAGACTAAGGCAGTCTCAGTTTCGTCTCTTCAACAACTGACGACGCGGGCGGCGGAGCTCGGTATGAAACCGGTCGACAGCATTCAGTATCTGAATGCGGCGGCCAAGAGCTACGCATATTTAGCCAAATAACTAGGTATGTTGTGGAATGATGTCCTTGCGGTATATTGTTACTCGTTTGGAGTCAGGATAATGGCCACGGCGCTTCGTTTGTTTGCGTGGGATCTAATGGGGAAAAGAATAATCTTCATGCGAAGTTCGCTTAAGCGCTAGGGCTAGCGAACGTTTACGCGAGCCCTCGCATGAGGGTGATTCGGCCACGCGATTCGACGTCGCTTCGACCCGGATCCGAAAAACTCCTCCGACGTGCGTGCTCGGAGGAGTTTTGTAGCTTGAAGATATCGTCGTCCTGAGCGGAGCGCAGCGGAGTCGAAGGACCTTTATAAGGCAAATAAGATTTGCTGATCAAGGTCCTTCACTCCAGCCGTTGGACGGCTTTCGTTCAGGACGACGGATGAATACGACTACTGACCCTGGGGCTTCAGATGATGTTGTTTCCATTCTTGCGCTACGTCGGCGACATCAGCAGGGGTGACGATATTTTTATTAACTCCGCATTCGTCCTTGGCTTTGTTCGAAGCGGCGTGGATGAGGCCGAGAGCCATGGCGTTGGGGCGGCTCGACTCGATGGCGACCTTGGCGCACGCCTCGTCGATGACGTCGAAGGCCTTATCCGGCAGGAACCGGTCATGGATGAATCGGATGGACGTGTCGACGGCCGCCTCGATGGTCTCGGATGGGATGCAGACGTGGTGGAACTTCTCATATTCCTCCTTCACGCCTTCGAGGATCTTGATGGCGCTGTCGCGCGACGGCTCCTCGACGAGCACCGGCTGGAAGCGGCGGTCGATGGCCGCATCCGGCTTCAGGAATTTCTGGTATTCGGCCCAGGTCGTGGCACCGATGACCTGCAAGTCGCCGCGCGAGAGCGCCGGCTTGAGCATATCGGCGACGTCAAGCGAGCCTTCGGAGCCGCGCGCCTGCTCGAGCATGTGAATCTCATCGATGAAGAGGATGACCTCGCGCGAGCGCTGCTCGAGCGAAGCGAGGAACTTCCGTAGACGTCCCTCGAGCTCGCCGCGGTAGCGCGTACCGGACATGAGCTCGCCGAGGTTGAGGGCCAGGACCTGCTTGTTTCTGAAGGCATCCGGGACTTGGCCGGCCACGATACGTTGGGCCAGGCCCTCGACGACCGCGGTCTTACCCACGCCGGGCTCGCCGATGAGCAGCGGATTGTTTTTGTTCTTGCGGGCCACGACGTGGATGACGCGCTCGATGACGTCCTCCATACCGACGACCGGATCGAGCTTGCCCTGTTTGGCCATGGCGGTTAGGTCGGTCGTAAGCGCGGTGTCGTCCACCGTGGGTCCGCCTTGCTTTTCCCGCCACTTTTTCCAGGCGAAGGAACCGAGGATGAAGGCCAAAATGCCGACGACGAGAACGATTTGGAGAGCTTGCATATATGGGTATATTTTCATGGCGACGGAAGTTTGTGTCAACTTCGTGCTTGTTTGACGCCTTGGGCGGTGTAACGTTGGGACCTGGGGTCTCCGAATGTCACGGTATTTCTGCTATACTGTTTGCGTGACTTCGCACTTCAAGCAAATCTTTAAATTGCTGTTTATTGATTTCGCTGGCAGCTTCTTATGGTTCCCGGTCTGGTGGTATACGGTCGGGCTTAAGAGGCTGGCTTTAAAGTTTTGGCGGGACCTCCAATACCGGGTAGCTAGTTACGGCCTCAAGATTTGGATAAAGAATTTCTTCGTACCGATGTACGGCCAGCACGATTGGACCGGACGTTTGGTCAGTTTGTGGATGCGCTTCGTGGTTCTGGTCGGCCGATTGATCGGCCTGGTCGTCGAGGCGGCCGTTTACATCCTGGGCCTTTTCATCTACGCGGCCGCGCCGGTTGTGTTTGCCTTGCTGTTTGTGACCAGCTTCATCCAAGGCGCATTCCTGGCCCAGATAAGCGGCGTTCTGCATTGATATGGCTGATACCATGACCACCACGCCCGAAGCCATCATTTGCTCAGCCTGCGGCGGTGATCCGCGGCAGTCCGCGAATTGCAAGATGTGCGGCGGCGCCGGCATCGGCATTCCGTCGGCCGAAGGATTTTTGGTGTGGAACGAAACGGTCGACGATTTTTCCATCGCCCTGCGTAAGATTAAGACCAAGGCGACCGGCCTGTTCCATTTTTTCATCCTCGTCCTAGTTCTACTGTCGCTCATCCTTTTCGCCTGGCAGGTCAACGCCCTCGAGGACGCTTCCGTCATCCGCACCGCGGATTTCTGGTTCGTCGGCCATTGGTACGTGACCCAGCTGTGGCTCGGCCTGCTCCTGGCATGTTTCCTGATCTTTCGCCTATCAGAATATTCTCAAGAGACCAAAGTCATATCTAACTTTGGTAAGACGCGGCGCCAGCTCAACGAGGAGGCGAAAAAGCCGTCCTCCGGCTACCAATTCAACGTGGCACCGTATTTCGCTCCGGCAGCGTTGAGTCTGGTCGAAGAAGCTTACGTGTTGGCCAAGACCATGAAACGGACAGAGATTACGCCGCATACGCTCATCGCGGCGGCGCTCACCACTCGGATCGGCAGCCTGTTTATGGTCAGACTTGGGATGTATTTCGATGCAATTAAGATGCCGTTGGCCAACTTACTAGCTCAAGACAACGCCGGCGAACCGCCCATCTCGTTCTCGCGCGACGCCAAGTGCGTTCTGGCCCTGGCTTATGCTGACGCGCGTTCCAATAATCGCAAATATGTCGACGTGATGGAGATTTTCCTGCAGGCGTACAAACTCAGCCCAAAGGTCGAGGATTTGTTCGACCGGTTAGGTTTCCCGCCGGAGCATGTCCTGCACGTCGCCGAATGGATCAGGCTACGTGATCGGTTGCGCGAGGACCACGAGCGTTTCACGGCTCTAGCTGTTTTCAAGCCCAAGACTGGCATGAATCGCGCCATGACAGCCCAGCAGACGCCGCTCCTCGATCGCTTTAGCGAGGATCTGACACTTGCGGCCAAGAACGGCTACATCGCGCCGGCCGTCGGCCGTGAAAAGGAGATTGACGAGATCTTGCGCGGCATCGAAAGCGGTCGTCGCTCCATCGCCGTGGTGGGCGAGCCGGGTAGCGGCAAGAGCGCCATCATTGAGCAGATCGCGCGCCGGATGGTCGAAGAGGATGTGCCGCCCGAGCTCTTCGATCGGCGCCTCGTCTCGGTCAACATCTCGCAAGTCGTGGCCGCCGGCGATCCTTCGTTGGCCGCCGAACGTTTTCTATCTATGTTGCACGAGGTCGGGATGTCCGGGAATATCGTCTTGGTCATGAACGGCATCGAAGCTTTGACTGATACTGGCTTGGGCGGACCGATGGATTTGGCCGAGATTTTCGCTAGTGAACTTGATAAGGGATATCTTCTAGCTATCGTCACGACCACTCCTCAGGCTTGGACGCGCTACATCGAGCGCCGCAGTCTGGCAAATAAGCTTATCCGTGTGAATATCCCAGAAATGGAGAAGGAAGAGACGATTCAGGTGCTCATGGCGCGGAGTGGGTTCATCGAATACCAGAACCATGTCTTCTTCTCATATGCGGCCATCGAAAAGGCGGCTGAGCTGGCCGATAAGTTTATCCATGACAAGGCCGCGCCGGAGAAGGCGCTTGATGTCATTCGCGAAGCCGCGGTTTTGGCCAGGAAAACCCGGGGCGAACAGACTTTCGTTACGGCCGAGGACGTAGCCAAGGTTGTTCATGAAAAGACGACCATCCCGGTCGAGACCATGACGCGCAAGGAGGCGGACAAGCTGTTGAATCTCGAAGAGAATCTGCACAAGCGGGTCATCGGCCAGGAAGAGGCGGTCAAGGCCGTGGCCCAGGCGCTCAAGCGCGCGCGGGCCGAGTTGCGCGAAGGCAAGCGGCCGATAGCTAACTTTCTGTTCCTGGGACCGACCGGCGTGGGTAAAACCGAGCTCACGAAAGCGCTGGCTGCCGAATATTTCGGGAGGGAAGAAGCGATGGTCCGGCTCGATATGTCCGAATATCAGGATAAGGGGAGTATCTATCGTGTGATCGGCGCGCCAGGTGACGATCGCGGCGGCCTGTTAACCGAGGCCGTACGCCATCAGCCGTATACCATCTTGCTCCTCGACGAATTGGAGAAAGCGCATCCCGACATCCTGACCTTGTTCCTCCAGGTCATGGATGATGGGCGTCTAACCGACGGCGTGGGTCGGACCGTGGATTTCACGAATGTGATGCTCATTGCGACGTCCAACGCCGGCACGCAATACATCCAAGGCGAGGTAGCGAAAGGCACGCCGCTCGAGAACATCAAACGCGGCTTGATGGAGACCGAACTCAAAGGCGTCTTCCGTCCGGAATTCCTCAACCGTTTCGACGGCGTCATCGTGTTCAAGCCGTTGACTCAGGATGACGTCAACCAGATTGCCTGGCTGCTTATCAACGGGATCACCAAGCGTTTAGCTGTTAAAGGCATCAATTTCCGAGCCGAGGACGCGGCCGTCGAAGAGCTCGCGAAGGAGGGATTCGACCCGCTGTTCGGCGCGCGTCCGTTGCGCCGAGTCATCCAGGAGAAGGTCGACACCGCCCTGGCCGATGTGATGTTGCGTGGCGAGATCGGCCGCAAGGACACGGTCGTGCTCGAACCGGGCGGCAAACTGCGCATCGAAAAAGCACCGACGCTGTGACGTTTAGGTTTGTCATTGCGAGGAGCAAAACGACGCGGCGATTTCCGGTCTAATTGGAAAAAGAGATGACCGCGCGCCTTCAGGGTATGCGCTCTTTCTTAATGATAAGAGAGATATTGTCCTCGAGCGAAGGCCCGTCAGACGGGCCGAAGCGAAGAACCTTTTAGTTTGACTGATTTGTTTCTTCCTGGATTTTCACTTAAAATGGCGGACAGATGACATTCGAGTTCGCCATTTTTTGGGTCTTGACGTCGGCCGTCGCGGCCGCGTTTTTGAGCTGGATTTTGGCGTTCTCAACGCGGCGCTGGGCTTGGAAATACGGCGCTTTGAGCTATCCGGGCGGCCGGCGCATCCATGAGACGGCCATGCCGCAATGGGGCGGACTGGGCATCTTGCTGGCCGCCCTGCCGCTCGTTGGTTTGGCGCAGGCTTTTGGCTTCCTAGAGAACGTCAAGCTCCAACCGCTCCAGATCACAGGCTTCCTCGTCGGCCTGCTGATTCTTTTGGCGGGCGGGCTCATCGACGACCGCACACCGCTCAAACCCGGCGTCCAGATCCTGTTCCCGATTGCGGCGGCGCTGGTCGTGATGCTGACTGGCACGAGCATTAGCTTGGTTTCGAGTCCGCTCGGCAGCCATCCGCTATCCTTGAACTGGTGGAGCGGGGGAATCGGTCCATTCGCGATTTCCTTTCCGGCAGACATCCTGACTTTCGTCTGGCTCATGCTCGCGACATATACGACGAAAATTCTGGACGGGCTCGACGGCTTGGTCGACGGCTTGGCCGTCATCGGCGCCGGACTTGTGGGAGCGCTTTCATTGTCGACGGCCTACTTTCAACCGGCCGTGGCCATCCTTTCCGGCATCGTTGGCGGTTCGTTCCTGGGTTTCCTGCCGCATAACCGCCATCCGGCCAAGCAGTATCTCGGCGAAGCGGGTGCGCTTATGGCAGGGTTCTCTCTTGGCGTCCTAGCCATCCTATCGAGCGCAAAGATTGCCATCGCGCTCGCTGTCCTAGCCATTCCCATCGCGGATCTGGTCCTGGTCGTGATGGGCCGCATCCGCCGCGGCGCGCCGTGGTATAAAGGCGATAACACACATCTCCATTTCCGCTTGATGAAAGCCGGCGTGCCGCACCGTTTGGCCGTCCTGGTCTATTGGGGCGTGGCGCTGTTCGCCGGAGTGCTGGCGCTCGGCTTGCAGACTCGTGGCAAGATTTTTCTGGTCGTGACGCTGGTGGTCGTGGCGGCGCTGGCGTCTTACGTCGCAGGCACAAGAGCAGACAAGGCGGGAGTGCAGGGTAATGCATCCGGGGCTAAAAACCGGTAAATATGAGCTTCAGAATGTGGATCATGGCAGGTTTCGTGTTGATGGCGGTCGTGGCCGCGGCCGGAGGATATTTTGCGGTCGCCAAACGTCAAACGTCACTTGTGGTCGGCGGTCGACAATTGAAACTCGAGGTCGTGAAGTCACCCTGGCAACTCCAGCGCGGCTTATCCGGTCGCGACGACCTGCCGCCCGATTCCGGGATGCTGTTCATCATGCCGCACCGCGGCATTTATTCGTTTTGGATGAAGGATATGAAATTTGCACTGGATATCGTCTGGCTCGACGATGGGCTGGTGGTCGATCTCGCGACATTGCCGGCCCCGACATCCACGGCATATATTCCGCGCCATGACCCGGTCATCAAGGCCGACAGGGTATTAGAACTCAAGGCCGGGATGGCCCAGAAATTTGGCTTAAAACCAGGCGTTCGGTTGGTTTTGCCGGATTAAGCAGGAATGTTTGACAACTTGGGGATTTTTCTGTAATCTCTCCGCACTATGTTCGCAGTTATCAGAACCGGCAATAAACAGTATCTCGTCAACGAGGGTGACGTCCTTAAGGTCGAGAAGCTGGAGGCTGAAGTCGGCAAAACCGTGGAACTCGAGACCTTGCTCATTTCGGACGAGGAAGGGAATGACCTGAAGGTCGGCACCCCGTCTTTGGGGAGCAAAACCAAGGCCGAGGTCGTGGCGCACGGCCGCCATCCGAAGATTGATGTGGTTAAATATAAGGCCAAGTCCAAGTACCGTCGCCGCGTCGGGCATCGCCAACCGTTCACTCAGATCAAAATCACGAAACTCGCCTAACCGGCGAGTTTCAGTTTTATCTAGAAAGATCCTTCACTTCGCTGCGCTCGTTCAGGACGACGATCATTCCCGTCGTTCTGAGCAAAGCGAAGAACCTTTATTTCCTCTAAAGATCCTTCACTTCGCTGCGCTCGTTCAGGATGACGGTCTGGTCAGATCCTTCACTTCGCTGCGCTCGTTCAGGACG
>Ga0209018_1000760_pt1 | contig 28455 bp, 22 predicted proteins | sample YNPBryBLVA2012_FD_185814 | JGI IMG/M metagenome (GOLD analysis project Ga0209018, IMG submission 185814) | Anoxygenic and chlorotrophic microbial mat microbial communities from Yellowstone National Park, USA - YNP Bryant BLVA 2012 (SPAdes)... ...
TTGCAAAATTCTTATTGAAAACTTTTTGTAGCAACAATTTTAATTATTCATATCAATTAGTTTGATTAATGCCTCGTTTTATATAATTTTATTAATATGTTCTATATTATAATTTTAAAAAAAAAATTCGTCTTTATGGGTTTAAAATTTGGTGTTTTTTATGTTCGATTATAACCACATCATATTCTGGAGCATTTTTGGCATATTAATTACCATAATGTTGTGGATTGATTTATACGCCACCGATCATCGAAAAGGTCAATTAAACCTAAAATTAAGTATTATTTGGTCAATAGTTTGGATTGCTGTTGCATTAATATTCAATGTGTTGATCTATTTCTTTTTAGAAAATGGTCACGTTGCGGCAATGCAATTTTTTACGGCATATATTGTCGAAAAATCCTTATCTGTGGACAATTTATTTGTTTTCATTATGATTTTCAATGTGATGGGCGTTACCGAAAAAAATCAACCACACATCCTAAAATGGGGTATTTTGTCCGCAATAGTAATGAGGATAGTTTTTATTCTGGCAGGAGTGGCTTTGATGCACTATTTTCATCCAATCATTTATATCTTTGGTTTGATATTAATCTATGCAGCCTACAAAATGATGTTTGGCAACGACGAAAAAATTGATCCCGAAAAAAGTCGTATAATTCAGTTTATGAAAAAACGCTTCAATTTGCTAACCGATTACGACGGAGGACATTTTTTCGAAAGAATCCAAGGCAAATTTTACATAACACCTTTGTTTTTAGCTTTGTTATTAATTGAATCGAGCGACTTGGTTTTTGCCATCGATTCTATTCCAGCTGTTCTTGCCATATCCAGCGACCCATTTATTGCAATAACATCAAATATTTTTGCAATATTAGGATTACGAGCTTTGTATTTTGTTTTGGCTGGAATAATTGATTTATTCTCTTATCTTAAATATGGAGTTGGATTAATATTGTTCTATGTTGGTGTTAAAATGATTGTTAGCGATTGGTATAAAATTCCAACCGAAATCTCGATGGGTGTAATTCTTGGCACACTTGCCATCTCGATTATTTTGTCGATAATCAAAAACAAAAGAACTTCGAGTGTAGGTGTTAAATAATTTTTTTAAAAATATAGTTCGTACCTATCGTTTTAATCTATCGCCATTTTCCAAGTGGTACATAAAATTAGCATTATTGCTTTTTTCGTTTGCATTTATAATTGTTTCGATTTTTTACACGGATTCTTTGGTTAAGGAAATAATTTCACGCGAAAAAGCACTAATAGAATTCTATATAGATATTTACGAACATTATTCGGATCCAATTTCCAATTTCGAGGATATATCATTTTTCCAAGAGAAGATAATCCCGCAAATTAATTTTCCGATTATTATAACCGATAGCAATGATGTACCATTGGAACCCTTCGATACTTATTCAATTAATGTCGAAACCCCAAGCAAATTTAGCTATCAACAAAAAAGAGAGCATTTTAAAAACTTAATAAAAAAGATGAAAGAAAGCTATCAACCAATAGTTTTGGTTGATTCCAGCAATAAAGTTTTACAGAAATATTACTTTTATCATTCTAATTTGGTTGATAAAATAAGGATGATGCCATATATTGCTTTTGTTATATTTATGATTTTCAGTTTAACTGGATATATGGCATTTAGTGCAAGCCGTCGAAACGAGGAATCAAAAGTTTGGATTGGAATGGCAAAAGAAGCAGCCCACCAATTGGGAACTCCCCTATCAAGTTTGTTGGCTTGGGTCGAAATCCTTAAAATGAAAAACCAAGATCCCGAATTTCAGGAAATGATTGCCGAAATTCAAAAAGATTTAGAAAGGTTAAATATAGTTACCACAAGGTTCTCCAAAATTGGCTCTAAACCCGATTTAACACCTCAAAACATAAAATCATTAATCGAAAATGTGTCAGATTATTTCGAAAAACGACTTCCCAATTTGGGTCGTAAAATTAATATTGTTCGTGAAATAGACCGAGATTACTATTGCGATATGAACGCAGATTTATTTTCGTGGGTTTTCGAAAATTTGTTCAAAAACGCAGCCGAAGCAATCGAAGACAAAAGAGGAACAATTTTTATCACAATCAAGGAAAAAGGCGATTGGATTAGAATTTATGTGAGAGATACTGGAAAGGGAATGAGCAATAAAGTTAAACGGAATATATTCACCCCCGGATTTACTACAAAAAAGCGTGGTTGGGGATTGGGACTAAGTTTAACTAAAAAAATTGTTGAAGATTACCATAATGGCAAAATATCGGTGCGCGAAACTGCTATAAATCGTGGGACAACATTTTTGATTGAGTTGCCAAAATCAAGGAAAACTAATTAATCTATTTTTCTGAAAATGATAATTATCTTTGCAATTTAGAATTTAAATATAATTTTTATGTATTATTCGATATAATACATATAGTTTGGAAGTTTAATTTTGATGATTGTCCATCCACCTTCCAAATCACTCCATTGATCCCCAATCGAACCAATAATGTAGTATTTGTTGCTAAGATTTTTTCGTATTTGAGATTTATATTCAACTGCTTTTTTGCCTTTGAATTGAGAGGTTTTACATACGAGTGTGTCGAATATGGTATAACCTTGTTCTTTTAAATTTTTGATGGTAATATCATACTGATTGTCACTTCTGCCAGTGATAAAAATAATTTTAATCTTACGAGCAACCAAACTATCATAAAAACGACGAACACCAGGCAATGCTGGAGCTTTTGCCTCCATTACCCATTCATCCCAGCTTTTTGGATCGTACCCAAAATTATGCTTCAACTCGTATTCAATGTTCGAAAGTGCAGTTTCGTCGATATCAAAAACAAAAGCAGCATTGCTTGGATAATCCAATTGCCTTAGGTTACGCAGACCATCTTCGACAGCATTTTCGATATCAGAGTAATATTTTTCGGAAGTGTGATAATCCTTAACTGCATTTATTGCCTCCGTTAGGTTAATTAACAAAGATGGTTCCTTAGCAACCAAAAAATTGAAGATAAAAAAAACAAAGATTGAAAAAATAATCTTTCTCATAAACATAGAAAATTTTGGTTGTTTAAAATCATTATTCTTTTGATTTTAGGCTAAAATTTCGGCTAACTCGATCATATAGCTCCAAATTGCTTTTTGACGCGACCAAGTTTCCTGCAGGGGTGTGTAGACAATTTCGTGACCTTGACGTCCAATCATTACGTCTGTTTTGCCATTTACTAGTGCCTCGACGGCAGCAACACCCAAATGGCTTGCTAAAACCCTATCCCGCACAGTTGGCGAACCACCTCGCTGAATATGTCCTAAAATTGTGTATTTCGCATCGATATCGTAATGTTCTTTCATTAATTGAGCAATGCGGGCGGCTCCACCGTGTTCATCACCTTCTCCAACTATTATAATCGTACGGCGAGTTTTGCCTTGCTTCAAAATCCGTTGATAAAGGATGTCCATATTAGTAACGGTTTCGGGAATAGCAATGTATTCTGCACCACAAGCAATTCCAACATCCATAGCAATAAAACCAGCGTGGCGTCCCATAACTTCGACAATAAAAACACGTCCGTGACTATCAGCTGTATCGCGTATTCTATCAATTGCTTGAGCAGCAGTATTAATAGCAGTATCATAACCAATAGTATAATGGGTTCCATATAAATCATTATCTATTGTGCCTGGTGTTCCAACAATTGGAATTTTATGTTCAACCCATAATGCGTGTGCTCCGTGGAATGTGCCATCTCCTCCACAAGCAATGATACCCTCAATGCCAGCTTCGCGAACTCTTTCGGCCGCTGCTGCCCGACCACCAGCCATCATAAATTCTTTGGATCGTGAAGTTTTGAGTATTGTGCCTCCTCGGCCAATTATATTTGCGGTTTCCTTTCGACCAAGCTTGATAAAATCTCCTTCAATTAAACCAGAATAACCCCCAATCACTCCAACAACTTCAATGCCTTTTGAAAGTGCAGCTCGCACTACAGCTCGAATGTGGGGGTTCATTCCCGGTGCATCACCACCACTTGTCAAAATTGCAATTTTCTTCATTTTCGATTTATATTTTTGTTTAAATTACTAAATAAAATTTTAAATTTTGTTAAAAAGCAATTTACGAATTTATTTGTTTAGAAATAATGATTAATTTTACATTTTTTTTAATTACCAAGTAAAATTTTTATGCAACACATCAAAAATATTAGGATTTTTCTTCTATTGTTTTCGATAGGCTTTATCTTGTGGATGGGTGGCAGCCTAATTCGTTCAGTTATTGCTTTTTCGGTTTTTGAACCATCGGCAACCCAAACTCTTGTTCGTCAGGTTTCCAATGATATTTTGATGCAATCGGTCTATCTATTTTCGGCTACTTCGTCCTATACAACACTAGCATATTTATTATCTCTATTATGTGCTGTGATAATTACTTTACGGTTAAGGAATATATTCAAAGAGAATGGCTGGTTGATGATGAGTGCTATTCTGTATTTTTCTACTATGCCAATTAATTTAATTTTACTTTATTTCGATATACGATTATCCATAGAAGTATTTTGGAATTGGAGATGGGAATTTTACCATCCGGAAATTTTAAAATACTTTTTAAATCGCATCACAAACCCTTTGTGGAATTCGCTTAGTGGTATCTCTTTTTTAGCAAACTTAACTATTGTATATCTTGTTATATTCCAACCTTTGAAAAAATGAAAAAATACTCAAAATCTCAAATAATCTTGATACTTTTAGCTATAATATTTCAATTTCCCAAACTTTATTCCGAAACAAAACTCCACCCAGTTGTGTACGAAGGACGATTGGTCTATATTGATACTACTGGCAAAATTGTTTTAGATGATGATTACGAAACTGAATTTGAATTAGGTAGAATTGGAATCGAAGGCTTTGATAATGTTAATTACCCGTTGTGGATCTTCCCCGAGTATGCATATTTTTCGGAAAACAAAACTACTATACGCCTCACTTATGGATTTTGGTTCATTCGATTGGGGGATGAATACGAAGTTATCGATAATAACGGAAGGACAATTATTCCACCTACGGATAGGTTTGTTGGTAGCTTTTCGGATAATCTTGCTGTAACCAAAATTCCTTTGAAATCATTCGATTACATATACGACGAGAAATACACATTCGTTGATACTTCGGGTAAATTCATTTTCGTTTGTGACTGTGATACGAATGATCCAGATTTATACTACTTGAAATCAATAAATAGATGTGTAAAAACATTTAAATATGCAAGCGATTTTTCGAACCAAAGAGCAATTGTGATTTCCAACCAAAAATTCAATTTTATTGATACAAAATCCAATTATATCTCCAATCTGGAATTCGACGATGCCAAACCTTTTAAATTTGGGTTTGCTCCCGTCAAAATTGGCGAAAAATGGGGAGCTATTAATAAAAATGGTCAAATTGTAATTGAACCCAAATTTACTGAATTATGGAATTTTAACGAAAATTATGCTCGTTATTTTGATGGTAAGTTATATGGATTTATAGACACTTCGGGAAAATTAGCATTTAATAGCAATTATTTGTTTGCTGGTGATTTTAGTTGTGGTTATGCACTTGTAAAGTTAGGAGAATGGGAGTATACTTTTATTGATAAAAATGGTAAACAAGCAACATCCAACAAATTTATGTTAGCTGGAACTTTTCGAGAGTGTTTTGCCAGAGTTATGATAAATGGAAAATGGGGTTATATTGATAACAATTTTAGAATTGTTTTGGAACCAGAATATGATTTTGCAACTGATTTTCGAGATGGTTTTGCATATGTTTGGAAAAGCAACAAATGTATGATTATTAATTCATCATTTCAAGTAATTTGGTCCTATCAGTTCGAAGAAAAATGAAACTTATCTACCCAGCAATTTCGTTAGACCACACTAATCCCGTAACCAATAAAAATCTAATTGGTAATTATCTTATTAAAACCTTCAACGAAATTGGAGTGGAAACTCAAATTGTATTCTATAAAAATCAATTAGCAAAATACTTTTTTGCACCCAAAAAACTTTACTATAAATTTAAGAGACAAAATTACATAGTTTCGCGTGAGCCTAAGCTTTTAAAGTACTTGACAAAAAAAATAAAACACACCGTAAATCAATCCGATGCAGATTTTGTTTTTGCTTTCGGAACCCATCCTGTTGCATTTTTGGAAACATCCAAACCTATTTTTATCATCACAGACTCTACATTCAACAACCTATTAAATCGATATGACGATTATTTTAATTTAGCAACAGAATTTGTCGAAGAAAATCACAAAATAGAGAGAATTGCATTCGAAAAAGCACGGAAGATTTTTTTTTCGAGTAAATTTGCAATCGATGATGCTATCAATTATTATGGTGTTAATCCCCAAAAATTAGTCCAAGTTCCGTTGGGTGCAAATATTGATAAGTACCCAAACGAAATAGAAATTGCCAGTATAATTCAAAATCGATTGGATAAACCATTGGAAATGCTAATGATTGGCAAGGAATGGCACCGCAAAGGTATGGACATTGGAATTGAAATTTTCAATAGATTATCATCAAAATTTAATAATTGTAAATTAACAATTGTGGGAACCAAACCTCCTAATAATATTATTAACCCAAACATTGAAATAATCGAAAAAATAGATAAATCAACTCTGGAAGGTACAGAACATTTTAACCAAATATTGGAAAAATCACATTTTTTATTATTCCCATCACGAGCCGAAGCATTCGGTCACGTTATAAGTGAAGCAAATGCTTTTGGGATTCCAGTAATGGGAAGCAATGTTGGAGGAATTCCATCTGCAATAGAAATCGGAATCAATGGCTATCTTTTCGAAATCTCAAAAAATGACGGTATTGAATTCGTTGTAAATAAAATAACCGAATTGTATTCAAACAAAGATAACTATAAAGAATTAGCATTCAATTCTTATAAAACATTTTCGTCAAAACTTAATTGGAAAACAATTGTAAAAAATATTAAAACAATAATCGAAAAATCAGTTTATTATTAATTATTAATAACATATTATTTACTTTTGAAGATTAAAATTCATAATAGATTTATTGATATTTCGTAATTTTGAAAATAAATTTTAAGGAGTTATAATGTTCAACCAAAAATTCAGTAAAATAGCAATTTTTTTGATTTTGCTATATGCTTTTTCGATTCCATCTTTGGCACAATTGAATTTAATTCTGCCAGAAAATAATGCTAAATGCTTATCACTCAATCCACAATTTCGTTGGAGTAATATTACTAATTTGGACTACTTTACTTTCTATATTTCAACCAACAATCAATTCCCAGCTGAAAGCACACTATCGGCTAATGTGGGAAAGGACACAAATCGAACATTTCAATCAATTTTTGGAGACCAAGCACTAAAGGTTAGCACCACTTATTATTGGAAAGTTGTTGCCAAGCTGCAAAACACACAAACAATCACTTCGAATATTTTTAATTTTTCAACATTTACAACACCCGCTATACCTGTTAATCCCTACACTTATTTATGTTGTTTGGACACACTAATTGATTTCAAAGTTGGATCAGAATACTCAAAGATAGACACTTTAAGAATTTTAATTGCTTATGACAGACAATTCAGTCAAATTGCAAAAGACACAACGTTCAAAAACATAAATGTTATCGATGGAATTGCCAATGTTAAAATAAATTTGCCAAAATACGAAACAACATATTATTGGACAGTGATGCAAGCAGTTAATGGATGCTGGGCCGATTCGGTTGCAGACCACGCTCAATCATTTTGCACACGACCCAATGCAACCACTTTAGTTGCTCCCGAAAACGATGCTAAGGGTATTCCTTTGTTCCAAAATGGTTTACCTTTTGCAGTAAATTTAAAATGGAGAAAAATACCTCAAGCACTTGCCTATGTTGTAACTATTGCTAACAATGTTGATTTTGCTAATGCAAAAAATTATTGGGCTTTGGATACTTCTATAACAATCAACTTGCCGGATGATTTAAATCAAAGCTATTTCTGGAAAGTAACAGGCAAAACTCCGCCAATAACAATGATTGGTGAAGATCAATACGATACTTGTAACACAGTCACCTCTCAAGTATGGAAATTCAAAACTCCTTTTGGCTCGATTAATTTAGTTTATCCCGAAAATCAAGAAAAATGCGTTCCAATGGTTTATACAACCTCTTGGGATGGTGATGGAGCATCTGGTGAGTATCGTTTACAAATTGCAACATCTCCAAACTTTGCCGATTCTACTATTGTTTTGAACAAAGCAAACATAATTACAACTTCTAACATAGTTCAATTGCAATATGGCTTAACAAAGTATTATTGGAGAGTTCGCTCCGAGAACCAAAACAATATTGGTCTTTGGTCCGTTGTTCGTTCATTCGAATCCACTGCCGAAACACCAAAGGATATCAACCCAAAAACTGGTTCAACTGGTGTTCCCAAAAAAGTTACTATAGAATGGGCTCCTGGTAAAATCGGAACTGCTTTCCAATTGCAAATATTCAATGATGCTGACTTAGAAAACAAAATCTTAGATACTCTTTTAAACACTAATAAATTCACTTTCACTTTTGCTAATTTCAATACAAAGTATTATTGGAGAGTTAAAGCATATTTTGATAATTGCCAAAGTGAATGGTCTCCAACATATACTTTGAAAACATACATTGCACCACCTTTTAACCTAAAACCAGAGCACAAATCACAGGGTATTGAACCTTTTTTAGTTACTTTCACTTGGGAAGGAGTGCCTGGCACCGAAACTTATGATTTGGATTTATCAACAGATTCTACATTTAAAACTTTATTTAGATTCGAAAGAAATATCACTGCCACAAAAGTAATTTATGGCGGTTTGGCCGAAAATACAATGTATTATTGGAGAGTTCGCGGAAAGAATAACGAAGGAACAAGTGAATGGACATCAATCCACTACTTAAAAACTGGATATGTTCGTCCCGAAATTCCAGTTCAAGAATCACCCGAAAAAGGAAAACGAAAGTTACCAACAAATGTCACACTATGCTGGAAAGCTGCAGAAAGAGCCATTGAATATCATCTACAAGTTTCAAAAAATCCAGATTTCAAAAACTTGATTGTTGATGTTCCAACCTTAAAAGATTTATGCTACGAATTAAAAAATTTAGATGTTAACACCGAATATTTTTGGCGAGTTGCTGCTATCAACTTAGGTGGTTCATCGGGCTTTAGTCCAGTATGGAACTTTGTAACTGCCCCTCTACCACCAAGCTCAAAAGTTAATTTGGTAAATCCACCAAACAATGCAACCAAAGTTTTGGTTAACGTTGACTTTAAATGGGATGCTGTTGATGGTGCAGATGTCTACACCCTACAAATTGCAACCGATCCTGATTTCACAAATATCATTGTCAACAATAATAAAGTGTTTAGCAATACCAAAACAATTTTCAATTTACCTCCTTTAACGAAGCTTTATTGGCGAGTAAGAGCCGAAAATGATGGTGGGTTTTCTCCTTGGTCGGATGTTTGGAACTTTACAACCGAAGATCCAAAATCAATAAATGATTTGGTAAATAGCGATATTCAAATATATCCCAATCCAGCTAACGATCACCTAACAATCAACCTATCTAAAATTGATGACGAATACACGATCGAAATTAAATCCATCGATGGCAAACCTATTGTTAGCTATCAAAATTTAAGTGGGAATTCACAAAAAATCGATGTCTCTGAATTACCTAATGGCTCCTATTTGCTCAATATTTCCACAAAATCTCAATCCAATGTATTTAAATTTGTTATAAGTAGATAAAATTAATTTTATTATTTAACGAAAGACTGCTTCTTTGCCGAAAAAGAAGCAGTCTTTTTTGTAAAATTTTAACCATTGGCTTATGAAACTAAATTTTTCGAAAAACTATTGGTGGCTCAACGCAATACAAATGACCGAAAGATTAGCTTATTGGTCGGTTGTTATGCAAATGCCTATTTATATTGCTCAAAAGGACATAAATGGTGGATTAGGTTGGACACATATCGAAAAAGGTATCATCTATTTTTGGTGGGCAATTTTTCAAAACCTTACGCCTTTAGTTGCTGGAGTAATTTCGGATAAATATGGCCGAAAAACTGTAATAAAAATATCTGTGGCAATAGCCTTGCTTGGATTTTTGGGAATGAGCATAACAAAAACCTTTTATCCATTTTTGGCTTCGACAATACTTTTGGGAATAGGACTTGGCTCTATGAAACCCGCAATACAAGGAAGTATCTCAGTTGAACTAAATAAATCAGATTCAGCACTTGGTTGGGCAATTTATGTTCTATTAGTAAATCTTTCGGTATTTCTTGCGCCACCTATTTCGATTTACTTAAAAAACTTAGGCTGGCAATACATTTTTTGGGGTAGTGCCGTTATTATTATGCTTGTATGGCTATTTTTACTTTTTGTCAAAAATAATAATAATATTTCAACAACAAAACAAATTAACTTTCGGACCTTCATATCTCAATTTCTCGAACCAAAAGTTTTTTATTTCATAATTTTGATGACAGGATTTACGACAATTTATATGCAATTCTACGAAACTTTGCCAAATTTTATGTATGATTGGGTCGACACAAGCTCTGTTGCCAATTTCCTCCATTTGCCAACTTTTATGTTGATGGATACCCCATTAAACAAGGGTTTGATATCCTACGAATGGTTGTATAATATAAATACTGGGTTAATAATATTATTTGTTTTACCCATCACCTCATTGTTCCGTAAATTAGCAACATTGCGAACTATAGCATTGGGCATATTCATAACGAGTTTAGGCTTGGCATTATGTGGGTTGGTTTTGGAAGGCTTTGTGGTGATTTTGGGATTTATTGTCTACACCTTTGGCGAAATGATAGTTAATCCAAAATTTACGCAATATATGGGCGACCTTGCAAATCAAAGCAATGCCTCTTCGTACCTAAGCTATATTAATCTCTCGTGGGCAATTGGCTTAGCAGGTAGCGGATATCTTGGCGGTTGGTTATATCATAATTACAGCGAAAAAGCTATGTTAGCAAAAAGATACCTAATCGAAGAATTACACAATAATAGCAAAATCGACTTGCAAAATTCATTCTCGAAATTACAACAAATATTGAATAGCGATTCACAAACTATCACCAAAATGTTATATGATAAGTATCATCCACAGATTATTTGGTATATTTTCTTGTTTATCGGATTAATTAGCGTAATTGGTTTGCTTTTGCTCTCCAAAAATCAAAATAAAAACAAATAAATTATGCTTCTTGTTTTTATAATTATATAAGAATTGAAGATAAGCCAAAGTTACTTATGCTTTAATCTTTTCCTTAACTAATTTAAAAAGGTATACAATTTCTGTTCCTATTAATCGAACGGTTTTGTCGTATTCTTTTTCCTCATTCAAAGTATTGTCGTAGCGTTTTGGGTCCTCGTAATTCAGCGAAAATCGATTGTCGGCTGATGGGATGTATGGGCAGTTTTGGTCAGCATCAGAACAAACCATGATGGCAGCAAAATTCTTTTGTGGATTTGAAGGATCATCATATTTTTTGGAAAAACAAATAATTTCGGGAAACTTATCACCAATTTTACACTTAAATTTTGGATTTGTTCCTTCCTCAATTTGTTCAATAACAAAACCCACTTTCTTTAGTGCTTTAATTGAACGATGATTAAATGCAGTTGATTCAGTACCTCCCGAAAAACAATTAATTTTTGATAAGCCGTAGTAACAAGTTGAAGCTATGGACCATAGTTGTGCAATGTGGCTGCGACGAGAATTATGAGTACAAATAAAGATTAGGTCCACACTTTGATTAGAATTCAATCTGTTTGCTATATAGGTGGCGATTTCGTTGATTTGTTTTTTCCTTTCTTTTGATATTTTGTTGAATTGCTTGGACAAAAATTTGATTTCATCAGCTAATTTTGGGTAAATAATTGTTTGACTATAGCCAATCATAATGGAAAAAATAAAAACAAATAGAATGTATTTAATCATAAAATTGACTTTTTTAAAATTCAAAACTAGGAAATAAATGTTAATTTTCAATAAATTAAAAATTTCAAGAAATGTGAATTAATGTTTGATAAATAAACTATTAAATAAATATACTGGAAATGTTTATTGAAATAAGCTAATCAAATTGTGGAAAAAGCTACAGAAGCCATCAAAGCAGTTCCATAAATCATAGATTCTTCGATTGGGTTGAGTTTTGGATTGTGCAAGGGATAAAATTCCAATTCTGGGCTTCCGCATCCCAAAAACCAAAAGCAAGAAGGAGCAACTTGAGTATAGTATGCAAAATCCTCAGCCCACATTTTGGGTTCTGCTTGTAAAAAAATATCAGCACTTAAAAACTCACTTATAGAGTTGACAACTACATCAACGCATTTATCGTTGTTGATCAATGGCGGGTAACCTTCCAGTATTTGAAATTCAAGTTTGCATTTATGTGACTGAACAATATTTGAAGAATGTAAATGAATTATGCTTTTTAGTTCATTTCGTAAGTCTTGGTTATAGGTTCGCATTGTTCCCATTAATTTAGCGTCACTTGGGACTATATTGGTTGTATTACCCGAATTGAAAGCGGTGATTGCAACCACAACTGGCTCCAAAGGGTTAACGTGTTTTGTAGGCAATGAATACAAGAAGTTGATTAAATTGTTTGCAGCAAATATTGGGTCGGCTCCCAAGTGTGGTTGAGCGGCGTGGGTGCTTTTACCATTGATTTTAATGTGAAATTCGTCAGTGGAAGCCATCAAGGCTCCAACTTTTGTGGCAATTTTACCAACGGGAATTTCGGGATTAATGTGTTGACCAAAAAAGGCTTGGATATTGAAATCGTCCAAAATATGACTATCCAATATTAGCTTAGCACCTCCGGGCAATTGTTCCTCGCCAGGTTGGAAAATTAAAACCACTTTATTTGGCAACAAATCTTCATTTTGCTTTAAAATCTTTGCAGCCGAAAGCAGCATTGCAGTATGTAAATCGTGTCCACAGGCGTGCGTTATTCCAGGATTACTAGAACTGAACGAGAAACCTGTTTCCTCGTTAATGGGCAATGCATCGATATCAGCTCTTAGGGCAATTGATCGATCACCTTTGCCTATCCAAGCAATAATTCCAATATCGTTTGTCGATTTTTCGGGTGTTGATTTTAAAGCAAATTTATGTTCAATGTTCAGCGAATTTAATATCGATGAAATATATTTTGTTGTATTGAACTCTTTGAATGATAGTTCAGGATTTTGATGTAAATACCTTCGATGATTTAATGTCTCGGGATAAATTTGTTTAGATATTTCCAAAAAGTTTATTTCCATACTAAAATTCAATTAATGCTTCACCAATTTTTTCGGCTGTTCCAATTAAATTGAAACCTAAAATTTCGTTATTATTGTCAGTTAAAATTTCGACTTTCAATGGTATTGCGCTTGTTGGAATAACTTGAATGGTTTTGTTGGTAATTCCCTTTTTGTATAAAACCAAAGCGGTACTTAATGCAGCGGTTCCACAAGCACCTGTCTCGGCTTCCACACCTCGTTCGAAAGTTCGTAAGTGAACAATATCAGCAGACTCAACATCGTATATCGAAACGTTAACACCTTGGGGAAACATATCTTGGTTCCAGCGAATTGGTTTAGCTATATCTTCCAATGGATAATGCCGAAAAGTAAAATGTTGATGTTTGGGTATAACATTAAAATCCAGGACAAAATGTGGAGAACCTACATCAACAAAATCGCCATAAATTACATAATCATTGACTTTTATTTCGTTACGCAAGGCTAATTTACTATATTTTGGAAAAGTTACGGAAATCATATCTTGTTCCACCCTTGCTATATATTCTTTGCCAGCTAATTCTATGATAATTGTCTGTGGTTTTGTTGGTTCGGTGATGGATTTGGTTAAACCTAATGCTTGAATAAAACTAACTGCCGAACGCGCACCATTTCCACACATCATTCCAGTGGAACCATCGGGATTGAAAAAGCTTAGATTAAATTTCTGCCCGTTAAAGCTATTTAATGCAATAAGTCCTTCGGTTTTGATAGTAAAATTACTACTTTTGGAGCAAGCAATTGTTGCCAATTTGGACAATTCGTCCTTTTGTAATTGATAAGAACGATTATCTATGATCGAAAATAAGTTTCCAGCACCGGAATAGTAATTAATATTCATTCTCATCTTTATAATTCAAAAAAATTGCTGACGAATTATGGATTAATCCATTTGTAGCCAAAATCGATTTGGAAAAAATCGAGAAGGGATTTTGGTGATAATCTGTAACTCGTCCTCCAGCTTCTTGGACTAATAAAAATCCAGCAGCGACATCCCAAGGATTTAGTTCCATCTCCCAAAATCCATCAAAGCGACCAGCTGCAACATAAGCCAAATCTAATGCGGCAGAACCCAACCTTCGTATAGGAATACCACGTTGAACAACTTCGATGAATAATTCAGCACTGCGATAGTTACTTTTACCAGGACGATAAGGAAAACCGGTTACCAAGAAAGCATCTTCGAATTTGTCGATAGTGCTAACGGATATAATTTGGTTGTTCAAGTAAGCACCGTGACCTTTCAAAGCATAAAACATTTCGTTCATTAGTGGGTGATATACAACTCCCAAGTAGATTTCATTGTTAATTTCGGCAGCAATACTAACACTAAAAATTGGTATATTATGGGCAAAATTTACAGTTCCGTCCAAAGGGTCGATAATCCATTTAATTGCATTTTCGTTGTAATTAACTGATTTTCCGCTTTCTTCGGCTAAAAAAACTGAATTGGGAACTTCTTTAGAAATAAATTCGATTATTGAATTCTCGGACTTTACATCGTATTCGGTCACCAAATTGTGTTTTCCTTCCTTACTGCGTACGTTAAAAGTAGTTCCAAAACCTTCCGTAAGAATTTTGCCGGCATTAATTGCGGCAACTTTTGCAATTTGTAATAATTCTTTTTCCATATTGTGGAAATTACGAATAATTTGCAATGTTAGTGTTAATTTTCTTAATTTGCATTTTTAGGAACAAACAAAAGGATAATGAAAAGAATAATTCTGATAATATTTTTGATAAATTTAATTAATTTATATTCTCAAATAGATTACTCAAAAATTACTGGAATTTCCAAGTTAAAATTAGATACATTGGCATTGAAAAATTCGATGGAAGTATCCCGAGAAACTTTTAATTTATTGGAAAAGCCAATCGATCCAAAGCATTATAAAGTTGGTCCAGGCGATGTATTCGAATTTTCGGTTTTCACAACCGAACCATTGTCCTTTACAATTAAAGTTACTCCCGAGAACAAACTTATAATTCCAACAGTAGGATTGATTGATGTTAGAAATTTATTTTTAGATCAAGTTTACGAAATCGCAAACGAAAAAATAAAAAAAGTCTACAAAACCTCTGAAGTAGGATTTATATTAACCAAGCCAAGACAATTCAAAGTAATTGTTAGTGGTTCGGTAGCCAAATCGATGAGCGTTCCATCTTCGCCAACCGATCGAGCTTCGGAAGTTATCGAGCGAGCTGGTGGATTAAAATACGATGCATCGTTGCGAAATATTTCGTTAATCCGAGGCGACTCAGTTATTCCTATCGATTTGCTCAAATTTTTCCTAGCCGGAATTAAAGAGGCTAATCCATTTATGGAAGGAGGAGACCAAATTATTATTCCACCAAGCAGCGAACGACAAAAAATCAGCATTTATGGTGAAGTTGGTTATCCCGGAGAATTCGAATTTATGCCGGGGGATTCGTTGTCCACTTTAATCCGTTTTGCACAGGGTTTTTTGGCGTCCGCTCAACTGGATTCAGTCGAAATAAGTCGGTTCGATCCTTACGAAAAAAAACTAAAAAAATGGTACGTAAATTTATCGAGTTGGAAAAATATATTGAATACACGCGAAAGTTTGCCAGGGGACTTCCCTTTGGAAATTGGAGACCGTGTATTAGTTCGAATTATACCAAACTGGAACAAAGAACATTATGTTGTTATCAAGGGCGAGGTGAAATACCCCGGTAAATATGCAATTATCGAAAATCGTGATCGAATTGCTGATTTAATCCTGCGTTGTGGTGGTTTTACCGAGGATGCATCTGTTAATGACATTGAATTTATTCGTCAACAAGAAGCCGAAAAGCCCGATTACGAGATGGATCGTTTGTATCGAACACCAGCAACCGAAATGAGTGAGTTCGAGCAACGCTATTTCCAATCCCGCGTTCGCGAAAAGCGCGGATCGATGGCTCTGAATTGGAGCAAAGCAATTAGCGATCCTTATTCGGACCAAAACATCACATTGTTCAACAAAGATTCCATTATAGTTCCTACCAAGAAAAATTACATCAATGTTCAAGGTCGCGTTAATAATCCCGGCTATATAGTTTTTAAAGAAGGTTGGACTTATCTTGATTACATTAATCAGGCTGGAGGATTTGGCTATCGTGCAGATGAAAACGAAACATTTATAGCCAAAAGTAAAGGAGAAATTTTTTTGGCAAAAGATATGAAATATGTGTTGGAACCCGGTGACGTAATACTTGTGCCGCCCGAAAAAGAAATATCATTTACAGAGGTTTTCAAAGATGTAATAACAACAATAGCTCAATTAGCAACAATTTTAGGTGTAATATTCACAATATACACAGCAACTCAAACTTCTAAATAAACTTATGAGTAATTTGATTTCTTGAAAAGGTTCAAAATGAAATTTACCGAGTTAACAAATACAACATTCAAAGAATTATATCAAACATATAAATCCAATCGAAAAACAGCAAATATTATATTTTTTTCGTTCTTAACATTGCTTGCAATATTTTTATTCATTTCGCCTTACCAATATGTTGCAGATGCATCGATAATGCCACCAAAGCAACAAAGTAACCAATTAAATGTTGGTTCGATGTTCCAAAATATGAACTTGGGTGCTATGACTGGTGGACTTGGGTCATTGCAACAATCCAATTTGTCCCTTTTCTATGGCGAAGTGCTTAAAAGTCGGAGTGTTGCTAATTTCATAGTTGATACATTAAAACTAAGAAAATCTCGATTTTTTGAACATTATAAAGAAGGACAATTACAGGAAATAATATCCCAATCACTTGATATTTTAGTTGATCGTAGTGGCGTTATTTACCTATCTGCTTCTGTATGGACAAACTTTTTCCCAAGTTCAGAATCAAAGGATTCGGCTGCAATTTTGGCAAGTCGAATTGCAAATTCTGCTATCCAAGCATTGGATTTTATAATTCGTCAAAGAGCAAACAATATTTCGGGCAAAACAAAAGAGTTCATTGCTGGTGAAATTCAAGTCTATCAACAAAAATTAGATTCAATCCAAAACGCCTTGGAAACTTTTCAATCGAACAAAAAAGTTTTGGAATTGGAAGAACAAACCAAAGCAATTGTTGCCCAAGCAACCGATCTTTCGGTTGAATTGGCAAAAGCAGAAGTGGAATTGAATTTGGCAAAAAAATTATATTCAGATAATGCTCAATCCCTAAAAGTACTACAAGAAAATTATAACACTTTGCGTTCTCAATATAATAAGATACAGGCTGGAGGACTTACAGGCGAAGATCAATTTTCCATACCACTCAAAGATATTCCCAGTTTAATCAAAGAATACACAAACCTTATTCGTGAACAAAAACTTTACGAACAAATTTTGATTTATCTTAGAACTACATACTTCCAGGAAGCAATAGCCGAAAAAAAAGATGTCCCCCAAGTGGATGTGTTGGATTGGGCTGTTAAACCCTACAAAAAAAATGCACCTACTTTTTCGCTTGCTATTTTAATTGGACTTCTAATCGACCTTTTCATCGTATTTTTATATATATTATTCAAACATTCACAAAAACAAATTACTGCTTAATGATTATCGTCATTAAATATATCCAAATATAAAAATCTTTAAAAATTTTAAAAATGCAAATTCGACAATTACTTGAGGAAAATTTAATTCAAGATGATTTTAAAGAAGGATTTGGTAAATCCCTTAATGCTGATTTTGAATATTTTGTAAATGAATTAAAAAAATATAACCCTAATGCAGATTTCGAATTTCTCAAAAAAGCTTTTGCTTTTGCTTGTTTCCACCATAAAGGCGATAAACGCAAATCGGGTCAAAAGTATTATGTCCACGTGTTGTGGGTTGCTTTGTATTTAATTCAAAAATTTCACATATACGACGAGATATATTTAGCTGCAGCATTTTTACACGATACAATTGAGGATACTCAAAAAAAGTTAAACAAAGTTACACGGGAACGAATTTTAAGGACATTTGGCAGCGAAAAGTTGGCAGATGTTGTCGATGCCCTAACCAAAATTTCACGCGAATCGTTGGAAGACCCATCTTTAATGAATTATCAATTATTACAAAAAGCATTTGCACAACCCGAATTGGCTAAAATTATCAAGGAAAATAAATCCATACAAAAAGGTCTAACTTATTGCAAACTGCTTACTACATTTATACTAGACCCAAACGTTATAGTAATTAAATTAGCCGATCGTTATCATAATATGCAAACTTTGCATTACTTAGAGATTGATAAAGAAAAATCCAAAGCATTGGAAAAACAAAGGGAAATTTCGAACGAAACTTTGCAATTTTATGTTGGATTTGCCAAACGATTGGGTTATCGAGATGTTGCAATAGATTTGCAACAAATGGCTTTTGCTTATATCTCTGATGAAGACGTATTGGCGAAGATTAGATCTATTAACAACAAAAAAATTATTGCTATTCATAACGAAATTAAATTATTCGAAGAAATTGTAAAAAAAATATCCTTGGCACACAATATTCAAGAATTGAGCGTTGTTGTTTACCATCGTCCACCATACGAAATATATAACTTAACAAATAAATTAGCCAACTTGGATGCTATTTCGGTTTTTGTATACTTGATTATTCCAATTCCGGACAATGTTGATATGGAATTTGTGGCAGCTGCCATCACCAAAAATTTTACATTAAAAAATTACTCCCGACAAAAAACACAATTTTCCGAATACGAATTCGAAGTTATTAAACTAACATTATTGGACGACAAAAATGAACAATTAGAAATATATTTGATGAAGGATTCGGACCATAATATTCTCGAAGGTGTTACAAAAAACACAACCAATCCATTTTTGACCAAAAAGTTAGGTTCAATATCATCCGAAGATCTTAATATATGGGGCGAATGGATGATTTACAATTTGCTATTAGAAGGCGATAAAGCTCTTAACCAAATTTGGCGGTCTATTAATGCAAATCTCTTGGAGGATAAAATTAAATGCTACACCTTAGATAAACAAGAATACTATTTGCCATTAGAAGCTACTGTACTGGATTTTGCTTTCGCAGTTTCTCCCGAAATTGGTAGCAAGTTTAAATCTGCAAAAATTAAAGATAAAATTTGCAATTACGATTACATTTTAACGAGTAATCAAACCGTTCAAATCATAACCTCCGACGAAACAACAATCAATCCTGGTTGGCTTAAAACAGTTGTTGATTATCGTGCTATCGTCAAAATATTTCAATATTTAACCGAAACAAATCAATTGAATTTAGAACAAATTCAATCTCAAATTTCTTTTCACGAAATACCCACAAAACGAATCGATAGGAATTTCACGGTACAACTATATGTTAAAGGAACCGACCGAGACGGCCTTGTGGCAGATATTTATAACGTGTTTAGTAACAATAGCGTTGTTAAATACAACTTCCAAACAATCGAAGATAGCTGGTTCGAAGGTATTTTGTCGGTTGGATTTAGCTCTAATGCAGAATACAACCTCAAGATTCTGCAACTACTTAATGTTCGTAGCGTTAAATATGTAGATGTTATCAATATTGATTTCTAATTCACCGTCCTACGACGACAAATTGCTTCCATATCGCAATTTCTACAGTTTTTCTCGTCAGTTGTGATTCCAAAAATTCCATTGACAATACTATTTTTTATTTCAAAAGTTTTTGATTTCGACAAATTTATTGCTTCAATTATGTCAATTAATTTTCTTTTATCTTGAGAATTCAATATTTTTTCTTCAAATTTATCATATTTTAATATAAAATAATATTGACCATATAATGGATTGAACTTTATGTTATTTTTGCGAAAATGCTCCATAACACTAATTAAATATAATGGAATCTGGAAAGATTTAAATTCCAAAATGTCTTTATCCTTTACGGCATTGGGTTTGATTTTATAATCAACCACCGAAAAGTTGTATTCGTTTGTTTTAATTTCTTCGATATCAATTCTATCGATTTTGAGTGAATAGGTGATTTTTTCGCTTGCATTTGAAGGATTTTCCAATTCAATTGTAATGGGATATTCAAAAAATGTAGGCCGCAAGTTTGTATTCGATTGATTTTCAATGTCTTTTTCAATCCAAAATAGCAAAGGATTAATTGATTTGATGCTACTAAGAAACTTGTTTGTATGCATTTTTACAAAAGGATGGTCGTATAATGGATTATTCAATTCATTTTGAGCTATTTGTAATAATTTCTTTCTATATTGATTCAAATTCTCATTACTTAAGTTAATTATTTGGAACTTCCCATCTATTTTTTCGCTTTCTCTTTGTAAGTCTGTGAAAAACTCGAATAAAATTTTGTGAATTATTGAACCAATTTCGACAGGTTCCAATTTTATTTCTTTTTCTTTAACGAACTCAATTTTCAAAATTTTTTTCAAATAATAAAAATAAGGGCATCGAGCGTAGTTTTCGAAATCACTTATTGCGTAATGTTTTTCGGTTACATTTTTTTTGTGGTTAGTATTTAATTTAATTATTTGAGCAACATTCTGTGGTATTACGAAATTTGACCTTAACAGTAAAACTTCTTCGTATTTTGCTTTGTTATTGAATTCAATCCCCAACGACAAATGCTTTATATAATCCGAAGTGGAAATAACAACTCGATTTATAGGCAATATATCATTGTCATCAACCGAATTAATTATTTTTTTATCCTCTTTCAACGTGGAATTTCGAATTAGAGCGTCCAACAGCGGTGAAATTGTGTTCAAAGTGTTACTTGTGATTTTGGGATATGTGATGAACTTTCGTGAATGATATTTTTGCCAACTAATATCCTCCAAAAATTGATAGAAAAGCACTTTTTCGGAACGAAAATGCTCGTATTTTGCATCCATCAACTCTTTGCCAAGGAATTTCTCTACATTATATGCTAATGGTAGTGAACCATCAATTGCTCCACATAAAATTTTAACCTGAAATGGCAACAACCTAATTTGATCAATTGATGTTACAGTAACACCAAAGTTTTCCTTTTCGCGAATTTGGTATTTTTCGCTGCTCGATGCTATTTCCAATCTATCCAACAAATCCCTAATGGTAATTGAATTGATTCCCAGCAATGGCAAAGTATGGCTTAAACTTTCGACCAATTTCACAAAAGTATCCAGAGCATCGTTTTCGGCTTCGATTGCTTCCAACAAATCATTGTATTCAATTGAGTTGTATTTATGTTTGTTTGACTGAATATTTTCGATTTGCAAAATGATACTGTCGATTATTCCAAATTGTTGTATTAATTTATAAATGTATTTGTTTAAATCTTTTATTTCTATTTTTTTACTAAACAAAGCGAATTTGCTTTGAATTTGGAATAAGTCCGACAAAAATTTTTCCAATTTTTGTTGTCGAATTTCAAAATCTTTTCGCGTGTATTTATCCAAATTGGTCGATAAATTCAATTTTAGATAACTTAGGAATGTTTCGGCTCGGTTTTTAATGAAATCATTCTCGAAATTCAATCTGTTGTTGCGTAATTTTAAAATTCTAATCAAATCCAAAAAATTGCTGCTATCAATGTTTTCCAATCTAATGTATTTACTTTCGAATAGTAATTGCAATTGCTCGTAAGAAAAATTACCTTCGATTAACTTAAAAATCAACAGAATGTTACGGACCAAAACTGATTGTGATATACTTTTACGGTGGGTAATATTGACGGGTATATTTTCGGCTCGGAACGAATTAAAGAACAACCCAGCATAATCTTCGGGCTTTCGAGCAACTATAGCAATTTGGGACAGTGGAATTTTCTCGCAAATATTCAAATACTTCACCAATTTTGTAATATAACGCACTTCGTCGAAAATGTTTTGGCATTCGATAATTGTTAGAGAATCCGAAAGGTATTGGAATTTGGTTTCTTTGCTTTCGTCAAATAGATGATAACTTAATTTGTTGTTTAACTTTGCTTCGTCCCAATATAATGGCTCTGTACTGTATAATTTGAATTGTTCATCAACAAAATATCGTAAAATTATTTGAAAATTTCCAAAAAGCGGTCCAGCAATTTCGGAATAATCCAAATTGATTACGAAGGGAATTGATAAATTTTTGAATTGCGACAAAATTTGTAACTCTAATTTCCTAAAATTCGAAAAACCAATTAAATGAATAGAGTTGATCTTCAATTCGGAAGATAAAAAATCCGATAATTTGTTGATTGTTTCTATTTTGGTTAATTGAATGAACAAGTCCTCCATCAATTTGGGCATATCAAGCAAGTTATCGCCCAATAAATTTTCATAAGTCTGATGAATCAAATCGATGTCTTGGGACTTTCGGTAGTCAAAAACATAATAATCAGTTTGTTCTGAATTTGTCCGCACTCCATCTAATCTCAATCCATTAATAATCGAAGCGATTCTTCGGGCAACATCTAATTTGAGATAATTTTCCTCGAATTTATAGAATTCCAATTTTGATTGATTTATTGCTTGTTCAATCAACATTAATTGGATACCATCGGAAATCAATTTTTTGGAATAACCTAAATTTAACCATTTATATATTTGTTTAAAGAAATCTTCTAAGTTATAAATATATATATAATTAAGTGCCTTATTGTATTTTACCGAGAATTCTTTTGCGAGATATTTTTTAAGGTTTTTTACAATTTTTCGCGTTGGAACAACAATAATATTATTATGTAGGTTGTCTTTTTCAATAAACTCATTAATTAAATTATATATTTCGTACTTTGATATTTTGTCGGGAGTAAATGCACTGTTATAAATAAGAAATGGCATTTAGAATTCTCTGTTTAATAAACTTTGAATTAAGTGATTTAAAAGTTTTTTATATAAATTGTCTTCGAATTTATTTAAATGCTCTTTGATTGTTGCAAAATAACCATTAATTGTTTCTTTGGTGATGTCAAAGATACCATTTCTATCAAGGTAATCAATCATAGCGGGAACTTGCTCAGGTTTTAATCCGTGATTAATAAAAAAGTAATTTAGCAAATCGATTTCATCTTGCTTTTTGAACAATTCCTTTGCTTTTAACATTATAAAAGTTTTTTTACCTTCAACGAGGTCCTTGCCAACAACTTTACCAAACTTTGGATTAACCGCAGTTAAATCCAACAAATCATCTTGCAACTGAAATGCTAATCCCAAAGATTTTCCAATAGCAGCCAAACTGCGGATGTCCTCTAATTTGCCATTAGCAATAAATCCACCAATTACCATTGAGTTTTCGATTAACTTTGCAGTTTTCTTTTCGATCATCATAAAATACTCGTTAATCGAAACATCTTGTCGGTTTTCGAAATCTAAATCGAATCCTTGTCCTTCGCATACTTCAATTAAACTATCGGTATAGGTTAATAAAACTTCTTTGCAATATTCCAATCCAACATCGGCAATTATGTTTTGGAAAGCAATAGCAAGCAACAAATCTCCCGATAAAATTCCAACCGAGATATTCCATTTTTTATGAATTGTTTCACGGTTTCTTCGTAAATCGCTATTATCCATAATATCGTCGTGAACTAAAGTGAAATTATGGAGGAATTCCAATGCAATGGCTGGTTTAATGGCCTTGTGTATATTTCCATTCAATAACCCAGTGGAAACGAGTGTAAGCAAAGGGCGTATTCTTTTACCCTTTCCTTCCAACAAGTACTTGATTGGTTCATATAAATTCTTGGGCTCTGTTTTACAAAAAAAGCAATAGAGGTTTTTTTCGATAAGATCTAATAATTCCTCCAACTTTTGATTAATCTTTGGGTCATCCATTTTATGTCCTAACATATTGTTTGCCTGGTAATTGTTTTATCAAACCAGTTAATTCTAAGTTTAGTAAATTAACTAAAATCACAGAAACATCAATATCCAATTTTTCGAGTAAAGAATCTAAACTGATTGGATCGAATCCAATTGCTTCGAAAATCTGACTTTCGATTTCATTATTGAAATTGATTTCTTTTTTATTGGTAAATAATTTATTATTATTCCAACCTAAAGTATCCAAAATATCATTCGCAGATAAACATAAACTTGCGATATTGTTTTTAATTAAATTATTGCAACCAATACTTCGTTCATAATTAATATTACCTGGAACTGCAAACACATCCCGTCCTTGATCGAATGCAAAGCGTGCTGTAATCAAAGAACCTCCTTTCTCCCCACTTTCGATAACCAACGTTGCCGAACTCATTCCACTAATTATTCTATTGCGTTGAGGAAAATAACCAATTTGTGCTGGCTCGTCAGGTGGATATTCCGACACCAAAGCACCACCGTGTTCAATAATTTCTCGAGCAAGTTTTTGGGCACTAATCGGACTAATTTTTTGGAATCCCGAAGCAACAACTGCTATGGTATGCCCATTGTTTTTTATTACCTCCTTATGGGTTAACGAATCAATTCCAGCGGCTAATCCACTAACAATATCCACACCACATTCGACCAATTCTCGACAGAATCGTTCAATAACCATTTTGCCATAAAAAGTGCTGTGACGAGTACCAACAATAGCAATCAATTTTTCGTAGTTAAGATTGTAATTACCCCAAACATAAAGTATCACTGGAGGCGATGAAATATTTTTCAAGAGTTTTGGATAGTCTTGGTCCCAATAATTTAAAATACGATAATTTTTTTCATTGCAAGTCTCAATAATTCTGTCAATTTTGGAATTTATCTCTCTTCGGTATTCAAAATTAAATTCCAAATTATTGTTGCCAATAGATTCTATTAGTGAATCATAGGAGTCGAATTTATTTACAAAATTTATAATATGATGGGGCTTAAATTTATCTATATACATCAAATTGAACAAATCACGCAGTTTCCATTTCTTTATCATTTTGGAATTATCTTGTTTGATATTTACTTAATTGTAAAATTACGAAAAAATTTGTGTGAGAATAGTTTTGAATTGCTTAATTTTGTATTTTCAAAAATCACAAACAGATGAAAATGGCGCATTCGTCTAGCGGTTAGGACGCTGGCCTCTCACGCCGGTAACAGGGGTTCGAGTCCCCTATGCGCTACAACTTTTCTATACAAACCCCTTGAATTTCAACAAAATAAATACAATAAATACACATTTTTTACAATTCATTAATTACATTTCACTAAAATATCATTATTTTTGTAAGTTTGATTGAAGCACCTATGAAAGTATTGATTATCTCGCATCGCAATCCATTTAGGTTGAAAGATGGCGGTTCATTGGCAATTTATTTTATACTCAAATGTTATCGACAATTAGGATACGACACCACATTATTGATGATGAATCCACTAAAGCACTACATATCCCCCGAAGAATACTCACCTATGGTAAATGAATTAGGCATCAATGTTGTAGTCCACGATATTAACACAAATCCCAACCCATTTGCTGCGCTTCGAAATTTACTTTTTTCGGATTTATCATACATTTTGGAACGCTTTTATGATAAAAAATATGATCAAAAACTAATTCAACTCTTACAAAATAACCATTATGATATAATCCAACTTGAAGGTAGTCAATTGGCTTTATATTTGGATACAATCAAAAAATATGCACCGAACACTCCCGTTGCTCTTAGGGCTCACAATCTTGAATACGAAATTTGGGAACGCACTACACAAATCGAAAAAAATCTGTTAAAAAAGTGGTTCTATCAAGTTAATGCTGTTAGATTTAAACGATGGGAAATCGAACAATTCAAAAAAGTAGATTTTATATTTCCTCTATCCGATAGGGACTTAAAAAAAATACAAAATTACGCTCCCAATAAGAAATATTATACAATTAATTTTGGCATCAATTTAGATAAATACCCAAAACAATCTATTGATTTAAAAAGAATTTCAATAGCGTTTTTGGGTGCTCTGGATTGGATACCAAACCAAGAAGCGCTAATGTGGTTTTTGGAAAATGTGTGGTCCCGTATCGATGGCTACTACGAAGGACTTGAGTTCTTTATTGCAGGGCGAAACGCTCCCGATTGGTTAGTAAAGAAAATTAAAAACTACAATGTAAATTTTGTTGGCGAAGTCGATAGTTCAATAGATTTCATCACCCAACATCCAATCTTTGTAGTCCCATTGATGGCGGGCGGTGGAGTTCGAATCAAAATTATCGAACAAATGGCTCTGGGCAGGGTGATAATTTCCACTCCAATTGGAGCCGAAGGGTTGGAAGTTATGAGTGGCGAGAACATAATGATTGCCGAAACTTCGGACGATTTTATCCGAGATATCGACTATTTGTTACGAAACCCCGATGGAATTCGTTATATTTCCGAAAATGCACGCATAACGGTCGAGAATTTTTATAACGAGCAAGTGATATTCCGTGAATTTGGGGAATATCTAAAAACCCATTTGAACATTAAATCATAAATTTTGACGAGGTTCCCAACTATCGCCACCACAGGGTGTGTAATTTTCGGTTGGATGTTCATCCAAAATTGTGCATAATTTGTTTGAAGGGTCAAAGTATCGACACTTGCCACAAAGAGTTTGTTCCAAGAATTCATCGGTTTCATCACTAAATTTTCTAAATCTGCGATATGCAGGATATGCAACCAAGAACCACATTGCAACAGCAATTATCCACCAATTACCACGAAAATAAAAGTAATCCACCAAAAACAAAGATAGTAAAATAATAATAGCAGTTCTAACCAATACTCCAAAAAAAATCGAGCCAGTTGTAACAGTAGGTTCGGATTTATCATTAATCGTATCTGATGATTCGAAATTAATTATATTTATAAGTTTTTTAAAAAATTGATCCATAAATAAAATAAATTTGGTTTGTTAATAAGAATTTGGGTTTACTTATTGGGTTTACTTGATTTTATATCTTGCTTATATAAATAGAACACTCTCAATCATTAATTATGTTTGTTATTTGATAAAGTTAGTAACATAACTTCTTGCTTCTCAAAGTATTGTCCTGTTCATTTCGTATATTACGTTTCTATCTTCGAGATATTTGATTATTCCGTTAAAAACCTTGTCATCAAAGCCTAAAAATTCGGGTGGAAACAATCCTTTTTCGGAAAATTTGCCTTCCAAAATTAAATTAGCAACAGCTGTTGCTGTATATCCCGTTGTTCGAGCCATTGAACTTGTTTGGGTTTCTTCGTCATAAATATCAAATAAATCATACGTATATCTCACTTTCTCTCCATTCTCAGTGCCTTCGATTATTACTCTCATTATAGTGAATTCCTCTTCTTCAGGTAATAAATACCACTCTTTGAATAAAATTTTATTAGTAAAATCAATTGGCTTTATTTTGGTTCCGTTGATATCTATTTCATTTTGCTCGAAAAATCCACTTGCTTTTAAAGCTTTTATTAATTCGATGTGTCCGGGATAGCGCAAAGTTTTTTCTTTCATATTGGGGATTTTCAAAGTGTGTATCAAAGAACGCAATCCATCTGTATTGAATGCTTCCAAAGTTCCTATCTCCTCAAAGAAAATATATTCACTGTCCGACAAGGGCTCTTTGGTGATTAATTTCCCATTCTCTACATAACGGGACGGTCGTGTGTATTCTTCTATTACATCTATTGGTGAAAATGGTGCCTTGTATTGAAATGGGTATTTTCGCACAAATGGCAATCCTCCAACATAGCAAACATATGAATCAACTTGCATTTTTTTATAGTGATAACCAAGCAAAATGTTGCACATCCCCGGTGCAACTCCACAATCAACAACTGCCGTTGCCTGCTTTTGCTCGGCTAATTCTTTTAATTGCAAAGAATCCTCCGGAAAAAATGATATATCCACGATATTTTTACCAGTCTCGATTACTCTTTTGGTAACATTAAATCCCATAAAACCGGGAACGGCATTCACAACCAAATCAAATTCTGCTATTTGGTTTGGTATTGATGATAAATCTCTCAAATCTGCAACAAGTGTACCTATCCGTGATAAATCGTACTTATTAAATTTTGATGGGTCAATATCACAAACCGTTACTTGATAATTATGCGAAAGATCGATTGCCATTGCTGAACCAACCATTCCGCTGCCCAAAACAATTACTTTTTTCATTTGTCAATC
>Ga0209018_1000761_pt1 | contig 28450 bp, 22 predicted proteins | sample YNPBryBLVA2012_FD_185814 | JGI IMG/M metagenome (GOLD analysis project Ga0209018, IMG submission 185814) | Anoxygenic and chlorotrophic microbial mat microbial communities from Yellowstone National Park, USA - YNP Bryant BLVA 2012 (SPAdes)... ...
ACCTCCCCCGTCATGGCCACGTCGTGGCGGACGGGAATCCCCGTGAAGGCCGAGACCATGGCGGCGGCCAGGGCCACGCCGGCGGAGGGGCCGTCCTTGGGGATGGCCCCCTCGGGAACGTGCACGTGGACGTCGCTCTCGGCGTGGAGGGAGGGCTTCAGGTCCAGCCGGGAGGACTGGCCCCGGATGTAGGAGAAGGCCGCGCGGGCGCTCTCCTGCATCACGTCGCCGAGCTGGCCCGTCAGGGTGAGGTTGCCCTTGCCCGGCATGAGGCTGGCCTCCACCAGCAGGATGTCGCCGCCGGCCTGGGTCCAGGCCAGTCCCACCGCCACCCCCACCTCGTCGCCCTGGAGGATCTTCCGTTCCTTGTACCGCGGAACCCCCAGGAGGGCCTCCACCCGTTCGGGGGTGAGGACCTCCCGGGCCCTTCGCCGTTCCTTCACGACGCGGTGGGCCACCTTCCGGCAGAGCGAGGCGATCTCCCGCTCCAAGTTCCGGACCCCCGCCTCCCGGGTGTAGCCGTCAATGAGAAAGGCGAGCCCCTCCTCGGTGAAGGTGACCTCCCCCTTCCTCAGGCCGTGGGCCTTCGTCTGCTTGGGAACGAGGTAGCCCTCGGCGATGGCGCGCTTTTCCGGAAGGGTGTACCCCGAGAAGGGGATGACCTCCAGCCGGTCCAGGAGGGCCGGCGGGATGGTGTGGGTGACGTTGGCGGTGGTGACGAAGAAGACCCGGCTCAGGTCGAAGGGCACGTCGATGTAGTGGTCCAGGAAGGCGTGGTTCTGTTCCGGATCCAGGACCTCCAGGAGGGCCGAGGCCGGATCCCCGCGGTAGTCGGCCCCCAGCTTGTCAATCTCGTCGAGGAGGAAGAGGGGGTTGCGGCTTCCGGCGCGCTTGATGAGCTGGACGATCTGTCCCGGAAAGGCGCCGATGTAGGTCCGCCGGTGGCCCTTGATCTCGGCCTCGTCGTGGACGCCGCCCAGGGAGAGGCGGACGAACTCCCGGCCCATGCTTCTCGCGATGGACCTGGCCACGCTGGTCTTGCCCACCCCCGGCGGTCCCACGAAGCAGAGGATGCTCCCCTTGGGGTCCTTGGTGAGCTGGCGGACCGAGAGGAACTCGAGGATCCGCTCCTTGACCTTTTCCAGGCCGTAGTGGTCCTCGTCGAGGATCTTCTCCGCCCGCCGGATGTCCAGGCGGTCCTTGGTCTCCTTGCTCCACGGAAGGCTGAGGAGCCAGTCGATGTAGGAGCGGGAGACGGTGGCCTCGGCGGAGACCGGCGGCATCACCTCCAGCCGCTTGAGCTCCGAGAGGGCCCGTTCCTTGGCCCCTTCGGGCATGCCGGCCTTCTCGATGCGCTCCCGAAGTTCCTCCAGTTCCCCGGCCGAGTCTTCCCGGCCCAGCTCCTTCCGGATGAGCTTCATCTTCTCGTTGAGGAAGTACTCCTTCTGGGTCTTCTCGATCTGCTTCTCCACCTCGCGGTTGAGCTGCTGGTCCAGGGTGATCTGGGCCATCTCCGCCAGGAAGAGCTTGCGGACCAGGGCCAGCCGTTCGGAGGGGTCCAGCGCCTCCAGGACCTTCTGCTTCATCTCGGCGGAAGAGGAGAGGAGCGAGGCGATCTGGTCGGCGAAGCGGGGCGGGTCCTCGGGGTTCAGGGACGACAGGGAGAGCCCCCCGAAGAGGTTGGGGTTCTTCCGCCTCTCCGCCTCGAACCGGCGGACCAGGTCCACCACCAGGGATTCGGCCTTGGCGTCCGCCTCCCCGTCGGGCAGGGGCCGGATGGAGACGTGGTGGATGGGGCCGTCCAGAAGTAAATCCACCACCTCGCCCCGGTACAGCCCCTCCACGACCACCTTGTAGTGGCCGTTGGGAAGGGCGATGGACTGGAGGATGTTGGCCACCACGCCCACCCGGTACATCTCGTCGGGTTTGGGATCCTCCTGGCGGGGGTCCCGCTGGAGGAGGAGGAAGACCCGGCCGTCGCTCTCCAGGGCGGCGGTGGCGGAGGCCACCGACGAGGGCCGCCCCACCACGAAGGGGCGCACGGAGTGGGGCGGGATCACCAGGTCCCGCAGGGTGATCAGGGGATAAACGGGGGCAACGGCTCCCGCCCGGGACGGGGGGAAAGAAGATTCCATAGGGTGTTCCTTCTCGTCGGCGGGCATCAGCCCGCGTTTTCCATCAGCATGATGGGTTTGGCGCTGGAGAGAACCACGTCCTTGGTGATGACCACTTCCTTGATGGCCTTCTGGGAGGGGATCTCGTACATCAAGTCGAGCATGAGGTCTTCCATGATGATGCGAAGCCCCCGGGCCCCCACGCCCCGGCTGATGGCCATTCGGGCGATCTCCTCGACGGCCTCCTCGGTGAAGGTCAGCTTGACCCCTTCCATTTCGAAGATCTTCTCGTACTGCTTGACCAGCGCGTTCCGGGGCTCGGTGAGGATCACCATCAGGGCCTGGAGGTCCAGCTCCTGGAGGCTGGCCACCACCGGAACCCGGCCCACGAACTCCGGGATCATCCCGTACTTGATGAGGTCCTGGGGCTGGACCTGGGCCAGCAGCCGGTCGGTGCCGGTGCTCTCCTTCTCCTGGGGGACCCCTCCGTAGCCGATGGAGGACTTGTGGAGGCGCCGCTCGACGATCTTCTCCAGGCCCACGAAGGCCCCGCCGCAGATGAAGAGGATGTTGGTGGTGTCGATCTGGATGAACTCCTGGTGGGGGTGCTTCCGCCCGCCCTGGGGGGGCACGTTGGCCACGGTCCCCTCGAGGATCTTGAGGAGGGCCTGCTGGACCCCCTCCCCCGAGACGTCCCGGGTGATGGAGGGGTTGTCGCCCTTCCGAGCGATTTTGTCGATCTCGTCGATGTAGACGATGCCCCGCTCCGCCCTCGCCCGGTCGCCGTCGGCGTTCTGGAGGAGCTTCAGCAGGATGTTCTCCACGTCCTCGCCCACGTACCCCGCCTCGGTGAGGGTGGTGGCGTCGGCGATGGCGAAGGGAACCCGGAGAAGCCGGGCCAGCGTCTGGGCCAGCAGCGTCTTGCCCGTGCCCGTGGGCCCCATGAGGAGGATGTTGGACTTCTGGATCTCCACGTCGCCCCGCCGGGCGGCCGGCTGGGTCCGCCGGTAGTGGTTGTAGACGGCCACGGAGATGCGCTTCTTGGCCGCCTCCTGGCCCACCACGTACTCGTCGAGGAAGGCCTTGATCTCCCGAGGCTTGGGAAGGGGGCTCTTGCCGCGCTCCTCCTTCTCCACGTCCTCGGCCAGGATCTCGTTGCAGGTCTCCACGCACTCGTTGCAGATGTAGACGCTGGGACCGGCGATGAGTTTCTTCACCTCCCGCTGGGGCTTGTTGCAAAAGCTGCAACGAAGTTCGTTGTCACCGTACGATCGGCTCATCGGGCTTCCTCCGGGGGGGCCTTCCCCTCCCCGCTGGAATGCAAACGGCGCGCCAATTATTTCGCGCTTCCGTGGTGCAGCAGGATCTTGTCCACGAGGCCGTACCCCATCGCCTGCTCGGCGGTCATGAAGTTGTCCCGCTCGCAGTCCCGCCGGATCTCCTCCAGGGTCCTTCCCGTGTGCCGGGCGAGGATCTCGTAGAGACGTTCCCGGGTGGCCAGGAGGTGGCGGGTGCGGATCTCCACGTCCGTCGCCTGCCCCTCGGCCCCGCCCAGGGGCTGGTGGATCATGACGGTGGCGTTGGGAAGGGCGAACCGCTTCCCCTTCGTTCCCGCCGCCAGGAGCAGGGCCCCCATGGAGGCGGCCTGCCCGATGCAGACGGTGTTGATGTCGGGCTTGACGAACTGCATGGTGTCGTAGATGGCCAGGCCCGCCGTGATGTAGCCTCCGGGGCTGTTGATGTACAGCCAGATGTCCCGGGTGGGATCCTCCGCTTCCAGGAACAGGAGCTGGGCGATCACCAGGTTGGCGAGGTGGTCGTCAATGGCCTCCCCGACGAAGATGATGTGGTCCTTGAGGAGCCTCGAATAGATGTCGTACGAGCGCTCCCCGCGGTTGGTCTGTTCCACCACGAAGGGGATGAGCGGCATCTACGATTCCTCCTCGCCGGAAGGCTTCCCTTCTACGAATCTAACCGAAGCCTCGCGGAGAAGCAAGTCCAGCGCCTTCTTCCGGGCGATGAGGTCCCGGACGTCGTCCAGGCGCTCTTCCTTGGCGTAGCGCGATTTGAGGGTCTCGGGCGAGAGCCGGCTGCCGGCGGCCAGTTCTCGGAAGTAGGCATCCACGTCCTCCTCCGTGGCCGCGAGCCCCTTCCGGGCCGCCGTCTGGCTCAGGAGGAAGTACGCTCCCACCTTCCGCTCGGCGATGGGTCGGCGGGAATCGGCGATCTCCTTCCAGTCCACCTTCCGGGCCATGGCCCCCATGCCTTCCCGTTCCCACTCCTCCACCAGTTCCGTGAGGTCCTCCCGGAGCTGGCGTTCCACCAGCGTCGGCGGCAGGGGGACGGGGTACTTCTCTAGGAGGCTCTCCAGCAGGCGGTTCTCCTGGAAGCCCTTGACCTCCCGCTGCACCTGGGCCACGAGGTCCTCCCGGACCCGGTTCCGGAGGGCTTCCAGGTTCTCCGCTCCCAGGTCCTTGGCGAAGTCGTCCGAAAGGGGTGGGACCTCCCGCCTCCCCACCTTGTTCACGGTGAAGGTGTACTTCCCCGGGGCCAGCGGGGCCTTCTTCCCCTCCTCTTCGGTGGCGGGGGGCGCGATCTCCAGTTCGAAGGTCTCGCCGGCCTTTTTTCCGGACAGCATGCGCTCCACCGGATGGTCGCTCTGGGAGAGGGCCCGGAGGAAGACCTCCTGCTCCTTCTCCAGACCCGCCCGCTTCTGGGAAAGGACCAGGTAGTCCCCCTCGGCGGCCTCCTCCACCGGCTTCATGACGGCGGCCCGCTCCCGGAGGGAGTGGATGACCTTCTCCACCTGCTCCTCTTTCACGTCGGGCTTGGGGGAGGAGATTTCCACCCCGGCGGCGGTGACCTCCGGAAACTCTGGGGCCACCTCGATCTTCAGCTCGCAGGTGAAGGGCTGGCCCTCCTCGAGGCGCGTCTGGGCCGCCCGGGGTTCCACCACCGGCTCCAGGCCGAACTGCTTCAGGGTCTCCTGGGCCGCCTCCGGAAGGATCCGCTCCAGGACCTCCTCGCGGATCTCCGACGCGAACCGCGCCTTGACCAGCGCCGCCGGCGCCTTTCCCGGACGGAAGCCTGGAAGCCGGGCCTGGCCGCGGACGGCCTTCAGCACGCCCTCGTAGTGGGGGGCGACCCGTTCCCATTCCATCGTGACCGAAAAGGTCCGCTGGCAACCTTCCCGTGCTTTCTCGGCGATCTCCATCTGGGCTCCCATCGGGCCGGGGCCTCACTCCGTGGCGGGACAACCCGCCGCCGTTCCCCCGGCGTGCCATTCTGGTCTGGTGCGAAAGGGGGGGCTCGAACCTGCGCGGCCTAGAAGCCTCGGGGCCAGAGGCCCCTGCGTTTCAAGGCCGCCCACGGTTCCCGGGGCGGGGCCCCTCCCTCGTTTTCTACGGTCCTTCGCCAAGCCGTTGGCGAAGGACCTTGAAAACCCCGGGAATCCCCGCCCTTCTCGTCCCCGCCTTTCTTCCTTCAAAAAACCACTCCGTCTGGTGCGAAAGGGGGGACTCGAACCCCCACGGGTTGCCCCACAGGATCCTAAGTCCTGCGCGTCTGCCGGTTCCGCCACTTTCGCCCGTTTTCTCTCCTCGGGAATCTCCCGCCCGCCGGCGGAGGGTCGGATTGGGCCGGGGGGGCGGAGGCGGGAAGCTGGCGCGCCCGCCCCGACTCGAACGGGGGACCTGCGGCTTCGAAGGCCGACGCTCTATCCGGCTGAGCTACGGGCGCAATTCGCCGGCCGTCCCCGACGGCTTCTTGTACCACAAACCGGGGGCTTCGCGCAAGGCGGGGGATGCCTCTGTCGGCCCTACAGAAGGGTCCGGGTCACCCCGCCGCAGAGACCGTAGAGCCGGGGAAGGGCCTGCATCGCTTCGGCGGCGGAAGGGGGGCGGTGGACCACGAGGGCGTAGGGGGCCCGGAAGGCGCGCAGGGCCAGGAGCACCCTCTCCCTCTGCGCACGGGAGCCGTCGGTGACGGCGGTGAAGACGGCGGGAGGGTAGACCACCGCGAGCAGGGCGTTGCCCAGGACTTCGGGAGCGGCCTCCTCCCCCGGCGCCCGTCGGGCCAGGGAGGCTACCATCTGCCGGCCGGCGGCCTCCCATCCTTCCTCCTGGAACTGAATGGAGGCCAGGAGCAGGAAGCGGGCGCACCGGCTCAGGTCCCCGGGCGAGACCGTTTCCCCGAGGGTTTCCCCGGCGAGCCGCCCGGCGATCTCCCGGACCGTCTCCAGGTCTCCCTCCTCCAGCCCGGCGTGGAAGAGGGCGAGCCGTGCGGCGCCGCGCTCGGCGCGCCACCGGAGGGATTCCTGGCCCCGCCCTTCCTCCCCCGCCTCCAGGGACTTTCGGGCGATGGCCAGGTAGGCCGGCTCGCCCAAGACCCCTCCGGCCTTGGCGAAGGCCTGGGCGGCGGTAAAGCAGGAAAGGCCGTCCCGGCATGGCTCCAGCGCCGGGGGGGCGACGAGGGCCCGCTCCCGGGCGGAGAGGCGGTGGTAGGCTTCGTCGGAAGCCTGTCCCGCCGCGAAGCCCCCGCCGGGAAGACGAAGTCGGGAATGGAGAAAGCGGAGAATACCCCGGGCCAGGCCGAGGCAGAGGCGGTCCCCGGTGACCAGGTGGAGGCGCAGGGCCGCCAGCATCCAGGTGGTATTGGTGGAAAGGGCCTTCCGGGTGTCCCTCCCTTCGAAAAAGCCGCCCTCCTCGGCGTCGTACAGCGGAGAATCGGCCATCCGGCGGAGAAGATCGAGGAGCCGGCCCTTCAGCGCGGCGTCTCCCGATTGGATGGCGTACTTCACCAGGAACCGCAGGATTTCCGTCCAGCCGCCGGGATCGGGAAGGGCGAGGCCCGAAAGGACCGGCTCCTGCTCCGTGGCCAGACGCAGGGCCAGAGCCTCCAGCTCGGCCCCGCCCCGGTCCAGCGCCGCTCTTTCTCCCACCCTGCACCTCCACGCCCCTTCGCCGGGCCGGTTCTCCGGGTTGCAACGGGGATGCCAGTTTTTGGCCCCTGGAAAGCCCCCCGCACGCCCGCCTCCGTCACAGGCATGAAACAGGCTCCCGGTGACGTTTCAGATCCCTCTTGTCCGGGAGGACCATCGAGGGTATGCTTCTCGCGGAGAGGTTTGCGATGGTTCGAAAAGGTCTTCTGCAGATGCTGGGGCTCGTGGCGGCGGGCGCCGCCCTGGGCCTCCTTTTCAACACCCTCTCGCCCATGGGCCTCCCCCTCACCGGGGGAAAGGAGGCCCGGATGGCCCAGAAGGGAATCCGGATGGTGACCCTGGACGAGGTTCGGTACTACCTGGATCAGCCGGGGACGATCCTCGTGGACGCCCGGTCACCGGAAGAGTACGCCCTGGGGCACATCCCCGGCGCCCTCAACCTGCCCGCCGACGCCTTCGATCCGGCCTTTCCCAAGGTCGCCCGGCGCCTTCACGGGGCCTCCCTGATCATCATCTACTGCTCCGGCGGCTCCTGCGGCACCTCCGAGGAGGTGGCCGGCAAGCTCCAGGAGCGGGGCTTCAAGGACTCGACCCTCGCCGTCTTTGCCGACGGACTTCCTGGCTGGATGCGGGCCAAGCTCCCGATCCAATCCGGCGCCGGGGAGTGAGATGGGGCGGAGGACCACCACCTGGTTGGAGCGGCTGGGGCGCTGGGGCCTGGCGGCGATCTTTCTTTTCGCCGCCGTCCCAAAGATCCTGGACCCCGCCGGCTTCGCCGAGGACGTGACCCACTACGCCCTTCTCCCGGACGCCACCGTGAACGTCGTGGCCATCCTCCTTCCCTGGATCGAGGCGGTGGGGGCGCTGGCGCTCCTCACCGGCTTCGCCGCCGAGGGGGGACTGCTCCTGGCGAACCTCCTGCTCCTCCTCTTCCTGGGCGCCCTCGGCCAGGCATGGGCCCGAGGCCTGGACATCGACTGCGGGTGCTTCGGCCACGGCAAGGGCAACGCTTCGGTGGCCTTGGCTTTCCTGAGGGACCTTCTCTTCTTCCTCTTCGCCGGAGGGGTCCTGGCGCTCCGGGGACGGCGCCTGCGCCTCGCCGCCGGCAGGTAACGGCCGCTTTTCTTTCGCTCTTTCCTGGTGTAAGCTATCTCCAAGAGGATTCGAGGGGTTCACCCCGCTTGGGACCTTCCCGCGGGGACACCGAAGGGAATCCGAACCGCTGGAGGTGGGATATGGCGGAGATCGCCGCCTGGAAGTCCCAGGAGGAGGAGCTCCTGACGCTGGTCCTCGAAACGGCTCCCGACCCCTTTGGGGTGGACGCCCGGCTCCGGGAGCTGGAGGGCCGCTTCGGCAAGGAGGTCTACGCCCGTTTTCTCCACCTGATTTGCCACGTGGACCTGGCCGCCGAGGAGGCCCGGGAGCACTGGCTCCAGATTCTCCAGCACACCGAGATCCTGAGGCGGGCCCTGGGAAGGCCGGTGGACTACCGCGTGGGCGCCGCCGACTACTTCGTCCACGAATCGCCCCGCATCCAGAGCCCCGCCGTCATTGACATCCGGATCTTCCGGCAGACCGAACAGGGCGTCCTGAAGGATCCCCTGACCGGCCTCTACAACCTGCGGTACCTGAACGAGGTCCTGCCACGAGAGATCGGGATCGCCCGGCGGACCAACGCGCCCCTGAGCCTCGTCTTCCTCGACGTGGACCACTTCAAGGCCTTCAACGACCAGCTCGGCCACGAGGCCGGAAACGAGGCCCTCAAGACCGTCGCCCGCATCCTGGCCGAGTCCGTGCGGGAGATGGACCTCCCTTGCCGCTACGGCGGGGAGGAGTTCACCGTGCTCCTCCCCTCCACCGACAAGATGGGGGGGCTCGCCGTGGCCAACCGCATCGTCCAGGCGCTGGAGCGGTTGCGGATCCCCGCCCCCTCGCCCTTCGGAGTCCTCACGGCCAGCGCGGGGGTTGCCGCCTACCCCAGCGACGCCGCCGATGCCGAGGAGCTGATCCAGCACGCCGATTCGGCCATGTACCAGGCCAAGTCCCTGGGAAAGAACCGCGCCGTCCCTTACTCCTACGAGCGGAGGGGGTACCTCCGGATCCCCAAGGACTTCTCGGGTACCCTGGCCGCCGGCCGGGGGGAGCCGCTCCCCCTCTCCGGCAAGGACCTCAGCTGTTCGGGCCTCTTCTTCTACTCGCCGGTGGAACTGGTGGCCGGGCAGTCGGTGGACCTGGACCTCGCCATCCCTGGAGAGGAGGGCACCACCCGCGTCCGCTGCAAGGCCAGGGTGGTCCGGTGCCAGAAGGACGGGGAGGGCCGCTTCGGCGTGGGGGCCCAGATCGTTCACATCCCCACCGCCGACCGCCTTCGTTACTTCAAGGCCGCTTCCCCTCCCGGTTTTTGACCGGCCTCCCCCGTGCCGGGCGGGGTGTCCCTGGGCAACAGGACCAGCAGGCGCCCGGGGGCCTTGAGGCGCCCCGCCACCGCCTCCGCTCCTTCCCCCGCCCCGCAGAAGAGGTCGGCCCTCCCCGGGCCCAGGATGGCGCCCCCCGCATCCTGAAAGGCGACAAGGCGCCGGAAGGGTGCCCATCCCGCCAGAAGCCCCTCCGGCGTCACGACCGGCAGGCTGGAAACGAGGAGTCCCGCCGCCCCCTGGGGGTAGACAGTCCCGTCCACCGCCAGGGAGCGCCCCGGCGTCAGGGGCAGGCCGAGACTTCCCGTCGGGGCGTCCCCCTGCTCCAGCCGGAAGAAGGTGTAGGCGGGGTTCACCGAGAGGTGCCGCTGGCGCTCGGCCTCGGGAAGGGTGGCGAGGACCCGCCGGATCTCCTGCATGGAGGCCTTTTCCAGGGGGAGAAGGCCCTCCGCCGCCAGGTGGGCCCCCAAACTGGCGTAGGGGTGGCCGTTCTTCCCGTCGAACTGGACCCGCACCACCCGCCCGTCTCCCAGGCGGATCCGCCCCGAACCTTGAACATGCAGGAAGAAAACGTCCACCGGGTCTTGGAGCCAGGCGATCTCCAGCCCGCGGTTCCGGAGCACGCCCCCCTGGTCAATCTCCTCCCGGGTGTAGTAGGGAACCAGCCGATCTCCCTCCAGGCGGCCGTAGACCCTACTCGGGGCGCCAGCGCCCGGGGCGGGGGGGCCGTCGGCCGCCACCAGGTCCGGCGGGCGCCGGTACAGGGGAAAGCGGAAGCGCCCGTCCGGCTGGAGGCGTCCTTCCAGGACCGGCTCGTAGTAGCCGGTGAGGAGGAGGGGGTCGGGGGGAGCCACCAGCCGGAGGCGCCGTCGGACCGCCTCGGCCCGCGCTTCGGGGACGGGGGGTACCTCGGCGAGGATGGCGAGAAGCTCCCGGATCCCCCGGGCCACTTCGCCGGCTCCGACGCTTCCGTTTCCCAGGGCGAGCAAGCGTCCTTCGGGAAGCCGCTCCAGCCACTCGAGGCTCCTTCTGAGGGCCGGCTCCAGGTCCGCGAAGGCCAGGTCATCCAGGGGCAGGCTTCCGGCCTCCTCCCAGGACACCTCCACGAAGGCCGGCCCCGGCGGCACCGGAGGCGGAGCCTCGGGAGAGCGAACCTCGGGGGCGGCCGGCCCCGGAGGCGGAGGCGCGGTGGGGAGGGGTTGGGGGGGCTTTTTCGCGCAGGCACCGGCGAAAGCGAGAAGGGCGAACAGGGCGGCGAGGGTCACCGGGCTCTTCATGGGCTCAGTGTACGGAGCGCCGGGCTTTTCCTCAAGACCGCGACCGGGATTTCCCTTCCCCGCCGCAGGGGGTGAACGGCAACCGAAGAGCGTGCTGTCTCCTTCGAAGCGCTTCGGGCGGGAATAGGATGGGCCCCTTGATTGTAGAAGGTTTCTTGGAAAGGTTCCCAATGGCCAGGCGAAGCTCCCAGCGGCAGCTCCTCCTCCACCTCCTTCGGGAGAGCCACGACCACCCCAGCGCGGCGGAGCTCTGGGGGCGCTACCGCTCTCGCTACGGTGCCGCCAGCCTTTCCAGCCTCTACCGGAACCTGGAGGTCCTCGTGGCGGAGGGCCACGTCCGGAAAGTCCGCCTCGAAGGAGGCGCCGAACGCTTTGACGCCAACGGGTCCCCCCATTACCATGTGGTGTGCCAACAGTGCGGCCGTCTCTGGGACGTCCCCGTGGGGAGGGAGGACCGGTGCCGTTTCACCCTGCCGGAGGGCTTTCACCCCGAGGCGTGGGAGATCACCGTTCGCGGAACCTGCGCGGCGTGCGCCGCGGCGAGCCACCCGTTTCTAAACAAGGAGGTGTGAGATGCCCGAGCTCAAAGGAACCAAGACCTTCGAAAACCTCAAGGCCGCCTTCGCCGGCGAGTCGGAGGCCAACCGCCGCTACCTCTACTTCGCCCGGGAGGCCGACGTGGAGGGCTACCCCGACGTGGCGGCGGTCTTCCGCTCCACCGGCGAGGGCGAGACCGGACACGCCTTCGGCCACCTGGATTACCTGAAGGAGGTGGGGGATCCCGCCACCGGGAAGCCCATCGGCGACACCCGGCTCAACCTCGCCGCCGCCGTGGCCGGGGAGACCTACGAGTACACCGAGATGTACCCCGGCTTCGCCCGGACCGCCCGGGAGGAGGGCTTCGGCGAGGTGGCCGACTGGTTCGAGACGCTGGCCAAGGCCGAACGGGCCCACGCCGGACGGTTCCAGAAGGCCCTCGACGAACTCAAGTAAAGGAGAATCGGGCCCCGGGGGGCGGCCTCTCCGCCGCCCCCCGGCCCGCTGGGAGGGGGGTGGACCATGAGCGGAAAGGACCTGGGCGGGATCACCGAATTCGTCTTCAACCTCAACGCCCCCGCCTTCTACGACCGGAAAGACCTCCACGCCGAGGAGAGGAGGATCTTCGAGATCTGCCACGGGTGCCGGCTCTGCGCCGGCCTGTGCCCCTCCTTCGACATCCTTTTCGAACTCCTCGATTCCCGGGACATCTCCGCCGAGGCGCTCACCGAAGGCGACCTGGACGCCGTGATGGGCCCCTGCTTCTACTGCAAGCTCTGCTACACCAAGTGTCCCTACACCCCACCCCACGAGTACCGCCTCGACTTTCCCCACCTGGCCCTGCGGCACAAGGCGGTGGTCTTCAAGGAGAAGGGCGCGCCCCTCGCCGCGCGGATGCTCGCCGACCCCCAGGGGATGGCCCGGAAGGCCCGGCCGCTGGCGCCCCTGGCCAACGCCGTCAACAGAAACCGCCTGGCCCGGAAGGCCATGGCCCCCCTTCTCCGGATCCACCCGGACGCCCCACTCCCCCCCGTCGCCTTCCGGACCTTCGCCTCGCGCTTCCGCAAGCTCCCCAAGCCCGCGGAAGTCCGTGAGCGGGTGGTCCTCTTCACCACCTGCCTCGTGGACGCCAACTACCCCGAGCTGGGGGAGGTCCTGGTCCGCTTCCTGAACGCCTGCTCCGTGGAGGTCCTGCTTCCCGAAGGCCTGGACTGCTGCGGGATCCCTTCCTTCGACATCGGGGACCTCTCCACGGCGGCGGCCAGGGCTCGGCGGAACGTGAAAGCCCTCCTGCCTTACGTCCGGCAGGGATTGGCCGTCATCGCCCCCGTCTCCTCCTGCGCCATGGCCCTCAGCCGCGAGTACCCCCTCCTCGTGCCCGGGGAAGAGTCGAAGGCGGTGGCGGGTGCGGTGCAGGACCTCTTCGACTACCTCGCCGGGCTCAAGGCCAAGGGTCTCTGGCCCCAGGGTGAACCCCGGCCGCTGGGGGAGGTAGCCTACCACCTCCCCTGCCACCTCAAGCAGATGGGCGCGGGCTTCAAGGGCCGGGACCTGCTCAAGGACCTGCCCGGAACCACCGTGAAGGTGCTGGACGCCTGTTCGGGCCACGACGGAACCTACGGCATCCGGCTGGAAACCTACGCCGACTCCATGAAGGTCGGCCGGAAGCTCATGGGCCGCGCCCGGGAGGCCCGGGGGACGGTGGTGACCGAATGTCCCCTCTCGGGCCTCCAGATCACCCACGGGACGGGCCGGGAAGCGCTCCACCCCCTGCTCCTCCTGGCCCGCGCCTACGGAATCGCCTGAAGGAGACGCCATGGAACCGGTTTCCCGCTCCGAAATCCTGGACATCGCCGAGTACGAGAGGCGGCGCAAGACCGTCCGCGCCGAAATCATGGCCCTCAAGGACCGCCGCCGAATCTCTCTGGACCCCGTCCTCACCCTGCTCTTTGAAAACCGCCGGACCGTCTGGTACCAGATCCAGGAGATGATGCGCGCCGAGCGCATGGTGGACGAGGATCAGATCCGCGAGGAGCTGGAGACCTACGCCCCCTTGGTGCCCGGCGCCGGCCAGTGGAAGGCCACGCTCTACATCGAGATCCCCGACCTTGAAGGGTTGAAGCGGGCCTTGCCCCGGCTTGTGGGGATCGAACACGCCGTTTACGCCCGGGTGGGGGAGAGGCGGGTCCCTGCCCGGGGCGAGGAAGGCCGCAGCCGGGAGGACTACACCAGCACCGTCCACTACCTGACCTTCGACCTTCCCCCCGACGCCGCGGATGCCCTGCAGACGGGGGCCCCCCTCCGCCTGGGGGTGGACCACCCGGCGGTCCGCTCCGAAGTGGAGGTTCCCGAGTCCCTGCGCCGGGAGCTTCTCGCCGATCTCCAGGGGGAGTGAGGCCGTGGCGGCGGGGAGGAGTCCTTCCCACTGGGCCGCCCACACGGCGGGGCTGCGGGACGAACTCCAGCGGGCGGTGGACCGGGACCTCCTCAGGGACCTCCACCGTCTTTCCCCGCTCCGTCACGGACTCGTCGTCCTGGCGCTGGTCCTGGCCGGGACCGCCCTAGCGGTCGTGCTCTCCCTTCCCCTGCCCCTCTGGGGATGGCTTCCCCTCTCTCTCCTGCTGGGCTTCCTCGTCTTCGACACCACCGTCCTGCTCCACGAGGTGCTCCACCACCTGGTCTTCCCCCGCAAGCGAGAGAGGGCCACGCGCCTGCTTGGCCTCCTCTACGCCCTGCCCTCGGGGGTCTCCCCTTCCCAGTTCACCCGGTGGCACCTCGACCACCACGGGGGCCTGGGCAGCCCCACCGAGGACCCCAAACGCCACCACCTCTCCCCAAAACGGAACGCCCGGTGGCTCAAGGCCCTCTACTTCACCCCGGCGCTGTTCGTCCTCTACTTCCGGGCGGCAAGGCGGGAGGCGGCCACCTACGACGGCGCCCTGAGGCGGAAGATCGCCGGGGAGCGCCTCTTCAACCTGGCGGTCCACGCCGCCGCCGCCGGTCTTCTGTACGGGACGGGAGGCTGGGGGCCGCTGCTGCGTCTTTACCTCGTCCCCTACCTCTTCGGATTTCCCTTGGCCTTCGGGCTCAACCGCCTGGGCCAGCACTACGACGTCTCCCCGGAGGATCCCGCCCGGTGGGGCACGCGGATGCGTCCCTCCCGGTTGTGGGACCTGCTCTTCTTGTGGTCCTCCTACCACTTGGAGCACCACTACTTTCCGGGGGTTCCCTTCTACAACCTTCGCCGGTTGAACGGAGCCCTCCGCCCCTTCTTCGAGCGGCGGGGCGTTCCCGAGCGCACCTACGGCTGGCTCCTGAAACGGTACTTCCTGGCCAACCTCCCTCCCCACACCGACTGGGCCTGAATCCTGGACTTAGGACCGCCGGAGGAGGAGGCTTCCCGCCACCCCCGCCGCCGCCGAGGCGCCCAGGATTCCCACCTTGGCCTGAACGAGGAGCGCCCCGTCGCCGAAGGCCAGGGCGGCGATGAAGAGGGCCATGGTGAAGCCGATGCCCGCCAGACATCCGATTCCCGCGAAGGTTCGCCACGTGGCTCCTTGGGGCATGGTGCAGAACCCCGGCCGGATCACCGCATAGGCTCCCAGGAGAACCCCCGCCGGCTTCCCCAGAAGGAGCCCCAGGGCCGCTCCCGCCGTCACCGGCCCCCAAAGGGCGGAGGGACCTCCCAGGTCCAGGCGGACTCCGGCGTTGGCCAGGGCGAAGAGGGGCATGATGGCGAAGGTGACCCAAGGATGGAGCGCGTGTTCGAGGCGCTGGAGGGGGGAAGAGGCCGCCTCCGCCGCCTCCTGAAGGTCCAGGAGGGCCTCGTGCTGGCCCGGCGTCACGAGGAACCCGCCTCCCGCCTCGGAGGCGAATTCCGCCAGACTCCTTCGGGCCCGCTCCAGAAACCGCCCCCCTTCCACCTTCACCCGGGCGGGGATGGTCATGGCCAGCAAGACGCCGGCGACGGTGGGGTGGACGCCGGATTTCAGGAAGCCGTACCAGACCGCCACCCCCACGCCGAGATAAACCGGCGTCTTCCGGAGGCCCAGGCGGCCGGCGGCGGCCAGGACCAAAAGCAGGGCCAGACTTAGGAGGAGGAAGGAGACCGCGATGCCCTGGGTGTAAAAGAGGGCGATGACCAGCACGGCCCCCAGGTCGTCCACGATGGCCAGCGCCGCCAGAAAAACCTTCAAGGAAGGAGGGACCCGATCTCCGAGAAGGGCCAGCACCCCCAGGGCGAAGGCGATGTCCGTGGCCATGGGAATCCCCCATCCCGCCGCCCCGGGACCACCCCGGTTGAGGGCGGCGTAAAGGAGGGCCGGCACGACCATGCCCCCCAGGGCGCTGGCCAGGGGAAGCAGGGCCTTGGATGGGGAGGCCAGCTCCCCCACCAGGATCTCCCGCTTGATCTCCAGCCCGACCACGAAAAAGAAGATGGCCATGAGCCCGTCGTTGATCCAGAGAAGAAGGGGCTTGGAGAGAAGGAAGCCGCCTGCCCCGACGGCGATGGGAGAGGAGAAAACCGCCCGGTAGGACGCCGCCCACGGCCCGTTGGCCCAGAGGAGGGCCGCCACGGCGGCGACGAGCAGCAGAACCCCTCCGGCGGCCTCCGTGCGGAAGAACTCCAGAAAAGGGAGCCGCGGCTCCTCCTTTCTTCCTGTGGCTCCGGTCTTTCCGGTCTTCTTCGCCATGCCAGCCTCCCCCGCGGGTGGACACCCCCCCGTCCCTGTGGTGGAATGGCCTCCAGTATACGGTCTTTTCGGGGAGGTGCCTTCATGCTCAAGGAATTCAAGGAATTCGCGTTGCGCGGGAACGTGATGGACATGGCGGTGGGCATCATCATCGGGGGAGCCTTCGGCAGGATCGTCTCCTCTTTCGTGAACGACGTCCTCATGCCCCCCCTCGGCTTCCTCTTCGGCAGGGCGGACTTCTCCAACCTCTTCCTCAGCCTTTCGGGCCAGCACTTCGACAACCTGAAGGCCGCCAAGGAGGCCGGCGCCGCAACGCTGAACTACGGAATCTTCCTCCAGACGGTGGTGGATTTCGTCCTCGTGGCCTTCGCCATCTTCCTGGTGGTGAAGGCCATGAACCGTCTGCGGAAGGCCGAGACGCCTCCTCCACCCGCCACCAGGGAGTGCCCCCACTGCCTCTCCCAGGTGCCGGCGAAGGCCACGAAGTGCGCCTTCTGCACCTCCACTCTCGCCCCCTAAAACGGAAAGGGGGACCCCGAGGGGTCCCCCATTCCGAACGGCGGGGCGCAGGTATCTAGAAGCGGTAGACCAGACCCACGGAGGCGTCCACGGGGTTGAGGTTATCCCCGTAGAGCTTGAAGTGGGTATAGGTAGCCTGGGCCGTGAGACCGAAGGCCTTGGTGAAGAAGTGCCGGTACCCGATGGCCGCCTGCTCCGCCAGCTTGGTGGTTCCCTCCACGTGGACGGGGATGCCGCCAAAGGTCAGGGTCTTGGAGTCGTTACGGACGGCCCCCACCCCCAGAAGGCCGTAGACCTGGTCCGAGTCGGAGAGCTTGTAGACGTACTCCGGCGAGACCATGAAGGTCCAGAGGTGGTCCTTCTGGCCGGAGTGCTTCATCTTCCCCTCCCAATACCCCAGGTCCACGTTGAGCCGGAAGGCCTCGGAGAAACCGTAGGAGACCCCAGTCCGGCCGAGCCAGCCGTTGTCGAGGTTCTTGGTGGAGGTGTTGTACCCCAGCTGGAACTGGTAAGCCCAGGGGTTCTCGGGGCTCTGGGCGGCCGCCGCCACCGCCGTGGCGGCCAGGAAGATGGAAATCGCGAGGATCTTTTTCATGCCGTTTTCCTCCTTTCGAAAGGTTCTTCCTTCTCGCGCCGTGCTCCGGCACCCACTCCGGAGAGCCGCAGGGGAGCAACGGGCGTGCCAGGAACCGCCCCCGCCGAACCCTCTGAATACGCTGGGAGAGGGTCCCCTCGAACACCCGGGGATCGGACCGGATTGGGCCATTTTGACAAGGTCTTGTGCGCCATCTTGACATTTTCCCGCCCGCCGCCACCGGGGCTGGCCCTCCCCTCGAAACGGACCTACATTGGGAAGGGAGGCGCCATGGACTTCGAGAGGGTCCTGCCCCGGGAGGGGGACATGAGGGTCCCCGCCACGCTGTACATCTCCGACCGCATCCCGGCGGAGGAGGGGGCCCTCCGCCAACTCCAGGACGCCTGCCGCATTCCCACGGTGGCGAAGGTTCTGGCCACCCCGGACATCCACGTGGGCTTCGGGGTCCCCATCGGCTGCGTGGTGGCCACGGAGGAGGTGGTCATTCCCGCCGCCGTGGGGTACGACATCAACTGCGGCATGCGGGTCCTCACCACCAACCTCTCGGCCCGGGCGGTGGACCCCGCCCTCCTGGCCCGCTCCATCCGCCGGGACATCCCCCTGGGGGAAGGCAAGCGGAACGTCCCGCTGGACCGGGGGGAGTTCCTGGAGGTCCTGGCCCACGGCGTCCCCGCCCTGGCCCGGATCCGCCGCCGGGACCACCCCGTCTGGGAGTTTCTCGACGAGCGGGAGGAGCGCCGCCTCCTGCCGCGCATCGAGGAGGGGGGCTCCATGGCGGGAGACCCCTCCGCCCTCTCCGAGCGCGCCCTGGAGCGGGGCCAGCTCCAGCTGGGAACGCTGGGGGGCGGCAACCACTTCATCGAGCTGCAGGAGGTGGTGGACATTGCCGACGGGGAGACGGCGGAGGCCTGGGGCCTCTTCCGGGGACAGCTCGTGGTGATGATCCACTCGGGAAGCCGGGGCTTCGGCCACCAGGTGGGCGAGGAGTACATGGCGCTGGCCCGCTCCCGGCGGTTCGCCGAGCCCCATCCCAGCCGCGAACTCTGCTACATGCCCGTCGAGTCCCCCGAAGGCAGCCGCTACCTCGGCGCCATGCACGCCGGGGCCAACCTGGCCTTCGCCAACCGCCACGTCATGGCGGCGCTGGTGCGCAAGAACATCCTCCACCACCACCCCGACGCCCAGGTGGACCTCCTCTACGACGTCCCCCACAACATGGCCAAGCTCGAGCGCCACGGCGGAAGGGACCTCTGGGTCCACCGGAAGGGAGCCACCCGGGCCTTCTCGGCCCTTCGGATGGCGGGGACGCCCTTCGCCCGGACGGGCCAGCCGGTCCTCATCCCCGGGTCCATGGGGAGCCGGTCGTACCTGCTGGCGGGGATCCCCGAAAACGAGAGGGCCCTCTGCTCCACCAACCACGGGGCCGGGCGCCGGCTGAGCCGCACCGCCGCCGCCGGGAAGGTTCGCCGGCGGGACGGAAAGGTCCTCGCGCCGGGGCTCATCTCCGACGAGGACTTTCGCCGGGCCATGGAGGGGATCGTTCTCCTCTGCGAGGACCGGCACGGCGTGAAGGAGGAAGCCCCCCAGGCCTACAAGGACATCGACGCCGTCATCGAAGTGGTGGCGGGGGCCCGGCTGGCGAGGGTGGTGGCCTCCCTCCGCCCCCTGGCCGTGCTGAAAGGGTGAGGGGCCTCAGGCCGTTTCACTCCTTCGCCCGCCAGAGGAGGGCCGTGCGGAGCACGGTGACGCCGGTCTTCGGCGCCGACACGGAGACCGTCTCGAAGGAGGGCGGCAGGGAAGGGGAAACCGAGGCTCCCGCCTGCCGGATCCGCTCCTCCACCTCTTGAAGGCGTGCCTGGGCTTCCGACCTTTCGGCCTCCAGAAGGCGAAGCCGGTCGTCCACCCGGTCGGCCATCCGCTTCTTGGAGAGGGTCCGGGAGAGGGCGCCCCCGAGGCTCCGGCGGGAACCGAGAAGCCCGCCGAGCAAACCCAGACCCGCGGACACGGCCGTCTCGGCATCCCGGGCCCGGGCCTCGGCCCGAAGGGACTCGGCTTTCAGGGAGAGCTCCTCGAGGCGGGCGTTCCACCGGTCCCGCTCCCGGAGGAGGGGCGGCAGGTCTTTTTCCCGTGCCTTCCTCTCCTTCTCTTCCCGGGCCGCCGCCACCCTCCGGAGAAAGGCCGCCTCCCCCTCTCCCGGCTCCTCCAGCAATCCCGTGACGGGGTCCCTCCGGAGGAGGAGGGGCCTTGCGGCCGCCAGGGCTTCGGCGGCGGCTCTGGCGGCCTTCTCGGGCGACAGGCGGGCCATGTACGGCGGAAGGGGTCCGGGGCGGGCGCCGGGCTCGGGGGCGGGTCCGCCCTCCTCGCCCCCCTCCCGGGGAAGGGCCGAGAGGTCCTGCTCCAACGTTTCCCCCTGAAGAAGCCAGGCCACCCGCACCGGGACCACCACCGGAGGGCCTTTGGGGGAGGCACGGTAGGCCATCCGGGCCTCCACCCAGAGGTGGGGGTGGAGGTCTCCCCCGCCGGCGTACCGGGCGGTCCATCCGGCGGGTACGGGAACGGCCGCCGGCACCGGAGGCCTCCTCTCTCCCTCCCGCTCCGGCGGTGGGGAAGACGGCCCCAGCAGCGTCTCCAACTGGGCCGGCGAGAGGGGCCCCGCCAGGTAGGAGAGGCACGGGCGGGTCTGGAAGAGGACGGGGGAGTCCCGGCGGACGTCGTGGAGGAGAAAGGTTCGGGGGGCGGCCTCCGCCAGCCGCGCGGCGGCGGAAGCCCCGCCGGGTAAGCTTCCCAGGGCGTCGGCCACCCGCCTCCGGTCGGGTTCGGTCTGCAGGCGGCCCAGAAACCACAGCCCCGCGTTGGTGAGTCCCTTGTAGTCGAGATCCACGGGATTCTGAGTGGCGAGGACGAGCCCCACGCCGAAGGCCCTGGCCTGCTTGAGCAGGGTCAGGAGCGGCGCTTTGGTGGGGGGGTTGAGGGGGTGGGGCGGGAAGTAGCCGAAGACCTCGTCGAAGACGAGGAGGGCCCGGAGCCCGTCACTTCCCGGCTGCCGGCGGGTCCAGGCCGCCGCCTCGCCGAGGAGCCGTCCCAGGAAGAAGAGGCGCTCCCGTTCCGGCAGGTGGTTGAGGACGAAAAAGGTCTGGCCGCCGGCGGCGGCGGGACCCAGCCAGGCGTCGAGGTCCACCGGGGGGCCGGACCGCCATGGCCTCAGGGAAGGAGAGGCCAAAAGGGCGTTCAGGCGAAGGGCCAGGGCCGTCCGCTCCTTGGGGGGCAGGACGGCATCCAGGTCCAGGACGCCGATTCGGCGGACCGTGGGCTGGAGGACGGCCCGCACCAGATCCTCCAGCGCGGGAACGGTTCCCGACGCCCAGAGGTCCAGGAGCTCGTGGCAGAGCAGGAGCCCCTCGGGGCTGGTGGCCGGGTCGCCCTCCAGATCGAGGAGGGTAAAGAGCCCGGCGGCGGCCGAGAGGGCGGCGTCGGGGCGGTCCTCCTCCCGCGGGGGCGGCGCGAACCGCTCCAGCACGTTGAGGGGACGGAGATCGGCGCCGGGGGTGAAGACGGTAACCCTCGCCCCCCGGAGCCTCCGGAAGTCCTCCTCCCCGTATCCCGCACCCTCCGCCGCCTGCCGCCAGCGGGCGGCGGTCTCGGAGGCGCGGGCCTCCCCGGTGAAGGGGGCGAAGTCCTCGGGCCTCCCCTCGGGGAAGACCAGCAGGCGGTTGCAGAGGTCGCCCTTGGGATCGAGGACCAGCGCCGGGATGCCGGCGAAGGCCGCCTCCTCCAAAAGGTCCACGAGGAGCCCCGTCTTGCCGGAGCCGGTCATGCCGACGACGACGGCGTGGGTGGTGAGGCGGTCGGCGGGAAGGTCCAGGCGCTCTCCGCCGGGAACCTTCCCCAGGTAAAAGGGGCGTGCCATGGAACCTCCTCCCCGAAGGCCCCATTTTACGAGCGTCTCCGCCGAGGTTCCAGGGCTCCCCTGGGCCCAAATTCCGCGATGGGTTGGTCTTGTTTTCGGTGAAGTAGGTGCTACACGAGGGAAAGGCTTGTTCTCTGCAACGGGGAGGAGGCTTCTCCCCCGCGTTCCGCAGGCCAAGCCAGCCGGAACGCTCGGCTTGCCCCTTCGGGGCCCTCCCCGCCTTCGGCTCGAATGCCCCCAATCCCTTGGGTGATGGGGTTATCCTTAAAATGTGAAAGGCTTCCAAGGACATGCACCGCCTGTTCGGTTCCCATCGCGGGATTGGGGAGTACCGCTGCGGTGGCGGGAAGGCGCCTTCTGGCGTATCCTGCGGCCTTCGGCAAAGAGGCCCCGGTGCCCTGGAATCCTGACCTGTACCACCGTTTCGGCCCCGAGCGGGAGGCTCCCTTCGAGGACCTCCTTTCCCTCGTCCGTGTCCGGGAAGGGCTCCGCGTTCTGGACTTGGGTTGTGGCACCGGAAGGCTCACCGCCCGGCTGAGGGACCATCTACCTTCCTCGACGGTGCTGGGGCTGGACCGCTCCGCGGAGATGCTGGAACGGGCCAGGCCCCTTCGCCGGCGAGGGCTTTACTTCTGCCGGGGCTCCATCGAGTCGCCCTTCGGCCGGTGGGACCTCGTCTTCTCCAACGCGGCCCTCCACTGGGTGGAAGACCACCCGGCGCTGATTCCCCGCCTTCTCGGTCTTCTCCGGCCGGGCGGCCAGCTGGCCGTCCAGATCCCCTCCAACCACGACCACCCCGCCAACCGCGCCGGGGACCAAACGGCCGAAGAAGAGCCCTTTCGGACCCTCCTTCGGGGCTTTCGCCGAACCGTCCACGTCCTTCCCCTGGCGGACTACGCCACCCTCCTCCACGGTGTCGGCGGCGTCTCCATTCAGGTCTTCGAGAAGGTCTACCTCCACCGCCTGAAGGACGCCGGCGCGCTTCTGGAGTGGCTTTCCGGAACGACCCTCCTTCCCTATCTCGACCGCCTCCCAGAGTCGGGGCGGGAACGGTTCCTCGGGGAGGTGGGCCGGCGCCTCTCGGCCCTCTACCCTGAAAGTCCCGTTCTCTACACCTTCCGCCGGACCTTTCTGTCGGCCTTCCTTCCGGAGGAACTTTCGTGACGCCCACGCCTCCCGTCCGCGCCCTCGCCCTGGTCCTGGCTCTCCTGGCCTTCCTATCGGCCTGCGGGCCCGCCCCTTCGGGCCGGTCCACCGAACCCCTGGACGTGACCCGCGATCCGGTCCAGGAGGAGGCCTCCCACGCCGTCCCCTTTCGCCTCGAGAAGGGCGGCTGGACCGTGACCATCACCCCCCGGGCCTCCTACGTTGTGCGCGGCATCGTGCTCTCGGTGGAACGGTACCGCTTCGACCGCAACGCCTTCCTCTCCCCCTGCGACGTAGCGCTGGCCTGGGGGCCGCTGGTGGAGGGAAACCTCTACCGGAAGATCCGCTGGGACCAGAGCGGGAGGTGGTACTGGTGGGCCTACGGCGCCTCCTTCCCCTACGACAACGCCTTCATCGCCCGCTACAGCGCCAACACCCACATCATCCCGGCGACGGAGAACGTGGGGAAGGCGGCGGCGGCCCTCCCGCGCCACCGCCCCGCCGAGCTCAAGGGCTACCTGGTGGACGTGGACGCCACCCGGGACGGGCAGTCCTTTTGGTGGCACTCCAGCCTTTCCCGGGAGGACACCGGGGACGGATCTTGCGAGGTTCTCTTTTTGGAGCAGGTGGTCTCCCAGGGAAAGGTCTACCGGTGAACCGGGCGCCGGCCCTCCTGACTGCCCTTCTCCTGGTCCTCGCCGCCCTTCCGGCGCCGCTGGCCGAAACCTCGCCGCTCAGGGAGGAGGAGTTCGTCCGTCTTCGCGTCCGGGAGCCCGCGGGGGAGACGGTCCTGGAGGTTCCCCGGGAAATCCTTCGGAACCTCGGCTCCACCGGCGCCACCGTTCCCCTGGGCACCGAGAGGGGACGGGAGCGCCGGCTGGCGGTGGATCCGCTGGTGCGATCGCTCCTCTCCCTTCGGGCCTCGGGCCCCGAAACGGCCCTCTTCACCCGGCCCACCGACGCAGGCCCCCTCCAATTCTCCGCCAGGGTGGTGCGCAAACGGGCCTTCCGCCCCGGGGGCCGCCCCCTCTGGCTGGACGTGGTCTTGGAGCGAAAGGACCTTTCGCCGCCCCGGCGGACGCAGGTGGCCCTTCCCCTGGCCGCCGCCTCCCTCGCCGGCCCTCGCCTTTTCGAACTGGCGGGAGTTCCCGTGGACCCGGGGGTTCTGCCGCTGCTGGAGGCGGCCCTTCGGGCCGCGGACCGGACGGGACCGGGGCCTCTCCTGGACGCCCGCACGCCCTGGGGAAGACTCCTGCTGACCACCCGCTGAACCGGCCGGCGGAGCCCCCAAAAAGAAAAGGCCCCTGCCTTTCGGCAAGGGCCTTTCCTGGTTAACTTCCCGGCGGCGACCTACTCTCCCACGCAGTTGCCCACGCAGTACCATCGGCGCTGAGGAGCTTAACTTCCGTGTTCGGAATGGGAACGGGTGTGACCTCCTCGCTAGGGCCACCGGGAAAATCCGGTGATTTTATCAATCAGTGATCGGGTAACGCCACGCCACGACGGAAGAGAAAGTTATGGTCAAGCCTCACGGGCGATTAGTACGGGTCGACTGAACGCGTTACCGCGCTTACATCTCCCGCCTATCAACCTGGTCGTCTACCAGGGCCCTTCAGCCCGTAAGGGAGGGAGGCCTCATCTTTGGGAGGGCTTCGCGCTTAGATGCTTTCAGCGCTTATCCCACCGGAGGTGACTACCCAGCGCTGCCCCTGGCGGAACAGCTGGTACATCAGAGCTCCGTCTATCTCGGTCCTCTCGTACTAGAGATGGATCCCATCAAGCCTCCTGCGCCCGCGACAGATAGGGACCGAACTGTCTCGCGACGTTCTGAACCCAGCTCACGTACCGCTTTAATCGGCGAACAGCCGAACCCTTGGGACCGGCTTCAGCCCCAGGATGCGATGAGCCGACATCGAGGTGCCAAACCCTGCCGTCGATGTGGACTCTTGGGCAGGATCAGCCTGTTATCCCCGGAGTACCTTTTATCCTTTGAGCGACGGCCCTTCCATTCGGAACCGCCGGATCACTAAGCCCCACTTTCGTGCCTGTTCGACTTGTAGGTCTCGCAGTCAAGCTCCCTTATGCCTTTACGCTCTACGGCTGATTTCCAAACAGCCTGAGGGAACCTTTGGGAGCCTCCGTTACGCTTTTGGAGGCGACCGCCCCAGTCAAACTACCCGCCTAACACTGTCCCCGGCCCGGATCACGGGCCCAGGTTAGAACCTCAACATCACGAGGGTGGTATCTCAAGGGTGGCTCCACCGCAGCTGACGCCACGGCTTCACAGCCTCCCACCTATCCTGCACACGTGAGGTCGAAATTCAATGCTAGGGTGCAGTGAAGGTTCACAGGGTCTTTCCGTCTAGTCGCGGGTAACCGGCGTCTTCACCGGTGCCACAAATTCGCTGAGCCCCTCGGGGAGACAGCGCCCAAATCGTTACGCCTTTCGTGCAGGTCGGAACTTACCCGACAAGGAATTTCGCTCACCGCGTCCCGCTTTTTCTGGCGGGGGTGGACTCTATCTTTATCCAGCGGATCGCAGGTTTTCCAGCATGGCCTGGACCGAGGGCTTGTTCCCCGTGTTCATTTCGGCCGCGACTTCGGCGATCTCCACAAGACCTTCCCGCGTCAAGTGCTTGCCTTCAGTCATCCATCGGACGACCCGGGCGAAGCGCTTGAAATCAACGGCTTTCTTGGTCTTGAGAGGATGCCGCTCGAAGAACTCCACGACCTTCACGAGGGATTCCAGCTTCCGGATCCGGAGTTCGTACCGATCTTCGTGGCCTTGTCTCACGACGCCCGCCCCGAAGAACCGCTTGAGTCCGTACAGCACCTGAATGTCTCGCTTGTGCTGAACGAACCGGAATTCCGGCAGAACCTGGTAACCCAGGGCCATCTCCGGGTGCTTCACCAGACCTACGTAGAAGCACCCTTCACCATCGGTAAAACCCACGACCCAATCGACCTTGAGATCCATGCGGCCTCCTTTCGGGGCGCAAGGCTGGATATCCGGCGTATAGCCTCTGGGGATCTCCTTTCGGATTTCCTGCGGATTGCCCAATCCCTGGCATTTTTACCGCAAGCCTTTCGGCCGCTGGTAGCGCAGGGCTCTCAGGGTGTTCCCGCATACAGCCGGATGTTTACCCACCCGTTGCCGGGTGGGGAGGCGACGAAGTCACCTTAGGACCGTTATAGTTACGGCCGCCGTTTACCGGGGCTTCGGTTCAGAGCTTCGCCTTGCGGCTAACCCCTCTCCTTAACCTTCCGGCACCGGGCAGGCGTCAGTCCCTATACGTCGTCTTCACGACTTTGCAGAGACCTGTGTTTTTGTTAAACAGTCGCTTGGGCCGATTCTCTGCGGCCCCTTTCCGCTACGACCGCGAGGGTTTTCACGTACTCGAGGCACACCTTCTCCCGAAGTTACGGTGTAATTTTGCCGAGTTCCTACCCGAGGGCTCACTCACGCGCCTTTGGATACTCTCCTCGCCCACCTGTGTCGGTTTACGGTACGGGCACCTCAAGGACTCGCTACGAGGTTTTTCTTGGCGGCATGGACTCAGTCAGTTACCTCTCGCCCGAAGGCTCGAGGCCCTCTCGGCTCTCGGTGTAATGGCTCCGTGGATTTGCCTGCGGAGCCCACCTACGACCTTCGACCAACACATCCATCCGTTGGCTGACCTATCCTTCCGCGTCACCCCTTCGCTGATAACGCCCCTGCGGTGGTACTGGAATATTAACCAGTTTTCCATCGACTACGCCTTTCGGCCTCGCCTTAGGACCCGACTAACCCTGGGCGGACGAACCTTCCCCAGGAAACCTTAGGCTTTCGGCGTGGCGGATTCTCACCGCCATTCTCGCTACTTATGCCGACAGAGTCACTTCCTACGGATCCACCCGTCCTCGCGGTCGAGCTTCTTCTCCGTAAGAACGCTCCCCTACCGCCCCCGCCTTGCGGCGGAGACCCGCAGCTTCGGTGCCTGGCTTGAGCCCCGGTACATTGTCGGCGCAGAACCGCTTGACCAGTGAGCTATTACGCTTTCTTTAAAGGATGGCTGCTTCTAAGCCAACCTCCTGGCTGTCCGAGCAGTTCAACAACCTTTTCCACTTAGCCAGAACTTAGGGACCTTAGCTGGCGATCTGGGTTATTTCCCTCTTGACCATGGAGCTTATCCCCCACAGACTGACTCCCGACCTCTCACTTGACGGCATTCGGAGTTTGATTGGATTCGGTACGGCTGACGCCGCCCTAGTCCATTCAGTGCTCTACCTCCGCCAAGAAACGGTCGAGGCTAGCCCTAAAGCTATTTCGGGGAGAACGAGCTATAACCGAGTTTGATTGGCCTTTCACCCCTATCCCCAACTCATCCAAGTGGTTTTCAACCCGCACTGGTTCGGACCTCCATCTCGTGTTACCGAGACTTCATCCTGGTCGGGGATAGATCACCCGGTTTCGCGTGTACCGCATGCGACTGAACGCCCTATTCAGACTCGCTTTCGCTACGGCTCCGGACCTGAGGCCCTTAACCTCGCCACACACGGTAACTAGCCGGCTCATTATGCAAAAGGCACGCCGTCAGGCCTTCCCCTTGCGGGGCATAGCCCTCCGACTGCTTGTAGGCGTACGGTTTCAAGTTCTATTTCACTCCCGTCACCCGGGTTCTTTTCACCTTTCCCTCACGGTACTCGTTCACTATCGGTCGTAGGCGAGTATTTAGCCTTACCGGATGGTCCCGGCAGATTCCCGCGGAATTCCACGTGCTCCGCGGTACTTGGGAAATCCACGAAGGGGCGGACCGGCTTTCGCCTAAGGGGCTGTCACCCGCTATGGCCGGACTTTCCAGACCGTTCGACTAACCGTCCGCTTTGTAACCCTTTGGACCCGCTGCAGCCGATCCCTGTGGCTCCCACGACCCCGCCCGTGCAACGCCTGCAGGCTTGAGCACACGAGCGGTTTAGGCTCTTCCCCGTTCGCTCACCACTACTAGGGGAATCACGGTTGTTTTCTTTTCCTGAGGGTACTGAGATGGTTCACTTCCCCTCGTTGGCTTCGCACGCCTATGGATTCAGCGTGCGATGGCCGGGTATGACCCCGGCCGGGTTGCCCCATTCGGAGATCCCCGGATCAAAGCCTGCTTGCGGCTCCCCGAGGCTTATCGCAGCTTGCTACGTCCTTCGTCGCCTGCCTACGCCAAGGCATCCTCCGTACGCCCTTTGTAGCTTGACCTAACGTGCTTCCGACATTTTGTGGCATTACCCGATCACCAATTGTCAAAGAACTTCGGACCCTCTCGTCGGATCCCGTCGCGTACGCGGCATCCGGCGAATGGTGGAGATGAGCGGATTTGAACCGCCGACCCCCTGCGTGCAAGGCAGGTGCTCTCCCAGCTGAGCTACATCCCCATCTTTCGGTGTCGATGGGCGGCTCCGGTCTCGCAGGAGAGGGGGTTGGTGGGCCTAGGTAGAGTTGAACTACCGACCTCACGCTTATCAGGCGTGCGCTCTAACCAACTGAGCTATAGGCCCGATATTACCGGGGCCGGCCTGCTCTCGGCCCATCGTCTCCCTTTTCAGGTCCGTCTCTTCAAAGATCGCCGGCGCGACCCTCTCAAAACTAGGCGGCAGGGACGGAGATCTCGAATCCTGAAACTCTTTAGAAAGGAGGTGATCCAGCCACAGGTTCTCCTACGGCTACCTTGTTACGACTTCACCCCAATCACCGACCTTACCTTCGGCGCCTGCCCCCCTTGCGGGTTAGCCCAGCGACTTCTGGTAAAGCCGACTTTCGTGGTGTGACGGGCGGTGTGTACAAGGCCCGGGAACGTATTCACCGCGACCTGCTGATTCGCGATTACTAGCGATTCCGGCTTCATGCAGTCGAGTTGCAGACTGCAATCCGAACTGAGACCGGCTTTTTGAGATTCGCTCCCCCTCGCGGGTTTGCAGCTCTTTGTACCGGCCATTGTAGCACGTGTGTAGCCCTGGACATAAAGGCCGTGATGACTTGACGTCGTCCCCACCTTCCTCCCCGTTAACCAGGGCGGTCCCCTTAGAGTCCCCGGCATGACCCGCTGGTAACTAAGGGCAGGGGTTGCGCTCGTTGCCGGACTTAACCGAACACCTCACGGCACGAGCTGACGACAGCCATGCAGCACCTCGACTCCCGCCATATAGCAAGCTACATGGAAGCCCTGTTTCCAGGGCGGTCAAGAGCCGTTCGAGCCCAGGTAAGGTTCTTCGCGTTGCGTCGAATTAAACCACATGCTCCACCGCTTGTGCGGGCCCCCGTCAATTCCTTTGAGTTTCAGCCT
>Ga0209018_1000763_pt1 | contig 28444 bp, 24 predicted proteins | sample YNPBryBLVA2012_FD_185814 | JGI IMG/M metagenome (GOLD analysis project Ga0209018, IMG submission 185814) | Anoxygenic and chlorotrophic microbial mat microbial communities from Yellowstone National Park, USA - YNP Bryant BLVA 2012 (SPAdes)... ...
CCTGCGCGGCGTGAAAGAATCGGGCGCCATCTTTGCCATTCCCACGTACTTCTTCGTCGTCACCATGTTCATCACCGTGGGCGTCGGCCTCTATCGGCACTTCAGCGGCTCGCTGGGACAGGTGATTGACCCGCCCGAAATCGAGGTGGCGCAGACGCTGATGACGGTCACCCCGTTCTTGCTTCTGCACGCTTTTTCGAGCGGCACGGCCGCTCTGACCGGCATCGAGGCCATTTCCAACGGCATCACCGCTTTCAAAGAGCCGCGCAGCCGCAACGCCGGCATCACCCTCATCTGGATGGCGGCCATCTTGAGCACGCTCTTCCTGGGCATCTCCTTCCTGGCAGGCAAAATTGGCGCCACCCCCTCCGAGGTCGAAACGGTCATCTCGCAGTTGAGCCGCACCGTGTTCAGCCGCGAGAGCGTCTGGTACCTGCTCACCATCAGCGCCACCACCGTCATCCTCATCATGGCCGCCAACACCGCCTTCGCTGACTTTCCACGGCTAAGTTCCATCGTTGCCCGCGACCGCTTCCTGCCGCGCCAGTTGTTCCTGCGCAGCGGCCGGCTGGTGTTCTCGTACGGCATTGTCACGCTGGCGCTGATCGCCTCGCTGCTCATCATCGTCTTCCAGGCCAGCGTCAACCGCCTCATTCCGCTCTATGCGGTGGGCGTCTTCATGTCGTTCACCCTCTCGCAGGCTGGCATGGCGCGCCGCTGGTGGAAGATTGGGCATTTGCAGGCCGGTGAAACGCTCAAAGAACGTGGCTCTACCTTGCGTTACGATAAAGCCTGGAGAATCAAAATGCTCATCAATGGCTTTGGCGCTGCCTGTACCTTCGTAGTGATGATCATTTTTGCCGTCACCAAGTTTGTTCATGGCGCCTGGGTCGTTTTGATTCTCATCCCGACAGTAATTGCCTTCTTCCTCGTCGTCAACCGTCATTACGTAACGCTGGCGCGCCATCTCTCCCTGGAAAATTTCCCTGGCGAGCCTCATCGCAATGGGCGTCACCGTGTCCTGTTACTGGTCAGCACCGTCCACCGCGGTACCCTGCAAGCACTGGCCTATGCCCAACGCCTCTCTGATGACGTTACTGCGATTCATGTGGCGCTCGAGCCAGAAGAAGCCGAAAAAGTCCGCCAGAAGTGGCAAATCTGGGGCGAGGGCGTGCGACTGGTCATCCTCGAATCGCCTTACCGCATCCTGATAGAACCATTGCTCAAGTACGTCAAAGAGATTCTCGCCCTGCAACAACCTGGCGAGACATTAACCATTGTCGTTCCGCAGTTTATTCCCTCGCGTAAATGGCATGAACTCCTGCACACCAACACCGCCGATGCCCTGCGCGAACGGCTGCTGAGTCACCCCGGCATTGTCATTACCGAGGTGCCTTACCAGGTAGAAATTGAAACCGAGAAAGGAAAATCTGTATGAAAACGGTTGTAGTAGGTTGTGGCCGATTAGGCTCTGAACTCGCCTATCGTTTGTTCCAACGCGGCCATCATGTTACTGTCATGGACATTCTCCCTGAATCATTCAATCGCCTGCCGTCAGACTTCAAGGGACGTACAATCGCCGGCGATTTACTATCGCGTGACCTGCTGGAAAGCGCCGATCTGGCTCATGCGGATGGTCTGGCCGCAGTCAGCGATAGCGACAGTCTCAATGCGGTCATTGCCCGCATTGCCAGCGTCAAATACCACGTTCCCAACGTAGTCGTCCGGAACTACGATCCAGCCCTGCGCCCCGTCCTGGAGACCTTCGGCTTTCAGATCATCAGTTCGTCTTCGTGGGGTGCACAACGCATAGAAGAATTGCTGGACAACCCGCGTGTGCGGACGGTGTTCTCTGCAGGCAATGGCGAGGTCGAAATCTACGAACTGCTTGTTCCCCCCATCTGGGAAGGCAAGACTATCCAGGACCTGACAGAAGAGGCAAAAAATTGCCTGATCGTCGCATTGACTCGCAACGGGCATGCTATTTTACCCACTCCCGATACCCGTCTGCAAAATGCGGACATCCTAGACATCAGCGCAACTGCCGAAGGCATTGCGTGCCTGCGCGGTATTTTAGACGTTCAAAAGGAGGGCTGAAATGTTTGTTGTCATTACAGGTGGCGGACGTACCGGTGCACAACTTGCCTCCCTGCTTATCAAAGAAGGCCATCAGGTGCGGTTGGTCGAAAATCGCCCTGATCTGCTGCTTCACCTTCACAAAGAACTGCCTACAGAATGCATCGTAGAAGGTCAGCCACTTGCGCCCTCTACTCTCGAAGCCGCCGGCATTCGGCAGGCTAATGTCCTCGCTGCAACCACGAACTCCGACAGCAACAATCTAGTCATTTGCTACCTCGCCCGCGAGATGTTTCGGGTACCGCGCCTCATCGCCCGCGTCAACAATCCACGCAACGCCTGGCTTTTTGACGACACTTTCCATGTGGACGTTGCCCTCAGTCAGGCTGACGTCCTGGCGCATCTCATCCAGGAAGAAATGTCCCTGGGCGATATGATGACTCTCCTTAAACTGCGCCGCGGGCGCTATTCGCTGGTGGAGGAGAAAATCCCCTTCGGCGCAAAAGGCGCCGGCATGGCCATTAAAGACATTGGCTTGCCCGAGCAATGCGTCATCGCCGCAATTATTCGCAATGGCAAAGTTACTCTGCCTCGCGGCACAACCACCTTTGAGCCAGGCGACGAAGTGCTGGCAATCACGGACGAGGACGGAGCCCATTTTTTGGCCGATCTATTTGCCCCACCCCAAAGGCCTGTGCGCCCGTCTCAATAGAGGGCTATGACTTCACCTTTCGAACAACTCATCCCATTTCTTTACACTCCTGACCTGGAGCAAACCAGCCGTTTCTATGCCCGGACCCTAGGCCTGCCGCTGGTTCGCGATCAGGGCACCTGTCGCATCTTTCGCGTGGCCCCGTCAGCCTACCTGGGCTTCTGCACCCACCTCGACGCGCCGCGCCCGACAGGCATCATCCTGACCCTGGTCAGCGATGACGTGGATGATTGGTACAAGCGCTTGATTTCGCTGGGCGTGGAATTTATCAAGCCGCCAACCCACAATGCGCAGTATCGCATCTATCATTGCTTCTTCAAAGATCCCAACGGCTACCTGCTGGAAATTCAGCGTTTCGATCAACCGCTGGAGTAAAAACTCCGTACACCCTCCACAAAAAAGTCCAGGCCCCCAACCTGGACTTTTTCAAAAAACGCTACGTCTTCACGGCTCTCCCCGTCGAGTTCATCCCATTCGTTCCAAAATATCAATCGCTCTGCGGATGCGTTCCAGAACTTTTTCTTTTCCGACGACTTCCATGCTTTCAAAGAGCGGCGGGCTGACCGTTTGTCCTGTTATCGCTACGCGCAATATACCAAATACCTGACCCGCGCTCAAGCCCGATTGTTCCACATAGGCACGCAGCGGAGGCTCCGCCAGAGCAGGGGTCAATTCAGGCAGGGACGATAAAATTTCCAAAGCCTTGCGCGCCACTTCTGCTGATTGCGCAGGCGTGAGATTTTTGCCAACCAGTTCTTCCGGTTTCGGCTCAACCCTCTCCTGGAAAAACCAGGCCCCAAAGGGCAAGCAATCATCAAGCGTTACCAGCCGTTCCCGAATAAGGGGAACCACCTTCAAAAGCATCGAGTCCTGGACCTGCAACCCTGCCTTGACAAAATATGGCTTCAGCCGAGCCGCAAGTTCCTCAATCGGCAACATGCGGATATGGACGCCGTTGAAATGGTCGAGTTTGGCAAAATTGATGGCTGCCGGCGATGGCGTCAACTTATTGATGTCAAAACGAGCGATCATCTCATCTAAAGTCATCACGTCGTCATCAGAAACGCCCCACCCCATCAACACAATCCAGTTTAATACGCCTTCGGGAATGTACCCCAGTTCTTTGAGATCGGTGATGTAAATGGAATGTCCATCTTTCAACGCCTCTGACGCCTCCCGCTTGGACATTTTACCCTTGCCGGAAGGCTTGAGAAAGACGGAAAGATGTACAAAAATCGGTTCTTCCCAACCAAAAGCACGAATAATATGGGCATGGAGAGGATGCGAAGGGAGCCACTCGGAACCGCGAATGACATGCGTGATGCCCATCAAATGGTCATCTAACATCGCGGCGAGGTGATAGGTTGGCAAGCCATCCGATTTGAGCAAAACACTATCATCCAGAGCGCTATTCTCGGTCACGATCGTGCCGCGCAACAAATCCGTCGTCTCGATCCTGCCCTCTTTGGGCATTTTGAAGCGAATGACATACTTTTCGCCAGCGGCTACTCGACGACGAGCCTCATCAGGGTCGAGGGCGCGACACAGGCCATCATAGCGGGGATTCTGCTTGGCAGCCAGTTGCTGCTGCCGCACTTTTTCCAACCGGTCAGGAGAACAAAAGCACGGATAAGCATGTCCCTGCTCCACCAGTTTCCAGGCGTATTCATGATAGATTTCGCGCCGTTCGCTCTGGCGGTAGGGGCCACAGGGGCCGCCAATGTCGGGGCCTTCATCGTACTCAATTCCCAACCAGCGCAGGCCAGCAATCAGTTCTTCTTCTGCGCCGGGGACAAATCGCTTCCGGTCGGTATCTTCGATGCGAAGAATAAACGTGCCGCCCGTGCTGCGCGCCAGGAGAAAGGGGTAAAGCGCTGAACGGGCTGAGCCGAGGTGCATCCGCCCCGTCGGCGAAGGAGCAAAACGCGTGCGAACAGGTTTCGGGTTAGACAAATTGTTCAAAAAAAGCCTCCGTTAGAAATCTAATGGTTTGTGTCGCATGACCACCGATTCTACCAACCCCACCCCCAGCATCAGCGAGACCAGCCCGCTACCGCCATAACTGATAAACGGTAATGGCACGCCTGTGACCGGAATGAGGTTCAAGTTAACAGCGATATTGACCGCTCCCTGGAAGAAAATCAGGATAGCCACTCCATAAGCAATCATCATTCCAAACGGATCACGGGCCAGTCGCGCTGCCCGCAGGCAGCGGTAAATAATAAAGCCAAGCAAAAGAAGCACAAACACATTCCCGACCATGCCAAATTCTTCGCCAATTACCGAAAAGATAAAGTCGGTGTGACGAACTTTCATAAAGCGCAGTCGGGTCTGTGTTCCCAATCCATATCCCTTGCCGAGCAAACCGCCCGAACCTAAAGCAGCCAGGGCTTGCAACACATTGTAGGTCGCGCCATAACTGGCCTCAGGGTCAGGAGCAAAGAAGTTGATAATGCGTTGCTGTTGATATATCTCAAGAAACGGGAAAATAATCACAGGCAAAATCATCACCACAAGGCCGATGACAGTAATTTGTCGAATCTGCATCCCGGCCAGCCAGGCCATTGCAGCCCACAGCACCATTGTCACGATCACATTGCTCAAGTTGGGTTGAATGTAAATCAATCCGGCAATGCCGAGCGCAATCAGCAAACTTTTGAACAACCACATCCAATTGCGTGGCTGATCAAAAGTTTTTGCAAAATAGTTTGCCAGCGATAAAATCACCACAATTTTTGCCAGTTCGGTCGGCTGAATGGAAATCAAACCGGTTTCAAGCCAGCGTGTCGCGCCAAAACGAGTGCCGCCGATGACACTCAACAACCCCAAGGCAATGACAATGACAGTGTACATCGGCACAATGGCCCCCGCCCAGAAGCGATAATCAATGAGGCACACAATAAAAATAATCATCAACCCAATTGCGCCAAAAATGATCTGGCGGTTGACGACGTCGGCCAGCGTCTCATTCCCGGCAATGGCCGAACGGATCATCGTGACCCCAAAAACAAGGGCAATCAGAACCGCGCCGAGCAACCAGAAATCAAAATGACGCCAGAAACTGGCTCTAAACATAAATTTTCCTTAATATCTCTGGCCAATAATCGAGGAGGCTTATTTCCGGCGACGGGCCGCACTGCGCAGCGGAATATCAGCCACAAGCCGCTGGGCGCGCCCGTCCTGGGCCACGTTAATCATCACGCCAAGCGGGTCAATTTCGACGTGGCGCGAAATCGTTTGAATCAAATCATCCTTGAGGGCATCCAGTTCAGCCGGCGTGAGGTCGGTGCGATCATGGATCAGAACCAACTGCAACCGCTCTTTAGCGCTATTGGCACTCTTTTTACGTTGCAAAAAGTTCATCGTTGCTTCCTCCCCAACAAACGCTGGAATAAGCCAGGCGTTTCCAGTTCCAGGAAAGGTACGTCTTCTCCCATCAAACGGCGAGCGATATTCTGAAATGCCTGTCCTGCCTTGCTTTTGGGATCCAACGCCAGTGGCTGCCCCTTATTGGATGCAACGATGACGTTTTCATCTTCTGGCACAATCCCAATCAGGTCAATCGCCAGCAAATCGAGGACGTCATCTACCGAGAGCATGTCACCGCGTTTGACCATGCTGGGATTCACACGATTGATGACCAGCGAGGCTGGTCCTTTTTCCTCGGCATCGAGAATGCCGATGACACGGTCGGCATCGCGCACCGCCGAAACATCAGGGTTGGTCACGACCAATACGCGGTCAGCCGGAGCAACAGCGTTCTTGAAACCACGCTCAATGCCAGCGGGCGAGTCAATGAGAATCCAATCTACTTCTGAGCGCAGTTCGTCGCACAAACGCACCATGTCACTCGGTGAAACGGCAGTTTTATCGCGCGTTTGGGCAGCGGGGATCAGATAGAGTTCAGGAAGGCGCTTATCGCGTATCATCACCTGCCGCAAGCGGCAGCGTCCCTCCACATAGTCCACCAGGTCATAAACAATGCGGTTTTCCAGCCCCATCACCACATCCAGGTTGCGCAAGCCAATATCCCCGTCAATGCAGGCCACGCGCTGACCACGGCTGGCCAGAGCAACCGCAATATTGGCTACCGACGTGGTCTTTCCCACGCCACCTTTGCCAGAACTGATTGTCACCACTTGTGCAGCCATGTCACCTTCCTATTGTTTTTGCCAGGGTTCGGCAATCAGATGGCCATTGGCCAACCGAGCCACTTCTGGCTGATTTTTTGCCGGTTTTCGCGGCGAGATTGCAATTTCACCCGCAATGCGCAACTGGGTAGGCGATAACTCCAGTGCGCAGACGATGGCCGACTCGTCACCACCCGCCCCAGCGTGGACAACTCCGCGTAACCGTCCCCAGATGATGATGCTCCCCCCCGCCACAATTTCTGCGCCAGGGTTGACATCCCCAAGGACAACGACCGGCCCCTCGTGGACGATTTTCGTACCGGAGCGGAGAGGCCCCCGCACCCACTTCGCTGCTTCGGCGGGGATTTTTTCGCTCGTCTCCGGAACCTGGGGAGGGCGCGGCTTCGACAGGCGGGTTGCCAGCCCGAGGTTTTGGGCCGTGGTCTCGGTCAGGGGCGATTCGCTGAGAACTGCCCACAGAGAAATGCCCCGCTCCGAGAGTTGGTCACGTAAAGCAGCAAGTTCCTGGACGTGCAACGCGCAACTCCCTACGTCCAGAGCGAGGCGCGCTCCGCGAAAAAAGTCCGGTTGGCGCTCGATGCGTGCCAGCAGAGCAGTCAACAGGTCGGGCCACGGGGCCTGCCCGAGCGTTACCAGCAAGCCGTCACGAATGCCTTTGATCTGAACCAGTGGCGAGTCTTCCATGGTGGCAAAATTATACTGCCTTTCGAGCAATCAAGGGGTTGTACTCACCTGCTGGGCAGTGTCAATCGCTTTGAGAGCAAAATAAGCATCCATGACATCCCGGACAATGGGCGCAGCGACACGTCCGCCTTCCCCCGCATTGTAGAGAAAGACGACCACAGCGATTTCCGGGTTGTCAAAGGGGGCGTATGCCACCGTCCAACCATGGGAAGGCCACTCTCCCCGTTTACAAAGGCCCTTACGGTTGGCCACGTCGTCGCAATATTCGGCTGTGCCGGTCTTACCGGCCACAGCAATCGGGTAATTGCGAAAAGAGAAGTCGTGGTTGAGCGTACCACGGGGATCGGTGGTTGCCAGAAGCATGCCAGTCTGCACCTGCTGGACAGCAGAGAGAGAAACGGTTTTCATCTTTCCGGTAAACTCGCAGCGGCCGTTTTCATCACAGGCGTAGTCGCGGATCACCGGATCGCGGGTAATATCCCAGCGCAAATGGGGTTCAAACGGTTGGATCACATTGCCCAGGTTATCCTGAATCTCACGAATAATGGTCGGCTGCATAAATTTGCCATCGTTGGCCAGAATAGCCGCCGAGACCAGCACCTGCAAAGGCGTTGCCAGCACATAGCCCTGCCCAACGCTGGCCAGATAGGTGTCGCCAGTGGACCAGTTTTCGCCCTTGAAAATGCGTTTCCAGGTCGGATCAGGAATGAGGCCGGTATATTCCGCCGGCAACTCGATGCCCGTTTGCTGGTCATAGCCCAGGGCGCGGGCATATTCCTGTAATCGCCAGATGCCTAAGCCTCCACCCGGGATTTCAGGGAGATAGCCGCCCCCTACTTTGTAGAAACAAGAGTCACTCGACAGGGCAATGCATTTCAGAAACGGCAATTTCCCCAGGCCGCTTGTTTCGCCGTAAAAGGTGAAAGTCCAGTCATAATACTCTTCATAGCGGCCTTCTTCAGTCGGGGAATAAATGTTCAAGACGCGAATAATGGCGGGAGCATCAATCACCGAATCAGGTGTGACCACACCCTCGTTGAGAGCCCCTAGCGCAGTGGTGAGTTTAAAGGTCGAGCCAGGAGGAAACTCGGCAGTGATGGCATAATTGAGCAGCGGATGGGCCGGGTCTTGCTCTAACTGGCGATAATAGTAAGCGGGGATAAAACGCGCCATGCGGTTGTTTTCGTAGGTCGGCGTTTGGGCCATCGCCAGGATTTCACCGGTTTGGGGATTCATGGCAATGACCACCCCACTGGAGATACGGTAGTAGCCATAATAGACGTTGTTGAAGTAATCAATGGTGGTGGTGAGAGCCGCCTCAGCAGCCTGCTGGAGGCGCAAATCAATTGTCAAAACAACGTTGCTCCCCGCCACAGGTGCTACGGGCGGTTCGAGGTTGCGCAACACCTGTCCGGCCACGTCCACTTCCACCACGCGTCGGCCCGGGGTGCCAATCAGCAGATCATTCAGGGCGAGTTCAATGCCAGCATAACCGATCTTGTCGCGATTGGCGAGGAACCCCCGATCGCGATATTCCTGTTCGAGGGCAGCAGGAATGGGGCCTAAAAAGCCGATGATGTTGGCGGTAAGAGAACCAGTGGGGTAATCACGCAAGGGTTCCACGAGAACGTCCACCCCTGGCCAATCGGTAGCGCGCTCAGCCACAATGCGGGCAATTTTCTCATCCACATTGCATTGGATTTTGACCGGCTCGTAAGGCGCATTGGATTCTCCCAGGGCTACCAGGTCAGAAATGCTCGGACCAGGCACACAAGGCGCAAAAAATTTAGCAGCATTCAGCGTTTCTTCAGTCACCGGACCACCAACCGGAACACCGGTTAATTTAGACAGTTCTGCGTAAATTTGCTGCACGTTGCCTGCATCATCCGGCAATTCGGCTGGCGTAATGGTGATGGTATAAGAGGGCACATTGCGCGCCAGCACAATGCCATGGCGGTCATAAATTAAGCCACGAGCAGGGGGATCGCTGATTATTTTGGTGCGATTCTCTTCGGTTTGCGCCAAATACTCGGCGCCATGGATGATTTGGAGCGAGAACAAGCGAGCGACAAAGATCGCTCCCACCAGCAGAACGACCGCATAGACCACGAAGAAACGCCATTGTGTAAATTGAGCCGGACGCGTGGTAACAGCCATGTTTATACCTCTAAAGGATACAGTCTCTCGATCAGATCACGCAGAAGGGGGTACAACACAATCGCAATCAACAAATTGAGCAACAAACTGGGCAAAATGACCTGCGAGAAGACTTCTGTAAAAGAAAGGGCGGTCTCAAACAAGACACGGTAGACAAAAGTCAGGCCGTGCAACAGGAAAACGCCGACCAGGGTGACGCTGAGAAGCGCCAGGAGAGGCGCCTGCCACACCCGGCGCGCCAGCAGACGGGCTATCGCCGTTCCTAAAAGGTAGGCGCCGACAAAAATATACCAGGGCGTTGCCGAAATGTTTCCCATCAACCAGCCGAGGCCGATACTCCACCACAGCATCGAGCGAGCGCGTTCCTGGAGGCTGACCGCCGCCAGGATGACAAACACCAGGTCCGCATTCCCGCTCAGCAATTGAATGCGGCTGATGACCGACAGTTGCAGGGAAATCGCCGCAGCAAAAAGAATCAACAGGGTAAAAAATGTGCGCATCTTACGGACCTGGCGTGGGAATAAGAGGCGCAATATCTACCGGCTTGAAATCGGTAATGATCAGCACAAACTGCAGGCGAGAAAAATCAACATTGGGCTGAACGGAGGCCTGTTGGAACAACTCGTATTCCAACTTACGCACGCTGACCACCTGTCCCACCAGCAGATTGGGCGGGTAAACGCCCCCCAGGCCAGAGGTCAGGATAATATCGCCCGGCTGGACGGTCGCATCCTGGGGAATCATGTCCAGGGACAGGTCGCCGGTCACGGAACCGAGGAGCATCGCTTCGGTGTTCGAGGCTTGTAAGCGTACGTTCACCGCCGAGGCCGAATCGGTGATCAGTTGCACACGAGCAGCCTCTGCAATGACCGCGTCTACCCGACCGACGAGGCCGCGATTGGTGACCACTGGCATCCCCGGCAAAATGCCGTTGTTCGAGCCGACATCCACGATGACGTAGCGGTAAAACGGACTCGGGTCACGACCGATGACCGTTGCGCCGGTATAAGAGTACTGGGGATTGGCCCGGGCGAATTCGAGCAAAGCCGAAAGGATTTCTACATCAGCAACTTTTTGCTGAAGCGTAATCACTTCTGTCTGAAGTTGAGCAACTTCCGCCTCCAGTTCAGCATTCCGTTGCCTGAGCGAGACTACATCTCGTGGCACCGTCAAAAAATCCACCAGCGCCAGGTAACGGTTGGAAAACCACGTCTGAATATCTACTGTCAGGCGCTGAAACAATGTGTTGACAGGCTGAAAGTAACCACCCAGAGCCAGGGCAATCAAGCCAATGACTACCAGGCTAATCACAATGCGTTGCAAGGAACGGGGAGAATTAATTTTCATAAGTTACCGCGCTAACGGCGCGGCCACGCGATTACGAATGACGCGTGCTACCGCGCTCTAAGCCAACCAGATAGCGGCTCAAATTAGAGAAGTCTTCCAGGACCATGCCTGTTCCGCGGCAGACACAGGTCAGCGGGTCTTCAGCCGCCCAAACACGCAGGTTGAGTTCGTCCGAGAGGCGTTCAGGCAGCCCCTGCAAGAGCGCACCGCCACCCGCCAGACAGATTCCGGCATCCATCAAGTCGGCAATAATCTCCGGAGGGGCTTCGTCAATGGCATCTTTGATTGTTTCAACGATGACCTGAACAGAGGAGGATAACGCCTCACGAATTTCCACCGAAGAGACTTCAATCGACTCTGGCAAGCCGGTAATGAGATTCCGACCGCGTACTTCGGCCGTTTTTTCCACCGGCAGCGGAAAAGCCGAACCGATTTGCCACTTGACCTGTTCCGCAATCCGTTCGCCGATGAGGACATTGTACTTGTTGCGCACGTACTGCACAATATCTTGATCCATCTCATCCCCCGCAACGCGCAGAGAACGAGAAACCACTACCCCACCCATCGAGAGGATCGCCACCTCTGTCGTGCCACCGCCAATATCCACAATCATCGAGCCGCGCGCTTCGTGCAGTGGCAAACCGGCGCCCAGGGCGGCCGCCGTTGGCTCTTCAATCAAGTAGGCTTCACGCGCCCCTGCTGCAATGGCTGCATCATAGACGGCGCGTTTTTCCACCTCGGTTACGCCACAAGGAATACCAATCACCACCCGCGGACGAGGTAAAGGTACCACACTTTGTTCGTGGACCTTGCCGATAAAGTATTCCAACATCGCCTCGGTAATGTCAAATTCTGCAATGACCCCATCACGCAAGGGCCGAATCACATTGATATTGGCCGAACTCCGTCCCACCATTTCCTTCGCCCGCAAACCAATCGCCAGCGGTTGACGGGTACGCTTATCAATGGCTACCCACGATGGTTCGTTGATGACAATACCCTTACCACGAACATGAACGAGGGTGTTCGCTGTCCCCAAGTCAATGCCAATATCAAGGGAAAACAGTCCCAACAGCCAGTTGAGAGGATTGAAAGCCAAAGTGCAATGCTCCTTTGCGTGTGGTGGAAATAATTATACCATGAGGCATTTTACCTGATTGATGGTGTTCTTTTAATGGCGAGAATAGTCAAATCATCTGAAGGCGGCAAAGACTCCATAAACGCATCCACTTTTTCTTGCAGAATGCGCAACAAGTCGTTGACCCCAACTGCAGCCGCCGATCGAACAACTTCTTCCAGACGTTCATCGCCAAAGAGTTCATCTTGAGGAGAAAAAGCCTCCGTCACACCATCGGTGTAGAGCAGGAACAGATCGCCATTTTCCAGGCGAATACTTTGCTCCTGGATTTCAGGGTTTTCGATAATGCCCAGAGCAGGAGCGGTGCGATGTAAACGTTCCAGTTTGCCACTCGCCGGGCAAAACCAGATAGGAGGATTGTGCCCCGCATTGACAAAGGTCAATGCTCCCGTATCAAGGGATAAAACAGCATAGACTGCCGTCACGAACATGCCTTGATGATTGTCGGGAATGATTAATTCGTTGACACGCCGCATTACCGCCGCCGGAGAGGGATCATCTATCACCGCTGAACGAACCAGGGTGCGGGTCAGGGCCATGAATAAAGCAGCCGGGATACCTTTGTCGGATACATCGGCGATAAACAAGCCCAGGCGTCGGTTGGGAAGTTCGAAGACATCGTAGAAATCGCCCCCCACCTGGCGGGCAGTGCGCCATACGGCTGCCAGTTCCCAGTCTGAAAAATGAGGCAGGCTTTGGGGCAAAAAGGTGCGTTGAATCTGCCGCGCCAGTTGCACTTCATGCTCCAGGCGTTCGCGCGCCACCATTTCACGCTGCAGTTGCTCGTTTTGCACACTCAAAGCGACCTGTTGGGCAATGCTATTGGCAATTTCAATTCGCTTCTGGCGAAAGCGTCGCGAATCACCAGATTCCTCCACCAGCATCATGCCATAGAAAGCGTTCTTGATGAGCAGCGGGAATCCTATCAAGAGATGCTCTGCGGTTTGAAGCAGGTAGTATTCTTCCTGTTCATTACGGGCCAGGACAGGGTCGAGCCAATTTTGGGGCATATCCTGTGGGAGCACACTGACTGACATGCGATTGGTCTGCAACACGGCTTGAAGGAGAGGGTGCTCCTGCGCAGCCAAATCTTTGTTGCACAATAATTCTCGCACCGGTTGCGAGAATCCATAGTCTCCGGCCGGGCGAAACGCGCCATTCTCCCAGAGATAAACCGCACAGGCCTTTACCCCCACCAAAATCGGCATGATGCGGACAATCGCTTGAACGGCTTGTTTCAGGTTCTCAGCCTGCGAGATGGCTTGAGCCACCTGTAACAGCGCGGCCGAAGCATAGGCTTGTTCCTGGGCAGAATCATAGAGACGGGCATTTTCAATCGCAACCGAGGCATAACTGGCAAAGGTTGCTGTAATCGCCTGGGCTTCGTGCCCATACCGTCCTGGCGTGTGGTGAGAGAGCACAAGCACCCCCAGAGGGCGATCAGCAACGCGCAATGCCACGCCTATCGAAGAATAATCCGCCGAAAAGCCGAGTGCTAACCCTAACGGGCCAAAAGGATCGGTCGGCTTGCGGATAATTGGCTCGTCCGTATCCATGATTTCCAACAGAGTCTGAACTACCTCAGGCCACCGCAACATTGCCGCTTGAACGTCGATCACATCGGCACCGTGAATATGGGCCGGGTAGAGCGAATCGCCATCCATCAGCCATACGCCGGATGCGTCACAAGGCAAGTTACGCTCCAGTTCGCGCAGGACGCTATCGAGGACGTCATCTACGCTGACCTGCGCCGAAAGTCGGCCCGCGACCTCGCGCAGGCTGTCTGCTACCTGGCGGCGCCAGCGTTCAGTTCGGAACAAGTCAGCGTTATGGATGGCAACGGCGATATTCGCTGCCAGGGCCTCCAGCACAAAGCGGTCTTCTTCACTGAACGCATTCCGCCGGTTGCTTTGTAAGTCCAGAACGCCGACCGGTTTATTGTCATAAAGCAGGGGAATTGTCAATTCGGAACGGGTATCGTCGGGAGGAAAGGGAGAGGGTCGATAACGCGGTTCAAGGCGGACATCATTGGCTAAAATCGTTTCGCCAGTGCGCGCGGCCCACGGAATCATCCCCTCGACGCTGTCGAGGCTGATCGTGTAACCTTTGAGAAATTCTGTGCGAGCGCCGCTCCCTGCCTGATAAATGATCTGCCGACGATTGGGGTGAACGGTAAACAAGTAAACATAAGGATAGCCAAGCCGCTCATGAATCAAGGTAGCGACTTTGTTGAACAACTCGTCCAGGTCCAAGACGGAGGCAATGCTCTCGCTGACCGTAGCAATCATGGCCAACTGCTCGATGCGGCGTTGTAAATCACTGTAGAGACGCGTCCGGTTAATCGCAGTGGCAATCACATCGGCCAATGAGCGCAACACCAGCAAATCATTTGGGTGAAAAGCATCTTCCTGGTCGCTTTGAATATCCAGCACACCCAAGAGACGGTACTCAATTTTCAGCGGGAGCACGACTTCAGAACGAGTGCCCGGCAAGGAGGTAAGGTAACGGTAACGGGGTTCTTCGGCGACATTGTTGGCTATGATTTCCTCGCCTGTCTGGGCAACCGCTCCGATCAACCCCTGGCCAGGTTTAATGCGCGTCAAACGCAATCTGGGCTGACCAGGCCCCCCTGCACTGGATTGAAACTGCAAATAGGGCTTATTTTCTTCCAGGGTAAAGATAGCGACGTAGTAATACTTGAAGGTATCGCAGATGAGACGAGTGACACGTTGCGTCAAAACAGATAAATCCAGGACATTAGCCAGTTGGGCGCTGACCGTGCGGACAAGGGTCAATTGCTCGAGGCGCCACTTCTCTATCGCAAAACGGTGAGAGGACATCAGAGCCAGCGCCGTGTGAGCGGCTAACCCCTGGAATAATTCGTATTCAGGGGAGGTAAAAGGCGGGCCATCAGGCCGCCGGACCAGCAAAACGCCCAAAAGCGTCTGTTGAGAAGAAAGGGGAAGCACAAGTACGTTCTCAGATTCTGGACAATTCTCAGGATTCTCAAGGACTCGCTGCATCGAAACATCATCTGGCCAATCCGGGAAAAGGTGAACCCGATTAAGACCTGGCAACCGAAAAAGACGCTCATCCAACCAGAGAGATGCTTCTGCATTCAACAAGGAAGAAGCCGCCGTCACGATGAGATCGCGCTGTCCGTCCAATTGAGGGGTAGCCAGCAACTTTTCGCCCAATGCAGCGATTTGTGACCAGGCAGACGAAAACGAGGATAAGCCAGACATCACTCAGCTGATTTCAAATATTTGATCAGAGTAAGGACATTCCCCATGTCCCCCAGATTTTCATACCGGACCACGTCCATCAACTGACGCATCAAGTAAATGCCCAAACCGCCCACTTTGCGTTTTTTCAGGCTGGCCTTTAAATCCGGTTCAGGAACCTGTAGAATGTCGAAGGGCCGGCCGCGGTCGCGCAAAATCACCGTAAAAGAAGTCGCATCACTCTCACACGTACATTCAATCTGTCCATTGCTGATGCCGCGATAAGCATGCTCAATGATGTTGGAGCAGGCTTCATCTACAGCCATCTCCACAGCGCACAGGCCTTTTTCGTCCAGGCCAGCATCGGCAGCAGCCTGAACAGCAAAGCGACGGATGGCATCCAGTTGGTCAAAGCGGGCAGGGATAATGAGGGTTCGCATAAGAGGGATACAAAGGCCGCCTCACCCAAGAGAGACGGCCCTGTTCGCTTTCTCTAAACGGTGGCCACCTGCTAAAAATAGCCGACTGCAGCCGTGACATCATCAAAGATTTTAAAGAGCGGCGTAAAGCCGGTCAGTTCCAGCGCTTCCATGATCTTCTTCGGAACGCGAGCCAAGACAATTTCACCACGATTGTAGCGTTTGCAATTCCGCTGCCCAACAAGTAAAGCGCGGAACCCGGCACTCGACATATACTCCAGTTCGGCCATGTCAATCACAATCTTAAAGCGGCCGTCGTTATTGATCTTTTCGATGGCATCGCTCAGTTCGGGCGCTGTATAACTGTCGACCTTGCCTTTTATGGCAAGCAAGTCACAGTGCTTATATCGCTGCATTTTAATTTCCATGTCGCCTCCAGAAAACTTAAAGTTTGCGAAATTATAACATGCTACGCGTCAAATCTGCGAAAAGATGTGACCCCAAATTTACCAATTGCTTCGCCCGTGGTGACGCTTTGCAGCCTCCGCACTGACCGCCACGAATTAGGGTTTGATTAGAAAGAAACAAACCTATTGACTTTGGCTTTGAAATTATTGTATAGTATTCACGGTCTATTTCTTGTCCCGGCACTGGTGCTTTTGAGCAGCTGTGCCGTTTTGTACGTCTATTCCCTTTTCAAGGAGACCACATGATTCGAGCAAAAGGTTTGACGAAAGACTATAACACTCGAAGAGCCATTGAAAATCTCACCTTCGAGGCCAGGCAAGGCGAAGTCGTGGGCTTCCTTGGCCCCAACGGCGCCGGCAAGACGACCACCATGCGCATTCTGACCGGTTACATGCCGCCGACCTATGGTTCGGCTGAAATTGCCGGTTTTGACGTGGTGGAAGAATCTCTGGAAGTGCGCCGCCGTGTAGGGTATTTACCCGAAACCGTGCCGCTCTACACGGATATGACCGTCTTCGACTACCTGATGTTCATGGCGGAACTGCGTCACTTGCCCAACGCCGAAGACATGGTGGATGACGCCCTTGAAATGGTCCACTTGACCGATCGCGCCAACGGATACATTGGCAACCTTTCCAAAGGCATGCGGCAACGCGTTGGGCTTGCCCAGGCCCTGCTGCATCAGCCAGAAGTTCTTATCCTTGATGAACCGACAATCGGTCTCGATCCCGCCCAAGTCGTTGAGGTTCGCAACCTCATCCGCGAGGTAGGCAAAGAGCGTACCGTTTTGCTCTCCACACACATCTTGAGTGAAGCCCAACAACTTTGCGATCGGGTACTGATTATCAATAAGGGACGTATCGTCGCCGAAGACACCCCGGAAAACCTGCAGGCTCGCCTGATGGGCGCCGAGCGGTCACTCTTGCGGGTCAAAGGAGATTCCGATGGCCTTGTACCGCTCATCTCCCAAATCAAAGGCGTTCAAGCGGTAGTATCTCGCCCCGATGGCGCAATTGAATTTCAATACACATCTGACCTGGACGTTCGCTCAGAAGTTGCCCGGGCAACTGTCAATGCCGGATACGACCTGCTCGAACTGGCTCCTATTCACCTGAGCCTGGAGGAAATTTTCCTGGAACTCACCCGCGAAGAAACCGGCAAGAAAGGAACACGCCATGCGTAACATCTGGATCATTGCCCGCCGGGAATACCGGCATTACTTCATCAGCCCAATTGCTTATATCGTGGCGCTGCTCATCCTGCTTGTGATGGGCATTTACTTCTTGCTTGTTCTTTATCAAAGTTCTCTGATGGCGTTTTACGGTGGTGCGACTCCACCCGATACGAGCGACCTGCTCGGATTAATGCCGTTCATGTTGCTCTTCGCCGCTCCGGCGCTGACCATGCGCCTGCTGGCCGATGAGCATCGCACCGGCACCCTCGAACTGCTCCTCACGGCACCCATTCGCGACGCGGAATTAATTATCGGCAAATGGCTTGGCGCCTTTCTCTTTATGCTGACCATCATCGCTATCACTCTCATTTTCCCCATCATTTTGCACTTCTGGCTGGTGGACCCTGGTATTGACCAGCAATTGATGCTTTCGAACTATCTCGGCATTATCCTGGTAACAGGCGTCTTTCTGTCGATCGGGACCGCTATTTCGGCCATTTTCAAGAATCAATTTGCAGCCCTCTTCGCCACTCTCGTTGCCCTCTTCTTTATGTGGTACCTGATCGGCTGGCCTGCTTACGTCATGCAAGGGGGGGGAGAAATCTTTCGCTACCTCAGCCTTAGCGATCACTACTTCAACGGTTTTGCAACTGGCTCGGTAGATATTGCTGACATTGTCTATTACATCAGCCTCATTATTCTCAACATTTTCATTGGGACAACCGCAATTGAAATGAGAAGGTGGCAATAATGTCAAAGAAGACCTCTTTCAAAAAACAATCCCAGCGTTACGCTCCGGCCGGCCTCTGGCTTTCTGGCCTTGCCGTTTTGACCGGAATCGTCGTCCTGGCGATTAAACTGCTCATCTTCATGGGCATTTATGCTCCAACCGATCAAGCCAAAGACATCGTCAACGGCTTTGGCATTGGCGCCCTCGCTGCGTTTGTCACTGGGCTTGCACTCTTTGCTTTGCTTGATCCAAAACGCGTCCGCACCTTTCTCACCGGGCGCCAGGCAAAACATGGCAGCAATGCTTTAATCACCCTCCTGGCCATTGCCGGCATCTTGTTTGTCCTCAACCTGATCGCCTATCAAAACCCCAAGCCGATGGACTGGACCGAAGACAAGACTCACACGCTTGCTCCCGAAACCCTGGCCACCATCGAAAAGTTGCCTCAGCCTGTCGAAGCCATCGGCTTCTTCACCGCAAACTACCCAAGTGATAACGCTCAAGAATTGCTCACCGACTACAAAAATAACAGCAACGGCAAATTCGACTACCGGATTGTCAACCCCGATACGAACCCATCCCTCGCCCAAAAATACAACGTCACACGCGATGGCACAATTGTCCTCGTCATGGGCGAGAGACAAGAATCCATCAATTACGCCTCTGAGCAAAACATCACCAATGCGCTGGTACGGCTGATCAACCCGGAAAGCCGCGTCATTTACTTCATCACCGGACATGGCGAAAATGACATTGAAAATCCTGCCGAAAACTCCTACACGCGCGTCAAAAACCTGTTAACTGCCAAAAACTACACCATCAACTCCCTGAATCTGCGCGCCGAAAACGCTATTCCCGAGGACGCCGTTGCCCTCGTGATTGCCGGGCCGCAGGGTCCCATCAGCGAACAAGAAACCGCCCTCATCCAAACCTACATTGAAAATGGCGGTTCCGTCGTCATTCTCGAAGACCCGACCGTCCTCACCACCAAAGGTGATGTGCCGGATTCGTTCGAGACCTATCTGCAAACGACCTGGGGCATCACATTCAACAACGACATCGTCATTGACCCGTCTTCTAATCCACTGACCTTCGCCATTTCTTACTCCTACGGCGACCATCCGATTACAAGCCAGATTCTGCAAAGCATGATCACGTTCTTCCCGGTCGCCCGCAGCCTCACCGTCACCCCGCCCAGCACTGACATTCAGTCCAGTGGATTGGTCTATACGATCGATCGCGCCTGGGGTGAAACCAACTTCGCATCGCTCGAAGATAACACCTTTGACTACCAGGCCGAGGAGGACACCCCCGGTCCCATCCTCCTGGCTGCCGCCCTCGAAAATACCGCGACGCAAGCGCGCCTGGTGGCCTTTGGCAATTCCAGTTTTGCCAACAACACTTACATCGATCAATATGGCAACACTGACCTCATCATCAACGCCATTGACTGGGCTGCCAGGAATGATGAACTGATTAACCTGACAACTAAAACGCCAACAGCGCGCACCCTTATGCCGATTACCACCCTCGGCTGGCTGATGCTTGGCCTGCTATTCATTCTCATCCTTCCCGGCATGATCATCGCGGGTGGAATTGTCTCCTGGATCATCCGGCGCGCAAAAGGGTAAGCCTATGAAGCGTTCCAACTGGATTCTGCTCATCTTGCTGGCACTGACAATCGGCGTATACTTCCTTCTTCAGGAGCGTTCCGAAAAGAACGCCGTTGAGGAAACACCCGTCGCACCCTCAGATCTGCTGATTGAAACCAACGGCGATGTCTTGAAAAGCATCCGCATCTACGACCACGACTATCACATTGTCGAACTGGTTCGCGACCAAAGCGGTGCCTGGGCTGTCAGCCTGCCAAACGCCGCCGCAGCCGACCAATCGCTGGCCGGAGCAGCAGAAAGCCAGGTCAATGCCCTGGGCATTGTCACCCAAATCGGAACGGTTGCCAATTTCGGCGATTTTGGCCTGGATGCCCCCGCCTACACCATCAAACTCTCTTACCACAGCGGCGCCCAGCACAAAATCGAGGTAGGCGACCTGACACCAACCAGTTCTGGTTACTACGTTCAACTGGATGACGGCGATGTTTACGTTGTCAGCCAGTATAGCCTGGACGCAGTGCTTGAACTCGTGAACAATCCGCCTTATCTGCCAACGCCTACCCCAACGCTGGACGTAACGCCCACTCCCTGAAACTATTGATTTTCGCTACAAAAAAGAGTATCCTGATTTATATCAGCCATCAAAAGGAACAGAAAGTAATTTATGGAAAATCCCTTACTGATTGAAGAAGAGGAAGAATACTCAGCCATTGCCCGCCTGATTGAACTCGGTCGGCAAAAATCTTATGTCACCATTGATGACATTTTGCACTTCTTCCCAGAAGCGGAACAAGACGTCGAGCAACTGGAAGAAGCGTTTGCCGCCCTTTTAAGCGCTGGAGTAGCCTTCATCGAAGACACCACCACTACAGAACCTCCAGAAGATGAACTGGCGGCAGTTGAAGAAAAAGAGACAGAAATTGAACCCAATGTCTTCCTGGATGACTACCTGGCCAACATTGACACGGATGACACCATCGGTCTCTATCTCAAGGAAGTCAGTCGCGTTCCGCTCTTGACTGCAGAGGAAGAAGTAGAACTCGCCCAACGGATTGAGCGGGGTCGCATGGCTCGCGAAGAACTCGCTCGCGGCAACGTCAGCCCTCGTCGCCGTATGGAATTGCGCAAACTCATCGAAGACGGCTGGGCCGCGCGCGAGCACCTTATTACCGCCAACTCCCGCCTGGTCATCTCCGTTGCCAAAAAATACATGGGGCGCGGTGTTCCCTTCCTTGACCTGATTCAAGAGGGAAACATTGGACTCATTCGCGCCACCAAAAAATTCGACTATCGCCGCGGGCACAAATTCAGCACCTATGCCACCTGGTGGATTCGGCAAGCCGTCACCCGCGCCATCGCTGACCAGGGACGCACAATCCGCGTTCCGGTCCACATGGGTGACCAGATCAACAAACTCCTGCGCGTCCAGCACCAGTTGACCCAGCGCCTTGGCCGTGAGCCAACCGTCGAAGAACTGGCCGACGCCCTGGAAGTACATCCCAAAAAAGTCGAGAACATGATTCAGGTGGCACGCCGCCCGCTCTCTCTCGAAACGCCCACAGACGACGAAGAAGACTCGGTGCTTGGAGACTTTATTGAAGACGACGAAGCCGCCCCACCCGATGAAACAGCCACCTATAACCTGCTCAAAGAACACCTCAACGAGGTGCTGAATGGTTTGCCGCCCCGCGAAGTCCGTATCCTGCAGTTGCGCTACGGCTTGCTCGACGGTCAGGCCTACACCCTCGAAGAAGTTGGACGAAAAATGGGCGTCACCCGTGAGCGCGTCCGTCAAATTGAAGCCCAGGCGCTTAGTCGCTTGCGCCATCCTTCCATCCGGCGCAAACTGCGCGATTACCTGGGAGAATAGCCCAAAAAAAAACAAAACACAGCCTCACCGGCTGTGTTTTGTTTTATCCCAGGGAGCAAATGCTATCTCCTGGACAATAATTCAAGCGAACTCTTTACGACGTTTTCCACCGTCAAACCCAAATGGCGGTAGATCGTCTGATAAGGCGCCGAAGCCCCAAAGCGATCCACCCCAAGCACGACACCTCTTTCCCCCACCCAACGTTCCCACCCCATTGTCACGCCTGCCTCGACTGCCACGCGTCGATGAATAAACGACGGCAAGACTGATTCGCGATATTCCTGAGGCTGCGCAGCAAACAACTCCCACGAAGGGAACGAGACCATGCGCACCCTCACCGCTTCTGCTGCCAGACGCATTCCCGCCTCTACAACCAGACTGACCTCTGAACCAGAAGCCATGAGAATGATCTCAGGATCTTCCTCTCCCAAATCGGCCAGAACATAGGCGCCGCGGGCTAACCCGTCTGCAGGCGCGAACAGAGTCCGGTCGAGGGTGGGGACATTCTGGCGGGTCAGGATCAGGACCGTCGGTCCGGAGCGCCGCTCGATGGCAACTTTCCAGGCCGCGGCCGTTTCGTTGGCATCCGCCGGACGGATGACCACCAGCCCCGGCACGGCGCGCAGACTGGCGAGATGCTCAACCGGCTGATGCGTGGGGCCATCCTCCCCTACCCCAATGCTGTCGTGGGTAAATACCCAAATGCTGGGATACCCCGAAAGCGCTGAAAGGCGTATGGGAGCACGCATGTAATCCGCAAATGTCAGAAAAGTGGCGCCATAAGGAATTACGCCGCCGTAGACCGCCATCCCATTGACGATTGCCCCCATGGCGTGTTCGCGCACGCCAAAGTGGAAATTCCGTCCCTGGGGCGTCTTGGCCTGAAAAGCAGGGAAACCATCCAGCCAGGTCTTGGTCGAGGGGGCAAGGTCAGCAGAACCACCGAATAGTTCAGGAATTTTGGTCGCCAGTGCATTGAGAACTTTGCCCGAGGCGACGCGCGTTGCCATTCCCTTGTCGTCCGCCGGGAAAACTGGCAAAGCAGATTGCCAGTCTTTGGGAAGTTGCTTCGAGAGACGCCGCTCAAGTTCGGCAGCCAGATCGGGATAGGCCTGTCGGTAGGCTTCGAGGCGGGCATTCCACGCCGATTCCTGTTCGTGGCCTTTTGCAAGCGCCTGACGAAAATGCGCCAGCACATCGTCGGGGATGTAAAAGCGAGGCTCCACTGGCCAGCCCAGGGCACGCTTGGCTGCGGCAAGTTCTTCATCACCGAGTGGCTCTCCGTGCGCTTTGCTGGTCCCCTGACGGGTGGGGGCACCGTAGCCAATTGTTGTGCGACAGATAATCAGCGACGGACGCGGGTCCGCCTTTGCGGTGGTAATGGCTGCGTCAATCGCTTCTACATCATTGCCATCTGCCACATGCAACACTTGCCAGCCATAACTTTCAAAGCGGGCAGCCCGATCTTCGGTAAACGCCAGGTCAGTAGAACCATCAATGGAAATACGGTTGTCGTCATAAAGGTAGATTAAGCGGCCCAACTTCAAGTGACCGGCCAGCGAAGCGGCCTCGGCTGTTACGCCTTCCATCAAGTCGCCATCAGTGACGATGGCGTAGATGTAATGATCAAAAAGAGGAAAATCTGGGCGATTGAATTCACTGGCCAGGTGGGCCAAAGCGATCGCCATGCCCACGCCATTCGCAAAGCCCTGCCCCAAAGGGCCAGTCGTCACTTCGACGCCAGGAGTATGTCCATACTCCGGGTGGCCAGGCGTTAGACTGTTCCATTGCCGAAATCGTTTGAGTTCGTCGAGGGGAAGGTCGTAGCCAGTGAGGTGGAGAAGAGAGTACAATAAAGCACAACCATGGCCGCCGGAGAGAATAAAGTGGTCACGCCCAGGCCAGGATGGATTGCGAGGGTTGTGGCGCAGGTGTCGGGTCCAGATTGTGTAGGCAATGGCGGCGCAGCCCATCGGCAGACCTGGGTGCCCGGAATTGGCCTGTTGGACCATATCCGCCGACAAAAAACGCAAAGTATTGATCGAAGCAGATTGGATGAAATCAGTAGGTGCCATTTTGATCTCCTGTGAGCAAATTGTACCAGAGAGATTGCAAGGTTGCTGTTATGCGAGATTTTTTTTGCCAATGCTAAAATAATTACGCTTGGAGGCAATTTTTGGAATGACCACAATTTTATACATAGAAGACAATTCCGATAACCGGCTGCTGGTGCGCCGCGTTCTGGCCGCCGAAGGATATGAGGTGGTGGAGGCTGAACGTGCAAATACGGCCCTGGAATGGTTGAAGAGCAATCGGCCAGATTTGATTTTAATGGATATCAACATGCCCGACATAGACGGCTACACGTTAACTGCCAAGATTCGCTCTCTCGGGGGGTTTGAGAATATCCCCATCGTCGCCTTGACAGCCAACGTGATGCGCGGCGACCGCGAAAGGTCTCTCGAGGCTGGCTGCGACGGGTACATCCAAAAGCCGGTGGATGTGGATTTGCTCCCCGATCAAATTCTTCGCTACCTGAGGAAAAAATGAGTCCATTTGCTTCTACTCCCGCTGAAAGCAATTCCATTTCTGATACACAAGCCACGCGTAAGGGTGCGATTCCCAAAGATTGTACCGTCCTTGTAGTCGAAGACAATGTGTCAAACTTTGTTCTGATTGCCCGGATGTTAGGCTATCTTGGCATCCACTGTGAGTGGAAGACATCCGGATACGAGGTAGTTGAGTTTGCCGATACATTGCCCCGCATTGACCTGGTATTAATGGATATCCGTCTGCCTTACGAGGATGGCTATGGTGCCATGAAAAAAATTCGGGCGTCAGAGCGGCTAAAATCCATTCCAATCATTGCAGTCACTGCAGAAGCCAGCGTCGAGCAGATGAACAAGGCAAGAGCAGCTGGCTTTGATGGATTTTTAGGGAAACCTCTTGACCCCGATCGATTTCCGGATCAAATCCGGCGTATTCTGGCGGGTGAATCAGTCTGGGAAATGAATTGATTTCTACAAAAGAGCAGGTAGTCAATGCGAAATTGGATAGAGAACTCAATTGAATGGCTTCTTTTCACAAAACCATCTTCTTCAAAAAGAGAAAGATGGCGAGGAGGTTTATTGGCGAGCATCTTGGTGCTGAGCGCCGCCTTAATGACGGTATTTGTGCTGATTGATTTGAGATCTATACTCACTGATGGCCATTCAAGTGCAAGAGAATATTCTTTTTTAAGGGACGTGATTAGCCTCATTGCAATCATTGGGCTGTGGTTACTTAACCGACAGGGTTTGCAAATTTGGGCAGGAGCAGCGCTGATTATTTTTTTGATCGCCTTGCCAGCACTAGCATTCATACCAGAAGAAGTTGACCGGCTTTTCATTGCCTATGCTATTCCAGTGGTTCTGGCCGGGTTTGTCCTCCATCCCCTTGCATCGTTAGCAGCGATGCTTCTTTCCATCGGATCATACAGTTATATTTTCTATCTTACCGGCACAGGAGAAAGTTATAACTACCTGAGTGGTGGAGTTCTGCTCTTTGTCAGTATTATTTCCAGTATCATTGCCTCGTTTCTCAGCAATTCGATCAATCGATCCGAGGAAAATGAGAGTGCTCAACGAGAGGTAAATGCTCACCTGCAGGCATTGCAAAAATCACTGCAACAGCAAATTGAAGAAAATAGACGTCAGATTCGTGCAGCAGCCCAAACATCCCAAACAATCACCACTGCGATGACTGTTTCAGAAGTTCTAAACAAAACGGCTAAACTGATTCGAGAGCAATTTGGGTATTACCATGTAGGAATTTATAGTCTGGAAGGGGGGAGTAACAATGCAAAACTGGTCGCAACAGCCAGCGAAGAAGTTGCGCAAATTCCTCAAACTTTGCCAATCAATGAGAATAATCCCGTTGGTTGGGTTGCACTCTATCGAGCTTCCAAAATTATCAAAGAGGAAGATGGTACTCCCTATTTGCCACACCCTTTGTTTCCTGCCACTCGTGTGGAGGCAGTGGTGCCCATTATGGCGCGACAACAACTTTTGGGGGTGTTAGACGTTCACAGTGATAAAGTTGATGCTGTAGATGAAATTAGTCTGCTCACCCTGGAAATTGCAGCCAGTCAGGCCGCAACGACAATCCAAAATCTGCAACTTATAGATGCTACCGGCATAGACCTGTCCAGTATCAGCAATGTGTACAGGTATGGTCACATGATTGCACAGGCAAATAGTGAATTCGATATTTTTGAAGCAGCGCGGCAGGCACTATCCGAGTCGGTGTACAGAGCCATCTTATTCATCGTGGAAGAAACTGGTTTGCGAAACGTTGTCACCACGGTGGGAGAAAGCCTTCCTGAATGGATGGACATTAACCCCATTGTTTTAGAAGAGTTTTTCGCAACAGGTAGCATGATTGGCAACATTCAACAGATTTCTTCGCTACCGACGCCTCTGCTGAGCATTATTTCCAGGGCTAAATTACAAAATGTTGCTCTCTTGCCTGTAAAACGAAATGAACGATTGCGTGCACTTTTGGTCATGGGCTCACAAAACGACCAGCCGATCTTGCCGACTGCAATCCAGCCATATGCAAGCATGGCTGAACTGGTTGTCTCATCCGTGGAGCGAATTCGCACTGAATTGAAAGTGGAAAGCCGGCTCAATGAACTGGAAGCAATCACCGTCACAAGTCAGGCGCTGGCGTCGGCAAACAACCTGGAGACGCTCTTTTCTGTGCTGCACGAACACATTAGAAAAAATATGGGGGATATCACATTTATCGTTGCTTTATATGATGCAAGCACGAATTCGATTCACATTCCCTATTTGTACGAAAATGTACCTGGAAGTGAAAAGGCCACCATTGAGACTTTTCCTCTTGGGGAAGGGTTGACCTCAATTTTGATTCGGACCAAACAGCCACTGATGCTGGTAGAAGACACCGAGCGAAGAGCACTGGCCTTGGGAGCAAAAATAAGCGGTAAACCAGCAAAATCATGGCTAGGCACCCCCCTCATCGTTTCAAACGATGTGATTGGCGCCCTGATTGTGCAAGACCTGGATCGGGAAAATGCGTTTGACGAGAGTAATTTACGTTTCTTGACCACCCTTTCTGCCCAAGTAGCAGGAGCCATTTACAACATTCGCTTGCTGGAAGAGACAAGCAAGCGCGCCATCCAACTGCAAACCGCGGCCGAAATTGCACGGGATATTTCCGGCTCCCTAAACGTCAGCGAGATCCTGAATCGCGCTGTAATGTTAATTCGCGAGCGCTTCAATTTCTACCATGCGGCGGTATTTCTGGTTGATTCTTCAGGCACCTATGCGGTCATTCGCGAGGCGACCGGCGAGGCCGGAGCGCAAATGAAACGGAATGGGCATAAACTCAAAGTGGGATCTACGTCAATTGTTGGATATGTCACCGGCAGCGGTGAGCATCTTGTCGTCAATGACACGAGTCGAGATGCGACCTACTATCCAAACCCCTTATTACCCGAAACAAAGTCGGAAGTTGCTATTCCTCTCAAAGTAGGCACGCGCGTTCTGGGCGCCTTAGATGTACAAAGCGATAAGACCTACGCATTTAGCACAGAAGATGTCAACGTGCTGCGCATTCTCGCCGATCAACTTGCGATTGCAGTCATTAACTCAGAACTGTTTGCAGAAACCCAAGAACATTTATCTCAGCATCGGTTATTGCATCACGTGACGACCGCTGCTGCCTCGGGCACAACGCTAGAAGAGGCTCTCAACAGTGCGGTCCAAGGTCTTCAGGTGACCTTAGGTGGCGACCGGGTTGCCATCCTCCTTGCCGATCGAGAGAAAAAAGTCCTGAAAGTTGAAGCCGTGGCAGGTTTTTCAGAAGAAGTGCGCAAATTGCAAATTCCATTTGGGGAAGGGATTACCGGCTGGGTCGCAATTCATCAGAAACCCCTACGCGTCAATGACGTTCATGCAGACCCCCGTTACAAAGAGGTCAGTTCTAACACCCGCTCAGAAATAGCTATTCCCCTTTCTTATCGAGGCGAACTACTGGGTGTCTTAAACGCAGAAAGCGACCAACCTGGAGCATACAGCGAAAATGATGAGGAATTGCTTGGAACACTGGGAGGCAGTCTGGCAGCAATTATGGCCAACGCCCGTTTGCTTGAGCAGATTCGTCGTCAAGCAGAACGTGAACGTCTGCTGTATGAGATCACAAGTAAAATTCGCCGCTCCACCGATATGCAAACGATTCTCGCAACCACAGCAAGTGAGTTAAGCAAAGCGTTAGGAGCGCGTTGGGCTAAAATCTCACTCTATATTGACCGAGAAACCGCTAGAGAGAAGGACGAGTCATGAATACCAACCGGCGTGGAATTTCTTTTTTTGAATCTCTTCTTCAGCACACAAAGGAATATTACCCCACTGTCGTTTTGGCCCTAGCCCAAGTGGTTGTAACACCATTAGGACTTGCTCTTGCCGGGTTAATACTTTTATTTAACGCCGAATTCACTCTTGCTGAAGTATTAAGACTTTGGTCATTTGATATGATGATCTTTGTGCCTCGCAACCTTGTCTTGTTGCTCGGTTTTTATTATGGGAACCGCGCCATGATCAGCAAGTTGAGGAAATGGAGCCAAAAGGGTAAATACTACGAATCTGACCCTGAAGAAGAACGAAAGGCTTGGCATCA
>Ga0209018_1000766_pt1 | contig 28387 bp, 23 predicted proteins | sample YNPBryBLVA2012_FD_185814 | JGI IMG/M metagenome (GOLD analysis project Ga0209018, IMG submission 185814) | Anoxygenic and chlorotrophic microbial mat microbial communities from Yellowstone National Park, USA - YNP Bryant BLVA 2012 (SPAdes)... ...
GACCAGCGCGTTCCAGCTTGCCTCGATGATGTTTTCGCTGACGCCCACCGTGCACCAGGAGCGGCGGTGGTCGCTCCACTCGACCAGCACGCGCACCTTCGACGCCGTGCCACGCTCGGTGGAGATCACGCGCACTTTGTAATCGGTCAGCCGCACGTTGGCGATGGCCGGGTAGACGGTGGAGAGGCACTGCCGCAGGCAGAGGTCGAGAGCGTTCATCGGGCCCTCGCCCGTGGCGGTGGCCGAATGGATCGCTTCGTTGACGCGCAGGATCACCGTGGCGGTGGTCATCGAGTCGCGTGCGCCGATCTTGCGGGTCTCCACTTCCAGCGAGACGACTTCGAAGAAGTGCAGGCCGGGCTGGAGCGCCTCGCGCACGAGAAGCTCGAAGGTGCCTTCGGCGGCTTCGAGTTCGTAGCCGAGATACTCCATCGTCTTGATGCGGTCCAGCAGCTCGCGCTTGGCTTCCTCCGTGATGCGGTCCTTCAGCCCGTACTGCTCGAGCTTGTAGAGCACGTTGCCACGGCCGCTCATGTCGCTGAGCAACACTCGTTGCCGGTTGCCGACCACCGAGGGCTTGATGTGCTCGTAGGTGATCGAGTCCTTCAGCACGGCGGAGACGTGCACGCCGCCCTTGTGCGCGAAGGCGCCTCGCCCGACGAAGGGCGTGTTGGGGGGCAGCGGCAGGTTGGCGAGTTCGGCGATGTAGTGGCAGACGCTGGTCAGTGAGGCCAGCTTCTCGGGACCGATGGTGGAGTAGCCCATCTTGGCTTCGAGATTGGCGATGACGGACGCCAGGTTCGCGTTGCCGCAGCGCTCGCCGTAGCCGTTCATGCAGCCCTGCACGTGGGTGACGCCCTCGCGCACGGCCGCCAGCGAGTTGGCCACGGCCAGGTCGCTGTCGTTGTGGCAGTGGATGCCGAGCACGCCGTCGAAGCGGCGGCGCACTTCGGCCACGATCTCCGCCAGGCGGTCGGTCAGCGTGCCGCCATTGGTGTCGCACAGCACGAGCACGTCGGCGCCGGCTTCCTTGGCCGCCTCCAGCGTGCGGAACGCGTAAGAGGGGTTGGCGTTATAGCCGTCGAAGAAGTGCTCGGCATCATAGACCACCTCGCGGCCGTTTTCTTTCAGGAAGCGCACGGTGTCGCTGATGAGGGCCAGGTTGTCTTCCAGAGAAACGCCCAACACGCGCGTGGCGTGGATGTCCCAGCTCTTGCCGAAGATGCTGATGACGGGCGTCTCGGCCTCGACGAGGGCGAGCACGTTGGGGTCTTTCTCGACGGCGTTGCGGGCGAAGCGCGTCGAGCCGAACGCCGTCAGCCGCGCATGTTTGAGCTTGACGCTCTTCATGCGCTCGAAGAACTCCTTGTCCTTCGGGTTCGACATCGGCCAGCCGCCTTCGATGTAGTCGATCCCGAGCTCGTCGAGCTTCTGGGCGATGAGGACCTTGTCGTCCACCGAGAAAGAGACGGCTTCTCCCTGCGTGCCATCGCGCAGCGTCGTGTCGAATGTCCAGATCCGCATTTCCTGCTCCTGCCCGCACTGGTGGGGCGCTGCCGCCGCGGCCGCGCCCCGCTGGCCGGGGCACGGCGCGCCGCGGGAATTCTACTGTTCGACCTTCTTCTTCTTGAGGAAGGTCATCATCTGCCGCAGCTCGGCGCCCACCACCTCGATCAGGTGCTTCTGCCCGGCTTCGCGCATGGCGAGAAACTTCTGCCGGCCGCTGCGGTTTTCCTCCATCCACTCCCTGGCGAACGCGCCGGACTGGATTTCGGCGAGGATCTTCCGCATCTCGTCGCGCGTGCGGCTGTCGATGATGCGGGGCCCGCGCGTGTAGTCGCCGTATTCGGCCGTGTCGGAGACCGAATAGCGCATGTAGCTCAGGCCCCCCTCGTAGATCAGATCCACGATCAGCTTCAGCTCGTGCAGGCACTCGAAATACGCGATCTCCGGCGCGTAGCCGGCCTCGACCAGCGTCTCGAATCCGGCCTTGATCAGCTCACTGACGCCGCCGCACAGCACGCTCTGCTCGCCGAACAGGTCCGATTCGGTCTCCTCGCGGAACGTCGTCTCGATGACGCCCGCTTTGAGCGAACCGAGCGCCAGCGCATAGGCCAGCGCATTGCGCAGCGCGTTGCCGGAGGCGTCTTGCGCCACCGCCACCAGCGCGGGCACGCCCTGCCCCTCGAGGAACACCTCGCGGACACGGTGGCCGGGCGCCTTGGGCGCCACCATGGAGACGTCGACGCCCTGCGGGGGCTGGATGAATCCGAAATGAATGTTGAAGCCGTGCGCGAACATCAACGTCTTGCCGGGCTTCATCGAAGGGGCGATGTCGGAGTTGTAGAGGTCGGCCTGGATGTGGTCCGGCACCAGGATCATGATGAAGTCGGCGCGCGCGGCGGCCTCGGCCGGAGCCAGCACGGTGAGGCCGGCATTTTCGGCCTTGGCGCGGGAGCGCGACGAGGCGGGCAGCCCGACGACGACGCTGACGCCGGAGTCGCGCAGGTTCAGCGCATGGGCGTGCCCCTGAGAGCCGTAACCAATGATGGCCACGGTCTTTCCCTGCAAAGGCTCGAGCGAGCCGTCCTGTTCGTAGTAACGCTTGGCCATGATGATGGAGACTTCCTTCCTTCTATCGGGTGTGAGCGGGTTCGGATTGAGGGTGCGCCTTGGGAATGGGAGGCGCGAGCTTGAGCTTCCGTGGCTCGAGCGAAACGGCGACAAGCCCGGAGCGGGTCAATTCGATGTCGCCGTAGGTCTGCATGACGGCGACGAACTCTTCCAGTTTCTCGGGATCGCCGCTGGCTTCCAGCGCGAAGCCGTCGACCGAGCTGTCGACGACGCGCGCGCCGAAGATCTCGGCCTCCTTCAGGATGGCCGTGCGGTTCTCCAGGCTGACGCGAATGCGCAGCAGCACCATTTCGCGGATCACCGCCGGCGCCTCGGTCAGGTCGTGCGCCTGGAGCACGTTCACCAGGCGGTTCATCTGCTTGATCAGCAGCGGGCGCAGCCGCGGCTCGACGTCGACGCAGATGGTCATGCGCGACAGCGTGGGGTCGAGCGTGCGGGCGACGGTGAGCGACTCGATGTTGTAGCCGCGCTGCGACAGCAGCCCGGTGACGCGCATCAGCGCGCCGGGCCTGTTTTCCATGAGCAGGGAGATGGTCATCAGCATGGGGATGGGCTCCTCGCGACGGTCCTCAGGCGGGCACCTCGACGGGCTTGGGCGGCGCCAGGACCATTTCGTTGATGGCCGCGCCGGCAGGGACCATCGGGTAAACATTTTCGAACGGAGAGACGCGTACGTCCACCAGGACGGGGCCGGGGTGGCGGAAGGCGTCTTCCAGGGCCGGACGCAGGTCGGCGGGCTTGTCGACAATGCGGCCCTGGATGCCGTAGGCGTCGGCCAGTTTCTCGATGTTGGGGAACGCCTCGATCTGCACGGCGCTGAGGCGGTTCTGATAGAAGAGATCCTGCCACTGGCGCACCATGCCCAGGTAGCCGTTGTTCATGATGACGACCTTGACCGGCAGCCCCTGGTTGGCCAGCGTCGCGATCTCCGGCATCGCCATCTGGAAGCCGCCATCGCCGACGATGGAGACCACCAGCGCCTCCGGATGGGCCACCTGCGCGCCGATGGCCGCCGGCAGGCCGAAGCCCATCGAGCCGAGTCCGGAAGAGCTGAGCCAAGTGCGCGGGTGGTTGAACCGGATGAACTGCGCCGCCCACATCTGGTGCTGGCCCACGTCGACGCTGACGATGGCCTCGCCCTTGCACAGGCGGTCGATCTCCACCATCAGGTGTTGCGGCTTGATCTCGTCGGCGCTGAAGACGGGCGTCAGCGGGTGCTCCTGCTGCCAGGAGCGGACCTGCTGCCACCACTCCTTCCGCTCTTTCTCCCGTAGCGGGCGCATCTCCGGCGCCAGCTCTTCCAGGGCCTTCACCATGCGCGAGAGCACCTTCCTGGCGTCGCCGACGATCGGCAGGTCGGCGGCGCGGTTCTTGCCGATCTCGGCCGGGTCGATGTCGACATGGATCACCTTGGCGTGCGGGGCGAAAGACGCCAGCCGCCCCGTGACGCGGTCGTCGAAGCGCACGCCCAAAGCGATGAGCAGATCGCACTCGTACATGCCCATGTTGGCGGCGTAGGAGCCGTGCATGCCGGGCATCGAGATGAAGTTGGGGTGTTCGGCAGGCAGCGCCCCAAGGCCCATGAGCGTGAGCACGGCGGGCGCATCGAGCGTCTCCACCAGTTGGCGCAGCTCCTCATGGGCGCCGCTTGCGATGATGCCGCCCCCGGCGTAGACGTACGGGCGCGACGCCTCCCACATCATCTGAGCGGCACGGCGGATCTGGCCGGCGTGGCCCTCGGTCACCAGCTTGTAGCCCGGCAGATGGATGGCATGGACGGGCGTGTAATGCGCCTGGCCCTGCAAAACGTCCTTGGTGATATCCACCAGCACCGGGCCGGGGCGGCCGGAGGAGGCCAGATAGAAGGCTTCGTGAATCACCGAGGCCAGCTCGCGGATGTCCTTCACCAGGTAGTTGTGTTTGGTGGCCGACCGCGTGATGCCGAAAGTGTCGGCTTCCTGGAAGGCGTCCGAACCGATCAGCTTGGAGCTGACCTGCCCGGTGAGCGCCACGATGGGGATCGAATCCATCATGCAGTCCACCAAGCCCGTGGTGAGGTTTGTGGCGCCGGGTCCCGAGGTGGCGCACGCCACGCCCACTTTGCCCGTGGAACGGGCATAGCCGGAAGCCATGAAGCAGGCGTTTTCCTCGTGGCGAACCAGGATGTGACGGATCTCGCCCTCATACATGGCGTCGTACAGCGGCAGCGTGACGCCACCCGGATACCCGAAGATGACCTCCACGCCTTCCCGCTGAAGGCACTCCATCAGGATTCGCGCGCCGCTCATTGTCTGGGCCATAGCCAGTATTTTCCTCTCCTTCGTCTCACAGCCACCATCTGCTGCGGGTCAGGGATCGCTCCGCCGGGCTGCCGGCAACGAAAAGGGCCACCCGCGGGGATCTGCCCGCCTGGTGGCCCTTGGAATTTGTCCTTGTTGTAGGGTCACTCAGGCGGGCGCCGGTACAGCGACTCCAATCCGAATGATCCCTACAATGACGAGAATGGAGACACCACGCGGCGACAGGAGCTGAGGGTCACAGACTGTCGTGCCGGATGGCATCACGTAGCCCAGATTAGCGTACAAGCCAGAGAAATGCAAGAGGCAATTGCGATTTATTCTTCTTATGGGGCTATTGACGGAGACAGGACGATTTGAGCCCCGACACGGTCTCGAGGGGCTTGCGCGAATCTGGCATCCGAAGCAAGCCGATCCGAGCAGAGGCAAACGGCGTGGCCGCGAACTCTGAATCAGAGTCCCGGTAACCTGGAACTGCCGGCAGAACGCCGCTTCGTTGATCATCCTGATAGTCACAGCGGAGTTTCGAATCCGCCACCGGCTCCCGGCGCACCGCCACACGCGGCACCCGGGGCGGCGGTGACCCTGACTCTGCGGCAGCTCAAATCGTTCTACGGAGGACTGTTCATGCCCAATCTGAAGATGAACCGGCGCGCCTGGCTGGGCGCGGCGCAGGCAGCCGCGCTTTCGCCGGCGCTGGCGGCGGGACAAGCGCCCGCGAGAACCATTAAAGTTCAAAGAAGCGCGGCGGGCGACCCTGTCTTGGCATCGGACAACCTCGCCGTGGTGGAAACCACGGCGGGCAAGGTCCGGGGTTACATTCGCCGCGGCATATTCACTTTCAAGGGAATCCCGTACGGCGCGCCGGCGGGCGGGTCGGCGCGGTTCCTGCCGCCGCGCAAGCCCGAGCCTTGGGCGGGCGTCCGAAGCTGCCTGCACTACGGTCCGGTGTGTCCTCAAAGGCCGAGGGAGGGCTGGGCCAGCGACGAGGTGGCCTGGCTTTTCCAGTGGGATGACGGGCAGCCCGGCGAGGACTGCCTGCGGCTGAATGTGTGGACGCCGGGACCGGGTGTTTCCCGAACCGTGAAGCGCCCGGTGATGGTGTGGCTGCACGGGGGCGGGTTCGAGGCAGGCTCAGGCCATGAGCTTCCGTCCTATCATGGCGAAAACCTGGCGCGGCGCGGCGACGTGGTGGTGGTGACCGTGAACCATCGCTTGAATGTTTTTGGCCATCTGTTTCTGGTGGAATACGATTCGCGTTATGCCTCGTCGGGCAACACGGGCATTCTGGATCTGGTACTGGCGCTCGAATGGGTGCGCGACAACATCGCGCAGTTCGGCGGCGATGCTGGCAACGTGACCATCTTCGGGCAGTCGGGCGGGGGAGGAAAAGTGAATGCACTGCTCGCGATGCCCGCAGCCAAAGGGTTGTTCCACAAGGCGATCGTGCAAAGCGGGTCAGCGCTCCGGCTTGGGACGCCCGACCTGGCGGCGAAGCTGGCGGCGGCGACGCTGGACGAGCTGGGCGTTTCGAGGAACGGCCTGGCGCGGCTGGCGGAGATTCCCGCGCAGTCCCTGGTGATGGCGGGCGTGGCGGCGCGCAACAAGGTGGCGCCGCGGCCGGCGGTGATCCGGCTGAGCGACATGGGGCGCACGCTGGGCTGGGCGCCGGTGGTCGACGGGCGCGACCTCCCGAGGCACCCGTTCGGTCCGGATGCCCCTCAGGTGTCGGCGCACGTGCCGCTGATCGCCGGAACAGTCATGAACGAATTTCTTTCGGCGATGGGGAACCCGGCGATGGAGCGCATGAGCGATGCGGACCTGGAAGCGCGCGCGAGGGAGCTTTACCCGGATCGCGCGGAGAAAGTGCTGGCGGCGTTCCGCAAGGCGAACCCCGGCGCCAAGCCGCTGGACCTGTTTTCGCTGATGGCGACGGCGCCGGTGCGGCAAGCGGCGATCGACCAGGTGGAGCGCAAGGCGGCGCTGAAAGCAGCCCCGGCATGGAACTACTGGTTCTGCTGGAAGACGCCGGTGCTCGACGGCCGGCCGCGGTCGTTTCACTGCCTGGAGCTGCCGTTCGTGTTCGACAATGTCGAGCGGTGCGAGCACATGACCGGCGGGGGACGCCGGGCGCAGGCGCTGGCGGCGCGGATGAGCGAGGCGTGGATCCGGTTTGCGCGCACGGGCGACCCGAACCACAAGGGCATTCCGCACTGGCCGGCCTGGAACGGGGCGCCGGGAGCGACGATGATCTTCGACGACGTCTGCGCGGTGAAGAGCCACCCGGACCGCGCCGAGAGAGAGACGGCCGTGAAAGGATAGATCCCATGACGAAGTTGTGCTTTCCCCTGTTGTTCCTGGGCGCCCTGGCGATGGCGCAGTTTCCAGGCGCGCGGCCGCCCGCCAAGGGACCGTGGTCGAACGAGAAGCTGCCGCCGGAGGAACGCGCCCGGCTGTTAGTGCAGGCGATGACTTTGGACGAGAAGATCCAGATGGTGCATGGCATCGGCTGGTTTTTCGGCGCCGACATGAGCTTGACCGGGCAGGCGCCGCCGCCTGTGGTGTACCGCTCCAATGGCGGCGGGGGCTTCATTCCCGGCATCCCGCGCCTCGGCGTGCCGGATCTGCAATTGAACGACGCGATGGTGGGCTCGGGCGGCGGCGCGCGCATGGGGCGCTACTCGACGGCGATGCCATCGGGACTGGCGCTGGCGTCTTCCTGGGACCCGGATCTGGCGCGAGAGTACGCGGCGACGATTGGCAAGGAACTTCGCGATCAGGGTTTCAATATCACCCTGGGCGGCGGGCTGAACCTGACGCGCGAGCCCCGCAACGGCCGCAATTTCGAGTATTTCGGCGAAGACCCGCTGCTCGCGGGGCGCATGGCCGCACACTACGTGCAGGGCAAGCAGTCGCAAGGGATCGTGGGCATCGTCAAGCACTATGCGCTGAACCACCAGGAGACCGGCAGGTACTTTGTCAACGTGCGCATGAGCCGCAAAGGGGCGCGCGAGAGCGAACTGCTCGCCTTCGAGATCGCCGTCAAGGAAGGGCAGCCTGGCTCGGTGATGTGCTCGTACAACCTCTACGAGGGCGAATATGCCTGCGAGAACGCCTGGTTGTTGAACGACGTGCTGAAGAAGGAGTGGAACTGGCCGGGTTTTGTGATGTCGGACTGGGGAGCGACGCACTCCACCGTGAAAGCCGCCCTCAACGGGCTCGACATGGAGATGCCGGGCGACACGTTCTTCGGCGAGGCGCTGAAAGCCGCCGTCCAGAAGGGCGAAGTGCCGGTGGAGAGGCTGGACGACATGGTGCGGCGCATTGCGTGGGCGCTGTTCCGTGCGGGTGTGTTCGACCGCGCGCCGCAGCGGCAGGCGCCGGACATCTTCCGCGGCTTCGAGGTGGCGCAGAAGGCCGCTGAGTCGGGCATCGTCCTGCTGAAAAACGCCGGGGCGGTGCTGCCGCTGGACCCGCAGATGAAAGGCGTGATCGCAGTGATCGGCGGACACGCCGACAAGGGCGTGCTGAGCGGGGGCGGATCGGCGCAGGTAGACCCCGCGGGAGGCAACGCCGTGACGCCGCCTCCGCCGAAACCGGGCTCGTCGATTCTCGACATCATTTTCGGGACGCCCGTCTACCACCGTTCTGCGCCGCTGAAGGCGATTCAGGCGCTGGCAGGGAATGCGAAAGTCGTGTTCCACGACGGCAAGGACATTGCGGGCGCGGCGAGCCTGGCGAAGTCCGCCTCGGTGGCCATTGTCTTCGCCGTGCAGCACACCAGCGAAGGCAAGGACCTGCCGGACCTCGCGCTGCCGGACCGGCAGGACGAGCTGATCGCCACAGTCGCGACCGCAAACCCGCGCACGGTGGTAGTGCTGGAGACCGGCACGGCGGTGAAGATGCCGTGGCTCGGGCGCGTGGCGGCGGTGGTCGAGGCATGGTATCCGGGAATCCGCGGCGGGGAGGCAATCGCCAACATCCTCTTCGGGCGCGCGAATCCGTCCGGCAAGCTGGCCATCACGTTCCCGAAACTGGAGGACGACCTGCCGCAGCCGCGCCTGGTGGAACAGCCCCCGGCGCGCGGGCCGCAGGATTTCGGGCCTATGTTTCCGGGCGGGCCGGCGATGCTCCGGATGAACACGCGGCAGTTCGATCTGGAGTATCCCGAAGGCGCGCGGGCCGGCTACAAGTGGTTCCAGTCGATGAAGCGGGAGCCGCTCTTCCCGTTCGGCTTCGGACTCTCGTACACGACGTTCGCCTATTCGGATCTCCGCGTGGACGCGGCCAGGCGCGAGGCGACCTTCACGCTGCGGAACACGGGGCAGCGCGCCGGCGCCGAGGTGGCGCAGGTCTACGTGGAACTGCCAGCCGCGGCGGGCGAGAACTTCCGCCGCCTGGCGGGCTGGCAGAAGGTGGAGCTGAAGCCCGGTGAATCGCGCACGGTCACCGTAGCGCTGCATCCTCTCACGCTCGCCGTGTTCGACGAGAAAACCAACCGGTGGGACACGCCGCGCGGCACGTTCCGCGTGTTTGCCGGCGGCTGTTCTGCCGGCGCGCTGCTCCAGGGCGAGATGGCAGTGAACTGAACAGGCCGCGGGGCTGCGTTCGCCATCAGGCGCAGTTGAGACGCTGGCGAACGCAGCTCCAGGATCAAGCGCTCAGTGCAGCGCCGGAGCCGCGGGCCGCGCCTGCGCCGTCTCGACGATCATCTTCTCGATCTCCTCCCAGACCTCGGGCAGGTATTCGACGCGCGCGTGCTCGTCCAGGAAGAAGCGCTGGAGCCAGCTGTGTTCGTCCGCCTCCACCTCGTCGCGCTTCTTGAACGTCAGCTTGCGGTTGAGAAGAATCTGCGTCTTCGAGGGATCGGCCGCGCGCAACTCGGGCGCGCCCTTGATGTAGAGATGCTCGCGCTGGTAGTAATTGGCCGCCCGGCGCACGTTCGGAGGAACTTCGTAGCTGTCGCGGCCGAAGCTGTCGACGGTGACCAGCAGCGGCACCGGCACGCCCCATTCGTGCAGCTTCCGGCTCAGGCGCAGCGCGGCGCGCCCGCCAAGGCTCTGGCCGTAAAGGATCACTTCCGCCTGCGCCGCCTCGCCGGCATCGAGCCTGCCGTTGCGGTCGAAGTCGAATGCCTTCCGCACAAGTTCTTCCGCCAGTTCGAGGCTGTGGTTCTCCACCGTCTCCACATGGACGCCCGGCAGGCGCTTCCGCTTGACGGCGATGGCCGTGCGCCGGATGGCGCGCGTCGGATTGTCCCATCGCTCCCAGCCGCCGACAATGCCGATGACGAGCCTGTCTCCCCGTGCCACGGGAAGCGGCGTGGTGAAGTCGGTGAACTCCTGCTTGCGGCTGTCGGCGCGCGCGGGCGCGGCTGCCAGCGCCACCGCCAGAATGGCCAGGATTGGACCCCGCATGAGTTCAATCCCGTTGTACCAGAATTCGCGCCTGCGGCGGCCGATTTCCGACAATACAAGCATGGCTTTTGACGCGAACCGCACGGCCCCCGCCGAAGCTGGCTTTTCCATGCCCGCCGAGTGGGCGCCGCATGCTGCCACATGGCTCGCGTGGCCGCAGAACGAAAACGACTTTCCCGGCAAGCTCGATGCCGTCCGCTGGGCCATGGCGGACTTCATCGCGAAGTTGAGCCGCCGCGAGCGCGTGAGGCTGCTGGCAGGCAGCGATGGCGCGCAACAGCAGGCACAGTCGTATCTGAAACGCACGGGCGCCGTGATGCGGCGTGTCGACTTCGTGCGCCTGAAGACCGACCGCGGCTGGATGCGTGATTGCGGGCCGCTGTTCGTCACCCGGAGCCACGGCAGTCCGCGCCGCGCCGTCGTCGATCTGCACTTTAACGGCTGGGCCAAGTACCCGAACTGGCGTAGGGACCGCCGTGTGCCGCAAGCTGCCGCCGCGCGCCTGCGCCTGCCCCTGTTTCGCGCCCGCTGGAACGGGAGGCCCTTCACCACCGAAGGCGGCGGCATTGAAGTGAACGGCGCCGGCACGCTGTTGTCCACCGAGGAGTGCTACCTGGATCCGAAGACGCAGGTGCGCAATCCCGGCTTCACGCGCCACGACTACGAGGCGGCCTGGCGGGCCTGGCTGGGTGTGAAGAATATCTTTTGGCTGGGGCGTGGCATCGCCGGCGACGACACTCATGGCCACATCGACGATCTGTGCCGGTTCGTCAACCCGCGCACGCTCGTGATGGTGCGCGAAACCAACGTCCGCGACGCCAACTACCGTGTGCTGGAAGAGAACTGGGAGCGCATTTCGGATCTGCGGCTGGAGGACGGCTCGAGGCCTGAGCTCGTCGCCCTGCCGATGCCCGCGCCGGTCTTCTTCGACGGGCAGCGCCTGCCGGCGAGTTACGCGAATTTCTACATCGCCAACGGGGCGGTGTTCGTTCCAACCTTCAACGATCCGCAGGACCGCCGGGCGCTCGGCATCCTTGGCGAACTGTTCCCCGACCGCGAAGTGACGGGCATCCACGCGCTGGACCTCGTCTGGGGGTTGGGGACGCTGCACTGCCTTTCGCAACAGGAGCCGCAGTAAGCGGGGGTTGGCGTGCCCCGGCGCCGCCGCCTTCGCCCAGGTCTCTGAGCCTATCCGCAGACCCTCGCAAGCCGGCGCCCGTACCGCTCCAACCTGATTGTTACTTTGAAACGCCGCACCTGCCCGCAGCCCCGGCGGGTCCGCCCCCGCGGCGGCTCCGCAAAAGAGCCGGCTGGGCGCCCGCCCCCGGTGCTGCCGTCTCGGGGCACGGCGCCGTTCATGAGAAGAAAATAATCTTCAATCTGTCATTCGATACTCTTGCGTCCTGCGGCAGTTCAGGGCAGAATTGGAAGAGAGATATCCAAAATATCTCCTCCTCCAACAGACTGGCCGACTGCTTCCTCCTCCGGCAGTCGGCCATTTGTTTTTGCATCTTCCGGGAGAGCCGCAAGTCATTGCCCCTGTTAGGTTTCCGGTCACAGGGCACTAATTGACACACCCTGCCGCCGCCACTGCGGCGTCCGCCGGACTGCGGGGATCGCCTATCAGGGGAAACCGGCGCACCCCTCCTTCCGGCGCTGCCGGCTGGCACCTGTGCCGCACATTGGCGAAAAAAGGGCGCGGGCAGCGGCGCTCACGCGCCCTGCCCGCGCTCGCCTCCACAATCAGGAGGCTTCTGAAGAATTCAGCCTAAGGGCCGCCTTGAGCGGGCCCACAGTTTCCGGCCTCGAGATCTGGCGCTCCCGAAGGGAGTCCATCCTCGAGGCTGACCCGCCGCGCCCGGGACTTCAAACCTTGTCCGGAACCACGAAAGGCTTGCGGTAGGCCCGCTTCATCAGAGCGCTGGCCTCGGCGTCGCCCACAATGTCGCCCGTCGCCGGGTCTATCTTCAGGCTGCGGCCCACGCGGTAGCTGATGTTGGCCAGATGCATCAGAGTGCAACTGATGGCGCCCTCCTCGATCTGGCCGTTCAACATCTCCGGCTTGCCGGCGCGGACGGCCTCGATGAAGTTGGCGTGGTGCGAGCCGCCGGCTTTCTTCGAGGGTCCCGGCTCGGCATTGCGGCCGAGGAACACCTTGTAGGTGTCGTAGCCGTCGATGGCCATGTAGCCCTTCGAGCCGTAGAAGACGTTGCCGACGGTGTTGCCGCCCCCGCCGCCGCCCGGACGCTCGCCGATGCCGGCCTCGTGGTTGGTCATCCAGTGGCGGACCTCGAAGCTCATGAACTTCTTCTTGCCGGCCACGTCGAACTCATAGGTCGCCACCAGCACGTTGGGCGTCTCCTGGTCGTCGTCGAACATGAAGTGGCCGCCCATGGCGCTCACTTTCGTCGGCAGGCGCACGCCCAGCAGCCAGCGGCAGATGTCCACTTCGTGAATGCCCTGGTTGCCGAAGTCTCCGTTGCCGTAGTCCCAGAACCAGTGCCAGTTGTAATGGAAGCGGTTCTTCGTGAACGGGCGGACCGGCGCCGGGCCGAGCCACAGGTCGTAATGGACGCCCGGCGGCACGGGTTCCTCGGGCGCGCGGCCGATCGTGTTGCGCCACTTGAAGCACAGCCCGCGCGCCATGTAGACGTCGCCGATGACGCCCTCGTCGATCAGCTTCTTCGCCTCCTGAAGCCCCTCGGTCGAGTGCGCCTGCACGCCGTGCTGCACGCACTTGCCGTATTTCTTCGCCGCAGCGACGATCTGGCGGGACTCGAACACGTTGTGCGAACCCGGCTTCTCCACGTAAACGTGCTTGCCCGCCTGCAGCGACCAGATGGTTTGCAGCGTGTGGTTGTGGTTCGGCGTGGCGATCGAAACGCAGTCGATCGTCTTGTCCTCGAGCATCTTGCGGATGTCGACATAGCGCGCCGGCTTCTTGCCGGTGGCCTTCTCCACCTCGCCGAGCCGGCGGTCGAGGATCGACTCGTCGATGTCGACCAGCGCGGCGATCTCGACGTTGGGCATTCTCTGATATGCGCGGATGTGGCCATTGCCTTGCCCGCGCAGGCCGACAACGGCCACGCGGATGGTATCATTAGGGCTCGAGAGCGCCTTGGCGCGGGCGGCTGCTCCGGCGGCGGCGCTCATCAAGAAATAACGGCGGTTCATGGGGGTTCTGACTCCTTTGAGCGGTCTCTTGCACGACACTCTATCGCATCCCGGGCAAAAAGGGAAGGAATTGATATGTCATTGACGAACGACGAAGCGCGCCTCCTCGGTGGTTACCTGCTCGCCCAGATCGAGCAGGAGGTGGCCACCACGCGCCGCGTGCTCGAGGCGGTTCCCGCAGGCCAGGAAGGTTACTCGCCCGACGCGCGCTCCATGCCGGCTCTCAAGCTCGCCTGGCACATCGCCAGCGCCGAAAAGTGGTTCCTCGACTCGGTGCTGAACGGCAAGTTCGAGTCCGGCGACTCCGGCGTGCCGGAATCGATCCGCACCGGCGCCGGCGTGGCTGCATGGTATGCGGCGAACTTGCCCGCCTCGATCGACGCCCTGCGCCAGGCGCCCGCGGAGACCTTCTCTCGCACGCTCGATTTCTTCGGCATGATGCAGGCGCAGGGCGTGGACTTTCTGGCGCTGGCGCTGAAGCACTCCGTTCACCACCGCGGCCAGTTGTCTGCGTATCTGCGCCCGATGGGGGGCAAGGTGCCGGGCATTTACGGGCCCAGCGGCGACGCGCAGTAGCCAGGCGGCTCAGCCTTGCCGCCGCATGGCAATGCGGTAGTCGCCCACCTTCGGCATCCGCACCACACGGCACATCTCGAACAGCCGCGAGCGGGCGCGGATGCCGATGCGGTCCACCAGCGTCGTGCGGATGTCGTAGCGCGACCCGGCGCCTTCCGGGATCCTCTCGGCCAGCGCCCCGCCCATCTCGGGGTCGGGCAGGTTGGTGGTGGCGATCAGCGGGCGGCGCTGGTTGCAGCGGTGCGTGATAATGGACGTCACCGTGTCCTCCACCCAGTCGGTGACGCGGTGCGCGCCCAGATCGTCGAGCAGCAGGACCTCCGCCTCCAGCGCGGTTTCATAGGCCTCGCGCGGGCTTTCGCCGCTCAGCGGATCGTAGCTGGCGCGGATCCGCTCGAGCAGCATCTGGTAGTCCATGAACACGCCCGGAAAGCCGTTTTCGATAAGCCGCTTCAGCACCGCCACGGCGAGGTGCGTCTTGCCGGTGCCGGGCTCGCCGGCCAGCAGCAGCCCGGGCGGGTCGGCGTGCGGGAACTCCTCGCAGTAGCGCAGCAGCAACGTCAGGATCATGCGCAGTTCGGGCGATCCGCGGTCGGAGAAGTTCTCGAAGCGGTCGTTGCGGTAATTGACGGGGATCCGCGCCTTCTCCAGCAGCTCGGCCGTGCGGTCCCGGCCCAGGCATTCGCACCGCTCCGCGGCGCTCAGCCCGTCGCGCTCGACGATCTTCCACCCCGTGCCGCCGCACAGGGGGCATTCATAGTCACCCATGCCCGTCGAAGGCGATTGTAGCAGTGCGCGAGGCAGGCGCGCCTGCTTCGCGCCGCGGCGGCGCAGTTCGGAGGCAAACTCCCGGCGCTGGCCGATCGCGCCGGCCGGACTGCGCACCAGCGGCGCTCCGGAGGACTCGTCCACCCAGGAGTCGCCGCTGGGAAAGTTCAGGTTCCGCGTCTTCTTCGGGTTTCCTGGATCGGGCAGCCGGAGGTTCAACACCAGCTCGCCATCGTTCAGGCGGAGGCTGGCAGGATGCATGCCGGTGAGGAAGTGATGATGTCCGACGCGCACGGCGGAGCCTGAGGCGACAGTGGCAGCCTGCCGGGAGCCCCAACCCTGCAAGGACAAGGGCGTGCCCCTCTCCCCGGCGGCTGGCCGGGGCGCCTGCTGGCCCCAACCTTCAGCCGGCGGAGGGGGCAGCCGGGGAAGCCATCAACGGCCACTCGGAGTCAGGTTCGATTCGCAACTGCGCCGGATCGACCCGGAAGACCGTTTGCAGCCCTGTGCGGGCGACCTCCCGCAGCGATCCTGCCAGCCGTGCGTCCTGCCGGGCCCTCGCCATCTCCTAGCTCATCAGCGTCCAACCGCTCAGGGCCAGAAGCGCCTCCCATTGCGTCTGCAGCGTTTCGGGCGAGCCGCTCATGGAGCCCTCGTCGAGCCTCTCGCAACGGAACTGCATCCGCAGGCGTTCCATTGTGCGCCCGGTAATCGGCGTGCCGGGATTCAGAACCGCGTACATGGTGGTGGTGAACAGGGTGAAGGCCTCGGACAGGTCATAGGGAGATCCGTCCCGCCCCAGGTCGCTGGCGACGGTCTGGACCATTTCGCCCAGTTCGCGCGCCACCTGACGGCGTGCGTCCTCGTCGCTGCTGACCAGTGCGGCCAGCTCCTCCATGCTGAGCAGCCGTCCCTGGCAGGGGAACACGAAATTGCCCGGAGGCCGGCGCACACGAGCAGGGGGCGGGGCGGAGGCCGTCTGCCCCGCCTTGCGCTGGCTCTGGTAGACCTGCGTCCGATGCATCATCAGCGAAGCGTTGTTCATGATGCACTGCATGTTGGCCAAGCCGGCGGAGACAACGTTGCTCTGCGGCCCCTACATGCTGATGAAATGCACAGGCGCCAGCGCCGGCGCGAGGGCGCACAACACCGCCGCACGGGAAAACACTCCTGAAAAAGACACGGGATTCCTCCTCCGACGATCTGCCTCCACGCTCCCGGTCAATCGCCGGGGCGCGGCGGGCGTTTTTCTGTTTTGCTTTGTAGCGGCCCGGCAAACAAGCCCGGTTTCGCCGGAAGTCTTACTGAAAAACAGCCATCCATGGTACAGTCAGGGGAAGAGGTTCGCATGACGCACGCCGCCGCCCGCGACACTCTCAAGCAGCGCGGATTCCGCATTACGCGCCAGCGGCAGATCCTGCTGGACCTGCTCGACCGCACCGGCGAACACCTGGATGCGGAAACCCTTTACCGGCTGGCCCACGAAAAAGACCCGAAGCTGAACCGCGTCACCGTCTACCGCACGCTGAAAATGTTGAAAGAAGGCGGGCTGGTGGACGAGCTCGACCTGATGCACCACGCCGGGGACCAGCATTACTACGAGACCCGGCGCAAACAGGAGCACGCCCACATTGTGTGCCTCCGATGCGGCAAGGTGGAAGAGTTCTTTGGCGAGCCGCTACAGAAGCTCAAGCGGCAGGTGGAGCGCACCTTCGGCTTCCAGATCCTGATCGCCCGGACCGAGATCGGCGGCTACTGCGCCCACTGCCGGGTGCTCCGTGCCGAGGAGGTCCGGGCGGCCGAGCAGAAGCCGGAGCCGCCTCCCGCCAGGCTGCGGAGCAAGAGCGCCTGAATCGCCCGGGGCGCAGCGGCATCCAACCGGGTGTGACGGGCCCCGGTGTTACAATGAGGGTGTCCGCGATGAAACGCCTCCTCTTTTGGGAGTTTCCGCGCGCCAGCTGGCAATACGACGTCGTCGTGGCGCTGATTCTCGCCTTCATCTTTCTCGCCCCCAGGGGTTTCTTCAAAGACCAGCCCCGCCCGGCAAGCATCGTGCAGATGCCCTCGGAGCCCGGCGCCACGGTCTACTGGTTCGAAACGTCCCTGCTTCTGTCCCAGGCCGAGCCGCAACGCCCGGCGCTGGCGGCAGAGTTGCTCCGGAGGCGTCTCGGCAAAAGCGTGACGGTGGTGCGCGTCGAGCCGATCCATGACCCGGAAGGGGAGATCCGCGGCTACATCGCCCTCTCCAAACCATGAGCCTGCGCAGCCTCACCGTCTTCCTTCCGGCCCTCTGCCTCGCCGCATCCGGCGCCCCTCTGGACGACGCCCTTTCGCGCCTGGATCGCGCCGCCGCCGGTTTCCGCGGCATGACTGCCCAGATCCGCAAAATCTCATACACAGCCCTCGTGAAGGAAACCAGCGAAGAGAGCGGGCGCATCGTCCTGTACCGGCCCAAGCCGAAGGACCTTCGGATGCTGGTTGAGTTCGACCAGCCCTCGCCCCGCGCGGTGGCCTTCCAGAACAACAAGATTCAGCTCTATTACCCGAAGCTGCAGACCGTGCAGGAGTACGACCTGGGCAAACAGGGAGGCCTCGTCGACCAGTTCCTGCTCCTCGGCTTCGGCACGCCCGTCCGCGACCTCCGCCGCGCCTATTCCATCCGCTACGCCGGCGAGGACAAGGTCAATGGCGCCGCCGCGGACAGGCTGGAACTCACGCCGCTTTCGGAAGAAGCCCTTCGGCATGTGAAAACCGTGGAGCTTTGGGTCTCCCAGACCGACGGCATGGTGATCCAGCAGAAGGTCAACCAGCCCTCCCGCGATTATGTGCTGGTTACGTATTCGAGCATTCAGGTCAACCCTGCGTTGACGCCGGCCCAAGTCCGGCTCAACCTGCCGAAAGGCGTCAAGAAGGAAACACCGCAGAGGTAGCTGCCGATGAGCCACAGCACCCGGACCGGCGGGCAGAGGCTCGCCTTCATAGACTGGACGCGCGGGCTGGCCGCGCTGATCATGCTCCAGGGCCACGTCTTCCATAGCTTCGCAGCCAAGGAGTTGCGCAATGACGGGCCCTACGTCCTCTCCCAGTTCGTCGGCGGCATCACGCCCGCCGTTTTCCTCTTCCTGACGGGTGTGACGCTGGCATTTCTGATGGATTCCAGCTCGCGGAAGGGGCTCTCGCCCTGGCAGCGCACCTGGACGGCCGCCCGCAGATCGGGCTACCTGCTGCTGCTCGCCTTCCTGTTCCGGTTGCAGATGTGGTCGTTCTCCCTCGGCAAGAGCCCTTGGACGGACCTGTTCAAGGTCGACATCCTGAACTGCATGGGCCTCGGCATCATTCTCCTGTCGCCGCTGGCCATGTTCGCCACACGCGACCGTATCCGCTTCGGGGCCGTGAGCGGCTTGTTCATTGCCGCTGCCTCGCCGCTGATCAGCTCCGCCGACTGGAGCTGGCTGCATCCACTCGCCCGCGCCTGGTTCGTGCCCGACCCGAGTTTCTTCAGCTTTTTCCCGTGGGCCTCTTTCATCGCCTTCGGCTTGGCCGCCGGCTCGCTGCTGCGCGTCATCGAGCCCGGCTCGATGGGACGGATGATGGAATGGTGGGCGCTGTTCGGGCTCGCGCTGGTTGTGGGCGCGCGCTACTTCGCCAACCTTCCTTACTCCCTGTACCCGCAGTCGGATTTCTGGCTCAACAGCCCGGCGCTGATCCTGATCAAGATTGGTGTGATCCTGCTCATCGCCTCCTTCGCCTACCTGTGGACCACGTACGTGAACACAGGCTGGAGCTTCCTGCGGCAGCTGGGCACCACATCTCTGCTGGTCTACTGGGTGCACACCGAGCTGGTATACGGAAGCTGGTTCTGGCGCTGGAAGGAGGCGCTGACGGTGCCGCAAACGGTGGCCGCGGCGGCGATGATCATCGTGCTGATGCTAGGGCTGAGCATCGCCCGCACGGGCTGGAAGGGCGGTCCCGGCTTGCCCGTGCTGCTCCGCCAGAAGTGGGACGCCTGGCGCGCGCAGCCCGTGCCCCAGGCGGGGGATTGAGTCAGCGGCTGCCGCGCATGGCCGGCCCGGCTGCGCCCCAAGGCAGAAGGGTGGAAGAGTCTGTGCGCGCCTGAAGCAACTGGTGCAGCGTCAGGTCGCGCGCGCCGCGCAGATCGGCGCCCCGGAAATCGGCCCCCGTGCAGACTGCGTCGCGGAGTCGCGCCCCTGCCAGGCGGCTGCCGGTGAACTGCGCCCCGCGCAGCCTCGCGCCGCGAAGGTCGCAGCCCTCCATTGAGCACCCCAGGAACGCCGATCCGGAAAGATCCGCGCCGCTGAACCTCGCCCGCTCCAGGTGCGCCTCCCGCCACTGGCAGAAGTGCAGATTGGCTTCGTTGAAACGCGCCCCCTCGCTGTGAACCGCAGCAAAGCGGCAGAATCTCAGCGTGGCTCGGTAGAAAAGCGCTCCCGTGAGGTCGGCGTCACGCCAGAAGCATTCGAGCAAGGACGCCTGATGGAAGCTCGCGTCCGGCAGCAAGGCGCCGGAGAAGTCCGCCCGTGCAATGCGCGCCTCCAGCCACCGGCTGGCTGGCGCACGCGCCTTCTCGAAAGAGACATCCTCCATCGCCGCCCCACTGAAGCTCGCCGCGGCCAGGGAGGCGTCGTTGAATTGCACCGTTTCCAGCCGCGCGCCGTCGAACTCGGCGTTGGCCAGGTTGGCCAGCGACAGGTCGCACCGCTCCCACTCCGAGCCGTCGAACCTCGCCCGGTGCAAGTCGGCCCCCGGAAGCGCCACCTCTCTCATCGCGGCCCTCGACAGGACCACTTGCGGCGCCCTCAGCCCTTCCAGAGCGATCCCTTCCAGCCGGCAGGCCCGTCCGCCTTCTGCCACCAGCCACAGCCCGTGCATGCGGACTGCCTCGGCCCACAGTTCGCGGCCCACACGCTCCTCTTGCTGCCCGGTGGGGTTCTTGCAGACGGATTCTTCCGCAGCCCCGCTGTGCGTGCGCTCCACAACCGCCTTATCGACAACAGCAGCCAGCCCTTGAACCTGCCCGTCTCCTCTCAGACGCTCACCACGGGGCAATGAGACTGCCGGATGATCGAGTAGGCGTGCGCCCGCAGGCGGCCCAGCACGCCGGAAGCGGACCCCCTCCCGATCACCAGCAGGTCCGCGCCCCAGTCCTGCGCCAGCCGGCACACGGTCTCCGGCACCTCTCCGCTGCCCGTGATCACCGGCGCCTCCCAGCCCAGCCTGCCGAGCATCGACCGGATCTCCTCCCGCGCCGCAGCCTCCATCCGTTCCTGCCACTCCGGGTCGGCAGGCTCGCCGGGCGCACCCGCAAGTGCAGGCATCACATGCACCAGCGCCAGGCTCGCGCCCGCCTCCTGTGCAAAGCGCCGCGCCCACATCAAAGTCCGCTCCGACTCCGACCGCAGGTCCACCCCCACGGCCACCTTCTCGAGCCGTACGTCTTCCACCCGCACGGCTTCCATGTGCACGCCCGTCCAGACAGGGCAGTCGGCGTCATGCAGCACCTTTGCCGTGACGGATCCCAGAATGAAACGCCGGAAGGTCCCGTAGCCGTGCGTCGGCATCACGATCAGGCTCACGCCAAGATCGTGGGCCGTCTTGACGATCTTCGCCGCCGGGTCGCCTTCCAGCAACAGCCGGTCCACGCTGCCCGGCGGGAGCTCGTCGGCCAGAAAGGCGTCCAGGTCCTTCCTCGCCTGTTCCGCCCGGCTGCGGAAGAGTTCCTCCAGCACGCTGCCGCCCACCTCCATCGCGCCGAACTCGTAGTGGGGCGGCGGCAGAACATGCAACAACGTAATGCGCCCGCCGAAGCGTTTCTGCAGAGCGGCAGCGTACCGCGCCGCGCACTCGCTCTTCTCGGAAAAATCCACCGGGGCAAGAACATGGCTCAGAGGCATTGGAAACTCCCTCTCTATTTCTTCCGCGCCGCAGAGGGAGTGTCAAGCCTCCGGCCCGGTCACTTGCCGGAGAGCCCCAGGTCGGCCAGGATTTTCGGGTTGGTCTCGTCCTGTGCCAGCGTCTTGTGGCAGGTGTCGCAGTCCTGCGTGATGGTGCGCCCCTCCGGCTTTGAGCCGCGCTCGTCGTGGCAGCGGAAGCAGCCGTCGAAATCCATGTGCCCGATGTTGTTGACGTACTTTCCCCACTTCACGCGCATTTCGGGGAAAACGTTCCGGCTGAACACGGCCAGCGCCCCCCGCGCACTGCGCTCCACGTCCCGCCGCCGGGCGGCATAAATCTGCGGATAATTCTTCTCGTAAAATGCGGAAAATCGAGCCGGAATTTCCCGCTCGCTTTCGGCCGTAGTGGCGTAGTCCTGCTGGATCACCTCCAGCGCCGTTTTCTTGGCATACGGCAGCGTCCGGTCGATGAGTCCCTCGTCCAGGGCGCGGTTCACCGCCTTCTCGGGCGTCTCGTAGCTGTGCGACGGGCGGTTGTGGCAGTCCATGCAGTCCATCACGCGCACCGGCAGGTTGCCCGGGCCGTCCTCTGCGTGCCCCTCGCTCTTGAACACGTAAGTCTTGCCGTCCTTGCCCGTGTACTCGACCCACGGAATCTTCTGCCGCTCCTTGTCGGCATGGGCGTAGCGGATGAACACCCCGGGGCCCATGTGCGCGCCGTGGATGCCTTCGTAGCCGTTGCCGCCGCCAATGTGCATCAGCAGCACAGTCTGCGTCCGCGTCACTTTCTCGTCGTCTCCGTAGGAGCTGATCACCCGCACGCGGTCCCCGCCGAACTTTTGCGGCCAGTGGCACACCTCGCAGGTCTCCCGCGCCGGGCGCAGGTTCTCGATCGGCGTCGGAATGGGCCGCGGATAGAGGTTGAAAGTCACGGAAACCACCTGCCACGAGCCGGAAATCTTGCTCTTCACAAACCAGTTCGCTCCCGGGCCGATGTGGCACTCCACGCAGGCCACCCGCGCGTGCGGCGAGTTCTGGTAAGCGGTGAATTCCGGCTTCATTACCGTGTGGCACGTCTGGCCGCAGAAGGAGACCGATTCCATGTAGCTCACCGCTCCATACAGCAGCGTCGATCCGATCACCAGGTTCGCTACCGTCGCCGCGCCGACAAACGCCACCAGCCTCCGGAAGCGCGGATTGGCCATCTCGAGCGGCGGAAAGACCTCCGGCAGCTTGCCTTGGCGCTTCACCCGCCAGATGCCCAGCGGGATCAGCCCCAGCCCGGCGAAAAAGATGGCCGGCAAAACCATGAACTGGAGGATTCCGGCATACGGGTCCTGCGAGTGCGTGCGGAAAGTCGCCGGCAGCAGGAAAAGCCACAGGATGCCGCCGGTGGTCACCAGAGCGACGCCGACAAGGCTGATCCAGTTGTTGGCCAGATAGACAATCGGCCTGAGCCATTCTCTGACGCTTCCCATGCGGACTCCTGTACTGACTTCAGTCTCCCGGCGCGGCCTCTTCTGCTTCCACATACTCGGCGCGCGGGCTGTAACCCTTGAGGAACGCCGTGTCCAGCGGGTAGACCGCCGGGTCAAAGATCACCATGTAGAAATGCCAAACCAGGATCGACAGCGACGCCAGCACGGCTTCGTAGAAGTGGATCACGCGGCTGACGTCCAGCACCACCTTCGGCATCACGCTCAGGCTCCAGTTGTGGAACCACAGCAACAGCCCGGTGATCGCCATCACCGCCGTGCCCCATACCACTGCCCAGTATTCCAGCTTTTCAATATAGCTATGCGAGCTCCTGTGCGGGCGCTCCCGCCGGAGTCCGAGCCGCCACAGCGTGCCTTCCACCATCTCCCGCGCGTCCTTCACCCGGGGCAGCATCTCTTTCCAGTGCTCGCGCAGCCCGCGATTCACGACAAGGGTCACCAGATGCAGGATGGAAGTGGCGATCAGCACCACCCCGGCGATGCGGTGCACGGTGCCGCGCACCGGCAGCCGGTCTTCCCACCGCAGGAACCAGTTGGCCCACCAGGCGTCCGGATAGTGCAGCGCAAACCCCGTGTAGACGAGAACAATGAAACTCGCCGCCAGCAGCCCGTGCTGGATGCGCTCCATCCGGTACATCCGTTCGTGGTGCGGCTCGATACGCCTGAGCAGCTGCATGGGCACGTGGCGGCCCCGGAACCTCATGCTCCACAGCTTGCGGATGAAATCACCCGCATGGTGCAGCAGCATGAATCCGATCGTACCCGGGATCAGCAGCGCGTAGAAAAGCTCCGCCCAGCGAACCGGCACCGGCGCCTGCGCGCCCTGCACCTCGTGGATCGGCCCGAGCGAAAAGCGGCTCCCGGCGCCGGGATGGCAGGCGCCGCAGGTGGCCGCGAGGTTCTTCGGGTGCGTCCGCGAGGCCGGGTCGGTCGAGGGCAGGATGTCATGGAAGCCGTGGCAGGAGGCGCAGTCGGCTACGCTTTGCTGCCCCGCCTTCAGCGCCAGCCCGTGAAAGCTCTGCTCGAACGTGTTCAACCGGTCCGCCGGCAGCCCGAACCTCCGCGCCAGCCGCAGGTCGCCGTGGCAGTGTCCGCAGGTGTCCGGCACGCTGCCGGGAAAGACGGTCGAATTCGGGTCCTTGGCCTTCAGCACGCGGTGGCCGCCATGGCAGTCCGAGCAGACTGGAGCGTCCCGCACGCCCGCCGCAACAGCCTTGCCATGCACGCTCCTCTGGAAGTCCTCCGCCTCTTTGGAGTGGCACATGCCGCAGGTGTCGGGCACGCTGCGGTGGAATTCGAGCGTCAGCGCGCGCTTCGATTCGTGCACGTCGCCGTGGCAGGTGGAGCACTCCGGCGCGCTTCCATTGCCTTGCCGCATCTGCGCCGCGTGCTCGCTCTGCTGGTAGTCGCTTACGGTGGACTCGTGGCAGGCGGCGCACTGCGGTTTGGGCGCGTTCTCCGGGTGCGGGTACTCTTCGTGCCTCAGATGGCAGCTCGAGCACGCCACCGCCGCGTGCGCGGATTCTTTCAGCTTGGCTTCCTGCTCGTGGCAGTCCGCGCAGACGCTGTTGGGGACGGTCGCCGGCCGTACCGGCTTGCGGCTCGCCTGACCCTGTGCGGCGAGCGGCGCGAGAAAGAGAAGAACAATGATTCCCAGCCGCATTATTCAAACCTTCGCCCGGCCGGCGCGCCCCTGCCCCTCACACGGGCGCGCCGCCTTCTGGACGCCGGCGGCGCAATTTCGATAACGGAGAGTCCCGCCGGGGCCGCCGCCTGCCCCTGCTCCTGATCCTATGCCATCCTATGCCAGCCCGGCGCGCGAGGTTGCCTCCCACAGATACATCGCGTACAACACGCCCAGGATCAGACCGGTGATCGCCAGAATGACCGTCAAGGTCTTGCCCCACCGGTCGATCAGTTCCAGTTTCCGCGCCACCGTCATCTGCTGCGCCAAGACATTGTCAGGCCCCGTCACATGCAGCGTGTCGTCCTCTTGCGCAGCTACGTGCCGGCGCCAGAAAGCCAGAATAATGACGACGATTGCCAGCAATCCCCAGGCGATTGCGTACGGTGTCAGGTTCGACATGCTCTCATACCTCCAGAGAATCGACCGAAGCGTTCCACATCGCTACTGCCCCGCAGGGCTGCCCTCCGGCTTCTGCTTCCGCGTGCCGGAACGCAGGCAGGTGGCCAGCGCTGCCAACACCACGGTGTTCAGCGGATCCTGCTCGCTCAGCACCGAGTGCACGCCCGCTTCCCACGCTTCTTTCAGGTGCGCGGCATCGTTGGCGGCGATCAGCACAATCCGGTCGGCGTGTTCCACCGGCCGAGGCAGCCGCTGGAATGTCTCAAAATCCATGACTGCGACGCAGGCCGACTCCAGGTCCGGTTTCTCCACGCAGAGCACCGGCGTCTGAGTGCTTCTCTCCAGCAGGGCGGCCAAACTGTCCGCCTTCGCCGCGTCGCTCAGAATGATCTGGATCGAACCCATCGCCGTCTCTCACAGCCGCCGGGCCGTTGCCGGCCGGAGCCAGCCGGTGCCTGCGCCCTCCCGGAGCACAATCCGCGCCGCCTTGACCCGCCAGCCCGGCTCAGGGCTCCGGCATCTCGGCGGCCGCGCACTCACCGGAAATGCTTGCAATCGAGAGTCCATCCTGAATCACCGGACAACAGTCTCGTAATTTCCTGCATTTGCACCGAGTTTCCGGTCTGCGAGCCTCTCGGCGCGGCCGCCCGGCACCGCCCTCTACCCTCCTCTGGGGCAATTGCCCCATTCCGGTAGCGGTTCCCCCGCCCAAACTCTCCCCAAAGGTCTAAAATGAAGGTGACGCAGGGCGACATGGCGAAGCTCAACACCGCATGGCAGACTCCCGACCTTTTGGTGCAGATCTTCGACTCCGTCTCCGAAGCCCTGGTTCTCTACGACCGCAACCATGTGATCCGCGGCGTCAACGCCGCCGCCGAGCAACTGCTGGGGATGTCCGCCGAGGATCTCGTGGGCCGCGACTGCCGGCAGATGTTCCATTGCCAGGAGTGCGAGCCCGGCTGCGGCTTGCACCCGGGGCTGGTGCAGCTGAACGGCTCCAACGGTGCAGTCCGTCTCCACACCTCGAACGGCTTTGAGCGCCTGGTGGTGCTCAAGACCACTCCGTTCCGCTCCGGCGACGGCTCGCTGGAGGGCTTCCTGGCCACCATCAAGGACGTCGGCGCCGAGATTGAGTCGCAGAAGCGCGAGATCATCGCCGAAAGCGCCGCCATGCGCGAGGTGCTCAACTTCGTCCGGCGCGTCGCCATCAGCGAAGCCGCCACCATCCTGCTGGAGGGCGAAAACGGCGTCGGCAAAGACCTCATCGCCAAGACCCTGCACTACCAGAGCCTGCGCGCCTCGGAGCCCTTCATCGCCATCAACTGCGCCGCCATCCCGGAGACGCTGCTCGAAAGCGAGCTGTTCGGCTACGAGAAGGGCGCCTTCACCGACGCCCGCGCGCAGAAGCGCGGGATCTTCGAACTCGCCGACAAGGGCACCCTCTTTCTCGACGAGATCGGCGAAATCCCCCTCATGCTCCAGGCGAAGCTCCTTCGCGTGCTCGAGGAGCAGAGCTTCCGCCGCCTGGGCGGATTGCGGGACATCAACCTCGATCTCCGCGTCATCGCCGCCACCAACAAGAACCTCCGCGAGGCCGTCAAGGAAGGGGCCTTCCGCCAGGACCTCTACTTCCGCCTGAACGTCATCCACATCACCATCCCGCCGCTGCGCGAGAGGCCCGAAGACATCGCCGCCCTGGCCAGCTTCTTCGTCCAGCATTACAACCGCAAGTTCAAGCGCCAGATGGAGGGCATCTCGCCGGAAGCCATGCGCATGCTGCTGGCCCACGACTGGCCGGGCAACGTCCGCGAGTTGCGCAACGCCATCGAGCGCGCCATGATCCTGGAGGACTCCGACTTCATCACACCCTCCAGCCTCCCCCGCAGCATCAGCCGCCTCGATCCCTCCACAACCGCCGCCACGCCCGCCGCCACCGCCCCCCCGGCGCCCTTCCCCGACACGGGACTCTCGCTCGAGGACAACGAGCGGCGCCTCATCGCCGCCGCCCTGGAGAAGACCGGCGGCAACCAGACGCAGGCCGCGAGGCTCCTGCACATCACCCGCGACACGCTCCGCTACAAAATGAAGAAGTATCAGATCCGCTGACCGCCGCGGTGCCGCCTGACAAATCGCCCCGTTTCTGTTTCAAACAAAATCTGCCCCTCCCGCCAATTGCACTGCGCCTGTCCTTTTTGATACACGGAATACTACCCGGGAGGTTGCACAATGCCTTTCCCAATCACGCGCCGCCACGTCCTCGCCGCCCCCGCCCTGCAAACTCCGTCTTCCCGCAGCCATCTGAACATCCTCTATCTCCATTCGCACGACACCGGCCGCTCCATCCAGCCATACGGGCACGCCGTCCCCACGCCCAACCTTCAGAAGTTCGCCTCGGAGGCCGTTGTCTTCCGGCAGGCGTTCGACGCCGCACCCACCTGCTCGCCTGCTCGCGCAGCCCTGCTCACGGGCATGGCGCCCCACTCCTGCGGAATGCTCGGCCTCGCCCATCGGGGATTTTCCCTCAACGACCCCGCGCGCCATCTCGCCCACTATCTCCGCAGCCAGGGCTATCTCACCGCTCTGGCCGGCGTGCAGCACGAAACACAGGCCGGGCGCGTGCCGCAGCTCGGCTATGAGCGCATCCTGAAGCCGGCATCCAACCGCGGCCCGCAAGTGGCGCGCGCCGCCGCCGACTTTCTGCTCTCGCGCCCGAAGGAACCCTTTTTCCTCTCCTGCGGGTTTTTCGAGACCCACCGCGAGTTCCCTGCCCCGGGTCCGCGGGAGGACCCGCGCTTCGTCGCCCCGCCCGCGCCGCTGCCCGACACACCGGAGACGCGCCGCGACATGGCCGCCTTCCTGGCCTCGGCGCGCATCCTCGACGACTCCATGGGCGCCGTGCTCGAGGCGCTGGCGCGAGCGGGGCTGGAGGCGAACACGCTCGTCCTCCTCACCACTGATCACGGAATCGCCTTCCCGAACATGAAGTGCAATCTCAACGCCCACGGCATGGGGGTAATGCTGATGATGCGCGGCCCCGGCGGCTTCACGGGCGGCAAGGTCTCCGACGCCCTGGTCTCCCAGATGGATCTCTTCCCCACCCTCTGCGAAGCCGCGGGTCTCCCGCACCCCGGCTGGCTCCAGGGCCGCTCCCTCATGCCGCTCATCCGGGGCGAGAAAGCCGAGATCCGCGAATGGCTCACCGGCGAGGTCACCTTCCACGCCGCCTACGAGCCGCAGCGCTCCATCCGCTCCAAACGCTGGTCCTATGTCCGCCGCTTCGGATCGAAACGCACGCCTGTGCTCCCGAACTGCGACGACGGCCCCTCGAAGTCCGTCTGGCTGGAGCACGGCTGGCGCGCGCGGCAACCCGACCAGGAGGCGCTCTACGACCTCGTCTTCGACCCGGCCGAATCGCGCAACGTCCTTGCCGAAAACCCCAAGGAGGCCGAGTACTGGCGCCGCCTGATGGAGGAGTGGATGCGGGAAACCAACGACCCGCTGCTCAAGGGCGACGTTCCCCCGCCGCCCGGCGCGCGCGTCAACAACCCCGACGGCGTGTCTCCCCGCGAACCTGTCACCGAATACGACTGATCAGCGCCGTCCCAGCGCGGCTTCGATGCCGTCCCAGTTGTAAAAGAAGAAATTCTTGCCCGCGCTGTTCATCGCCGCCAGCATGCCCCGCGGGAAGGCCCTGCCGAGCGGGCGCGCCACGGTTTCAATGCCGTCGGTCGAGTCGGCGCCGCCTTCGATCACGGCGAGCACTTCGGAATGATCGTGCGGGCCCGCTGCCGTCCCCTCGCGCCGGTACAACAGATACCGGCTGTTGCCCTGCACCTGGTCGGTGGAAATCAGATATCCCTTGCCTTTTCCGGTCGCATAGATCGCCAGCCCCTCGCGGTTGCCCTGATAGCCGGCGCGGCCGAACAACGCCAGCTCCTTCCGCGCCAGCGGGTGATCGGGGTCGGCGTGGTACTTGCGGATGCCGACGTCCTCATCGGCGTAATAGACGTAGCCGAGCTCGTCGTCC